>Ga0179591_1355670_pt1 | contig 14314 bp, 19 predicted proteins | sample CZOMad2_1_08_16f_FD_182891 | JGI IMG/M metagenome (GOLD analysis project Ga0179591, IMG submission 182891) | Vadose zone soil fungal communities from Angelo Coast Range Reserve, California, USA - CZOMad2_1_08_16fungal (PacBio error correction) | ecosystem: Environmental > Terrestrial > Soil >...
GTCGGTTCTGGCCTGAACGAAACAGGGAAATAGACAGGGGGGTCCTTGTTTAAGAATCTAAGTAGAGGGCAATTTGAGGGAGTGGCTAAAAAGGAAAGACACCAAATTTGTTCACAAGAACGGAATGAGGACAAATAGGAAATCTGAAGGAGTCAGGCGGGCAAGGGAAAGGCGGGGGAGCCCTCTAAATACTCCAGAGTAAGGTTTAACAGGGAGTTTCCTCAAAAAGTATTTCTTTGGCTAAAAGGTTTTCATAATGAAACCCGGCCAGGAAAAATGTGCCTAAGGGTTCTGGTGAGGCCTGAAAGGGGGGGCCCCTACGAAGGACGGCCTCCGCTGAAGAACGGGGGAACCGGGCCTCTTTGTTTCGGGGAGAGGAAAGGTCCAAAAAATCATCGAACAAAGAAGGGGAAGGGTCCTAAACTGGTACCGCGACGTTTGGTCAGAGAACAAATGACTTGCTCGGAAGCTAGGAGAAAATGGAACGAATCGGACTGCTTAGGTAAAGCCTTGGCCATGGACACAAAAACCCCTGACAAGGGGGGAACAGGGGGAAAACCGGTCAAACCCTTCCACCCGGCCAAGGGAAGTTTTTATGAGAAACCGACGGGCAGAAGTTAACATAGCCAGCGGGTCCGCGGCCGCTCGAAAAAAAGGGGGGAAGGAACATTTTCCCCAAGTCACGGGGCCCGCGAGGTGGAAAAAAAAAAAAAATGAAAAAAAGTTTCCGTACAAAAGAAGAAAAAGGACTCGGAGAACTGGGGCGAACTCTTACGCGGGATAAGGGGGGGGAAAAAGGACGGGCGACGTTAACAAACCAACACGTTTGCCCGCCACAGATCCCCGTGGCTAAGGGGCCGGGGACCGGCCCCGACAGGATAAAAAGGGAGGAATGCCTGACCGCAAAGGCAAGGAGTTCCTTTGCCTCACGTAGGGGGCCGCCTACGTCGGTATCAAGTGAAAAGACCCCGGAGCTCCTAAAGATGTGGAGTGAATCTACCGGGAAGATCGGGGACTTAACCCACCCGCTAGTGGGACGTAGATGCGAGTTTTAACATGACACTCATCGAAATCCAAGGAAAAAAAAAAACGATAGAGAACTATTATTCATCAGCACGGAAACAGTCACACGGGAAGCCAGACTGGTGTTGGCCAAGGGGAAGAACGGACACCAGCGGGCCGAAGGGCGGCAGGATGCCTTCGGGGAACTGTGGAACCAAGTACGAGAAAACTACAAGGTATTGTTGGCAGAAAAAGAGCAGAGTACTCCGGCGGGGGTCCTTGAAAAAAATCAACTCAGTTCGGCCTAGCTATAAAAAGGGGAAAACATGTCCGTGGAGGAAAAGGTCCGTGTTTGGGAGCGGGGAGGGGATCGAACCCAAAAAAAGGGAAACCGTGGGTTGCGGCTGAAGGCAGGGAAAAACGGGGTTCTGCCCCGGCCAAAACAAAGAGTCGGGCCCGGATGTGCAAGGGGGAAACCAGAGCCTGAACGGACGAGAAACTGGAGAACCGTACCCAACTGGGGGACTAATCAAGGGGGAAACATAACTACGGCTGACAGGGCAATCACTGAAGACAAGGGTGAAAAGCAAGGACGTGGGATATGGTTAACAGGAAGGTCCGGAGGGGGAAGAAAAGAATGGGGGACGGCTCCCCAGAAAAAATGGGTGGTTGTTAGTGGGGGTAGTTACCTCTTCCAGAAATTTGGGGGAAAGGTGGGGACGGGGAATCAAGAGGAGGGGGGGTCTAACCGAGAGCGGGGCGTGTGAAAGGTTTTCGGGCAAACGATTAATAAATAAGAGAAACAACAGGGGGGGTCTGGGGGGTGATGAGGGAAAAAAGGTGAATCGGCTCATAGGGCCTGGACTGATCAGAAGCGACGAGATGAAAAAAAAAACGTTGGGGGGGTGTACGGGCACTGGAACGAAAGCTAGACGTCCACAAAAAGGGAGATTATGGACGCCCAAGCGGAACTAAAAGTGGGGGGTAAAAAATAAGCGTTTACACTGCAGTTTGCTAAGTTTGAAAATCATCAACCCAAAATCACCGGTGGGAAAGGGAAAAAAAACACCCAGAGGGCGGGAGGGATGACCATGCTGGTCCCATTACGAAGATCCACTGAAGTTGGGGGTGTGCAGGGGGGGGGAAGAAAAAGCAAAAACAAAACAGTTTTCCAAAAAACGACCGGCAGGGTTGGAGGATCCAAAGGATCTCCCTTTAAAAAAGGAGAGCAATCAAAGCACAACAACGGGGAAAGGAGGGGTAAAAATGTCAAGGGGAATGGAGAAATTCAGGCGATCACGACCCAGTTCCCGCTGAAGACATGAAAAGTTAGGGCAGTGTGGACAAGAAAAAAAAGTAGAAAGACCCCTCGGACCTACGAGCGGAAACTTGATAAGTGTTACCGTGAGGCCCCCGCAAAAGCCAGTTGAAAAAAACCAGGTGCGCAGGTAATGAACGGGGGGGGAAAACAAAAAGGGGAAGACCCAAGAGGTAACCAGGCTTGAACGGAGGGGGGAGGATGAAAAAATGATCGGCCAGAATGGGCTGGGGATAAAAAAAAAAAGTGAACCCCGTCCTTCTGCAGAAGGGACTTGGGAAAAGAGAAGGATAAGAGCGCCACCGTTTGTCCGCATAAACAAAGGAACAATGATGTGACGTCAAGCAGCCATTAGGCCGGTAGAGCGACGAGATAGGTTGAGGGGGACAAAATATTAGGTTTACCAGCAACATCGCGACCCAATGAATAGAAAGGTGGAACGATTTAACCGAAACACGGGTAAGAAAAAAAAGGTAAAAACAAAAAATCAGCCCAAGGGGGAAGGGAACATGGTCGACAAAACTCCCCTACCGTGAAAAGGCGTGATCGAGATCGAGAAGTTAATAAAACAAAGGGAAAAGGGGGAGATTGCAAAATAAGTGAAGAAGTCTCGACCAAGGAGGCGGGCCAACTCGAAAGGTACCTTAGGAACCCACTTGGAGGGGGAATAAAGGATCGCCCAAAAACACGGTCAGGGTTGCCGGAAAAGCCACAAAGAGATCAACCTGGCCCAAGCGACAGTCAAAAAAAGTGTGGAGAGCAATAGGAAGGGGAGAACTGAAGGTGACAGCAAAACCCACGCCGAGAACTATGCTGAGGGGTGGAAAATAATGTAAATCTGGGAGCACCGTACGGTTCAAAAAAAAAGGGGCAAAAAGGAAAAAGAGATGGCCACAGGGGATAAGGATTTCGGGAAGGCGTGCCACAAAACCAGCATCAGCCCACCAAGGGGCTGTGGGTGCGCACCCAGGGAATCCTCAGCTCGGACCGGGGGGGAAAGGGGGGGAGGGGGGGTTCCTCAGGGTAAGGGGAAGTTGAGGAAATTGAAAAAAGTCCCATCTCGTGCCAACCACGAAGAGTGCGGGAAGTGTCCGAGGAAAGTTCAAAGGGAGGACCACAACTAAACATGACGGTCTTGGAAAAAGAAAAAACCCCGGCTCTGTTAAAAGGCAGAAGCAGAAAAGGACATAAAAAGGGAAAGCCGGAGCGTGAAAATTGAATACAAGGAAAATCCAGCTGAACGTGAATCCAGTAAGAAGGGTGAAAAAAAAAAAACGTAAACTACAGCTCCAACCAAGACAAGAAAACACTTAAAAAATGTTATGTTTAAAAGGTGGGTCCGTGCGTGAATTGAAAAAATAATCCCTTCCGGTGGCGCTCAAAATAAACTCCGCTGTAAGGTTGAGGGGGGCCTGAGTGAGACTTCCAAAAAAAACCTGAAACAACCGAAAACGGTGAAAAAAAGGGGGAATAAAAACAAAAAGGGGGGCAGGAAGAGCCAAGAACAAAACCAAAAACCAAGAACCGGAAATCCTGGAACGGACAGGTTAGGGGCATAACATGAAAAAAAAAACCCCTTTTAAAGAAGGGGGGAAAGGACGTCCCCCTGAAGGAAGAGGGGGGGATCAGGTCAACAGCAGAATACCGCCTAACCGAACGCGAAAAAAAAGCACCCTCGGAAAACGTAGATGGGAGAAGCGGAAAGGGGTGAATATTGGAAAATAAAGGGCGACCGAAAAAACAGAAAAAAATCTCACTTATATGGAAGGACGAAACTGAGTGGCATACTAAGGGAAGAACAACCGGCACAGTGCCCAGCAAAAAATCTGCCGTAAGAACTAAGAAGAAAAAGAGAACAAAACGAGAAACCAATTCGACCAGGGGCGCGATCAGAAAAGTCGATCATCAAAACCGCCGAAAACTAACAAGGGATGGCCCCAACTCCTAAATGGAGGACGGGGTGCAATGCTCCCCCCGTGTTATATGGGAAGCCAAACAGCGCTCGCCACCTACGAAAAAAAAAACAGGCATGAAGTCCGGCCAACAAGTGTGGGGGGGATTACAGGGAAAACCTCACAAAGGAACGACCGCCGGCTGATCATAGAAAGAAACCAGCCAACCGAATAAACAAGCGTGGGAAAACCCGGGAGACTGCTCAGGGTCCGGGGGAAAAATAAACCTTGGAAAAAAACCTAAAAAGTGTACTTGGACACCTGGAAAAAGGGTTCCTAGGGGGGGTTTACCAATACAGACTCGAGACCAAAAGGCTTAACCGGAAACAAACCAAGTATCTGGTCCTACTTCAGCCCCAATCCAGAAGTGAAGGCAATCGAAAAGTAAAAAAAAGGACACCCCGCGAGCCGGAAACCAAGTACTGAAGTTAACAGGTAGCAGGGGAAAGGCTTGCACAAAATTCCGAGAGGGCATGGGGAAAAAGGGGAAAAATATAGCGTGAGAAGTGGGGGAGAGTTGGAACCCTCCCTTGGCCCGACAAAATGGAAATAAAATCCTGCCCATGGCCTACCGAGAGTGCCTCCCCTTGCATTCAAAAGGAAAAGGGCCAAAGGAACAGAAGGCAATGGGAGAAGAAAAAAGTCTGTGGGCGAGGAACCGGGGAAAAAAAAACGGTAGACACCGTCGGTGGGGTGGGGGCTTCGTTCCTATGGGACTCAAGAGGGGGGGGGGGAACACTAGGGAATAAAGGGCAAATAGGGGAAATAAAAAAAGAAGGATAACCATGCCAAGCTGTACCCCAAAATACTCGAGGACTATCTGCTGGAGAAAGTAAAAAGCAAATGGAAAAACCTCGGGAAAATCGCTGGGGGTCGGAAGAACCCAAAAGTCAGTGGTCCGCCGTGAGGTCAGTAAGAAAACGAGACGCCCAAAAGGGGTGGGGGGTCGTCCCAATAGGCAGGAGCTATATTAAAGCTCAACCAAAATTGAACGAGGGTGTTCCTCAAACTCAGTGATATGAAGGAGGACAACGTCCAGGATACCTCACGGGAAAGGGGAAAAGCAAAAACAATGTTTAGTGGCAAAATCAAAACTTGTCTCCCTGGTAACAAAAAGTGGAGAGTTCCCAGAAACTGCCCATCCAAAGGCTATGCCGACGAGAAAATGGAGTCAAAAAAGCACGTCAAGCAACTTTCCATGGAAGACCCTGGGGAGGGGGGGAAATAAATAGTGGTCAACGCGGGAACTTAAAGAATCTTTATGAGAAGCAAAACACTTAGACGCGTGCCATACACAGGACGATGTTCAGAGTGACGCCCATTGAACTAAAAGGAAAACATCAAAAGACGCAGTGCATGAGAGGCGGACGCCTTGCCGGGTGAACCTAAAAAAAACGAGGTGCGTTCCTCGGAACTCCCGCGAACCAGGGAGGAGAAGAAAAACACCCAAGAGCTAAAAAGGAAAGGGGGGGGGGGGTTAAGAGGGCCGGGAACCATAGAGGTTTTTCATTAAGAAGGAAGGATGGGAAAACGTACTGCCTCTTGGTACGAGCTGAAAAAAAAACAAATCTTCTTGGTCAACCCGGCCACAAGGGCGTGGCAAATGCGGCCCAAAAAAAAGTCCTCGAATGGGATAGAAAAGAGGAGGTAAGGTAGAGAAAAAGGAAAGCCGATGGCGAAGTTAGGGGGGCCAACCGGAGAAAAAGAAGAAAGTGAAGAAAAATCAGGTAGAGGATTGGGCGAAAGGGAGGAGAGGAGAGACGTGCAGGGGTGAGGTGGGGAGGATGGCGAGGAAGACGAGAAAGGAGATAAGCAAGGGGGAAGAGGGACTGGAGGCAAGTGGTGAAGAAGCGTGAATGAATAACGAAAGGGATGGGCGGGCGAAAGGGAAATAAGGAGTGGGGAAAAAGAAATATGCGTACGAAGCGGAGGGGGAGGGACAATAAGGGGGGGACGTTCAAACAAAGAGAAATATAAAAAAAAACAACACAGTCCTGGATGTGTCATGTTTTAATCACCATATTTCCGGAAAGTAGGCGCTTATTAGTTGAGATCAACGGAAGTAAAAAAAGGATGAGGAAAATAAGGTAGGAAAAAGCCGCCTGACTTGGAAAAATGACCCCAGAAGGAACGACATCAAAGCGCAAAACTTTTGGTGTCAACTGATTGGGAGCCCTTATGGGAAAAAGATTTGGAGGGGGCGGCATGGACAAACGCCTGTAGCTTAAAACCGTGGAAATCGGAAGGGCGAACGACAAAGGAGGACTCTGTGCCGGCCCTTAAAACAGATGGGGGGCAGTCAAAAAAATGGAAATGGGACCGTTGCAGACAAAAGGGGCCAGTACGGACTCTGAACTCGGGGAGAACACTGATCCTTAAAAACCTCTATGACAACGAAGGAAAAGAAAAAAAAATCGGAAAGGAGAAAGTGATCAAAAATGTCGAGGCGTTACAAGAGGGGACACAAACATCCGAGGTCCAACGGCGGCCGGGTCAAAAAAAGTATTTACAAAAAAACTAGGACAAAGAGCTACGTGGTCTTAAAAAAAAAGAAAAAGGGCTACAGGAACGGAATGGATAGGGTCCCACCCCAGAGGAAAAAAATCAACTTGTCCGGGGAGGGGGAGGAAAGTAAGGGGAGCTGGCCCTATAAAAAAAAGGTGAAAAAATCCAAATTGTTTCCTCATGCAGAATCAGGGGGGGGACTGAAAAAATCAGGACCAACCCCCCCAGGGGAAAGGGGGCTTAACCAAAGAGGGCAAGGTCCTCGTCGACAAATGGAGAGGGGATGGAACTTACAGGCGGGCAGGGTGCGAAAGAGGGAATAGGGGACTAAAAGCGGGACAAAGAAGGGGAAAGCGTCAGGGGAATTGCGAAGGAAAGGGCCGAAAATCAATCATCAAGATGTAGGGAGGAGGTACAGAAGGTATGGGGGGGGGGGGGAAAGGGGGACGCGAAAATCGAAAGCAGGGGACTAATGACCAAAGTGCGGGGGGTAACTTCCAATTCAGATCCCGGGGAAGAAGGATACCCACGGTTTGGAGGGGGAAGAAAAGCGATTGTCATGTGGACGAACTTTGGTGAAACGCGTGAAAAATGTTCGGGGGGTACCTCGTAGCGAGAATCCTCAGGGGGACACATCGAGGGGGGGGTCGTCGGTGCTTACAATGGGAATGGGAAGGGAGGGCCAAAAAAGGCAGGGGGGGAAAAGAGTAAACACCCGATGCCTGGAGCAGGAAACCTAACTACCCTTTCGCACAAGGGAAGGGGATTAACCTACTTAAAATAAGACAAGGGGGGGGTCGTGACTCCTTTAAGAAAAAAAAGTAAATGTTACAGGAGAGGTCCTTAGCAGGCAAAAAACCAGGATCCGAGCACCAGCCCAAAGGAAAACTGGAGAAAAATCAGTACCCCCCATGAGCCCGGTTTTTTCAAAATGTTTAAATGCCATAACTTTCCGACGCCCTAACTCCAGTCACGTTGAAAAAAAGGGACGATTTTCGGGTGTGAGAAGAGAGGTCAAGAAAAACTAACCTTTGCCAGGGGTTTGAAAGAGGGTCGGATCGTACTGCTCACTCACTAAGGGATGACGGCCACACTCCTGTCCTGGGAAGGGGATCCAAGGGCTTACGTGGGAAAACAAAAAAAAACGTGCCGCGGGCATACACGGCCGTGCTCGCACGAGGATAGGGAGACCCCCAGAAAAAAAAAAAAATGTGCCGACATGGGGGGTAAAAAAAAGCAAATGTTTGGAAAGGGTCGACCCTGAGAGGGGACGGGAAAAAGGAGGGGGGGAACTTGGGAGGGCAGGGTCGTACGTAGCGAAAAACCCCGGTTCGGAAGGGGGAGTGGAAGGAAACTAAGAAAGGAAACAAAATTTTTTGGAAAGAAGAAACCAGAGAGAAGGCGAACAGCCCTCTTGTAGAAAGTGAATCCAAAGGGGGGAAAAGACCCTCGCCCTTAAACGCAAAAACTAAAATGATGAGGGAGGGGGTCCTATCTTAGGTTTCAAGAAGCGGTTGAGGATCTCAAAAAGGGGTTAAAAGGCGCGCCCGGAAGCCTGATGGTTCTAAATGGGTTTGAAAAAGGAAGCCCGGCACACCTTTAAGGGGGGGGGAAGAGGGCAACTCACAGAGGCTAAAGGGGAACCAGAAAGACAGTTGTTCTTCTAAAGTAAAGACAATCGTAATGACCAGAGGGGGGAAGGGAACGGACCTGATGTTTCGCACACGGGGGGGGAAGAGACGGAGGGTGTCAATCTCCTTAAAGTCAACAAAAGAGAATGAAGGACTCGGCGAACCGTTTCGGGACGAAACTGCTGTTAGGGGGAGAGGGGAGCGCTGGCGTTTGTTAGCCTCTGAACGGGGAAAAAGGGAAAAAAGTAGGCACCCGGCTAAAAAACAGGTTAGGAAACTTGTTTATGAACAGGGACCGAGATTCCTGTCAAGAAAGAAGGCGCGCCGCCCACAGAGTGAAAGGTCTTCTCCGACAGTGGGTGGTTGAAACCGCTGTTCAGGAATGAATTGCCGGCAAGTTCGGGGGGAAAACCAAGACCGACGGACCGCGTATAAGAGAGAGTACAAGACTAGAGGGGGAAGATTTCCCAATGACTGCTAACAGAAAAACCTAACTGACTGGGAGACGGAAAAAAAAGACCGAGCAAGTCTTGAGGATCTGGGGAGTGTCAAGACCCGCCCCGTGATACTGGAGGAAAGATTGCCAATGGGAAAGGGGAAAGTCCCAAAAAGTGGGGACAATGGGAAGGCTACATGTAGGTATCGTATCTTGAACGCAGACGAACCGCGCCTTGTGAAGGACCCGACCGGCAACCTGATGAACAACAAAGAAAAGAAGTCAACGCACTCGGCTAAGTGGGAACGTCTGGGGTAGCAATTCCAAAGCGCACCGGGGGAAACCCGATCGTACTATAAGATCGCAGGGGCCACTCCACAAGCCTGATCTTGTGGGTTCAAACTGTCCCAACCTAACGTCAGGAAAGGGCAAAGCGAACATCTGAGAAAATGGTGAATTACAAATTAACGGGGGATGAAGTCAGAAATAAATTTAATGTAGTTTCATAAAAACGAAAAGAAGGATGTAATCCACGTCAGTTCGGGAAAAAAAAACCTGTTAAAAACGTCCTGCTCAGAAGGGTGACGGGATCGCAGGACACCCGCCGGGGTCAGGGAACAGGCAAAAGGAGAGGTTTGGAAAAGAAGTGGGGGCCTTTCGAGCCAAGGAAAAAAAGGGGTGGCCCACGCTGGCGGAAGGGAGGGTGGAAACGGGGGGGACGTAGGGGGGGTAACATCTATTGGGGTAGTGAGGGGGAAGCGGTAGGAGCCTGGTTGAAAAAAAAGAGAGGAAGGTACGCCACATGGTCCCAGGGGGTCTAAATAACCAGGGGGACGACTACTATCTTAAGCAAAAAAAGGGAAAAAAAAAACGCCTGGGACCCCGGCTTGGAAGCTAGGTACCACGCCAGTCCAAGGGGCGGGGTAATCCTGCTTGGGGTTACGGCGACTCAAACTGGGGGGTGCGGGGAAAAAAGTCCCACCGAAAATCTTCATCGGGGAGGGAAAGGATGGTGACAATGGGGAATCCTTACTGGGCTAAAGAGATCGCGGGGGGAGGGAATGGATAAACGATTGGGATACCCCTGAGGGGACCAACAAGAAGGGGGAAGGGGTGGGAGGGCGAACACTGAGGAATACCGAAAAGTTACGCCTTCTACGAAAAGACAAGAACTCGATGGAAGTGGGAAGGCCCGAGAAATCTTCAGGGAATTCATCTGACGCCGGCAGGATAGCAAGCGACGCTCAACTGAAAAGAGGGGGCGGGTGGGGGAAAAGGTGAATCCTGTTTTCCGAAACATTTGTGGGGATCAAGCCCTGGTGTTAACTTAGAAGCGGCGGGGAGAAGAAATGAAAAACAAAATGGGGGGGGTTCCCCCGGGGAAAAAAATTAACGGGAAGGAGGGGCCAAATGGGGGCTAGTGGTCTGACAAGGGGACAACAAGTCAAAAAACAAAAACGTTGGAAAACTCCAATGGGGAGAAAGAAACCAACCCTCAGGGTTAGTATCTCCCAGCCCATAAGATCAGGGGAAGAGCTCAGTCAAACAAAAAAAACAACAACTAGGCCATTGAGAAAAGGGGAGGAAAAAGGAGTGAGGGAGACACGAAATGGGGAACTGGGGGGATTATTTACAGGTGTTTTTCAAGGTGACAAAAGAATCGCCCCTCAAAGAATGACGGTAAGGTTCTGTCAAGGTTGACCAGGCCCTAATCGGACCCCACCGCTTAGGGAAAAAAAAGGCAAAGTGGCGGAGTAAGAAATAAAACTCGGTAAACAGCCACTGCCAGGCGGCGTTAAAGTGCTGGAAGGAAAAAGAAAATCAGGGCCATGGAAGAAGGCCGAGAAGCGTAAAAGACAAGAACGCAGTTCGAGACGGGGGAAGTTGGAGAGGCCGAAGGAGCAAGAGAACACAGGGGGCCGCAGAAAACCAACAAAAAGGAAGGTAAGCAACCACCAGTAAAAGCGGGTGAGGGCGACGCGATCAGGGGTTTACAAAAAAAGAAAAAGGATTCCCAGCAAAAAAACATCGAAAATTCCCAGAAAAAGAGAGAGGGGGGAGACCAGATGGAAAAGGAAAAAAAAAACGGTTTCGACGCTCAGATCACCGCCAGGAGGAAGGGGGGAAAAAAAAGAGGACCCGCACCCCTGGAGCAAAGGGCAGAGATCGGCCGTGGACGCCCAAAGGATCAGCCACGGTCAAATTAAGCGAGGGATGGACCACCAAAGGATTTTCAAAAAAATCCGCCCGGGACAACCTACCCCAGTTCGAAAAAGAACTGCCGGGGTCCAGCCGAAAAAATGAAAAAAAAAAGGAACAGGGGGTCGTCGACAACAGAAAAACGCTCAACACGACCCTGGAAAAGGTAAAGAAGGGGCCAAAAAGTTTATAGGACAAAATCCTGAGGGACTAAGGGGGGGGGGAACACCCGAAAGAAGGGGATTGACAGAAGGGAGAGGGAGTGGGGGTATGAAATACATTAGCTAATCACCGGGGGGGGGGGGGGGGGGGGGTCAAAAATCACCGGTCCAGATTTAAAAAAAAGACAAAGAGGTCGTTCGGCAGGGGCAAAAAAAAAACAACCAAACTTCCCGTGGGAAAGGTAAAAGAACTCCTCCAGATTCGGTTCGACGGTCGCGGTAATGGGTGGGGCAGAGAAAAAAAGGGGGGGGGAGTACAAGAAAACGTCAATCGAACAAACCTAGATTTCAGGGGGAATGTCAAGGTGGGGATCAGGACAGGAAAATCCCTCCTGTCTTACAAAAACAAGAAGTCCCCCGGTTGTCATGCAGGGGCCAGCAGAAGAAATCCGAATTAATCCAAATGTGTACAAAAGGGGAGGGGGTGAAGTGAACAAAAAGAAGAACGCCAGGGGACAGCCTGAAAGGGCCTGAAAAAAAAGGGGGTCTGGAAAAACCCGAATGAAAACACAAAACGACACGATCTGCCATTGGAAAAGGGGAAATTATTAGGGGTATGGGGACTTAACCGAGGCATTGAAATCATCCGAAGGGACTCCAGGGCAAAACACGAGGGCGGCCGGGGGGATTAACTAGAAATAGCGAGACAGCGGAGGAACCCAGAGTGTAAAAAGATGACCAAAGAACGAGTAAGTAGCTTCCAGAAAACAAAGAAAAAAAAAAGGGGACAGGCTTGCGAACTGAGGGGGAAAATAGACAGAACGCCACTGGTTTTCAAAAGGAAGGCCATTAGGGGAACAGCAGGGGGGGAGAAACCGCCAGCCAAAATACCAAAACTCCAACTAAGGTCCGAAAAAATCTAACAAAAAAAAGAGGAAAACCAAAAAACGAACTTCCCGAGCTCAGAGGAAGGTTGGAATAACAACTCGCGCCTGGGGGCGACCCGTCATGCGAGGGGTATGTTAGAGGGGGAAATAAGAAATAGTAGAAAAAGAGGCCTGGAAAGAAAAAACAGAAGGAGGACGAATCGCAGAAAAGAGGAAATCACCATAAAAAAAAGCAAGCCCAGTCAAAACCGGGGAAAAAAAAATAACAAAGTCAAGAAAAAGGAAAAGAAGCAACCGGCACCCTCAGAAAAGGCACGATCGCAGAACACCCTCATTGGTAAGGGGTAATGAGGGCAGTATGGAGCACCCCCCTGTGGACATTGGCGCCGCCAAGGGAAATGAACCAAGAACTTCCCGACAAAAGGCCGCATAAGAAGTGGGGAAAGGGGGGTGGGAGGAATGAAAGGGGGAAACAGAAAAGCCAACCTACCAATTACCAAATGACCCCCGTGGCCCTGTAAAAATCGGGGGGGGGAATACCTCTGGGAATGGGAAAGAAAAACGCAGGGCTAAAAAATGGAACACCATGGAGGCCAATTGACCGTGGTGAATTGGGGGGGGGTTGGGGAAAAAATAAAGAATCTCTCATTATAAAAGTAGAAGGGCCTCCTGAAAACAAGAAACAGAAGAAGCCCTTACATCAATCAGGGGCCGGGGGGGGAAACCAAAAATACGTAAACAGCCTGGGGGGAAAAAACAAAGATCAAGGCCAAAGGCAGATAAAAGTTAATGAGGCCGTCCGCACAAAAGAAAGACCTGCTTCAAGCTTGGGGGGGGAAAATGAATAATAAGTAGTTGGTTGTTTCTGGGGAACAGGGAGTTGAACAAGCAACCAAGGGGGGAACTTAGAGAAGCAAAGGGAAAAAAAAAAGCGGGGAAAAATCCGAGATGGGCCCCCCTGGAGTCATCATCCAAGGAGCAGAAAAAAAGAAGGTCATTGTGTGACAGTGATGGTGTTGTACCAACCTATAAAAGCGGTCTGGAGAAGGGTTGGCTTTCGTTCCATGAGAAGGTCAAAGGACGAACGAGGGCAGGACTGGGAGGACGGGGGGGGGTCGGAGTATGTAAGGAAATACAAGGAAAAGGGGCACCCTAAGCCCAGGAAAGGGGTCCGAAGCGGAAGAGGGTACAGAAAACATAAAGACGAGTCTAAACCGCGCTACGAAGGGGGAGCAAGCCCCAAACCAAAAAAAAGAAGGTGTGGACGCTGAGGGGAACAAGGGGGAAGGGGGAGCCAATTTTTTCAGGAAAAGGGACATCAAGTCTCGTATCGGGGGGGTGAGAGGGAACCAACCGGAACATGTTCTGGAACAAAGACGACTAACGAAGGGTAGAATGAGGGGAAGGCCAACTTCCGTTCGCACGCACCGGGGGCCGAAAAAAAGCAACCATTTTTCTTAACTCACGCCCTGGCGCCAAAGAAGAAAAGGTCAAAGAAAGCTGGGCACCCTCCCCTGACAGGGAGGGGAATTAAAACCTATTACCTGCTGATCACAAAGTTCCCATCAATTGACCGGGGGGGGCACCCCCGCCAACCCCCTTGATCAGGGGACAAAAAAGCGATATTGCCGGCGGAACAAAGTGGGGGTGTCAGAGGCCCACCACATCAAAAGTGTAAATGCCCTGGAAACCTAAATTGAGAGGGGGGGGGGAAAAAAGTCGGAAAAAAAAAAAAAGCAGAAAGACAAAATCCAGCGACAACTTAAATTGAACTCGAGTACAGACTGGGCGGGGGAACATAACTCGACGCGATGGAAAAATCCCGGCCTCGCACGTCTTCGAAAGGGAAAACGGAAAAAAAACAGCGAGGCAGGGTCTGGGTTTGGACGGAGGGAGGGGGGTTGGAACAGGATCATTTTGGAATACGGAGGGGACGAGTGAGCTTTTAACTAAACTAAAGAAAAAGGCGTCTCTTCTTTGGAGCACAAAAGTTGGTGAAAACACGCGGGGGCGGGCAAGGGGAAAGATAAGAGACACTGTGAGCTCGCACCCACAACAGGGGAGAAAGGTTAGCTACAGTCCGTTAACACTGGGGAAAAGAAATACAAGCTTGGGGGGGAAAAGACGGGAAAAAAGGGAAAGGGGAGGACCAGTTCGTGTGAGTTAAAGCAGTCGAGGAGGTGTTGAAAAAAGATGCAGCCTTAGTACCCGAGGCCAAGTAGC
>Ga0179591_1319221_pt1 | contig 14313 bp, 13 predicted proteins | sample CZOMad2_1_08_16f_FD_182891 | JGI IMG/M metagenome (GOLD analysis project Ga0179591, IMG submission 182891) | Vadose zone soil fungal communities from Angelo Coast Range Reserve, California, USA - CZOMad2_1_08_16fungal (PacBio error correction) | ecosystem: Environmental > Terrestrial > Soil >...
CGAACAAACAAAAATGGGGCTCGAGTGAACCAAAAAGAAAACAAACGGTGAGTCGCAGAGTGGGGGGGGACCCAGCAAGATGCTTGTGACCAAAGCAAAAAAAAAAAGTAGATACAGGTTCTTGGTGCTCTACGATCAGTGTGAATCTCAAGGAAACGGGTCAGGGGATGAAAACGAGCCCGCAGCTGGGAGGCAAAAAACAGGAAAAGTGAGCATCGAAGAGGGAAATACTCTAAAAAAAAAACTAAAAAGGGCTCCGTGAAAAAAGACTGCCCCCAGCCAAAATCATCAATTGGGACATTCTCTCTCGGAGGTGGCAAGACAAGATCCATTACAAGGAAGTCCACTTGGTAGAAAAAATTGAAACGTCTGGAGACCGACTAATACCGGCGAGCAAAGCCTTCCAGCCAATAGGAAGACAAATCGGGAGCGGGGGGAGAAGGAAAAGGGCTAAAGGCGGGAATGGAGAAAAAAAAAAAGCCAAAGCCAGGCTATCGAAACAAGGAAGAAAAAGCAGCGCAGCACTTCACCTCCAAGCACTAAGAAATAGATGCAAGTGCAGAAAGAACCTTGGACGTCTGGACGAGGCGCCATGTGCCAGGCACCAGAGGTGCGTCGATGATCTCAAAGACACCTTCTTTCTAATTGCCAAGAGAAGGGAGTAGTCCAAACAATATAATCTCTAAGGAAGAGGAAAGTATAAATCGGAAATAACGTTCGCCGGTGGAAGATCTCGTACTTTGAAGTCCGTGGGGAATAAGTTACTCGAGGGGGAGGAACTGTTGGAAGAACAAATGAGCATGGGCACTAAGGGGGGCCTTGAAATTCGAGCACGAGGTGGGCCGGCTCACAACGCACCAGGGGGGGGGGGGTTAGACCATTCCAGGATATACAATGGGAAAAAAGTTGATCGGCACCGCCATGGAGAATAAAAAATGAAAAAATATATTCCATGAGGGAAAAGGGTGGGGGGGGGGGGGGGGGGGGGGGGGGGGGGCACGATTCACGGAGAGGGGCTAAATAGAAACGATAAAGGGGTATTTGGATAGGGCAACGGGGCGGAGGAATCAGATAAAACATCAGCAAGAGGCCTTCGAATTATCTAGGAGAACAACACGGCAGCAAGAGTAAGATAATCCCCTTTTCACTTAGACAAGAAAGGGAAAAAGATGTAATCGCCAATAGGCATTTGGGGGGAGAAAAAGAAGAACTTCACCGAGGCACTGTCTGATTGGAACATAGGTAACCATTGAAGGACGTCTTTCGTAGATCTTCAAATCACTCAGGGGCGGGCGGAAAACTGTTGGTCCTCCCGGAGAGATCCAGGGGGGCACAACCAAAGACGAGGGAGGAAAAACAATTCGCGATCATCCAACAAAGATGACTTCCTTTCACCGGGGATCGGCATTTCTGACACTTCTCAAACAGATGTTGACGACGAAAGCTCGGATTGAGAGAATGGAAGTCTGCAGGGAGCAGATAAACGAGCGGGCATCTGAGAGTCGCGCTGGGTAGTAGACGGCAAAAACTCGGGTTGAAAAGTCAACTATTTCGGCAGGGAGTGAGTAGCCAAGGGTCCGAAAAGCGAAACGCACCTCTGGAGAGCGGCAGCGAGTAGCGTGTGTTGTTGTGGATAGCACCAAGCAATTTGACAATAAGGAGAAATTTAGAAAAAACCAGTCACCGGGGGGGGAGGGAGGTGTGAGAAAAGCACAAAAAAAGCCCAGTATTCATCCTTTCCCAGAATGAGCGCCATAGTAGCAAAAGGGAAAGGCCGGATACCGAAGGGGGGGTCTGCCATCGAGCGGAGAGATAAAAAATTACTAAAAAACAAGTCAGCCAGAGGGCCTTCAAGCCACGTGTCAGGCGGCGCTCCCGATAGACGCAAACAAGTTTCTCGGGGGACACGCGCGAAGGGAAAGAAATCGGACCCGATGGGGGAAAAACACAATCGGAGAACGGCGCGCCACCGAAAAACAGAATGAGAAGACCAGCCCAAAGAACGCCTCCACGACCTTGCCTGAGGGAAGGAAAAAAATCATTTAACCAGGAAGACAGAAATCATGAACTGGGGGGGGAAGAAAGCTTACGGGATGAAATCAAGAAGGGCCAACTCGAGATCCGGAGGGCAGGTCTTCAGTTGACTGCAAAAGACATTACAAAACTCCGATGCAAACACTTTGACCAGTATAAAGCACGAGTGGGAAAGGGTGAGGCTTAAAGAAGAGTTGGGATTTGATAAAAGAAGTGAGTGCAAAAAGTGGGTCCAGAGGGGGGGACTCCAACAAACAGGAAAAAAAAGAAGGAGACGTCTGGAAGAAAAGAAAAGGATGGATCATCCCGGTGGAATCCAAAAAGGCTGAGTACCAACCAAAAGGGCCGCGGGCAAAGGTACTGAAATTGGGGGAAAAGAGTTTGGGATGTTAGAGCATAATGAAACAGGACATAGAACGCTGTTGAAAGAGAGGGCGGGCCAGCAAAAACGCCGAGCTAGAAACATCTGGCTCCACCACAGGTGGAAGGAATGCGGGAAGCCGGGAGGAATCGGCTTTGAAAACTCGCCTAAGACAGAGAAGGCTGGGAGGCTTATGTTTGTCGGTGCGAACCAGGACGAACGGGTAACTGGTGGGGGGCGGACGAGAGAGAAATGTCTGGGGAAAGAAACATCTCGCAATCAATTAGCGGAAGCCCAGAGAAACGTGTTGGGCCCACAGTATATGGCAGCGAGCCTGGGAGGCATTAAATAAAGATGGCAAACATGAGGTGAAAAAGGTGAGAAGAAGTAAGTCGAGGACAAAAACGCGTGGCCGCATCGTACCAACGCCTCCGGCGCAGTGAGCTAACTTATCGAAAGTGAAAAGCGAGACCATTTGGTCTTTTGGGGGGTGAGTTCAATCAACCAGCCGAGGGAAACGAAAAGGCATCATTTGCGGGCTGGTGCCAAAACTGCCAGGGCTGATCGACAACAAAAAAAGTACAAGACTCGACTCAGAAAGAGAAAAAATTAGTGGCGCCAATAGTAAAGCAAGGGAACCGCAAATACCGGGCTAAAAGCACCCTGCCGAAAGAGGGGATGGGGAAACTACGGTTTGAATCTAATACGTCCCAGCAAGCTTGGGAAATCAGACCCGCCGGTAAGTGGAAAGGAGGCAAGACCCCCTTAACGCATGCGCCGTCAACGCGAACAAGAGTCAAGCAGCCAAGCAAAAGGAAATGTGCCGAAACCGCGTGTGGGGACGATGTAAAGAGAAAGGCGAGCGAAAAAACCTCGGGTCAGTCGTCCATGTGTTGGGGAGACTCGACAGGGAAAAAACGTGGGATTCGATGGGCGAAAAGAGGCGAAGAGGACTGGGGGCGTGCCCACCAACCAAAAACACCCCCACCCCAAATAGGACGACGGCACATCTAGATGCTTACTACTACTAAAATAGAAAACCAAGGGGGCAGGGACCTATAGTGAAGAAATCCGCCATGGACTACTGGAAAAAGATGGGAGAAGGACTGATTGGCGAGACATAGGTGTGGGGTACGGCGGTCGGGGGAACCCAACAGTATGAGATCACTTCGGGGAAGAAACGGTTTGAGAACAGGAAAAAAAAAGGCAAGTGTCTTAGCGGAAACGGGCCTAAGGGGACCTTAACTGACCCTTTCCGGATCAAAGGGGACGACTTAATGCAGGATGACGCAAGAGATGGTTAAATTCTGAGGTGAGGAGGACCGGCTATCAAGGATGGAAAGATCACGCTAGACATCTGCGGTGGGACCACGGGTCCTTTACAAAGGAATAGCCAAAGCATGTCACGAAAAGGTTTGAGGTTGGGTGACGGGCACAACAGGCAACGGAAAAAAAGGTTCTAAAGGAAGAAGGCCACAGCAGTTCGTGACAAAACTGTTCTTTTTCTTGAACACAATGCAAAGCTAAGGCGGGTAGGGAAATCCCGAGGAAGGACCGTCTATAGAGGAAGCTAACTTTTCGGCGGAACGTAAGCACCTAGCGCGATGTCAGGCAGAGGAAGAGGAAGGGCAATGGGAAGGTGGTCTCGGTAAGGATCTGCGCACCGTGCACGTTTAAAGAAGAAAAAGGGCTGCAGGAAAGAAGGACAATTGGTGTTCTTCACTATCGAACGCTGAGGGGGGGGATTTGGCGGTGAAGTGGCGAAGCGGATTGGGAAAGGGGTCGAGATCAGGGGACGTGAATAATGCGATCACCTCAGAGAAAATCTCAGCACCGAAAAAAGGGACCCCAATCAGATAGTGCCTGGGGAGGTAGGGGGGAAAAAGGTCACTGGGAAAAGGCACGCTGGGAGGGCATTAGAGACGGGGTGTGGAAAAACGGAGGGGGACTACGACGAACTTTAAATAGACGAGGCTTGTCCTTTGACTGTCTTGGGTAGGATTGGGGCGGAAAAGACCGAGCGGAAAAAATTGTGCTTAGAGTGGTGGCAGAACAGGGGGGATGTATGGCGGCAGGGTCGAGATAAATTCAACTCATCAATGAATACGGGTGAGGTGCAGAACAATGGCCTCTACCGAACTGGAGTAAAATGATTCAGGACAAAACCCGGTGAGGCGTTTAAACCAAGCATCAGTTGGGATAAGTTTTGTCAGGACCCATACTAGAGGACGTACGGATTGTCGATGATCAATTGTGCCACGATTCGAGAGAAAACCCCCATCAGGGAACAAGGAGAAACACCGGAGGAGGAAAGAGGATATATCGAACCAACGCTCTCCCGATGGGGGCTCTTAACGAAACACTAAAAAAGACAAGGTCACAGGTGTGGGGTGGGGGGGGGGTGGGGGGGGGGGGGGGGGGGGGGGGGGGGGGGGGGGGGGGGGTGGTTGGGGTGGGGGGGTCGGTGTGACGATGGGAAGGAAAAGAGTCAACCCAATATGCTGGTGATGAAATCTCTATACAGTCTGTTAATTTCATTTCCATACGTAAATGTCGAGGCCGACCCATCCTCTTTTTCGTGAAAACAGGCACCGGTGGCTCCAGCGCCGCAAGATAGGAAAAATACGAGCAGAAGAACCACAGCCGAAGATAATCCGGCTGCAGCACCAAGCCTACTACTATCCATACATGGGGAAAATCTCTCTTTTGGGGGGCCGACATATGTGCAAGAAAATACGAATACAACGCACCTAAAATCTATATAGGGGGCAGTCCCACTCGAAGGACGTCGAGCCAGAAAAATGGTTCCATTAAGGGAAAAAAGAAGGACCTCTCCGCGAGGTTGGGAGATTAGGCGAGGGTCGTGCGGGGTGACAGCACGCGGCCCGTAAAAGATCCTCGACGCACCTTAGCACAAGACGAGCAACCGAAGAAAAAAAAGGCGAAGAGGAGGGCCACAGAACAATCCTTGACTTCGTGGAAGACGCTAGCACATCACAGGGGTCATCTTCGGGTCAAAACAGTTGGCCGGATGAGAACTCCAAGGAGAAACCTTGCATTTACGAAAAATTCCCGCTCCTCTTAGCCCACGAGACCATCGCTCACAGTTAGGAGACGGTAAGTGCCCGAGAGGAAACGTTGCCTGAGCTCAAGGGTACTCGTCCATATGGGAGGGGCTTCCAGCTCCGACCGAGAGCGCAATTGTTCCGAGAACACAAAAGATCATTGTCACGAAAGGACGGGGAAGAAGTCGGGAACTGTATCAAGCAAAAGCCAGGCACGGCGTCACAACCGGGAAAAACAGGTGGAGGAGAAGAACCATTCAATTCCGTGGAAGGAGATCAAACACAAGGAAAAAAGGGAGACGCGATACACGAGAGAAAAAAGGAGTCGGCCGAAGGGCGGCCGCTTGCAAGGACGGGATATAGATCCCGCCCGTAAGGGAAAGTGGAAAATTTCCGAGTGCCCTACAAGCAACGGGGGGAGGGAGGAAGGTCTCAAGAAACGCCGGGATCTCTAAGTCGGCCGTAAATCAGGCCACGCGCTCTCCCGAAGTGTACTCCCCTTGGCAAACTGGGTTGGGACGGACACTGCAGTAAACACGGCGAAAAAAGGGAAGTCCAGCAAGGGAGAAAAGTACCCAGGCATGGCCGGAGGAGGGGAAACCTTCATTGTCCCGGAATTGATGTTACTTCAATTCTAAATAAGACGTCGAAAAGAAAAAGAATGAGGGATGGGGGGGGACGGATGGGGGTTCAAACCCATTCTAAGAAGAGGAGACCCGCGAATTTACGCAGGGTACATCCGCATCCACTCTTAAAACGCACGCAAAAAAACCATATCGACAAGGCCTTTGCAGGAGGCGTCGACATAATGGCATTGCTCAGGAAAAAAACTCTAACATGCAAAAACGATGTCGTGAGGAGGGGAAAATGGCACATATGCGGAAGGGTGAAGGTCGACAGATAGGACCAGACCTTCTAGGGCTGAGACTAAGCGTCGCTGGGGAGAGTCATACTCAACAGGTCCTGAAAAGAGGTTCGGCAGAGACGTCAACGGGGGAGGAGGGGGGTGTCCCCAAGTGGGCCGCACCCCTCGGAACTTTCTAGCGGGGACGTCAAGTGGGGAGGACGGGGTGGGGGTGTTCAGATGAAAAACAGCACAGTTTTGTGAACACAAAAGCCCCGCGGAAAATGGCACCTCGTGGCAGTACTGCGGCTGTGGAAAAGCATCCACAAAAAAAAGAGCAAAAAAGATATGTCTCCTGACCCCTGAATAAAGGGGGACTACGACGGCGCTAAAGACTGATGACACAAATAAGCGAGGATTAGAGAGACAGAGACTCAGTCGGCCTCAGATTCAATTTGGTGCATTAACGCCACTGAAAAAGGAACAAAGGGAGAGGACCCAGATCGAAAAAGTCTCGATGAACTCGCTACGGGAAAGAAAAAAATCGAAGATGGGATGGAAACAGCAAAAATCCTCTCGGACACCACCGTCGAAAAGATGGCTTCTCAGGCAACAAAAACAGAAACAATCGAACGACCCGGGAATTAGGTAGATGAACCAGGGCGCGGAGAAAACTCCTAATCAAGGAAACATGTTGTGGGGGTCGCGTCTCATGCTCAGTGTGATTGTCCGCAAGCAGCTATTACGGCGGAAAGGGCGGAGTTCTGAACGCAGGAAAACTCCGAGGGGGAAAAAAAAAGGGGTCCGTATAATCGGCGCTTACTCAAGGATGGGGGGGGGAAAGGAACCGTGGATAGGAGGTGGACGAGGAGCGCTTTGTGTTCTTCCAGAGAATATCTCAACAACCGAGGAGGGGAGAGAAAGGGAGGGGAAGAAAGGAGCGGGGACAAGAAAGCCGGTTACATCCAAGGCTGAACCACCCAACCACCACAAAAAAACAAAAACGGAAAACCATTGAACAGAGCTTTATACTGTTTGGGAAGAGGGGAGGTGGGTAGGGGGAGACGCAAGAACTGTAAGGCCGCCTTCCGCCACCGTAAGAAAAGCGAAGTGAGCGACCGAGCTAGCAACGGCCGCAGTGTAGAAAACAAAGGTTCCTGGGGCTGAAAAGAGAGGGCCACGGAACGGAGCAATGGAGCGCCGCTCTGAGCCAGGCAGGGAGGTGTGGGCGGGTAGTTGGGGGGGTGGGGGGAAGGGGAAGCCATGTGGGGGCTGGGTCTGTAGCTGCAAGGTGAAATAAATCGGAAGATGGGCTGTTTCCTCATTCAAAGATTGCATCTAGAAACGGTTTAAAAGGGATATGGGCCGAGGAAACAAGACTGCCGCGAAGGAACAGATAGGGAACTACCAAGGCTGGCTCTCACACAGCGGAGGGGTAAGAATCGTGCCCCGGTAGACCGCCTGCTCGTCTATGGCGAAAAATCAGTATCATGAGGAATGGGTATTTTTTGGTTTATGGCGACCACCGAAAAGGGGAATCACGAAAGACCGGTGTACGCTGCGGGGGCAAAAAAAAAGCCGCGGGTGCTTATCAAAGTTAAAAAGGGACCGAAAACGACCGAGACAAAAGCGTTTTCTCCAACGGGAGGGGACGCAGAAACCTGCAAAAAAATCGTTGATAACGCCGGTTTGGGGGGGCCGTATATACCTCCTCATCGCGCTTCGAGAAGGGCTCTCCGGGTCATAGGTCCTTAATATGAAAAGAATTCAGCCATGGAAGACTGCAGGGAAAAGAAACACGATAAAAAGGAGAAAGGGCACGGGGGTGGGGGAAGCTTTGATAGAAACGACAGAATCGGAGTGAAAAAAAAATTCAAGAGGTCGGTTAAGTTTGGTATTACTAGAACGTGGATTAATGTACGGCTAAATGAGGTAAGAAAGGTACTATTGACGATCTTGAGGTGGAACATCCAACGTGACAGAACGCATATATTTCTTGAGACGAAAAAAGGAAGGTAAATAGGGAAGGGAGAAGCAAAGAAACAAGACTTGAGAGGAGCAGTGGAGGAAATGTCTTACAGGATGGGGGGGTCGAGGACATAGTTGGGGGGGTTTCCTTCTAGGAAAAGTACCAGGTATGGCTCTGAATCAATTCTGGAGGGCAGAACGCGTGGTTGGATCTCCTCAGGGGAATCCTGCCATTGTCCACGAGAGAACGACAAAAGCAACATGGGACTGCGGTGATAGTTAAAGATAGGAAGTGTAACGACAGTCATTACGTGCGGACGTAAGATCGGGGGGAACTTCGCGGCAGGGCCGCTGAGAGCTGGAGCGGAAGGGTGTGAGGACCGATCGGGGGGATCGGGATATCAAGACTGGGTTTGAGAGAAAACGGGAGGGGCCTTCCAAGTCGAATAAAAAAAGTAATTACATGTGGGGAACGACAGGCCTGGGGGGGAAGGTTTCCTCCCACTTCTCGTTGCGAAAGGCACGGCAAGGAGCGAGGTCGGTGACAAGGATCATGATGGTCTTGCTAACACAAATCTACTAAACGAGGGTCAAGGAAGAATAAAAGGGATATTACAACCCGAATCTGGAAAAAGGAGTTCTCTCTATTAAATAACAGTCCGATCATCACCGAGAGCGATGGTCTATTTCCGAGGAAGCGTACGAAGGAATTATAAAGTGTGATCCTAAGGAAAGCCTCGAGAGTCCACGGGGAGTCTTACGCGGGCTCCCAAAAGACGGACAAGGTTATGGTAAAGGCACTAATCTACGAAAGGGATTTTCTGGGGGGGGCTGGGAAGGGGGCATGAGGGATTGGTGTTTAAAGGCGGGGAAGCTGACTTACTGGTTGTACTTAAAAAGTCACCGGGGAGCCAGAAACTCCAAGGGAAACTACCTCCCGCCCAAGATCGAGGAGATGCCTGCAAGGACAAGTTTATGAAGGGAAGGGGGTAAATCATGGGTAGGACTATTACGTACTGACAACGTCATAAGACTGTAGATCGGAGTTCCTGCTTCCTTTTTATTCCTCTCTGAAATGGCAATGTAACTCCAAAAAAACCACACCCGAGAGGAATTGGTGGATTCTTTCGAGGTTTGAAGACGGCGGGAAAGGGGGGTCGAGTCGTATTCCGAGGGGGCCGATATCTGAAGACACTTGGGGAGGTTGCGAAAAAGCAGTGTAAAGGCCTCGACCGACCCAAGCTTAGTAAAGAAAAGAAGTCTCGATTATCTGCTCTTGGAAGTGGGGATGAAAAAGTTGAAGTACAAAAACGGACTCATTCACGGATCGCTGCTGCTCGGCACGAAGGAAAAGGAAAAGAAAATCAGAAGTCAGAGGGTGGGGTTGATCTCAATCGAAACACAAACTGAATAGAGACCACACGATGAAGGGGACTGGTAACTCGGAAACGAAAACAGAGCGACAAGGTCCCGGACTCGTCCTATGGGGGAGGAAAAGGAAAGAAAAAAGATGGGGGGATTCCAATACGCAAGACTGGTTGAAGGAGAGAAGGGGTTCGACTCAGTGACATCCTACCCTCTGGTTTCGGACAAAGTAAAACCGGGTCGGACCGCAAGCATCGACATAAGAAAGACCACGTCGCAGTCATGTGCAACATCAGACCGCATCAACTTTACGGAAAAATGGCAGACTAGGGCAAGAGGAAGACCACGGCAAAAACATCAAGAGATTTAACGTCGAGTGAAGACACGCTAATAGAAAGCCACGTGCCTTTTGCCAAGGACCGGGGCAGACATTCAAAGGTGGCAAAAAAAAAAAAAAAAAAAAAAAAAGGAAATGAAGCCTCGATTAGGGGTTAGGTTGCACCGTATTGTTTCGCGGTGTCCGCAAGAGAAAAAAAAACTGGCCCGCTCTCAACGCCTGCAGAAAAAACCGCCATCAAAACCAAGCCACTGGGGCGTGAAGAAAATAAAATGTGAAGCGGTGGGGGGTCTGAGCCAGCACTGTCTCTCGTAAGAACACAGCGTGAGGGAGTGATCTCCACGAGAACCGGACTTGAGAAGGGAAAGTCCTCCCTCGGCACCTCGGCCATAGGTTGATGACAATGAACAGGCGCGATGAAAGGAGCATTTTCCAGTCTAGGACGGAATATTGTTTCCTGAGGTAAAACGGTAGAGGGGCAATTGTGTTAAAAGAACGGGATCAGGGGGATCGGGGCCATCAGACATGCCGAAGCACTAGCAGGGTGGCCGTTCGTCACACATAAAACCATTTGTATCGGGAAAACGTAAGGGTCTGCAGAAAAGGACCACGTGGAGGATCAACCAGATAGGAGAAAAGGGTCGGGGAGCATTCGCTTGGATAAGTTTAACGAAGCGAATGAAGCACGTAAGGAAGTCGGGAGGGAGGGCTCGTTCAAGGAACATCCCCTTAGGCTCAGCCAAGAGAAGAAAACAATTTCAAGATTATGCATCAAACGCTTCTAAAGAGGGGAGAGAGCATAAACAAACTGGTCACTTTGACGCCCCGCCGTAAAGAAGGGCCCGCCATCGGAAGAGGGATCACGCGCACATATCTTCCTCAGAAAATTAGGGATTCTTCATAGGGGTCACCAGGGAGGAAGGACCGGGGGGCTGGAGACCGTCTTATATCTAGGGAGGCACGGAGACGGGAGGTTTCCGCAGGAGAAGGAATCTAGAAACTTCTCACAGATACGGGAGGGGGGTACATCGCTCCAAGGGAGATTCGCAGGAAAGGTACATCCAACCCTGATCGGAAATTCAACAGGGGGAGAACACAATCCGTCGAAGAGGGCTATTGTCTACATGGGGAAACCACTCAGCTCAACACAATGTTCAGTCAAGGGAGGAAGGAATGGCAGTCTTCAAGGTCTTTGCATTCGATCAGATAAGGAAATGAGGGGCTTGGGCGAAAAAGCGCTGGAGCGTCGAGAAAAAACATTGGAAGAAACAGTCGGCAGGGTCGAGCCCGTGGGGTCCGGAGGAAAGGGGAGCCAAAGAATGCTGCTAGCGCTACAGTCTGTACTGGTTGGGTTGCAGGAGAAACCAGCTTCATTTTGGGGACCTCGAGGAAAATTTAATGCCGTCAGAACGCGGCTGGGAAGACCAAGACCCAGGCCGATGTGACATAAGACGGGGGATAGATGTGAGGCACGCCACAACGACAGCACGCGCACGGCCGGCGAACCAAAGATGGCGGCAATGACTTAGGGGATGAGGGGACTGCTCTCAGTCGCCATGGCATGGTGCATCCACGGTAAAAGACGCAGGCGCGGCATAGAATGGTCACCACGTTTCGGATGGAAAGAGAATTAAGAAACTGGAAGAGACAGATGGGTGGAACTCCCATCGCGCCAAGAGGAAAAAACATACCTGACAATGATCAATGTCCCGACAAGACAGCAAAACGACCTGGAAAAAAAACAAAAGGGCGGTAGAGGGCCGCTCCTCCTCAGAGCGAAGAATGTGGGGTAAGAGACATTTGGGTTCAGGTGCTGGGAGGGCAGACCGTCGATAACCTAAAGTACGGGCGGAAGGCTTCAAGTTTCTGCTCTTACATTAAAAAGGATTGGGAAAAAAAAAGGAAGTAGGGCGAGCAGGGGAGAGTGGGAAGTCAATGGGGGCCCCGTGATGAAGCTTCGAAGGGGAAATCGACAGAAAACAAACAACACGAGGAAGAAAAATAGGAGATCCGTCATGGAAGAGATCAAAAAATGCCCGGAAGAAAAAAGGCTAACAAACAAAAGTGTTAAGCCCGCCCCCTGACCAAGTTAGAGGGGGAATTGGGCCAATCCGAGTGGGGGGTGAAGGAAAGAAAGCAGAACGGAAGACACTTTCCCTCCGTCTAGGCGGGTAGTCTGCATCCCAAAACGACTAGCTAGCACGGTCGGGAAATTCTCGGACCACAACATGTTCAAGAGAGGGGTGATAAGAGGAGGGAGCTAAGCAGAGAAAACCAGGCAGTCGTGGGAGGGAATGTGTGGATGGGGGAGGCCATGAACTCAACTGGGGAGGGGAGGTTTGGCGAAGAAGAAGCGTATGGGGCTTTTCCAAGCCCATCTGGGATGGACTCGTTTCTGGGTAGGGACAGGTCGCGGAGTGGGCCATCCGAAAAATTTTTCATTGGTACCGGGGAACTAAAAGTGGACGAGAAGGAACCATGTCCCTAGGGCGACTGACGAAGTCCATTATCTGGGAATCAAATCTGAAGAATGAAGAAATCCCGTCGGAAGCCGGCGAGGAAGGGAGCAGTATGAGGCTGAAAAAAGTATGGGCCTGGTTGGGTGGGGGGGGAGGAGGGGGGGGGTGCCACACCGCGTGACTGGCCACATGGAAAATTTAGACGGAGGTGCAAACTAAAACGGTGTGAGATGCACCACAAACCAGTGACGAACTCGAATACGCCTAAACATATTGACTCAAAAAAGATCTCCAGCAACCGGGCTACGGCCACATGCCAGGGTCAAAGTTGATGGTATACTTGGTTCAGGAGGGACAAGGCCAGCGCGAGGTCATTCATTCCCGCTCCTGGAAATGTAAGTGATCGAGGGAAGAAAAGGCAATCATGACCATTACTTCCATATTTGGGTGTGAAAAAATCGGGGTGGGCGAGTGGAAATGCCCCTCTTCAGGGAACTCTCTGGTGCATTCTATCATTGTTGGATGGAGCCATAAACGTGTAGAGTGGAAAAGGTCGGGATTGGCGAGGATAATGGCTCCAAGGTACCAAGAACATATGAAGTTGCTTGAACGTCTAACTAAAAAAGTAACATTCATTTACCCCTGAAGAACAAGACCGCAAGGGCCTCGGGGAAAGATGTGAGCGTTATGGAAATGTATTCTGAAGGGGCTTAATGGGTGTTGGAGTTCAGTGGACCCCAGGATGAAGCGAATCACTAAAGCGGCCTACTCGTTTTGGGCCTCATAAAGGCGCACCAAAAAGGGTCGGAACTGCTATCTCTCGGGAAGCATATGTGACGCGCCAAATTGCAGGGAAATGGCAATTTGAAGAAAAATGTCTTAAGTGCGTGATCCTACAGATCGGGAACGAAGCATGCCGCTAATCGCTGGAATTCATCTGTTCAACCGAAGAGGGGGGGAATGAGCTCAAGAGTCCACGGTGGTGTTTCACGGAATCAGGAAGCAATGTTCCGCGAAAACTTTTTGAAGGTTTGGGGTTAGGCACGGCTCGGGGATCGGGGAATGATCAAGGCGCGATTCGGTTAAATTATCATTGCTGGGCGAACAGGAGATCTACGAAGGAAATGAACGAAAAAAGTAACCCGGAAGACACCGTCGATTGAGGGGGCGAAACGGGCAGAGCAGAAACGGACATGGGAGAGCATCAAGAGGTGGCGATGGATGGGTTGGATCGGGGGAGCGGGCATTGGGATAGATTTTCTCCGGGTCATCTGAGAGCTACGCTGGTGAGGGTGACTAAGAAAGAGTTCGGGGGGAAATCCATACTGACCAATGATTTTAGGAAGCGACGAGGGGCTTTGACTTTTAAGTGGCTGCGCATGTGGGATGTCTTTCGGCTATCTTGAAGGGAAAATAGTGCAAAAAAAGATCAACAGCGGCAACACAGTGGGCCCCCCCACCCCTCGATTAGGAGGGGCTAGGGAAGAATTGAAAGGAAAAGGGAAGCTGAGTCGCAGGGATTATCGGGAGTCCAAGCAATATCCGTATAGGATGGGATTTCTGATGGTAGTCTTTCCGCATCAATAGCGCGAAAACTAGCGGAATGAAAGTGGCAGGGGGCGGTGGGGCATCGAGTCGTCCCGTGGAAAAGTAGTATATTTTTCAATAGTCTAGGAGCGGGGGAACACGGGGGAAGGCATAAGAAGGAAAAAGGGTCCTCCTCAGGGAAAACGTACTCTTACCTGGGAAGAGCGAAAAAAAAGGTATCTGGCGGCTTGTATCAAATTTGGTTATGATGGCCTACCCAACATACTGACTAGTCACCGTGTACAGTTGTTCGGATTTGGCCGAGTGAAGAGAAACCCCTCCTTGACGGTTGG
>Ga0179591_1307387_pt1 | contig 14310 bp, 19 predicted proteins | sample CZOMad2_1_08_16f_FD_182891 | JGI IMG/M metagenome (GOLD analysis project Ga0179591, IMG submission 182891) | Vadose zone soil fungal communities from Angelo Coast Range Reserve, California, USA - CZOMad2_1_08_16fungal (PacBio error correction) | ecosystem: Environmental > Terrestrial > Soil >...
GGGGGGGGGAGAACTGACCAAAGAATTCCATTTATCTCCCTTTAATATCCGAGGGCCGAGATATCAAGGGTGCCAAAAAAAATCGTCGGCCAAAAAAAGGGGAAATTACCCGAGGGGAAAGACGAGTATTTGTAGAAAGGACCAGGAGGTACGACAACGCTGAGAGGAGGGCGTAGAACTAATTCACGAAAGTGCCCGGTTAGGTGTGGTTATCCGGACGAGAGGGGGGGGGGAACTGGTCAATACGCCGGTTGGGCCGGTTGAAAAGTCCACTGAGGCCACTGCAAAAAAGGATCGCTCTTGATGATGGGGGGACACTGTGAACGAGAAGGACGAACGTAAATTTATAGGGAAGGGGGCTGATATCTGAAAAAAGGGGGGAACGCGTTCCTGGGAGGAAGGGGCAACGAGACGCTGGGTCCTCTCCTGCAGGGGCTGGGGGGGAGCCTCGATGGTATTTACCCCGCCAGGTGAATCTTCCTGGCGCGGAAAAAAGGGGGGGTTATAATAAAGGAAAGGCTAATTCCGGGCTCTCATGTATGCATTGTGAACGTAAAAGGGGGGGAAACGCTTGGTGTCTTGTCAGAAAAAAGTGGAGACACCGAGGAAAGGTAAAAAATGGAAAGGGAAACGAAATGGTGTATTCATTTATCCTTAAAAGTTAGTTCTGGGGAAAACCAGATTGGTTCAGAAACCGGACGGTTTCCAAGGGGGGGATAGCTGATGTCCCGTCGGGGTCCTAACGGAAAATGAAAAGGAAAATATGGGGGTTGGGGAAATATTTTCCAGTTTCAGAATCCCGTTCCGGAAAAAGGAAGTAAGGGGTCGAAGAATGCCATATGACGCTGCAGGGGGGGGGAGGAAGGGGGCGTTAAGTATGGGTCAGAATGATAGGCATGGTGGGGGTGAGAGTCTCGGGGGGGAAGAAAAAGGGGTTCGGTCGCTAAAAGAGGCCTCGCCAAGAAAAAGAGATTACAAATGGGTTGAAGGACAGATCCCTAGATGGGGAGTCAATGGCCCAATCCGTCGAAGAGAACATGGAATGCGCGGCGGGAGGAGGGATATCTACAAAAAAAAGGGAGAGAAAAAGAAATTAATTTGTGCCAAAATTGGCGAAACGCAAAAAAGGAGGAAAAGCACTGCCCTTTTAGGAAAAAAGTGGGTTCTGCTGCTCAAGAGGGGGAAAAAGGCCACGAGACCTTCATCTAAAAAGGAATCCAGTGGAGGGTACACGTCACCAAAAAATTCGCACTTCACGACCGAAGGAGTTATCAAAAAGAAAAGCGAACTCACACAGAAAGGGTTGGAAATTCAGGAACCCAGATATCAAACTAGGAAGGGGGTTTACCGAAGTTTTGGAAGGTTTTCCAAACTATGGGAGTTGGAGGGATTCCAGTTGGTTGTGTTTTGATGGTCAGTAGTCACCATCCTTTGTAATCCACATATAGTCTTACAAATTTACAAGGAAAGCTGCAACTGGGATACTTGCCCCTGGGTCTGGAAGGAAGCACTTATCAATCTGGGGGGTCAATCGTAGGGAATGGTTTTTTGGAGGTGAACAAAACAGAAAAACCGGCGAAGTCATGGGGGGTTGAAGGTTGGAAAAATTCGACCACCGGCAAGGAACTCAAATCTCCTAGGCGCTTCAGACTCCGTTCGGAACACCTTCAATGAGGGGGTGACGGGGGGCTTCCAAAAATTAGGGACTGGGTATTCTAAGTTTTTCGGGGGGGGGGGAACATTTCCTCAGTTCTTGTGCGATGAAGTTTGACTTAAGCCATTGAAAGGAGAATATAAAGAAAATCAGACTGGGGAACCCCTGTACAGCTCTGACGGCAACCAAAGAAAGAGACTAAAAATGGGAAACCTCAAGAACGACTCTACTAGAAGAGAGGGGGGGGGCAAGATGGGAAGGAAAGGGGAACTCATCCTGGGTGTCAACCTCCTTTCAAATGCAAATCCGGGGAACTTGGAAATGCGGGGCGGAAAAAACGGGACTGAGGGAACAATTTCTCACCCTTCGGAACTGGAAAAACGGGGGGAGGTAAACGGAGCTTCGACATTCTCAAACTTCGTTTAAGCAGATTGAATATTCTTGAGCGTCACCAGAGGAGGCGAGCAGTCTTTTTTCGCTCTTGTTTTGTAAAGCCGCCTCGCCGTCCAGTTCAGGAGGGAGAAAAAAAAGGCCACGCGCGTGGGTGGACACCGAGCCGAGAGAATCCATCTCCGTTCGTGGCCTGAAATTCTTTGGGGTCGAAGATTCTAGCTGCCGGTGGCACCGGAGGGAGGGGGTTCTGGAAGCTCTGCCAATTCGGAGGGGGAAAGTCAAAATCCTGGGGACCCTCGGTGGTACCAGAAAGGGGAATAAGGCATGGGAAAGAAAAGAAATGATCATCGTCGCGGCGATAAGGTTGGACAACGCGGTTTAAAAATGGAAAAGCTCGAAGAAACACAAGGTCGGGGGAGAGAAGATTCCTTGCATTGGTTTTCCCCAGGGGCAAAGAGTGATTCGCAGAGACTTGGAAAGATGCTACCTTGCTGAGAAAGGAGGGGGGAACTAGGAGAACTGTTATACTGGATCCAAGGCTTAGGGGGGAAAAAAAAAAAAAAGAAGGCCTCAGTTCCAATAAGTGGCGTAATTAACACAGTCCCATTTCAAGGAAACTCCGAAGGGAAGAGGGATGTTCAAGGGGAACTAACAGGAGGATTAGGTAGGAGGGTACGGATTCGGACCAAGAGGAGAAGGGGGGGAAGGGTTGGTGATATTAGGGGACTAAGAGGAAAGGACAAGATGAAAAAGGCACCAGAGGAGAGGAAGAGCGAATAAGTTGGGTCTAATTGTACCTATGTATTAATGGTGAAGTGGGGGTGCGCGAAATTTTTCAGAACTTTAAACTCGTCATGAAAACATGATGCCGGCAGGGGAGACCAGGGCTTGGAAAAAAAAGGGGGATGACTCCGCGCATTTCAAGAGAAGGGTGTGCCGGTTAAAAGTGAGGAACACGCTTCTCTCCTAGCAATTCCATCAGTTGGGATGATCGTCGGTATTGGTTACTCTGATAGCGATATGGGGGGGAAGGTCCGATGCGAAGGGGGGAACCCAGCAGGTTCCTATGGGGGTTTTTATGATAAGAGTATTTGGGTCAGGGAAAGAAAAGACCGGACACCAGGGGCCGTCCAGAGGAAGAAAAGGGGGAAAAGATGCGCAAGACATTTGGTGGGGCACGAGAATTCTGAGGAAAAAGGAAAGAGGCGGGGATGAACTTTTTTCTTCAAAAAAGGAGGGCTAGGGGGGCTTATACGCAAAGGGGAGAAGAGTAAAAGAATTCAAAAAATGGGGTAGATTTTTGGCTGGGGGTATGCAACAAAAAATGACAGGGATCAAGAAATGATCAGGAGGGGGTCGTGTCAAAGGGGACGCGCCTTTTCCGATAAAATCCTGGAGGAGACGCGTTGCTTTCACGGATTGGGGAGTCATGTACAAGAAGTCAGAAACATCAGAAAAAGGGGCCGACCAAGTAAACATACTTTCGCAGTCATTATTCCAAAACGACAATGTGGCCAGAACTCAAGCTCCGGGGTTGTGATGGGTTGAGGAGAGGGGAAACAGCCGGGGAGGGGGGGGAAAGGGTTGCGGGCCGTTGGGATTGAAATCTTATATTCGGGGTCAAGAGGAGGGGGTGGCGCCTGGGGGGCACAATACTGAGTACCTGAGAAACTCGGGCCTGATGATTGAGGAAAGGGGAAGAAAGGTGTACTTGCTGGGGAGAAGAAGAAAAGACAGGGAAAGAAAAGTTTCCGTTACAGTGTGGGTGGTAGGGGTCTTAAGGGGAGAAAAAAAAGGAACCGGCAGGGGATTGTGGGTTTGGAAGAAAAGGGGGAAGAAATTCTTAAGACTTCCATGGGGGGGGGAAGGATCGTTCAAAAGAAAGCACGACTAGAGACCTCTTATTTCATGACTTAGAACAATTAATTGAAGGGGTTGGAGAAATGGAAGAGATGTGTAGAGAAGCAGAATTCAGTTTAGCCCGGACCATGCAGCTTGACCAGAACCAGAAAGCGAGAAAAGTGCAAACGCCAGGAGGCTTAAAGGCTTTGTGTGTGGGAAATTGGGGGGGAAGTCTGAAAACCCGCGCAAAAGATAGACCTGAGGGAGTCAAAGGAAGAGGACAATATGGGGGAATTAAGGGTCAAGGACAGGACCATATCCCGGGAACGTTGGACGATAAGGGAGGACCTGGAAAGACGGTTTTACCACTACGGGAACGGGGGATTCAAGCTTAAGGAAATGTTTCGGAAACCAGAGGGGGTAGCTGGCGAGAAGGATAAAGAGCAGTGAGGAGAGGACGAAACACTTCTTCCAAAAAAACGTGAAATTCCTAGGCAAAGCGCACTGGCAGGGGAGTCTCACGGGGGTGAACTTTACAAACGGGACTCGCAGAAGAAACGATCAAAAGAATGGGTGACTACTATTCGGATTCTCAATTAAGGGAATTGACAGCGGGGTTAATTGAGGGAAAGAGACACTCAATGGGGAAAGGAAAGAAGGGTTCAGGGACGGGCAAGGACTAGGAAAGTCCTTTTTCTGACGGCCGATCTTGCCAAGTGCAATCAAGCCAGGAAGAAGTCTCAGTGAGAGTAGGCGTTTATAAAAAGGGAGGAAAACAGTTAAGACGCGCTGCAGATCAAAAAAGTAACTTACACAGAAAGAAAGGGAAGGGGGTACACTCCCTAACTTCGTGGATAAATTAAAAGGGAACTACAAAATAATCGTCTTCCAAAGGGATGTGCTCACCAAGTCCTTCTCCGACCCTATCACTTTGCAGGGGGGAAAGAGCCGTGAGAGAAAAAAAGGCGGAAGATGAATGTTATATAATGTGCGGGTTAGCGCGGAAAAACATCTATCGAAAAAAAAACTGATGGGAGGGAGGAGGAGGGTCCTCTCTCAAGCACCGTCGAACTGGAATAGAAAAAGAAGAAGGAAGCGTCAGGAATGTGAGCGGGGGGTTAGGGGCCATAAAGAATTCTTAAAGAATAAAAGGTAGGACGGTGGACTGAAACAGGGAAGGGTGAGTGGCATCCACGGGGAAAAGAAAGTGGGGGGGGGGTGGTTTCCCTTAAAAAGGTTGAACGGCACGCCGCTTTTATGAGCCAAGAAGAGAAACGCAACTGGAACCTTCTCCCACGGGCACTCGCGGGCTTATTGTCATGAAAAAAAGGACGGAAAATTAATGGAAAAAGAACGCGGAAGGACAGAACTGACAGAAAGCGGCTTAGTCTGGCAGGACCCTGACGGATACCTGGCACAGGAAAGGAAAAGTCAACAGGAAGGGCTACCCTGAGAAGATAGAGCGACGTAGCCAGGACAACTTTATAGGGAAAGACTAGGTTTTTTTAAGGCTGAAGACAAGGGAAGGGCCGAATTCATTTCGCAGACGAGTGGGAAAGCTTGTAAAAGGTTGTTTATTGGGTGGGGTGTCGTTGCGAGCAAAAGATATCATGAGGAAGGGGAAACTGTTAAGGGTGGTCACGTTGCCGCGCAGTCCCGTTGGGAAAACCACAGGGGGAGGAAAGAGAACCGGATCGGAAAAGTCGGGGTGAAAAGGTCAGAGGGACGAGGCTGGCGCTGACCGGGAAGTCACTAGGGTATCCCGTTGAGGAGACTGGATGGTAAGTCTGCTAGCGGCACGCACGAGGAACAAACTGCCAAGATAGCAAAGAGGGCTTAAAAAAAAAATATTAGGTGAAGCTTGCAGGGTTTCCATGTGGACGTAGGGGGTCTTCATGGGAGGTGAATTAAATGTAATCAGGAAAACTTTTTTTGGGAAATCTATTCTCTAAAAGCACATCTCGTGCCCCGGGCTTCTTAAAAAAACGGAATTCCAGAATGTTTGAAAGAAGTACCCTAGATATTGCGGAAAAGAGACTTGAAAGGGGGGCCGGACGCACCATGGAAGCTCTGCAGGGGAAAAAGACGGGAGTTCGTACCAGAAATGCCACATTGGGGGGGGGGTCAGTTTTTCTAAAATGCATGAATCACGCAAGGACGGCCTTTGATGACCCCAAGGTGGGCGGCCTCGGAAAAACAAAAAGCAGAAGGCGAAAACTCCTAATCCTCCCGGTTTCGAAAGGAATAAATGTTTAAAAACCACAAAGGAGAATCGCTTGCCGAAATAATGAGAAATGGGTCTTTAATCACCAACGAAATGGTAAACCGGCTGTGGCAGACTCAAAAAAGAAGGGGGAGAATACAACTGAGGGGGAGGATACAAGCCTGGCAAACCGGTCTGGGTGTTCTAGGGGGGGGAAGTGAAATGTCTTGGGTGAAAGTATGAGCGGGGGGGGGGGAAAGGGATGTTGCTGAATGACATTTGTAATCAAGCTGGAATCGTAGAGTGCAAGGAAGAGGTCGACGTCTACTCAACGGAAATCGAACAAGGGGAACTAAATATACGAGGCCGGGCTTTCAGCAGGGGGGGGGGTGGTGGGAAAAAAAAAAAAAGACAAAGTAAGCAGGGAACATTTCTGTCAAGGGAAAAAAAGGGAAAAGGAAGAAACTCGCCTTTAGCACGTGGAAGTTCCCACGAGCTGCACGGAGTTAGACAGAAAAAGGACTAGGTCTGCACACTGGAAGGGGCGGACTAAAAGGGAAGGTCTTCTTGGAACTCCTCTTCTTAACCCTGGAGAAAAAGCCGGCAAAGAGACATCCATAACAAAAAGGAAACTCTGGGTTAAAAAAAGGAAAGCCTGAAAAAAGGAACAAGCTGCGTCAGGGGATACGGGGAGTAAAGCCAAAGATCTAGAAAAATAGGGTAGAATGGTAAACAATAGGGGTGAAGACTAAGTGGTTCAACTTCAAGCGCATGAAAGGAAATCGGGGAGAAGGGGGTAGAAAAATTCTTCTTCCCACAAAGAGAAGGTTAAACGCAGATGGAGCAACACTAAAGTAAATTTCGGAATAGTCGACCCATGTAGAAAAAAGAGGAGTGGACATCATAGGGGTCTTTAGTCATATGACTCTGAACCGAGGCGCGCGGTAGGGGGTCTTTGGGTAGCTCTGTTGTGTGGGAAGCGCCGGACCAGTTTGCAGGCCATCGATATCACCAACGGAAAAAGCTTTTGTTTCCAAAAATACTAATAAATCCACAATGGTCGTTAACTTGACCATTGGGAGAAGTTAGGGGGGGGCTTCTTCCCTTGAACCTGGACGGGGGGGGGTTCATGTAAAAACGGGAAGTTCCCCTTCGAGTTTTACTCCACTCCGGTGAAGACCAGATCTCAATCTTAAAGAAGGGGGCAGCAACGGGAGAAGGGAATTCTCGGTAAGGCGTATACTCATGGTCACACTGTACCCCAGTCTCAGGAAGAAATAACCACACACGAGGAGAGTAAAAGGGGGGAATCCTTCGAAAGGTGGGGAAAAGGTAAAAGGTCAAAATTATAGTACTCCTCGGAAGTGGGGGGGGAGGCAGCCGGAGGAATGAAAAAGGCTGGAAGATTGCTAAAGGGAAAGAAGAAGTGACGGGGAGTGGAAAAAGAATCCAGTTTTCCCTTATTGCTGAGCATGAGAAAGTCAAAAACGCGGGTGCGACTACTAAAAAGATTTCAAAAATTGGGAAGGTAAGGAATAGGGGGAGGAGAGTCTTCTTTTTTGAAACCCCTCGCTTTTAGGTTGAAGTCCTTAGAGGGGCAACAGGGGTAATCAAAAAGGGTCTCAAAAAAAGAGATACGACCTGGCTCTCCATTGCGACAGGTAGAAGGGTCGGATGAAGACGTTTTGAAGGAAAAAAAAGGGGGGTGGACTACCTGGGAAGGTCGGATGCTCCATAATTCTGGGGGAAACGGGGTGCCCGCGAAAAAGAGTACGAGGTTGAAATGAGGCTGAAAAGGGGAGAAAAACAGGAAGGGGGAATCAATGCAATAATTTTGTTCCAAAAGGCTAAGAATCGGGGGGAAAAAGGGATCCGAGACTTTTTGTTTCCTTTTCCGAGCGCGGGGGGGTTAACCCAGCGGAAGGCGAGGGGCTGACTAGTCGGGTAAATTTTATGCAAAAAGAACAATCTACCTGTGCAAGGGAACAAAAAGACTGAAAAACGTTAGAGATGAAAACAGGGACATTTTGTTTGCAGGATCGGAATGAGAACTCCCGTGAGTAGGAGGGGGAAATTTTTCCTAAAAGGGAAAAAAGGGGGGCAGGGAACGCACCTCTGCCGAGATAAAAAGACGTCAAAAGGGGGTGGGTCTTTGGTGGGGAAAAGGGAGAAAAAACTCCGAAGAGCGGACGGAGAATTGTCTATGCCAACTCGTAATCAAAGAACTGGTCAAGAAGGGCGAATAGAAAAAAGATTCTCAGATGGATGTTTGTGGAGGACAGAGAGGAAACGCTCACAATCATAATTAAGACCCACTACCATAATTTCCAGCGGGGGTAATTCCAAGAAGAAACCGGGCTGGTGGGGGGGGTTGATTAAAGCCCAGTTTGAGAGGGGAAGGAGGGGCGAATCTGCAAGGAAGGTTGTGATGGTTGAGTGAAGAGCGGGGGGGGGGTAGGGGAGAAACATGGACAGGTTTGGGGCCTTTGGTTTTTGAAAGAACTAGTAGAGAACAGGTACGGCTGAGGGAGGAAAACTGTGCTCGGGGCGCAGACGGTGAGAAGACGCATCCTAAGAACCACGGTGTCAGAAAAATGAAATAGCGATTAAAATTCGTGAACCGAAAGGACGGATTTGTATGATGTGGGGGGGGGGGAAGGGGACTAACTTCTGAAAGCAGGCACATGGGAAATGTTCTAGAAAAATGAGAGCTGAATCTACGCGAGATAAAGAAAATCTAGTGAAAGAAGGAGGACTGGGTCCCGAGTGTTTTGGTAAACTGGCAAAGGAATGTTGAAAAGAATTTTAGGAAAAGACCAGCAACAGTGACAGCCACTGAAGGAGAGGGAAGGAGCTTTAAAGAAGAGTTGGCCTGCACCTTGGGGCGTACGCATAAAAAAGAAGGAGGTGGAGTACGGGGAGTTATTCTTGCGAGACCCGAGATTCCAGAAGCCCGGGGTATTCTTGGGACGTTAAATATTCCCTGGGAAGGAAGTTTCGGAAAGGGACACTCCTCATTAATCCCGGGGGAAACGGGGAAGGGAAAGGAGACGAAGCACTAAACCTTTGGGCAAATCACTCGCAGGAGATAAAGTTTGGCTTTTGAAATGTTTAAAAGGGGAAGAGGGTATAGAAGATAAGTTGTGGAGGAAGACCGCACCATTACCAAAAGGGTAAAAAAAAACATGGAAACATCACTTTAAAAGGAAAGGCCTTGATTCCATATTTAAAAGGGACGAGATAAGATCTCTAACTGAATAAGCTATGAGGCATCCAAAAGGGGGGGAAAAAAGGTCTAAATCTTGGCCGTGGGGGGAGGGACGTTTCAAGATCCAAACCGCACGTTCAAGAGGGAAAAAATTGGGGTCAGTTCATACAAAGAATAAATTCAGGGGGGGCGTCAGGGAGGCTCGTTGAAGGACAGAGAAAAAAAGGGGGGTGCGGGAGACGGTTCAAAGAGGGGATTTAATACCATCGACGCAGGGAGAAGGGGAGAGTCAAAAAAAAGCTTCACCGAGTACAGGGGGGCACTGACACGCCCAACGTGGGGAGGGGGAAGGCAGTGCAAAAAGGAAATCGGAGGACAATATTCATGTTCAGGTCAAAAAGGAAGTGTGGATTAATGGGTGTGGGGGGATGAAATAAGTGCAGTGGGGGGAAAGATCCAGGGGATACCTGGGAGGTGCAATGAAGAGAAATCTAAAAACAACAAGGAGAAAAATCGAATCTCTTGGGACATAACTGGCACCGTCCAAGGAATCCACTTTCGTCGCCACTGGAAAGGAGATGAAAAACGGCAAATGTGATCGGGGAGAAACCGGGGTGACTGAAAAGGCAAGGAGTTAAGAATATAGGTGGGGGGGGGACATGTTGAAAAAAAAAACAGACGGAAGCGTGAGTCAAGAAAGTTCCCTACCGTGAGGTGAAAGTTGGGTGTGGGGGAAGGCCGCTATATTTTTAACTGAAAGCAATCTGGAGGGAGAAGGAACTCGGGTTGACCCGCCCGGGAAAAACCCGGCGCAAAAAGGAGCATGGGGATGTGTCACTTTTGGCACTAAAAAGGGGGAAGAGAAAACGCACTGGAAGGGGATAAGGGCAAGGAAACCTCACTCGGCTCGGAGAAAAAAATACCTTACTAGGGCACTTCAATCCTTCAAGAAAAAAACTCTTCTCCAGGGAAAAGTCGTGGAGAGAACGAAGAAGAGGTTCCATTCCACAATTTTCTCTATCGGGAAAGAGCAAAAACCGTGTTTGGGGAAATAAAACGGAAAAAAGCCCTTACGCAAAGAATTTTCCAGGGAGTGGTCAAGAAAAATACAGTTGTGTTGATTGGGGAACGCGGGGGGGGGTGGGGGGAGAGGAAAGCCACAAAACGATATTTAATGACGAAAGGCCATTGGTAACGAACGGGTTTGGATGGACTGACAGTCTTGCTCACAAGGCGGGTTTCGGAGTGAAGGGAAAAACTGGGAAAAAGTAGTTAACGAGTCCAACTGCAATGACATATTGTTGACTCTGGCCGGCGACTGCCCGTCTGGAATGAACGTTAAGAGGGGGTCACCTAAAGAAAGGAAGCCAGATCCAATATCCAATCCTGTAGATGAAAAGGGGACGTGGATTTCCCTATCTTCGATGGTCAGGGTAAGCATGTAGAGGGCAAAGGGGGGGGCGGTAGTCTCCAGGAAATAAAGGCAGGTAAAAAGGGGAGAGGCCCATTTGTTTTGAATCAGGATTACAGAGATGGGAGAGAGAGGATAATGGGCCGGACCTTTACGTAAATCACCACTCTTGAGGTGGGCGAGATCTTAAAAAAAAAGAGGAAGAAAGGGACGGGGGGAAGGTAATGGAAAAGGGGGAATTAAACCATAAAAGGTCTGCCAACCGCTTTTCGCTGGGGGAGTGAACAGATCAAAGGGAGGAAAAGAATGGGAAGCGAATAACTCATCAGCCAATTGAAAATTGGATGTGCAAAAGAGCAAAAATGCAAGCATGTACACAAAAATCAATCAGTTCTAGAACAACGAGCCGCCACCGCTGTGAAGATGCCTCAACCCCGAAGGCAATGACGTCCGAGTGAATCAGTAAAAAAGGAAGGGCGGGCGGGGGGGGAAGCACTGACTGGCAGTCTGTTCGTGGAGGAAAGGTTATTGGTTGGGTTGGGTGTTAACCTGTTGAGTCCCCATCATTTGAAATAAACAAGGGAGAGGTATGCGGACAGGGAGGGGGAAGTCATACAGGGAGTAACGGAGGAGGAAAAGGTCAGACCGATCTCAGGGGGGAGGCTGGAACGAGCGTTTTTTGTTGAGGGGAAAGCCAAACCAAGAAGGCCCATTTGGGCTGAGAGGAGACGACTAGAGGAGGAGACGAGGGTTAGAAAAGTTCGGGGGGAAAAATCCAGAACGGAGTTCTGGCAGAATTGAAGTCGGGAAAAAAAATTTAATTGGGCGGTCTAAAGAGTTCTTCAGGGGGAAACGTGGGAAGCAGGCTGGGCCAAAAGGTTTGGATCAAAAGGTTCCAAATATCAGATAAAACAAGGGAAGCGCTGGGAACCCATTCAGCAGAGAGGAGCAACAAAGAGGGGAGGAAAGACCTCTGAAAAAAGATCCCGCGAAGAACTAAAGGGAGGGGAAGTGAATTGGACGACAGAGCAACTCGAAAAATTCAATCAAAACCTGATCAAATCGGAAGGGGTAAGGACTGAAAAAAGGTTGTCCTTTTAAACAGAGGAAAACAGACTTCAAACGAAAAACTGCAGCGACGTCGAAAAAGGTCTAAAAAGATCGGTAGTTGAGGAGGAGGTTAAATACTGGGAAATAATTCTACCATCTGGACTCAAGGGCGGTGGTAAAATCTTGGGGGGATCAGTGAGGGAAAGAATTAATACAAGAAAAACAAAAAAAATGGGGGGTCCACCAGAAGCACAGGATAAAGAACAAGGGGAGTGAGGACCAACTGGGGCAAAGATGAGGAAAAAAAAAGTTATGAACGTACACCAGCGTGGGGGGGGGAATTATAAAAAATACATGGGAAAAAGGTCGGATGGTCAGGACAAAGTGGGAAAATCACGGTTCTCAAGAGGGGGCGGTGGAAAAAGGGAGTCCCAAGATGATCTTAAAAGAGAAAGTGATACTCATTTCACCAGGGAGGCAGTAGGTGAAACGCGGAGAGAGAGAAAAAGGACCACGTAGGAGGGAAAAGGAAAGTATGATTCTATGTTGGAAAAACACGACGGGCCTCAAGGTGGGGGATCGATGAAGAAGCAAAGGGCTTTGAGAGAAAGGAGATTGCCGCGGACATCGAAATAAAAACGGGATTTGAAAGCAATGGGCCCTGAGAGTTCTAGAATTGAAAAGGGAAATGGGAAGCCACTAGAACATAACTTGCACAACTTTGGGGGGGTACAAGGGGAGAGAAGCGCCGTAGCGGGGAGAGTGGTTCTTGTTGAGAAGAAAAAAGTTTCCGGGGGGGGGTATACTTAAGACTTTACTAAAACAGCTTCCCAACCATACGATAAAAACGCGCGCAAGCCAAAAGCTAATATGGAGGAAAATCGGGAGACTATTTTGGAAAATGTGCGACTGAGATTGCAAAAGTTGGGTAGGTGCATTCGCAAAAAGAGGGAAGAGGGAACGGGGGGTGGGCCGCGGGGTTTCAAAAGAGACCATTAGGGAATGATGTTTGAGGGAGAAAGAGTTTAGGGAAAGTCAATTCAAAGCTTTTTGGACCAAATCTAATAGCTCGTCGGTAGCTAAGCGGAACGAATCTTGGGGGGAAGGGTTCCCGCCGGTGTTTAACCAGGGAAAAAGGGGGGTAAAAAAAAAAAAAAGGCCTTGGGGGAAAAGAAAAGTCCAGCAAAACAGCTAGCTTCAAGCAATTATGGAAACCTGTGGAATCACTGACCTTTAGAAGAACAATTTGTGGGTTTTATATGAGAGATTCAAGGTGCAGTCGTCGTGGAAAGAAAAGGGAACTGGCGAAAGGGAGAGGGGAGGGAAAGCAGCCCGACGGTCCTAATATAAAAGGACTTAAGTTCATTTGGAAATTTTGAATTGAAAAACTGAAACAACTGACACGAAAAAACATCGGAGAAGACTGAAGCGTTTAAAAGGGCCGTAAAGGGGAGGAAAGGAGTGAAACAATCCTGTCTAAGAAACGAGCGAAAAATATGAAGGAGGGGTGGGATTCAACTAACAAAGCTCACAAACAACTATAATAAGTGGGGACGAACCCCCGACTGCGAAGTCAAAGAGGAAAAAGGGGAAAAAAGCTCAGAAAAAAGGAGGTTTAAGGGAGGGATAAGAAATCAACCGTGTTATTAAAAGAGTTTAAGGATAGGAACACAGCCGGTGGACGATCCGTTGTGATGGAGGGACGAGGGATTATTCTGGTGTGAAAGAGGGGGATGTTGGGGAGAAACGGTGGTGTGGTGGCAATCTGGGTAAACAAAAGTCGGGGCTTCGCGATTACGGTTCTCTGGATTTGGGAGCCTGCTTTGAGGGGGGACAGAAGGGTGTTTCATAAAGTTCTTATCAGTGGGCTGGGTGGGGGTTCATGGTAGAAACGAAAAAGGCAGGTCGAATTGGTGGTGGGGGGGGATATTGAGAGTAGAAAAACAAATCCTTCGTGAGTTTACGAAGGGGGGGGGGGGAAACCTGAAGGAAAGATAATATAAATGATCGGACCGTCTTACCACAAAGGGATTAGGTGTGAGACTTTCATAGGGCTGGGGGAGCAAGAAACACCGGAATGAGAAAATGCTAAAACCATGAATATAAAAGAAAGGGTCTGAAAAGAAAAGGGTCACATCCCTTCTTTCAGCGTCCGCGAGCTGGGGGGGTGGGGGATATGCAGGGGAGTTGGAACCCGCTCATCATAATTCAAGTGGAGTAGGGCAAGGGAATATTAAAGTGGGCAGGGACTTTTCGTTTGAAACAAGGACGGCCATAAACGAAGTAAAGGAAAAGAGTTCCGATAAATTTAATCCATAACCAAGGTGAGAACGGCAACGACTGCAGTCGAAAGGGGAGAAAACTTCGGGGGACAGTTTTACGGGCCTCTTAGGATATCCAGGGTGGGAGGAAGAAAATAACCAATGGGGATAAAATGATCTGGGAAGAAAAACGATGAAAAGAGCGCAACTGGCGGACGCACGATCAGGGGGAGCGTTTACACAAAGGGAAGCGAGATCAAAGTGGGTAAATTTGAAATAGTTACTTAT
>Ga0179591_1315850_pt1 | contig 14310 bp, 13 predicted proteins | sample CZOMad2_1_08_16f_FD_182891 | JGI IMG/M metagenome (GOLD analysis project Ga0179591, IMG submission 182891) | Vadose zone soil fungal communities from Angelo Coast Range Reserve, California, USA - CZOMad2_1_08_16fungal (PacBio error correction) | ecosystem: Environmental > Terrestrial > Soil >...
ACCGACCGAAGGGCTTGAGGATGATTTCGTTGGGGAGATCCGGGAGCTGCACGGTCAAAGAAAGAAAGAAATATGACTCGCCGAGGGAAAAGGAAGACTTCACACTGACCAAGACGGTCGAAAACTAACGGGTCGACCTTGAATCGGGCTGCGTAAAAAGAAAAGAAAGGGATGCAAGAAGCAAGGGGGGGTATTTGCCCGGGGTCGAAGCACGATGGTGGACGTCCCAGACAGTGCCCGAATTCTGCAGAAAGTTACCTTCCTCGTCCAACGCCCACCTTCTCTCTGGAAGAGCAGGCTCCCAGGTGGAAATGAAGGCAGCCCATCTCTATACAGGAGAGTCCTCCTTCCGATCAGGTTTCTCCCTCGTGAGGGCAAAGGGACACGCACTGAAGCGCGGGGGGGGAAAAGCATTCTCCCAATTAAACACTAAGAAAAGGGCTCGGCTGATCGCGTCGCTATCCTGGAGAGAGCGCCCACATTCTCGGAGCTAGGGCGTGTTCGGTCAAAAGGTCAGTTTTGTCCAAGCATCATAGGGGAAGAGGGTACAACGCCATATATCATACGCGGGGGACCGGAAGTCTCTCAGCGGGGAAAAAAAGGGGGGGCCGGGGGGGGGGAGTCAGACTTGGGGGTACCCAGTCTTAGGTGAAGAACGCTAGGCAAGATGCGGACCCTCTTCCCCCTCTTCCTTTGAAGGACGAAAGTCTTCTCATGGGAGAAGGGGTCGCCGTAGGGAGTACGTGGAAAAGAAGAACCTCAGACGAATCGCCGAGAAGGGCCTTGCCTTAAAAGAACGGTTCCTTGTTCCGGCCATCGCCGAAGAAGCGAGTTATCAAGTGCCGGGCAGCGGAAAAAAAACCAAAGAGAAATCTTCCGTCGTAGGGGGGAGAAAACTTGAAGGATTCTCCTTGCGATTCCGGAGAACTCATAACGACTGGATCGATTGTAGAGGCTTGGGAGACGACCTAACCTTACGTTGGGCAAAAGGAACGGGGGATTTTCAGGCTCCAATGGCAGCAGGCAGCCGGGGCCTCCCGATTCTATTCAGAGGGGAGAAGAAAAAAGACCTCTGAAAAAGGGCAAACACAAGTTTTTGGCCACTTTAAAAAGCCGGCAACTCGTACTGAACAAGGGATATGGCCCATAAGGAGGTTTTCCGGAAGATATTTTATTCCTCGAAGTATAGGGATACCCACCACGCTCTGTTTGGCACCGAGAGAGGTCAGACAGTCCACCGAGCCGGGGGGCAAAGGCTTCTCCAGTAGGGGGGGGTCCTATCCTGGGGGGCAAGAATCGATCGCCGCGATGGAGGGAAATCAGAAACGTATCACCAGAAGGGTCTAAAACTGTATTAAACCAATCGAGGGTGCGGTCGTTTAAGTCAGGCAGGGGGGGGGGATAAAAAAAAAAAGTCATGGAGAGACGGAAAAAGGGCGCTATTCGAAGGGGACGGGGGGAACTCTTCTTACAACCAAAGCTTTTCTCATTCCCAATGACGGGTAGTGGGGCACATCATCACAGGGAAGGGCAAAACTTTTCTGAGCCAGGGGTTGGAGAGTGAGAAATCCTGGAGTTTTAGAGGGGAAATCCGCGGAAGCATACCAGAACGAGTATTTCATCTGGGAACGAGGGTCATTTGTTTCGTGCCGAAACCCTAATAGATCGGAGGCATTGCTCAAAAAACTCGACCTGAGGGGGGGACAGGAAGTTGCTTCACAGCGGGCATATAGGCGGATAACTACTTTTGAAGATTAGCTGTTATATAAAAATAGCCGCCGCAGTGGGGTCGAGGCGAACACTTAACAAACGATAAGTAAATTCACTTGGTAAGAGAAAATGAGTCCGTCACCCAAAAGATTCGGAATGTACACAAACTACGAAGACGTCGATGTAATGTGGAAAAGGCCCGTGGTTCGACACGTAGTCGAGCGAATTTTTTTCTTTCAGAAATGTGAGAGATCCGAAAAGGAAGTCAAGACATACTTGACAGCTAACCTTAGGGAGCCTTCACAAGACCGCGAGCGAACGAAACTTCTCCAGGGACATGGGGGGTGGGCAGGTTCTGAAAAAAAGGGTGACTGGGTCACGAAACGGACGGAAGGCTTTGCCAGAACAGACGTTCTCTCAACACTCAAGACGCCCCCGAGAAGGGGATAACTTGAAAGAGGCCCTAGACCTTCCCTCAATCGGGCTTTCCCTGCGCCGACCAAAAAAGGAGACCGGAAAGTCAGCTGGTATCAAGACCTTAAAGATAAATCTAATTAAGCCTGAGCCAATTCCGGCGAAAAAACTTTCCTCTCGAGGAGGTCTGGACGACAACTCATGCTCTCTCAAACTTATTAGTATTGAAATAGAGTGGGCCGTCAGAGAAACGGCCGCATCTAGCAACGTTTTTTGCCGTCGGAATGGCACGGAGGGCTGGTATCTTATGAGCAGTTGTGTTTCTGACTACCCTAAGGGTCGCAGGAATCTTGATCAGCACATTAAGAGCGTGATCCGATTACCTGCATTGGGGGGTAGAGGGTGAAGGTGACGTCGGAGTTGCTTAGTTATTTTGGAAAATAGACCGTAGGTGGGTCTGATGGGGACTTAAAGTTCAACACCAACTGGCTTTAGAGCTAGCAAGAAATAAAAACTGCTGGTGATCATCGCCATAAACGTTTTGGTTAACGGCGGGCGCGTCGAGGGGTTCAGGGGGGAAGGTCAACGGATGAAAAAGTAATCAAAGACAAAATCTCCTAGCGGGGAAAGCGACGACCCTCCTTCATGAGCGAAGCTTCGTATTTGGGATGATTGGAGCCTGCGGTAGAAAGAAGGGGACTTCCTGTATTCCCCTTTGGAACAGGGGAGGGGGGGGTTTTTTGCAATGGGGGGAGACTTACTCAACAATTCGAAAGTGTGATATTCAACAGCCCGGAAGGAGGGGGAAAAGATAGGACCGGGAAGAAGCTGTCCCCTGATACCAGAGGTCTGAATAAATCGTGTCGGGGGGGGTGCACGACAAACAGCGAGGAATCGAGTCCGACGCTAACATATGCGCGGAGAAGGCCGACCGGACCAAGGAAACCCATGTGAAGGACTACCGATAAAGGCCTAAAGACGCCCGGAACAATTCACGGGATTAGTTGACCCCCAAATGCATCATTTTTGTCGCAACCCACATGGGGTACAAGCGCGCCAGAGCCTCCGCAATCAGACGTCTCGGCTCGAGGGAGTAGTGAAAGGCTACCGAGGGGACAGAGAGGGTGACCGGGGCCTCAGTCAAAAGAATTGTGGTAGGATACTCAGAAATAAAATGGGGGGGGGGAAAACGGGTTAATGGGACCAAGGTCTACCTACACATACCAAGTCTACTGAAAGGGCAAAGGGGGGAAAAACTCTTCGAATTCGGCAAATAAATATCAGCGAGGTGTTAGTTAGAACGAAGAAAAAGAAAATGAGACCACTCTTAGTCGCACCGGAATATTTTTCAAAGACTCCATATTGGGCGGAGGTAAGACGGCCTGGGGATCAGGGGGGAGCAAAAACCTTGGTTCAGGAAAAATTGAAGGGGGTTAGGTAAACGAGAAAGGAAGAATTCCTGCAATGTACCCCGGGAATGCACGCTGTATAAAGTACGGTTCTTTTCAAAGGAATTTGGAACGGAAAGGATACAACCAAGTGACAAATGATCAAGCAGTATGGTCGGTTGGGTTCTGGAATAAGATCGAAGGCGACTCAAAAGTCGGAGATAAACTCCTCGAGGTCGTTGGGAAGTCAATATGGCAGAAAAATGAAGGAGTATTACGGGTCGAAAAAGATAGTGAGGTGCGGCGAGTTGGCCATAGAAAGGAAGTTCCAGGTCAGCAGAGAAAAATTCACTACGGAAAAAAAAGACGGGTCGAGGGAACTGGGGGAGAAGGGGGGTCGACAGACATTAAATCGAAAAATTTAAAAGTTGACTTTCGGAAAGACAGGACGAGGGGGGGAAAAGGGCCAATCCTGAGCGTTATGGAGAAGGGTTCAAAACACTGGGACTTCCCTTAAATCCAGGAGAAACGTCCGCCAGATCCTGAAGGGATGGAAGCCGAAAAGGTCGATCTTGGGGGGGAATCATCCCTCCTTGTGAAAGGGGGGAAAGATGCAAGTGATGGAGTGGTTTGTTCTCGGGGAAAAAAAGCCGGTAGAGATGGGGCGAATGACTAACAACAGGTCGTCCGAAGAGATCACTAGGGGGTCGAGAGGAATTGGGAGAAAGTTCACCTCTCTATCCAAAAGGGATCGTCACTTTTTCGAGAAGAGCGCAAGAAGTTAGGGAGACTTACCGACGGGAGCAAATGCTCACCGGAGTGTCTTCAAAAGTGTCCAGGGAAGCCGTATCTCTAGAAAACCCGTAGAAACCTAACTGAAATTGTGAGGAATTGTCACTGTATATTCTAGAAAGTTAGAGTGACCTTGTCCTTTATATACAAAGAACGAGTGAAACTGGAAAGGGGAAAGGACAAAAAAACCTATCTTGACGTCACCGGTCCATCCTTAGTATAGATAGCCGCCGATAACTCTAAAAGAACGGAGCAAATCCGCCCCGGAGGGGGGGGGTACTTGGAAACCGGGGGGAATCTCTTCTAATTATGAGGTGGGACTTGAAAGGGACATTCTAACACAATCACAGGGAAGTCGTGTAAATGGCACTCAGGCCTGGGGGAGGGAAGTGCACCCTTCAGGACGAAGTAGGTTACTACAACCTATTTTCTAGGGGGGGGAAAACTAAAAAAAAAAAACAGAAATTCTGCCTGTGACCTATCTGTACGAAAACCGGTGAAGGAACGGATCGTGTTGGGGTTTGGTTGGTACGAGAAACATGAATTCGGGTTTATCTTCATGATAGTACTTCTGAGAAAAAACGAATGCGGGTCGGAGTTCAGGGTCTTTCCATTGAAAACTTCCCCCAAAGGGTCTGGAAAGAAAATACACGTGAGGAGAAAAGGGGCGTATTTAGGGGGAGTGTGTAAACTACAAACAGAGGACGTCTTGAGTACGGGGAAACCCCAGCCAAAGAGGAATCAGGGGAAGCAAACGTCCGCAGGGAAGACGACTACCAAAAACAAAGATTAGGAAGAAAAAGATGGTAGCGGCGGTGATTCAAAAAAAAACTAACCTCCCCGTTTAGGTTTGAAATCGAGGAAAGATAGGACCTCGGGGTTGGGGAAGGACCAATTATCGATCCACAGGATACGAAAAGGAGGGTCTTAAAAGATCTAAGGGGACTCTCGGGGATCGCTCCGAGAGGGGGGTCAAGATTTGGGAAAAATGAAAAAATCTCCCCGAAATTAATGGAGATAATACAACCAACTTAACACTATTTCCTAAAGGAGGGGATGAATACCTCCTACCGAAACTCCAGAGAAAAAGTAGTAGACACCGAGAAAAATAGGAAGAGGGCGGGGTAAATACTTCCTCGTGCCCGCGGTTCACTGCCTCGCAATTCTGCGTGACCTACCAAGAGGCTGCTTCCGGGTTCATCCGGACCAGGCCCAAGAAATACTTCTAATCCCTGAAAGGGGCGGCACGCCTTTCACGTCCGGGGAGCGATGAAAAAAGACTCCTGACTCCGGGACAGGGATAGGTCGCTAAAAAGAAGAGAAATGACAGGAAAAGAAACTCATAGATTAACTGGAGAGACGTTAGTACAGAAGCAAGTAGTCTCTGGAAGACATTCAAAAGATAGGGAAACGAAATGGGGAAAAAATAATATCCAGAAGAAATGTCCTGGGTGAAAGGGGGCTCCAAAACCCCCCCGGGACCGGGGATAAAAGATCCTGTCTGGGAAGAAAAGTAGAAGGGAGCAGGGAAAAGTCACCGAAAGCAAAAGGGGCTTTCTAGAGAGTGGGCAGCCTCCGACTTGGAAGAAACTGGATAAAAAAGAAGTCGCACAAGTCAAAAAAAAAAAAGAAAAAGGAGGAGATTATCGCGGCGGAGATCAGAGGGAGGGGAGGTCAAAACAGGTAACTCGACTCTTCGGCTTTTTCTTACCCAATCATTAGCATAGGGGGGGGAAAAACAGCTATTCTTCACCGGATACACGAAAAAAAAGTGGTGCACAAAATCGCTCTAGTAAAGAAAAGGGGGGGACGTGTGCTGGAAGGATGGGAAAAACGTGGGGAACCCTAAAAATCCTGAAGAGCAGCCCGCTAGCTTAGGGTATTCAAGCAATCCTAGACACAAAGGCATGCAGATGGGGGGCCAGGCCTAAAGGGAAGTCGGGGCGCATGGTTCACGAGTATCGCGGGACTTTCTAGAGGGAGGACTAAACGACGACCTCGGATCTAAAAGAAAACAGGCAAAGGAAAGGGGGAAGAGACCACGGAAGACCTGTGGAAGGGTCGGCACACGCACAAATCCGGAGCTTTTCTTCTGAGGAATCCTCCTCAGGTGGGGAGGGAGAGAAGGAGGCAACTACATAAGAAAGGGGGGGGGATCTAAAGGAGAACTTTTCTACGGGAAGCTATGAGATTCCCCTAAAAAAAAAAGAAAATACATGGGATAAATGACCAAGGGGAGAAAGAACCGCGGTTGACCAAAGGAAAAGGACGCGTGAAGAGAAATCGGAGCCAGGCAGAGTCACTGTTGGGACCCGTAGGAGACGCGTAGAGAAGACCTTCCTCATGGGAAAGGAAAAAACAAGGGGGGGGGGTCGCTGCGCGGGGGAGAAAAAAAAGGCCTCGCACCGAAACAGAGAAACTATTTCTATCCCAAAGAGGGTGAGAGATTGTAGAAAAAGGGTGTGGCGGAGGGGATACCGAAAATACGGGAGAGGAGGTGAACAGGGATGATTTCAGAATACATTTTGCCGGCGCGTCGAGTGAGGGGTCGAGAGAATGGGGGGGCAAGAAGCGGACAGAGGGAAAAAATTGTAGGGAGTGAGAAATACCGGTATCAAACCTACCTAGTTTCTAAGTATTTAAAAAGCAAAACTGGCAGGCTTGGGCAAAGGAGCAAGGGGTCTAAACGAGTCCTCCAACTGGGAGGAGCGGCGGGAGTCTTGCCGGGCGTCGCTTCTAACACCATGCTGCAGGAAAAGAAATTCTTCAATAACCGGGGCAAGGGAAGGATCACCGTAACACTGGAGTGGGTTTAGCGTCGGACTCCATTGTGAGGTTTCGGAGGGAGAAAAACAGGAGGAAATGCTCCAGACGGGGGAAAGGGAGAGTTCGTAGGAAGACTACAGGTCAATTTGTTGTGACTGCCACATTAGAGAAAAAAAACCATAAAAAGGAATGAGAGCCTCATCGGCGGGTCTCGCTAATCTTGGTACACCTTTTGGGAAAAAGATCGTACAGAATGCCGAACTACGGGTCAGATGGAGGGGATCCGCGTCTGGGATCAACGACTATACGCCGAAGAGTTGATTAGAGACACAACTTAAAAAAGGCCGGGGGAAAAGGCAAAAGGGGGGGTATACAGTCAGAAGTCTGGTTCCCTAAAAGAGCAGAATCTTAAATCACCTCGCAACTACGAGAATGTCGACTGAAATACGTTTGGAAGAAATCTGGAGTAGATCCCCAAGAAAACGGGGAAAGAAGACGCCGAAGGTGACGCTGATTAAGGGGGTGTGTAGACTAAAAACCAACCATACTTCGACTGCGATTCTCCAAAACCAAGTCACAAACAATCGAGGAAACCTCAGAAAAGGTCCATAGGAGAGGAGTCGAGGACAGAAGGTCTCAAGTGAAAGGAAGGTACTGTTTCAGCCTAGGGGGAAAAATGACGGCTCTGACAGAATCACGAACTCCCTCTGACTTGGGGGAAAAGCACTCCGGTGAAAAAGGGAGGGAGCGAAGAGGAGAGACTCGGAGAGGGGGACTGTGGCCGGCAGGGAAAAGGCTCGGATACGTCGTCTTCAGAAAAATCAACGTCGATTAACTATAAAAGAGGGGAAATCCCGAGAAAAGGAAGACGAAACCTTTGAGGGGGGGAAAAGCTGAGGGGAAAGGGGGGAAGGTCTTCATCCGGAAGTCAAAGCGATATAAAACAAACAAAACGGAAAAAGGGAGGAGTCAAATATATATTATTTTCGAAATTAAAGACGAGCAGCGGTCTGCCCTTTTTCAAGGGGGTAAAACCTGGGATACGGACGGCTTAAGAGGGGGTATTTGCTCGGTTCTTACGAATGGGGAGGGAAGGGTTTTTTAAAGTATCTCTGAATAACGGGGAAAGGGATAGAGGACTATACTGGAAGTCTCAATTTAAAATAGGTGGGGTGCGTTAGTGTGTGGACCTTTATGGGCCTGGAGGTATCGGGTGGTTTCATGGGGGAAGGGCGAAACTGGGTGGGTATATACGGTAAGAGGAAGTGAAACTGGGGGGCGCCATCATGGGGGGATATATAGACAGACGATGATGGGGAAAGAGGGGAGAAGTGAAAGAAATCATCCCGAGGGTACGGGAAAGAGGGCAGTCCTCTGGAGCGAATGGCTGTGGACGCATTTCCACTTATGGGAAAAGGAATCATCAACCTTCGAAAGGAATCTCAAAAGAGGGGCCCGTGATAGGAGGGAACTGGGAGGAACAAAGTTTCACGAGAAGTTCCATTTTGAAGGTGAATTTACTAATTCCTGTTCTTTTAAAAAAGAAGGGTTCGGACTTTATTCAAAGGGATGTTCCAGTCTGTGTTTGGGGGGGGGGGGGAAGTTTTGAGGGAAAAGGGACTAACAAATGATCTGATTCTGTCGGAGGGGTAGGGTATTACAGAGAGCCCGGTATTCCCTTGGGAGGCTCTAGACCGGGGAAGAGGTTACAACTGCCTGTTCAAGAGGGAAGCCTGGGGAGAAGGCGATTGGCAGGCGAGATAAGAGTGAGCTTTGGGGATAATCAGGTTTAAGAAAAAAAACTTACGGGACTTCTCTGAAAGAGCCATCAATCATGGGGCTTGGATACTTCCGACGAAAAGAAAAAGGGGGAAACTTCTGGGTTGGTACGAAAGACCGAAACCAGTCGGCAATCATCAAGGAAAGGCACGGGGATGATTTGCCAAAGAGATTGAAGAATTGGGAAACAGTGAAAGCTTGAGGGGAAGGTTTGGGGGTCAAAGAGAGTCCTCAATCAACCAAGGAAAGAATAGAGATGCGCGTCATCAAAAAAAAAAAGGTTCCGGTTTAAGGGAAAACCAGGGAAGACCAGTAAAAGAAAACCGTCCTCAATGGGTTTAATACCTTATAACATTCGGGGAGAGGAGATTAAGAAAAAGTTAAAAGGGGGGGGGCGAGTGAGTTCTGGGGGGTTAACCAAATATAAAATAACCCATACCCTCACATGGGCTCCAAAAATTACAAAAGGGGGGGGGGAAAAAGCTTCAAATAAAAGAAGATGGGAAATGGAAAGAAGAGATTCGCTGTGTTTCTTGATCCTCCGCATTGCCCCAAATAACTCGATCTCACTCGGAGGAAAAGTCCAACTCCGAATGTTGGATAGGGAAGTGAGCTGAGGTGGGTGGCGAGAGGAGGTTTATGAAAAAGGCGGTTCACGAAAAAAAACCGGGTTGGGACAGGGGTTTCACGAGGATTCTCTTAACTCTACATAAGGGGCCAACATTTAACGGGGCGAGTCAGGAAGGGAGTTGGGGGGGGGAGAGGAATAATGGGAAGGCAGGGGGGGGGAGAACTTATCTTTTCTGGCGGCACCGATGTGCCAATTATCCCTTAGATTAGTTTTGACGGAATCAGTATAAGAGGGCATGGCGAAGAAGAAGGGAGTCCTCAAAAGCTGAGGCCGCTTCGACGTCCGGTTTGAAGATAGGCTGACAACGGAAAGAGAGGGGGAGTTACTTAGAACGCAGATAGGATTTGCGGAGCGCCCGTAACACCAGGAAAAGGGGTTCTATGGGGAGAATTCCAAGGCCCTTATAAGGGACAGTTGGCAGAGGGGAGGTTGGAACAGGGGGGGAAGGGCAAATACAGTCTAGGGTCGGACCATGTTAATAAGAAAAGTTTTCAGCCACCAGAAAGGAAAAGATAAAAAAAAGGAATCTCTCAGGAACCGAAGGATGAGGGGAGTTTAACTGACGCCGCGTGGACTCCACACTTTAACAAGCACAGGACCAACAAGAAAAGGGTGCCAAAAGAAGAGGGGAATAGGTACACCGGTATAGGGAGGATGTCGTGTATCCTTTAAAGCAAAACACGCCCCTGACAAGTCTGACAAAATGGTTCAAAAACAACCAACTTGGAGGAATTATGAGTGGGGGGGTGTTAAAACGCGGGAAACGAAACTGTAGAAAAAAAAAAGTAGAAAAAGAGGGCAGCCAAGGAAAAAAAAGAAGAACGAGGAGGCGGAGTCCTAGCGTGACGATTGAGTCGTATTACGTTTGAAGTTCGGATCCCTAATATAAGGGGAAAGGGAGATGAAAGGTTTGGGAGAGATAAGACTCGGTTCAAAAATTATCTGTCTCGAAAGGATCCTTGAAGATTTTTGCAGAACATGGAAAGGCTCAGGGGAGAAGGGGACCTTAGCCGAAAGGAAGTTCAGTAACTTAATGTCACTCTGGAGCCTGTCGGGGGAGATGAGTTGGGAATATAAAAAAAGAGGGACTTAATGGAAAAACGCTGCCTTTCAAAAGGATTCAGTGGCCTCCGATGGGAAATGAAAAAGAGAGGACGAAAGGACAAAGGAATGTGAGCCCCGGGAAGGAGGGCTCTAGGAACATCCCTGCTTTTACGTTAAAATTAGGCCGAGGGCAAATTCTAAGGAGGTCATGGGGAGGTGAGCAAAAAGGGGAACTCCAACGATCATCGAAGACAGTCTTCTGTAGGAAGGGCCGGGTTGACAAAGAACAAAAGGGAAAAAAAACTTGGAAAGACAGACGCGTAGTTGAAGTTTTTCTCCTCTTTCATAAAAGAGGGGGAGTGGCCAGGGAAAGGGGATCTAACAGGGGCTCTAACCGGGAATTGGACTCGTGTTTTTTTTCGGGGGTGTTTGGGGGGAAAAAGGGCTCAGCCCATGTCTTTCTTGGGAGGGGGGGGGGGGGGGGGAAAAGGGACGGAGGCGATGAAAAGGCAAAGGAGTTCGGAGAGATGGCGAGAGGACTCAAAAAAAAAAAATCACAAAAGGTAAAATATTGCCTTGGAAAAAAAGAAAAAAAGGCAACGGCTGAGTACTAAGGGAGTGAAAAATCGATAGAGAATTTTTTTCCTGACCTTGATTTCGAGGTGTAAAGCTAGAAGGCATGACATCCACAAGGCCCTGTATTCAGGCTCGGGGAAGACAAGGCGCAAAAAAAAAGAGCTAAGAAAAAACAACAACGGAGGTATTAGGAAAATAGATATAATTTGAGTCATGGAAGGTGCAAGACCTCTTCAAAACGTCTTTTTGAGGGAGGCTGGAGAAGGAAGGCCCAGAGACTTCCTCTACATGTTGTTGGGAGGAACAGGATCGACTCACCTAGAAAAGAAATTTGAAGGGAATGGGGGGGTTGTCAAATCATCGGGGGGCGGTCGTGTACTCAGGGCCCTAGCTCTAACTAGTTGGGAGATTTTTGTTCTCTCCTACTGGGAAGATAAACTAAGAAACACCCATATGTCTTATTACATAACCACAAAAGTAAAACCAAAAACTATACGGTCCATTCACCTAGAAGGAGTCATTTATTAAGAGAAGGAATAAACCGGGAGAAAATTCAGATACAAACCTACCAACTACGAGCTGGGCTTGAACATCATGCTGCCTTGGGGTGAGGAATCCTTGAACAAAGGAGGTGACAAAGGTAAGTCGCTGATGCCGGGGTCCTGGAGAGGGACATTGGAAATAATCGCTCGCCGAAGCTGGGGGGGGCAGGGAACAAGCGGAGGGGAAGGATCGGGCTCAGGGGGAAAGAGCGGCTGAGGGAGAATCCATTATGGCAACGCATAGTTAACTTCGAGGGAAAGGTTCTAAGAAAGGAAGTAGGGGCTCGTCCAGAAAACAGGAGAGATCCAGCCTGAAAGCTAAACCTGATGGCTTCAAAAGCACCGGGGGGAAATTGAAAGGTCATCTAGCGACGCGCAATGTTGATTGAGGAAGAACAGCCTACTCATTGTGGCGATCAAAGATCGTCGGGAGGATCCACGAGGGGGAAAAAAAAAGTTAAAGGAGCCCTTGACGCTCGCTGATCCGCACTTCGCCAGTCCGAAAAGCCAAGACGATCTTAGAGTAGGAGGGTCTAGAAATCATCTTCAGTGCTGGGAGAGAGAGGACAAAGGATCTACATCGTAGTCGTGGGTCAGTAGCAAAAAATCAATCCGTTGAGGAAGATTTTGGAAGAAAAAAATCCTTTGGGCTTGAAAGGTAAAAGGTCCGAATACAGGGGGTTAAAAAGAGAAGGACTCGTCCACCGTTGGGAGTTGGCGCTTCATGGGAAAGCAAGTTGTGGTAAAAAAAAAAGGTGTCGTAGACTCGCCTTTATTTAGAAATATGCGGTGACCTCTTCATGGGCGGGTTGCAATTCCGAAAGGGAAAAAAGGTGCTTCTATGTTTTAGATCAAATCGGGGAGGGAGACTTCATTAAGAAAGGGCAGCGGAAAGAATCTTAGAAAAGAGGAGAAGGGAATTGGACGAGACTGAAGGACACCAGTTTCCTGGTTTCCCAAGCGCCGCAAATCCCTAGAGAAAGGCTACTCCTCGTTTGAAAAGAACATAAAAGGAGACTGACGGATAAAAGCGGGAAGGGAGGGGGCCGGGGAACCCGGCCTCGAGTACGGAAGGTCGATCTATTCCTTAAGGAAAAAAAGGAAGACAAGACGTTGATAGGGGGGGATCAAGGAAGACGGAAAGAACCGGAGAAAGGTAAACCCTTAACGCTTCCGAGCAGGACAGCACTATCTTTCTGAAAAAGGGGTTTAAAAGTCTGAGGTTACTGAAGAACTCTCGGGGAAAAAAACCGGCCCAAAAAAAAGGGGTTTGGCGGATTAAAAGGGTGCGAAACTCGCAGACGAAGGAAAGTAAGAAGTCTATGGCCCCATATTCGCCATGGGAGCAAGTGGGGCAAGAGGGGGGAAGGTGGTTTGGGGGGGGGGGACAATGGAGGGGAGGAGAAAAAACAAAAAGTGAAAAGAAGGAAGGGTCCCTCGGATAATTGAGCCGTCCACATTGTCGGAGGGGGAGGTCGGAGGGAAAGGGGGGGGGAAGGGGCAGTTTTTGTCAAAGGGAAGCGGCGGCGAAACAGGGTCATGTTGAGGAAACTCATAAAAGGTAAAGAAGGCTGGAAGGGGGGGACCAAAGCCTTCGAATAGGGCGTTCTGGTGTCCTTTTACCTTGGCACTGTCACTCAAAGTGGCAGCGCCGCGGAAAAGACTATGAACTTTACGGGGAGCGGAGTGATCTCGATTAAAGGGACCTAACCGGGGCCCCAATGAGTAAAGGGAAAAGGTGGGAATGGGGAAAAGAAAGACACCGTGCATGTGCAGTGTTGAGGTCCGTTTTGATCTGAGCTTTCGTCTCAACGAAGTTATTTTCGCTGAAAAGAAAGGGAGCATGGGGAACATATTGAAGGGTTAGGAAGCGGAGGCCTCTGTCGTTTTAAATGAAAAAAGTCATCGACAACCAGAAGAGTTCGAAAAGAACATTTAGAGGGAGAATCTGGTGTACAGGCTTCTGTCGAAAAAAAGAAGAGAGAAGGACAGAAGGACAGGGGGGAGACTTGGAAAGATCAAAGCAGACGCGAAAAAAGTGTAAGAGCAGGGAAAAAACCAATGAACACCAACACGATACTTTCAAAAGGGGGAAGCAGGACCCTTCTGGAAGGCAACCAAAAGGGGAGGGGGAAAACCTCTAAAAAGAAAGGTCTGGAAGTACGTTTTCGTTCTTCGGGGGGTCGTAGGGACTAACCCAATTCCGAGGAGAGAACTGTCCTAATTTCTTCTGATTTCGAGGGGGTAATCCGATGCCCATTCCAAAGAAGAAAGGGTAAACCAAAGGAACTCCTCCATCCCGGAAAACAGGGAGTGAAGTATTAGAGAACCCTTGCACCGGAAGGGGCATCAGGCGGCGCGAGCGAAAACATTCCAGGAAACGGTTGAACTGTCCTTGTCTGGAAAGAAGGGGGCAGGAAACAAGGAATTGAGAGTAAAATCACAAAGACCTTAAAATGAAGGTGACAGCCAATTCACACGACGCAACAGAGACCTTGCTCTAAACCTCTGGGAGAGGAGCACAGGGGTAAAAAGCCATAGAAAACCGAAGAAAAAGGGGATCAGGAAAGAAAAAGTAGCACCACGCGACTGAACGAGAAACTTTTCAAAAAATAGACTCCGAAGCGCAACCGGGCCACTCTGCTGGGAGGAGGAGAAGGTCGAACTC
>Ga0179591_1361607_pt1 | contig 14310 bp, 15 predicted proteins | sample CZOMad2_1_08_16f_FD_182891 | JGI IMG/M metagenome (GOLD analysis project Ga0179591, IMG submission 182891) | Vadose zone soil fungal communities from Angelo Coast Range Reserve, California, USA - CZOMad2_1_08_16fungal (PacBio error correction) | ecosystem: Environmental > Terrestrial > Soil >...
CAAAAAGGGGGGCCAGCAAGCGCCAGTCATCGAGTGTGAAGCCGCCAGAAAAGGGCCACTAAGCACCCGGGTTAGGCACTACCCAGAGAAATTTGCGCAATAGTTGACGGACAGGGACACAAGGGAGGCCGGGGATGACTTTGGGGGGCAACTAAGGGGAGGGGAAACGGGGATCACTGCGAAAAGGGCAATCTTAATCAAAAACTGCAACGGTAAATTCCATGATCAAAAGAAAAGGATGGCGGAAAAGGACGCCCAAAGAGACCCGAGGCTGAGTAGGGGGAGAGCAGCCGGGAGGGTATGGGGGAACTATACCGACCCGGACGAGACACCGCCTCCAGGACAGCGAACAGGAATCACCAAGGTCGGGGTCAGGAGGAACTTGCCATGCGTTGTCCCCTATATTAGGGACGGGCTGGACGCGGGTGGATCAAAAGAGGGAAAAAACATTTGGGGACGACGGGGAAATCTTCAACGCCGTCGTGCCTACTCTAATATGCTCTCAAAAAGGCAAACGCGGGGAGGCAAATAAAATGGAAAATCTTGGGGGGAACCGAGGAGCCGTGGGGGAGAGAAAACATTGAGCACTCCAACTAGGCGACTGAACCCGGCAGCCTTCAAAATGCAGGAAAGCCATAGGAAGACCCCGTCCCTCAGGACAAAAGGGGACCAGGGACCCGGACGGGAGAAAAGGGGAACGAACGGGCGCCTCAGGCGCACAAATCGTCATGTGGCTGTAATCCTTTCAAACGGGGGGAATTAAAACGAACCGGCGTCAACAAAGAAGGAAAAAAAAATCAGCCAAAATGCAGAGGGGGGGGGGGAGATCAGGCAACTCGTTGATCAACCGGGGTATGAAAGGGCCGGACATGCTGGGTATCGGTCCGACATGGTCTGCTAGACAGTCCCCTTAAGACAAAGCAGACATAACCCCTCACCACGGCCGCCGGGGAGAAGGGAAAGGCAAACTAAGACAAAGAAGGATGGGAGGAATCAAAGGCCAACTTTTCTGGAGTGCGGGGAAGCACAAACGCAGAGGGACACCCTGGGTGCTTAACGGGCAGAATAAAAGACAAACCGCAGGGGGACAGGGGGGAATTTGGAACAAGGGGGCTAAAAACTTCATCGTTAATTCGGGGGGGGGGGGGGGTCCACGACGGAAGGGACAGTTTCAGCCAAACTATGTACGGGAAAAAAGGCAAAGTGGGGAAGCTAAAATAAGCCGAACAAGCAGGTGCCCGGCGTCAAACTGCACCACGTGGCGTGGTATCACCTCAGAGGGGGGAACCAAAACCATTAAAGCTCAAGACTAGAGAACGACAAAACCAAGAAACTGGGAAAAACGAGCACGATCCCCCGATACAACCCAAAGACTAAGGGGGCGGAAAACAAACCTTTCGCTGAAGACGATGAACTAACTCCGACTGGCACTAAAAAAGGAGGGAAGGCCGCGGAGCCGGTGGGGGGCTTGGTAAAAATCTGCCTAAGGAAGGAGGTCTTAAACTTTGGACAACTTGTTCCCGCTCGAAAAGGGGGGATCCGTAGCTCTGCAAAGGGAAGCGGTACTCGCAATAAAAGACAGACTAATCAGAAGGGCTAGGAAGAGGGGGGTGGAATAATCATAACCACCTGCGGATGAGAAAAAGACCGACCGGAAATTACAGGGAGCCGTGGAGGGGGGGCAAGGATGCGGGGAAGGGCCCACTCAAAAAATGCAGCCAGAACGGGCACATGGGCGATTAACTCGCAGGAAATGGAGGAAAGGGGTCTACCAGGCACACTCCTCGCTGAACCTGTCCTTGTTGAGTCGCAAGGGCGACCAATGGGGGTCTATCAAGGTGGGGGGGGGCTCAGAAGGCCAAATAAACTACACCTAAACCAGACACCATCCATTCACAGCAGTAATATTCGGAAAAGATCCGTTCGGGCTGCACGTATCATCAACTACTATAATCCCCGCGAAAAAACCTCCTACAGACGAAGCCGCAATCGAGAAGAAGGTGGAAAGGTCCCAGCAGGAGTAAACGCCGGCCCCGAATACTCTTCACCCAGACGAGGGGCGCGCCTTCGGGTGTCTATTTAGAACGACTTGGAAGAAGAACCACGAGGGGGGAAAGAAGACTCTAGCACCAGACGTGAGCGACGTGCTTTTCACCCAGCTGAGGACCAAAGATGAAGACCCTTCATGAAAAGCCATTGCGGAAGTCAAGAGAAGGAGAACCGTCAGATTTCAACTGAAGGAAAAACCCACGAAATTGGTCAACAAAGGGGGGCAGTTCAAGGAGTGGAAAAATCGCAGCGCATTTAGGTCATCAGCGAAGCCCGCCACGCAGCACGGGGAAGGGGGGCGCAAAATCAAACTATTGCAAGGCGTCGCGGGGGATTGTAGTGGAAAGAGGGAAGGAAGGGGAGAAGGACGCGCGCGAAACGAATGTAGCACGGACCACCATTCAACCAGACAATCGGAAAAGAAAAGCAGGAAACTTGGGGTTTTGACGCCCAGGCGGGCGCCATCTTTTGCGCGTTGGCCACCTCGCGGATGCGAAAAAAACCCAAGCTCGCACAACTGCAAAGACATCTGCTTACATGGAAAGAAACCCCGAGGAGGGACGAACGGCAAGAATAGGGACGTAGAAAACGCAACGACGCCTGGACCAAAGAAGGAAAAAGGGCAAAAAGGGGTAGAGTGGGGGTGGCATAACATCAAGTCAAAAATACGAACAGCCCAGCCGGAGTGTGCCCCACTTTTTGGTAAGGCTGTAAACGAGGGGGGCCCGTCGCCCAAGGCCCAGGGGGAAAAGATCCCGAAACGGAAGAATAAAAGGAAGGCAGGCCGTTATAAGCCCAAAAATCCAAACCCGGGGGGACGAGTTAAAGCCATTCAAAGATGCCCCGTGGGAAGACCGCCGTCAACGTATCTTCAAACACGTTGCAACATGCACTTGGGGGGTAGAAACCCCACGCTTGAGAAACCACCTCAGTAACCCAGGAACCCCAAGCCGAGCAGCCGAAAAAAGTTAAAAAGTGGCCGGGAAAGGGGAACGAGAAAAAGTGAAAGAACAGGACGCACCCGAAGGAACGCGGACTTGGGGGGGCTCACCGCGAAGGGGTAAACAATAAACCAAAAAAAAGGCCAGGGAAGGAGTAAAGGGAAAAACAGAAAAAAACGAAGACAAAATGAAAGCTTGGAGACAGCAGAGACCTTGCCCTAAATAAAACTTTTGCAAGGGGGGGGGGCCCGTGGCTGGCAAAACGGGGAAAAATCACAAGAACAGGGACCTAACTATGGGGTCGGGGGGACAAAAGAAAGCGACAGGCCAAGAGGACTGGGGAAGGAGCAACGGCCTTAAACAAGTCCCGGACCAAACCAACGAACAGTGCGCGCCGCGACCAAAGGCAAGAGGGGGGAAATGTTTAGCGACACAAACTCCAAGCGGGCTTCAGGGCGGCTGGGGGTGCCGGTACCACCCCTCGCGCTAGGAAAAACAAGGTCGCACCTAGCAGAATGTACCAACGGGAAGGAACAGCGCCCAGAACGGTCATAGGGATCGGATACCCGGGAAAGGATGCTTTATGACACCATCAACGAGTTCAAAGGCGAGAACGAGTGAAAGATACGGGACTGAACAAAAAAGGGATGACATGTTGTCTAGGACTAAAAAAACAGGGATCCCGTGGGGTGGGGAGAAGACACGCAGCGGGACACAGCGTGGGGGAGGGGAGGTTGGACGCCGGGGGGGGGGGGGGCAGCGGAGAGGGAACGTTGGCGGCTGTAAAGACAGGAGTTCCACGCACGAACATACGAGCAACAGGCACAAAAAAAACAAACACGCCGCCAAACTTAAAAGTCAAATTGTCGAGAAGTTCGAAAGCGCTTTACTCAGTTCAAAAGGGGCCAGAACGGGAGAAAAAAATGAAGTCGCTAGGGAAAAGAAAACTAAAAGGCACCTCTTAGGAAAAAAAGAAGAAAAAGACCCCGACATTGACAAGAGGGAACAGGCCAAGGGAACATGCAAAAAGATCAAGGGAAGCTCAAACATGGGGTTGCAAACGTCACCACTCCCTCAAACAACAGCGGAGGAACCATAGTCGAAAGCTGCATCGCACTTTAGGAAAAATCTTAAAGAAGCCAGTCAAAGGCACGAACTCGGCAACGAAAACAACCAAGGGGAAAGGAAAAAATAAAGAACACATAGAGTAGGGTACGGCGGGCACATCTCAAGGCCATCGTAGGCGCCTGTAAAAATATTTAATTAAACCACCAAAGCCTGGAAGGAAAGAGAATGCCAAAAAATTCCCCCCAAGTCTGCCAAAAAGCACAGCCACGAAGCGACGTAAAGCGAAGTCCTCCGCCCTTGAACACGAAAGCCAACCAGGGAGAAGGGGCATTCGTGGGGGGGTAAAGTATTATCAAGGCGGGGGGTGAGGAGGCCCGAACTAAGCTACCAAACATGAAAACACACATGAGGAACACACATTAGAAAAAAAAAAACACTTCAGAAGGTGAAAACGCGTACAAGGAAAAGGCGGCCCATCAGCGGCCAGGCACGAAACTCCGAAAGGGAAGAGGACGAACTCCACTCAGCTAGCGGGGACGTGGGGGACTGCAGTAAAGAAAAGGGGGGCGTGGGAAAGCATCTCACAGAGTAACACGTTACCGACCTCCTCGGCAGGAAGGGGCCCGGAAATACCAACACTCTGAACGTGCACGATTTCACAAGGGGGGCGACGCCGACTCTTGCTACCCGTAATCTAGAAAAAAAAAGGTGGGACGGACGAACTAAGCGTGCTGGGAACGAGCGCCAGGGGGGCGACAAAGGGGCTACAACGGCGCGGATTTCACCGCCCCGCGGGTCGAACTTCATGCCCTCGGAGAACGAAAAACGAACGGGGGATGGAGGTCGGGAGAGGGGGAGTTTGAGCCATCTCAAACGGCCGAGCGCCCAAGCACAGAGGGGGTAAGTCAGTCGTCGTACAAATCTGGCTTCTCAAAAAAGGAGTGAGTTGATGACACGAAGCGTACTGCGCGGTCGCGTTCTCCTACAACATAAACGCGTTCGAAAGAAAGGAACCGCACAAAACACTGCCGACCCAAAAGCCCGACGGGAAAGGGGGGGGGGGGGGGGGGGTCACTGGAACGGCGCTCAACCTGTATTCTTGGGTCTTGCGAGGGTCATCTTGTCACCCTCCTTTCACAAGAGCAGGTTGGCGTTAGGGCATCAGTGGAAAAAGGTCCGGACAACGTCCCTGCTCTTCTAGAGGGAGCTGGGAAACCACCTGACTACCCAAATACGCGTTCAAGGCCACGTCCGAAACAACAGAAATCGACATCCACAAAAAAAAAACGGGGACAGGGGGGGAAGATAGAAAGGAGAGTGGGGGACGGATGGGCATTGACTGCTCCTCAGGGGTCGTATTGGCGGACAGACGAGAGAATCGCCACGCGAGGGGGCTGCTTGAAGAACGGAAGCTGAAAAAGGCCTCCCACGCACGCCATCAATGACACAAACTTTAAACGGGGGGGGAACACCCCTCAAACGATCCCCCAGGTGAACTAGAGGGAACGAACGGGACCGGAGGCGGTTTAGGTCTGCGGGGCAGGGGAGAGACGAGGAAAGAAAGCCCGTCCTCGGCTAGAGAGTCTACCGAGCCCCGGAGATGACTTGACAACAACCCCTTCTGAAAACCCAACCCAGATGTTCGAAGGGATCTCCGGGGAGCCAAGGAGACATCGGTCGAACGTCTCTCGTAAGTGACGCCTGGCGAAAAGGAATCCGTCTCGCCCTCAAGGGGAGATGAGATGACGACAAATCGAGTCCTATCCGTCGCTCAGATGTCTTTTAACTCACGAAGGAGTTGGAATAAGACGAAAAAGAACACGGGAGAGAGGAGAAGACGGTCTGTGCGCAGAAACACCGGGGAAAAAGCTGCTTAAAAAAAGAGGCCGGGGGGAGGAAGCTCGGAAAGAGCCAATTCGGACAAAAAAGAAAAGAGCAGGGGGACAGAGCAAAAAAAAAAGCGCAAACAGAGACGCAGCGGAAGGTGCTCGTAGAGCTCAAACCCGTTTTTCGCAGGACGTACGACGCCGTGGGAGCAAAAACGGAAGAATCAAGAACAGGAGGGGGAGTTCGTCCTATGACAAACCGAACGGCCCCGACGCGCAATGGCCCCAAAAGGCCTACCGGCTTTAAAAACGCAGGGGGGAAAAAAACATTGGGGAGGTGGGAGAAGAATTGGTCGGACCACGTCTCTGGAAGCCATGAAAGTTTAGCGGAAGGAAAGGGCTCAATAAACAAACGAAGGTCGCGGGTCGATCCTGCCACCCAGCACCCTATAAAAACAGGAAGAACACTCCCGCCAGTCTGGGGGAGGATGTGTTGGGGCTCAGAAAAGCCGCATTGCTACCCGTCGTGCGCAGAGGGGGGAGTCCGACGAATGGGGGGTTGACCCTTTACTTTGGGGCCTCGGATCCCGTAAATCCATGAAAAGGGAAAGAAGGTGGGGAACGAGCCCATAAGCCAGGGCGAAACTTTTTTAAGATTTCCTTGGTGGAGAAAACAGCTAGTGGGGGGGCGGGCACAGGGAGGAAGGGGGGGGGTGTCAGGGATAATGGTTATGGGGCGCGCCAGCTGGGCATTTGGGATGCAGGGGAAACGGGGTAAAAAAACGATAATATAAAACCGCGTGCCTGGGCAGGGAAAAGGCGCGTTTACGTAGTTCATGGGGAGCCGATGGGCGCCCGCGTGTTTGCAGGGAACTGATCGTAAGAGGGGGCACATGGACCCTTGTGTCGGTAAAGAGTGAAATTCAACGGTCTTGTCGTGTCAGGAATGTCGGGGGGGCGCGATCTACAGAGGGCCTGTCTTCTTGGCTGGTAGATGCAGATTAATTTCGGGGATCTAAGTTGGTTGGCGGGAAAAAAACGGAGGGGAAGCGGCGGGGGGGGCACCCGGACAGACCGGCTTTGGGAGATCAGGGGGGTAGGAGGATAGGGCTCGGGAAGGGGTCTAACGGTCTTTGAAAACGAACGGGATGAGAAAATAAAACCGGGTTTACAAAGAATCACGCGGGGCCGCCTCCACAACGTACAGTTCCAAAATTGACCGAGCGGCCTGTGAACAACGGTCACCTCTGTTTCGATGATCAGTACAAACATGGTATGGCAGTTCATCGACGGGGTAGGTGATAATAACGCTTTCCCGACTAAGCACCTCTGGGGGGTCCTCGGGGCTACAGAAGGGTGGCAAAGAAAAAAAGGGGAATGGGGAACGCAAGAAAAAAAGTGAGCGAAAGCACTGAGAAGAGGGACGGTCAAGCGGCGCCTGGCGTCGCCGTAAATTCGTCGGCCCCCTTGGGGGACGAGAGCGCCCTATTGGGAACAAACGCAGAGAATCTAAAACGCGCAGAGGGGGGTGGTGTTCTCCAAAATCGGGAGCTCAGAACGCACTTCACCTTCTAGCGAGGGGAACCGGGAAAACGAAGGTGAATTCCCCGGCATCAAGACAGCCTGGGGTGGGGGGGAAAGATGCAGTGCGGTCAAGAACTGACCCCCACTCACATGATGCCCTGGCTGGAACGGGAAAAGAGCACAAAGGGAAAACCAGGGGGCAAACGGGAGACGGGTACAAATAAAAAGGAGAAAAGGTCAGACGGTCGGACGTTCCGCACTCTTAAAGCCCTGTATCCTTGTTTCGCCAGGACGGGGGCGCAAAAATTTGAAAGTCGGGCTCATGCGAAAACTACCTATGCCTCTTAAAAAGGGAAATACCGGCCGTCCACGAGGTCGCAAGAAAAAGACGAGGCGCGGGGTGTTTTGTTAATAACTGAGGTTTTGGGTGGGTTCAGGGGTCGTCTACCACGTCCATGAAAAAAAAAAACGAAACCGAACTACGTAAGGAGCGTGCTCCGGAAGATAGAAAGGCGGACTTGGACGGCAGTTTAAAAACTACAGCCTGCCGAATCGGGGGGGACAATTTGCGTAGGATAGAAGGCGTCTGGCTCGGAAAAGCCAAGCTTGAGGAAAAAACCGCCCCGCCCAAAAAACCAACAAGAAGAACGCGCGGGGTTGGGCGCAACTGGGAGCATGTTGGACTTCAATACTAAGGTCGCTGGGCAAGGCTTTAGGGAGTGGGGGTGACAGAAAAAAGTCAAAGAACCGGAACGCTATCCTCCCCAGGCCCGACTTAAAAAACGCGAGTAGGGGGCACCTTTCGGGGTGACAGGGCAGGAGAAAAGAGGGGCCACAATAAAAAAGGCGAAGCAAAAGGGAAGCACAAAAATAACGATGGCGATGCGACCGGGGGGTCTGGTGTAGGTAACCACGTAGCGAATCGGTGCGGTGCTGAAACCAGTTGAAAACAGGAAGTAGCCGGTTCAGTTGAGAGTCTATTTCTAGCGAACGGGACGGGTCGCACTCACACTCACCTTTTCAGCGTGGGTTGAGAGCGTCCATCCTAAGGGAGGGCGCAACGAAAAAAGACGAGGAGCCGCCTCCTATTCGCCGAAAAAAAGAAATACAAACGATGACGGGACGGTTTGGGAAAAGTCGGCGCGACCATTTAAACACCTATATCAATAAGACATTTCAGGAAATCGCCAATCGACGCGGGGTGACGGGGCCAATGGGGTGACAATCTGGTTCGAACGGAAGGAAAAACCTACCTGCCCCTGATCAACGTGCAAGGAAAGCGCCTTATGCAACTCGGGGAGAGGATAAAATACGCGGTCTACCAATGAACGCCTACGCGGCCGCGAGGGGAACGATGGGAGGTCCCGAGTTTTCAAAGGCTGGACCTCACTCCCTTGATCGCGAGCGGTGCCCCGGTCTAAGGGGGGAGAGACGTCAACGGGATCCCGTAGTGCCGTCATAAAAAAAACTCCCCCAACTGATCTCTAAAACCGAGGAGTCCCCTTGGGAAAGTATGCAGAGCCGGTGTAGGGGGACTTTCCTTGGAACCTGCCAAAGAGGCGAATGTACACCCCCACTAGGATTCGGGCCGAGGTCAGAACTTTCAGGGGTTGAATGCCGGCAAAGAGGTTGGGAATACTGGACCATAACCCGGGGGTCCAACTGCAACACTGTAAAAGGGCCTTACTGTTGAAAAACAACCGCCAGCTACAAACAAACGAATAATTGGAAATGTGAGATTGAGAAGCCGGAGGGCAAGGGTGGGGACTTAAATCGGTCAAACTCTCTCAAGCGCGTGAATTTTTGGCAAGAATCTGGGCAATAAAAAAAAAAGGGGGAGGATTCAATCTGCCGGGGAGCAGGATCAGAGAGAGTGGGGGAAAACAAAGGGTAACGGGTCACGACCATCAAAAGGATCAGGAAAGGCACTCCACGGCCAACAACTTAGAAGCGGTGAGTGGTAACCAGGAAGGCTACCGGAACCTTGGGGGGAAAAAAAAAAGCGTCGGCTGCGCATTTCTTTCCGTCAGGCCGACTAGTTAAGTTTAAAAAAGCGGCGGGGAGGTCATGGAACCAGATGGTTGGGGATAATCAGGGCCCGAGAAAATCTAGGGTCACAAGGAAAGTCGCTTTGGAAAAAAAAATTTGTAGCACAGAGACATAAACGGGCCGATGAGGCTTGCCTCGTACAAAAAAAACCCTATGGTGGGCGCGAAAACCGGGGGGTCCGTCAACTGGCGAAAAACAGGCACCTGCCGCGAAACACCGAGAACTGAATGCGTGTCAAGGAACGGAAAAAAAAAAAAGTCGGTCCCACGAGAAACCTGAAAAACAATTTGACGTTATTCATGACTCGACAGCGGTCGCCACGGGCCGATGGAGTGCAGAAATCATCCAGCACACGAGAAGTTAGGGACGACCAGAAGAGGGGTGCCAACATTGAGGGGGACGACGTGAATGCCGGCGTCAAAGGAAGAAGGAGCTTTGCCAGGAAAACGTACGGCGTGTAAAAAGTAGATAAAATCACTGCAGACTTTCACTCAAGGATCCAAGTCTCAAGTGAGAGGAAAGAGGTTCAATACACTATGCTAAGGAAACACCTCCCAGAGGTGGTCAGGAATTCGCTAAAGCCGTTAGGGGAGTGGAACCCGCAAACATGAATAAAATACGCGGGGGAAAGCAGCAGGAACGGGACGGGAGAAAACAGGAGAAGGCGGTCATTATTCAAGGGGTTTTCACGATAGCGGACCCCCCTCGTAGTTTAATACAATCCCGTGGAGAGAATGGAGCGGGGGAAAATTCGGGGGAGCTGAACTGGCAGAAGCAAAAAAAGAAGGGGGGGCCACGCTTCCAAGGGGGCTCCTATTAAAGAAAAGAACGAGCCCAGAAATGGGGAACGAGGAAAAGGGAACGGGGCGAAACAAAGAAGGTTACGAATTCAGGAACAGGCGACGAGACGCTGGCAACTTTCCAAAAAAAGGGGGGGGGACGGAGACCCTGGACCGTAGGTCTACGCCACACCTGACGGCGAAAGGAAAACGGGAATCTGCCCGCGAGGGGGCAGTAAAAAAACCTGGTGCTTAAGTGTATTACGTCAATAAATCAGTTCGTCCTCACAGGGACTCAATCGGAGGGGGGGGGGTGGTCCACTCAATAGTATCAAAGAGAAAAAGGGGTTGGGTCAAAACAAAGGCACTGGAATGGTACCGCAAGGACAGGCGTCCGCAAGTCGCTCAAAAAATGCCAGGATCCTACGGAACTAAGGAAAAGGTGACCATCTTCGCACTACCTGGACAAAGAGACTTACATCACTGGGGGAAAAACAAAGAGAGGTGCATTTTAGGAGTGATCAAAAAAAAGCTCCGAAGGGATCGGAGGTCGATCGTTATCAGGGAAGACACCCAACCCTCAGGTTGACCCAGGGGACTATCAAGGGGCCGTGGTCGAAGCCGGTCATAGCTCGGGTCGAGTTCACTTTGTGTCCTCCATTTTACTGGAAAATGGGACGTCTAAGGGGGAGACACGAAGGGAAGCCTCAGTGAGTCGTGGGTTCACAGGGACGTCCCTCATCCGCTATCAAAAGTGAAACGCGACGGGAATCGAAGCTGAAAAGCCGACAACCACTAGCCTAAAGGAAAGAGGGCTCTACAAAAAAAAAACCGAGCGCGTTCTTACAACGCACTCTACGAACGATGAACTCAAAGGGGAAAGAAGGCCCGAAGATCACAAAAAGCGAGCAAAACCGGGTGGGCCAGGTGGTGGGAAGCGGCGAAGATGGGGGGAAGGGGAAACAGCAACTTTGCCCTCCGAGGCCTCGATAAGGCGCTGTAACGAAAAAAAAAAGCTCAGAACGAGGAGAACATCGGAAGCGAGGTGGAGAAGAGGTATCGCCCACCGCGAGGTCCTCCTAACAGACAGCAAGGTTGCTAAACTGCTGACCATGGGGCCGTCAAAACCCTTCGCACCTGGTTCTGGGCAGGGGGTTGCAAACCCGAACAAGAGGGGGCAAACCGGAAAAAGCCAACAACCTAACGCGCCCTGTAACCCTGCCGCAAGAAAACCGGAGCCGGCTGGCAAAAAAAAAAGGAAAAAGCGGGGGGGGAGCCGGAAACAGAAAACCGGGACACTGACTACGGCCATAATAAAGTCAACCGATAGGACGGTCCCTAAAAGCCGGCAAGGGCGTTCTACGGCACTTAAACGAGAGCCAAGGGAGAATCGAAACAAGGGAAAGACGCAAACTATCAAAAAAGTCCGGCTAAATATTTAATGCGAAACGTCAGACGGACCATCTCAGGCGGCCAAAAAACTCGAGGAACAGCACGGTTAGGTACGGCGAAGTTCTACAGGGATGAGAAGAAAGAGGGGTTCGAGAATCGCTAGCAAAACACAGAAGGGGAGGCACTTCTGTTGTTTCATCAAAGGAGAGGCACACAGAGAGACCCGGGGCCCATTGACGAAAAGTCCCACAAGACTGAAAGTCAAGCCTATCTGTCGTTAGGTCAAAAGGAAGCGACACACATCAAAAAAAGACCGTCATCAGTGGGGGAGACGCGCGCAGGTACGGAGGCTCTCGCCTCGAACGCCCATACATCTCAGGGGCGGCCCCGCGAAACACCAAAAAAACGAATGCCAGGGCCTGGAGGCGGTGAGGGAGAACCGCGCAAAAAAGTCGTCCAAAAGCGAATCTATCAGGAAGGGGAGTAAGCAAAAGACCACGGAAAAAGAGAAAAATATAACATCCATAAAAAGTGGTGGGTCTAAAAAACTTGCGACATCGAAGGGGTCCTGGGGAAATCGCGGAAAAAGTGCCCCGCGATGAAAACCAGTCCCTCCACAAAGCTGAACAACAGGCCCAGCAAAGGAATCGGCCCGGCGATGTATGAGGAAGGTAAGCGCAGGGAAAGGGTACTCGTGTCAACTCAAAGAAAAGATGAGGCAGCGGTAAGAGGCATCCAAAGCCAATGAAAAACAGACACCTCCAAAGCCCTCGTGTGTTGGAAAAAAAAAGAACTTCAGAGGAAAACCGGGGCCGACAGAAAACTCAGGGGAGTCCACGCGAGAAGGAGGCTATGAAGGCGAAAATCCAGAACAGCTTGCGTATAAGGAGCGAATGAGCGGGGGGGGGATGGGGGGGGGGGGGGGGGGGCGCAGGAAAAAAAACGGCCGTGCGCAATGACTGTGTAGAAGAAACCAGGGCGGTCGACCACACAGAAGAAACGTCGTCACAACCCAGACGGAGCAGCGCGAAAACGAAACCGGGAAGCCGGGCCCGGCAAAAAAACAGGGGGAAAAGAAAACGGCGCCCCAGGCAAGCGAAGGACTCCACGCAGAAATGGAAACAAGGGAAAGGGGGGAACTCCCTAGGAGCAAGGAACGTTAATCGACGGAGACCAATGCTTGAAACGCAACCTCAAGGACGAATGAAGGGACCAGGTCTGCAACGAAACAGTCAAGCCCAAAAATGGGAGAGGAGGTTGGGGAGACGTCCCCAGCCAAAAGAGACAGGAATAAAAACGGGATGCATGAAGGTCAACCTCGCAAGAACCCTTTACGACCAGAAGCATGGGCACATGCAAAAGGCCAGAGGAATCCCCTAAACGCTGTTGGCCTAAACCCTCCAACAGAGGACATTTCGGACACAGGGGGCTTTGTCAGGTGCAACACACAACGCTCAGCGGGACCCGTGTGGGAACCGACGAGAAGAGTAAAGAGACGAAACAGCGCCGCTCAGTTAACAGGATAGGGCGTCGCTGGCGGGTCTTAGGAAACGGTGGGAACCACCGTAGGAAGTGCCCAAAGACGAATAACCTAGGGGGGGGCCACGGAAACAAAAGGAAAAAACCTTTTATTAAACTTCGATAGAAAAGTTAGAAAGAAGATCGAACCGATGGTGGGGGAAATGTTCAACGAACAGCGAGGTCATCGGTGTCATTGCAAGGGGTGGACAGGAACAGGAAAGGGGATTACTTTGAAACAGTTCAAAAGGGGGGGGGGCATGCAAAACAGTGGGTAAAGACAGACAAGAAACCGGAAGAAAAAAGGAAAACAGACAACGATCCGGGAGCCGCCGAAATGCGCAAAGCCTCGAAATCCTGGTTGAACAGCCAGAAAAAAAGGAAGACCAAAGGAAAAAGGAGGACTCGACGGAAGAAATAAGGCCTACGAGGGAGAAGGGGACCCCACCCAATCACCGAAGAAAGAAAACCCCCAAAAAGAGGGTGTCACCCATTAAGAAACCGGACAAAAAAGAGCAACCATCTCTAAACAGAGGAATCGTTGAACCTGACAAAAATTTCATTACTAACAGCTAACCGGAAAAAACCTTGCTGTCCATTCAAATCGGCCGCACGTAGGAAGGTAGCAAGGCCCCACCACATCAACGTCTTCAAGAGCATCAACAAAAGTCTACTTGGAAACTCGACGAATCCACACAAGAGGAGTGGAATTTCACTTCGACAAGACAAGAGCCTGCATAGTTCTTCTCCACCAGCAAAGCAGGGGAGGGGCCTTGGGGGAATTGAAGATGCGCAGTTAACCAGTCACGTCCTCCTCCACGATACGTAACGGATGGAAAAGGGGAGCTAGCGCCGAAAAACGATAAGACCACCAAAAGAAGAAGGGGGATTCTTAATAGTCTGCAGGGAATTCGAACTGTCAACCGTAGTTTACCCAAACGAACATCTAAAAAAAAGGAAACTGCCCACACAAACCAGACGTGGGGAAAAGAAACCATCTTTCAAAAAAACAGACGCGTTACATGGTCAACGAACAGGGCCGGACTCCCTTGAAATCGCTGGGGGCCCATGCTCGGTCGCCCGGAGGGGGGGAAATTTTATCTAAAAAAAAAGTCATGGGCTGATCTCTTACTGTGAATAGCAAGACGGCGAAACAGAGACAGA
>Ga0179591_1164572_pt1 | contig 14309 bp, 16 predicted proteins | sample CZOMad2_1_08_16f_FD_182891 | JGI IMG/M metagenome (GOLD analysis project Ga0179591, IMG submission 182891) | Vadose zone soil fungal communities from Angelo Coast Range Reserve, California, USA - CZOMad2_1_08_16fungal (PacBio error correction) | ecosystem: Environmental > Terrestrial > Soil >...
GGGGGGAAAGGGGGTTTCTCATTGGCGCGAATCACGTTTGGGGGAGACTGAGCCAGGTCCTGGAAAAAGAATCGGAGGCTGCTCTCACAGACAAACGACACAAAAGGAAAGGTCGCAAGGAAGGGGGAGGAAGGTCCTATTCAATCGGAGCAGGTCATCGCCTGCGATTGAGAAAAGCGGAAGGGCACACTCAAGGGGGGCCGCCATAAGAGAACTTACTCACTAGATCAGATGTGAAAGAAGAAATGGGAGGAATCTCGGAAAAGATTTCACGAAACAAGTTCAGGCTGGACCTAACAAAACGTTTGAATTGCGGCCGGAAACTTTGAGAAAAAGGGGGACGGATGGGGAATAGTCCTAGACGAAGCTCTTGTCCTAGCCGGGTTAGGGTTAAAAGACAGACTGTGGCGAGGGTCAGACCAAAGTACAGGGGGGGATTGGAGTAAGAAAAAAGGTCTCATCCTCCTGGGGGGAAAGTATCAGGTGCCTGGAGAATCGGGACCTGCTCAGGAGAATGTCACTAAACTCCGGATAGGGAGGACATAGAAGGGAAAAAAAGGGACTTCGGGTTCGAAAAGAGCCGGGTTGGTCCCGAGCACCAGGGATGAGGGAAAGGAGGTCCTCACCTCTAGCGATGAAGGAGGACAATTTTGTGACGCAAAGAGCAGGAGGACCATTCAGGCGCTTATTGAGAAAAGAAGAATGAAAGTTCGTCAAAGGAACAGAAACAGGCGCAAGGAAAATCTTCCTCTGTACACGTAAAAAGGAAATCTCCAGCGTAGAGGGGACTTTCCGAGGCAAATAGTAGAGTGGAAGCAGCAGGAAGAAAGAAAAGTGTCGGAGAAAAAGAAGAAGAGAGGGGGGTTTGCGATTAGGGGAATATTCACTGAAAGTCACTCGCAAATTCAAACTCCAAAGAAAACGAGACGCAAAGAGATTGCAGAAAGGACATCAAGAAAAACGCAGTCTTCTCCTGTAAAAGAGGGGATGAAAAAGAAAGATATTGAAAGGGGAAAGAAATAAACAAAGAAGGGAAAGAGAGGAAGGTATCTATAAGCGAAGGTCGATCCCGTGCGGAGAAAAAAAACATATACAACTATCTCGAGCAGTTGGTCTCCCGGGACTAAAGAACGTCGCAAGTTTGCGGGGGGGGGAGGGAAAAAGTTCAACGGTAAAGGGACACCTTGAATAACATCCGTTTTGGCTATTCCGCGGGACTTCTGGAGGAGTTGGATATCGGGAGGGAGGGAGCCCCATCGTCATACAATTTGACAGAGAAAATGCGAAAAATAGGAAAGAAGGGGGACCAGCAATTATGTCGGTGCGTCAGTTGGAGGGGATCCAAAAAAAGGCTTGCTCGGGGTTGCTCTTCAGGTTGAGGGCCGGCTGGTAAGCAGGGTAAGAAAAAGGGGAAGAGGGGGGTTCCCAGGTAATTTCTTGGAATTCTTCAGGGTGAATGGCATAAAAAGATGATTAGGGGAGTTCGCCTGGAGGTGGGAATATGCGGGTTCGGGGGCTTTACCAGAGAGTAATCTGGGAAAGGGAAAGGATGGAAAACGCCTCAAGGAGATTGTGGGGTAACTGGACGGGACCGGAAGGGGTGTGCAAGAACTGGCTGAGGGGAGGAGCTCCAAGGGGAACGGCTGAAGGGGCTCGGACGGTTAGGAAAAAAAGAAAAAGGGAGGGGGGAATCGCTGACAGAAAGTAATCGATGCCTGGATCGTGTGGGGCTGTCGCAACGGTGTCTTAGGAAAAAAAAACGTTCCGTGAGACTCAGAGAGCTGGGGAATTGAAAGAGCGCGGCAAAATTCAGGAAACTGAGGGGAAAGAGGGGGGAAGAGAGGAGGACTTTGTTGCGGGAGAATCACAGGATCTGCACCGTCGTAGGGAGTTTTAGGAGAGGACCATGAACTGATCCTGTCCTGAGAGGCGAAGAAGCAACAAAAGATAGTCTCTGGAGGCGGCGCCAAACTAAATAGGAGAAGAAGGGGAGAAAAGAAGGAGAAAAAAATTTGGGTTCCGACGAATCAACCTCAACTCCTATCATATAATTTCAAAGGTTGCGGACTTATCAATAGAGAAGTCGTTTTCTAGAAGACTCAGAAAAAAAAAAGAGGAGTATTTAAAATTAGAAGGCACAAGAGAGTTAGGGGGAAATCAAGGGAAAAATCCGAGGGAATAGAGTGGGGAGATCAGAGATGGTCAATAGAAAGGATCAAAAAGGGTTGAGAACGATTGTCCAAGGGGGGCGAACTAAATGAAGGTTATTTCTCCAGACGAAAAGAAAGATCTTGTTTTGGATCGTCGGGGAGAACATGATGGAATCGAAGAAAAGGAGCAATCAACGGCAAAAGATGACTGTTATGGAGGCAAAACACGAGAAAAGGGGAAACGCAACCCCATAAGGGGGGGAACGGAAGAGCTCTTCTCTGGTTGAAGAAGCAAGAGTCAGCCGAAGGAAGAAGAAAAGGAGGGCGAGAAGAAAAGAAGAGGGTGGAATAAGTCCGATTCAAGCACAGAGTTGAAGTCCTTGTCCTGAGACATCGAAGGAAGACCTGTCGGGGGGGATAACATCCAGCCAGCATGAATCAAAATAAAAAGGGACGGGGGCCACAAAAATCGGGGGAAAATTGAGAGAAGGGAGTCGGGGGACAGTAAAACACATGATAAGACTAAACCCAAGCGCGTAACCGGAAAGTATCAAGGTTATGAATAATGAGAGGATGCCGACTACAGAACCGGAAAGAAACCATACCTTTACAGTGGAGGAGAGGAAGATATGTCTGCAGAACAAGAGAATGCCTGAAATCCCGCGCACCATGCGATCCAGAGTGGCTCCAGAAATCCTAACGAATAGGGAGAACTACTTAAAACGAGGGATATGGAGTTTAGTCGAAAGTCTCAGGGGGCTCATTTAAGTACAATGGGGGCGAAATACCTGAAAAGATGAGAAGGGGGGGACAATACCTGCAACAGAGGAGAAGAAAAAAAAAGGTCTGAAGCAAAGTGGGGCAGAAAGGGAAATAGGGATAAAATCAAAGGACAGTGGAAACTTTCCCACGTCAGTCAAAAGAGGTCTGAAAAAGGGGAGAGAGAATGTGGTTTTTAGTGTCGTTTCGAGAAGCTTTAAGGGGGGGAGCTAAAAAAAACAAAAAAAAAAAAAAAAAAAACTCTACCTTGTGATTCCATTAGGGAAAAGGGCTTGAAAATAAGCGAACTTCTGAGTCCGAGGGACCATTGTTACTAGTCTGGCATCCGGTGAGAGATGGACAGTGCTTGAAAGAAAGTGGGGCAATTAGGGGTTCGGTCGGTTTCAGCTCCTAGAGGAGGAAATTAGCATCTCCTAGGTCAACGAGGGAGGGAAAAAAGAAGTATTTATGGGGACGCCTTCAACATAGAAGTCCTCTACATCTCTGCATCTTGAAGACAGCGGTCAGTAAGGAGCGTTGCCTGTTAAGAAAAGGATATAGAGCGGAGGGGTCTTGGTTAAGAGGTAAGGATTTGAAGGTGTCCAATACGAGGGGGAAGGGGTTTCTCCGCGCTTACTGGTCGAAAAACCGACAGGGCTAATGAACTCAAGGGGGGGTGGGTCGGTCCATAATGGGACCCGGAGGTTAGGCAAAAGGAGAATTTTAGAAGGAAGAAGGCTCGAAGCCGCCGAAGCAATGGGATGGGGGATGGGGGACGCAGGTCAGGGGGGACAAGCGCCGCAAGGCCGCGATCGCTAAAAGCCCGGAGGAATAATGGTCTTAAGGTGGGAGAGACAATCAGGTAGAATGTGTAAGCTGCCAAAGTAGTCTGGAGAAATGCGAGGCAGCAGAACGTGATCTTTGCGATTAGGAGGACATGCCGGAAAAAAGGAGGACGGAAGCCAACTTCATTGTCGAGAGGAACCGGGCCCTGCGTTATAGGTGGAAACGAAATACCAGGGTTTAATGGCCCCTAATTCATAGAGAAAAGAAGGAGCAAAGGGAAAAGCGGAAAGTGCGGCAAAGAAGTGGTTGAAAATCGGTCTGAAAAAAAGTAGATAGGCTCAGTCCCGCTGCACTCTTAACTTGGGAACGTAATCAAAGGGGGTGGAGTTAGCAGGAGGGGGGGGGGTTAGCAGGAAAAGAGGAATCGAAGATTTGCCGAAAGCAGGCCATCTCGCAAAGATCTTATCCAAAAAGCTAAAGGAAAAGTTCAAGGAAGAGGATATGGCTCCTCCTATCCTTATGAGGTCAAGTCAGGCTCAGCTTTTTGGAAAGAAGGAGACTCATCTCAGGGGAACGGGAAGGAGAACCTCGAAGGGCGCCAAATAGCTTGATCAGAGGGGGTTTTTGAAGAAGGCGAAAAGGAAAAAAAAAAGTATACTCAATGCACGGCTCAGCATTAAAGAGGGCTTCGAGGCTGGTAAGGTTTCGACAGAATCCAGCACTCTGGGGGGAGGAGTAGGCGTACATAAAAAATCGGGAAGAATGCTCGGACCTCTTCGGTGGGGTCAGGCTACAGGGGGGATTCCCCTTCTCTTGATGAAAAGAGTCGACGAAAGAATTGGAGGGGGGGGGGGAGGTAGGAAGCCACGGCGCCGCGGGCCGGGAACATCGCTTAATTGTAAACGAAGAATAAGACGAGTTTGGGGGGAGGAGGCTCCACGACTACAAGATTGGTAATCTTGGGGGGTGCGTAGGGGGAGGGGGAAACCAAGGGGACTCTTCCGGCATTTAGGACATAATAGGATAGTAAGCAGGAGTTCGAGGGAATTGGGAGGTCGTCGGGGAGGGGGGAATAAACGCAGAGACGGAAATTATTATGGGAGGGGGGAGAGTGGTATGGATAACCGAGGAGAAACGGGGGATACTGGTACGGGATGAAGACAAAGTAAAAAACAGAGGGCGTGGTCAGATTGTGAAAGAGAGGGGTGAAGAGAGGAGGGCGGGTCGGGTAAGAGGGGAAAGAATGAGTGCGAGTAGCAAGGAGAGGAAGTACTGGCGACAAAATCGGGAGAGTGGGGATGGAGGGTGGAAGAGAGTAGGCAGGGGAGGGAAAAGAGACTTGGGGGAGGGGAAGGGTGAAGGAAAGGGGTTAAACCTCACGGGAGGCGAGTGGGGGGCTGGGGAGGGGAGAGGAGGGGGGGAAGGGTAGGGAGGTGATAATAAAAAAGAGGGTTTGAGATTGGAAGGGCGTAGGGGTAGGGTGGGATAGGGTGGGGCTGGGTTCGTTTTGGTCGATCTGGGTGCTTCAACAAAGAACCAACAAGCCCGGGGCGGGTCTTATTCCACTGGGAAAAGCTCTCTCGCCAGTATAAGAACACCGGATAGGCTGTGGTGTTCTGGGTTTGGTCACCACGTGTAATCGTCAGATATAAATTTTGTGAATAGGGGGGGAGACTTACACGGGGGTAAGTCCAGGGGTGAGGGGTTCTGTGGGGGGTAGTGGTAGGGGGGGTTGGTGTACAAGAGACGAGTCGGAGGGTGAACGGGGAGAGTAGGGTATGGGGGGGTGGAAGAGGGGGTGGGTAGGGGAGAAGCGGAGGGCGGGGGGGGAGGTGGAAGGTAGGGGGAAGGGGAGCTGCGAGATGTCTCACAGGGGTACCTGTCGCGGGCTCGGGCGCTAATCTTTGCAAGTAGTGTCCGTGGGGTCGTCGAGGATGCGGACTGAGGAGTTAGTGGCGTGTTTCGTCAGATTGACGCTCGGGCGTATCCGGGTAGTTCTATCTGTTGGGCAGCCAGGATGAGTGGAGGGGGAGTAGGTGGTGAGGGTGGGAGTGGTAAGGGCTCGGTGGGTACTCTGATGTACACGCGCGGTAGGGGTGGACTCGGGGGTCAAATACACACCGGGAGTGGGACTCGTTCTGAGGGGATTGGGTCCAGGTCTCCTCCCGCGGCTTGGGGGGGGATCGTCCAGTGGGTGCTGTCTCAATTAAGTATTGGTGAGTGGCAGTGTGTGTTATGACCCCGATCATCTCTTGGGGGCTAGAGAAGAAACGAAGTGAGGGGGGGGAGGACGGGGGATAGTGCGGCGCTGAGTTCTCTCTATGGTTGGCAGGAAGAAGACGGTGGTCTGGGCGATCACGAAAGGAAATGGGGGGGAGGTTCGTGGAAGCGAGTGCAGCGCGGAGGGGGTAGCCGTACAAGAGGGAGCGTGGGTCGAGGGCCGGAGTGGGGGGCTGGGTGGGAAGTCAGGGTAACCAGGTTCATCAGAGGTCTACATCCAATTGGGAATCGTAGCACGAAAAGGCGAGTTAGGGGAACTCTAGTCTGATGGATAAATCCGCGTCGGTTTGTTGACTAGTCGGAGAGAGGCCAGGGCTCTCATCGCGTGATCATGTGACCGTAAACCGTCAATACCAAAGAAGACATCCTCGCGGATCATTTCTGGATGAACTGGATCCTGTCGTCAAACTCGAGACAACCAAAACTTAACCTCGAGCGGTATGGACGACGTGTGCTTGTCATGCTCACCGTGTCTGCAATCGACAGGGAACCTGGATGTCTATCGATTTCAAAAAGCTTGAAAACGAGCGAGACTGAGGACAGATAATGAAATGGGTGATGAGGAGCCATGCAAATAGTGTACCGACGGTTCTACCTTTTCTGCTTGAGACCAAGGCGCTTGATTGCAAGGTTAAGAAAGCTATTGGAGGCTCTCCAAATAAACTCCCCCAGTACGTTGTTCTTAACGGACACAGGCGGCAACCGTAGAAAGGACGGGAAGCGATTTCCATCGTGCTCGAGGTGAAAGATGGGGGACAAGAGATGGTCGAAAGATGTCAACCCAACTTCCACAAATTTCAGACAATAAAATATCGCTGACTAAGGTTAGACTAGAGTGAGGAGCAGAAGAAATGTGATTGTACGTCGCGGAACTATGGGCATAAACAAGTTCAAGGGTGACTTCCAAAAACAGCTTTCTTACAAGGGAAACAACTTGCGGGAGGGCATAAAGTCGCCCTAGAAAGGGCCAGCTTATGGAACGCTCCTTGGATGGATACAAAAAAAAGATGCAGCTGACCGTTAGGGCCCTTGTTAATTGAGTAGAGATCAAAGTGAGAACGACTTGCTCTCGGCCTTGCGCGATAGGAGGCGGCCTTCAGAGGGAGAAAACAGAGGGAAAAACAAGAAGAGTGGGAAAGGGATTCCTGAGAGATGCAGTCTAAAGGAAAAGGGGGTTAGGCCGACAGGAAGGTAATGATGCCATTGCGCCATAAAGGGCTAAGGATGTCTAAAAGGGGGTCTGGCTCACCGCATAACATCCTACATATAACTCTGTCCGGGCACAAAACAGAAGGGGGAGGGGACTTGACGATTGCGTACAGATCTAAGTGTCGTAGCAGAACAAGCGATAAGGGGGGGGGGTGGCACTCATGGAGGCGGGCTTTAGACGCACGTGGGTTAAGAGGAGTTAGTTATTGTTTAAGAGCAGAGACCAGCAGTGATGGTTTGGGATCCCGGACTAAAAAGAGGAAGGAGGTAAAGTCCTGGGTCAGGGTGTTAATAGAACGCATACAGTGCATTGCGGCGAAGGGTACAAGTTATTCAGGGGACAGGGTGGGTGGGGTATCGCAGGCCTTTCCTATCGGGCGGTAGGACTTAGGCAACTCTTAATATCTTTGAGGGGATAAGGGTTGAACGCTCGGGACCTCAAGAATTTAGGATTCCCTGGAAAAAGGGGTGCTCATAAAATTGAAGAAGGAGATTTGACGAAAGCCAGTGCTTCACAAAACGACACTCACAATAATGAACAACGAGAAGGCAAAAATGGGAAAGACATCAAAACCCACTGCGCCTTAACAAGCTGTGGGAGGAAAGCATAGGAAGCAAGACTTAGCAGGGAAGACGTAAAAAGAAGTGGAGAAGCATCAATGGTTGCGAAAAGAAGCAAGTTAGCCCGGGGGACAGGTATCACGAACCGGTGACCCGTACAATCGAAACGCAAGGAATCCCTGTTTTTCTCCCTCGGGCTTCAGTTCGAATGGAAGAATACGCCTTTTTTAGGGGGTGGACTTCACTCCCGGTCAGCTGTGAAAATTGGGGACCCAGCCTGTTGGTTTCATCGGGACGACGGAGGAAGTCAAGGCAGAAGTGAGGCGGTGATAGAGAAGGCGGCACGAAACCTTATTTCGCATTATCGGCATCAAGGAATAGACGGAACAGTCTTTCAGTCGGGCTCCGTGTCAGGTGGGGGGTCAGGGATTTTCTCCAGCGGGGAGCTATTGGAGAGGCATGGGGCGCATCTTAGGGGACTGCTGAAGAAATACTTTTACGTCAAACTAAGGTGACCTGGGTCTAGCGTACGTAGCTCTGACGTCTTAAAATCTTGGAAACATCGGAGGTGGATTGGGCGTGTCGTTACTGGGGCTAAACGAAGAGGAAATCTGTGGGAAGGCTCTTATTGCAATAGTTTGTATCGGGTCTTGAGGGGGGAGCGCTGGGGGGGGATCTGTTGAGTGGCCAGATTCATCGTCAGATTCCTGGAATAATGTAAACGAAGAGAAAGTAATCTAGAATGGGGGGGGGGCATTTACATGTGGAGTTCAGCCTTTCGGATTGATCTGTAAAAACGGGGTTGACAGTTTCTCTATCTCTTGTCTTAAACATTAACGCTTATGAATCTATCCTCATTCAGGAGCCCATTAGAGCTCTACTGAGTGAATGGTTGGGTAGGTGTCGGCGCCTGGTATTGTGGGAATGAATTCAGGAGACGGACTCAACTGGGGGGAAATAAGCGAACGCTCGATGAATGTCCGGGGCAAGTACGGATTACAACTGATGGACTGGGGGAGACACACAAGTACGAACGGATGATCTGGTGTTTTTAGTAAACCAATGCAAATGGAGACGGTTCCTTCGATGAAATATCAAGAAAAGAGTAGATGGAGTCTTATAAATAAATAAGTAGGATCCCCATGTCGCATTGTCTCGCCGTGGCCTATTACCTCTCATATCTCGAAAATATCATATCAATTGCCCAATATTGGTTCTTACTTGAGAAATCGTCCTCTCGTTTCTATCGGAATAAAAAAAAAAACAAAACGGAGGATAGGAACATAAAAGAAGGAAGGGGGGAAAAAAGAAAAAAGTCCGTAAAAGTCCTTGAAAGACTCAGGCGTCGCAGGGTTCGAGGGAATATCAGAGAACAAAAAGTTTGCGACGATTATTTATTAAAATGGCATGAAATGGGAGGGGAGCCGGGGAAAAAGAGACGGATAGGGGTGGGGGTATTTTGACATATGGAAGACTCCTAACAACCGAACTGATCCGCAGGGGTGACGATGAATGGGATATCGAAAAAAAATCAAGTTTAAGCAGGCACAATAATTGTGCACATCAGGAGTTAAGGGAAAAGAAAAAAAAGTCGACCGGTGAGAAAGGAATCAACTAGAATCATCTCCCGAATTTGACCTGAAAAAATTACCTATCTTAGAGAAAGGTATTTCTCCAGAAGCTGCATCTATGAAACTTCAAAAAGGTAAAAAACAGGGTGGATATCATCATCCCTCCATTAATCCGAAGAAAGAGAAAAGGGGGCAAAAAGGATGACAGGTAGGAGCCTGTTTCCAAGCCTGCAGTAAGATTAAGAGCTGAAACAATGAACAGAAAGCTACCGCCAAGCGTCTGACATTAAAATATAGTGATGGTCCGAGAAAGAGGGAAGAAGACAAGGCAGAACAAGTACCTTGACCTCTTTCAGGCATAGGTGCAGGCCTTAAAAAACGAAAATGAAATCTCAAGAGAGAAAAAGAATTTGGAAACATGGCCGAAGACGTGATACTACCGAAAACTTAAACCAGTATTTATTAAATGGGAAGCCCGAATCAGGTTTCATAAGGTTGAAGGGGTCCCTACGAAGAAGAGGAAGAAAAAAGCAAACGGAGAGGAAAAACAAGATGGAAGGTGAAGACTACATTGTAGGGAACTCGTGGAAATCAACATCGCAAAAACTTAATGGACACATTTCATCCCCTCGGTCTCAAAAAAGAGGAAAAGAGAGTGTGGTAGAAGGTTCGTGCCGAAGGAAAAAGGAGAAAAAAAAATGAATCAGAAAACGGTGACATTATCTTTGCTAGGATGGACTTGTGGGAAGTTAACCCGAGAGACTCCGGACCTAAGCTTGCAGAAAAGAGGGTTGAAGAAAAGGGGGAACGTTTTGAGAGAGGGGAGAATATATTTTTTGATTGACAGGGGGTGCGCGTAAGGGGGAAGGGAAAGGAGAGAAAAAGTGAATTCCTGGAAAACCGCGAACGCCCACCAGCGGATTATTAAGGGAAAGAGAATGAGTGCTTGAAGGAACGCGTCATACCAGATCAAGAGATGCCGCAAGAGGATTTGCATTAAACGGAATGGGAATCAGAGGGGGGGGAGTCCAGGGAGCACGGAGGGGGCCGGGAGGGATTGTCTTTTCATCAGACTAAGACTTCAGGGGAGCAGCGCTTAAGTGAGAATACCCTACCATTTTCCGATTATCTGACATAGAAGGGTATTGGCAGGCAAAGAATTTAGACCCTTGGAGTGACTACCCACCGATTGGAAATATGCCATGAAGATGTTACTCGAAAGAATCCAGGTACGTGTTTGGGATGGGGTCCATTTCTTGTTCGCCGTCAAATTCTGGCGAGAGAGGAAACGGCAGGCAAAGGAAGGAGAAAAAAATGATTAAGTGGAGAGAGAGAAAATAAGAACCGGGGGGGTCGAATATTTATCATCAACAACTATATTGGCGTGTGACCACGGGGCGATGCAAAGCTAGGCACGTGATATTGAGAGAGTCGTGCCATGAAGAAACTAGCGGCCGTTGATAAACGTCTTTGGCCATTACCGTGCCCTTTTTCTGGGGCCGCAGAAAAGTAAAAGACCATTCGTAGTGACAGTCTGGTACTAATGGAGGAAGCTTCCCTTGATGAGCACATCCGAAGTTTGGGGATCTTTTCGAAACCAGTTCCTATAGGGGGCGCTAACGAAGAAAGATATGGGGGGAAAAGCCTTCATCCGTTGGCAGAGGACGGGATCAAAATTAAGTGTCGGAGTAAGGGAAGAGGCCGCTATAGATTTAATTAAAGGGAAGAAAAAAATCTCACAGAGTTCTCCAGACTCCAATTATAAAAGGGGAGAAGGAATCAGGCGGCAGGTGGGGCTCCATCAAAGGGCATTATCGGACTTCAGCGCGTTGTTTGGTAATCAAATATCACGACCCATACATGGCCTGAGGTGTCAAGAGCACCGACCGGAGACAAATATCTTTCTTTCAAAGGTTGTTTAGGGGGGGTACTACAGAGACCCTGAGCGACAAAGACAATGCTCATATTCTGGGATAGGATATGGGTCCTTTTTCCGAAGCCTCATCGGGGGATAGACTTACTTTTCGGACAGGACTAGAAGGGCAGGACGGGACGAGAAATAGTTGGGAGGCTACCAGCGGAAGATTGGCGACTTCTATCACATAGGGCAAAGGAGGGTTTGTTGGGGGGCACGCCCGAGCCAAGAAAAGGAAAAAGGGAGAGGAGAGGGGTAACGAAAAAGTAGGGGAATTGAGTGAGATGCCCCTTGCTCGCTAGAGGGTATGAGGTTTGAGAAGGAAGGGTACAGGAAAAATGAATAATGAGGAGATCATTTCGAAAAGAATGAGACTCTCTGGGGCTCTTCGATCCTTATGCTCATTCAAAAGGATATTGGGCTTTGAGAGAGGCGGGACAGAGTTTATTTATGAAAGAGAGCAAAAACACCAACGGGTCTGAAAGGAAAATAGTATGAATCGACAGAAGTAGCGCTTTTCGAAGAGATATAAGGATCAGAAAGGAAGACTGATCGAGAGAAACTATCTATGCACGCCGAAATTCATGAAGGGTGTACTGACCCTACTTTCGGAAACACATAACCTCTCTGATAAGGGGAAGTCCGCCAAGGAGAAAGAGCGTGGGCGTTGGCTTTACCCGGATGGCAGTTCCTTCTCTCTGGAGATTTAGCTTCGAATACTAAACAAACAGCCTTCGTCTTCATACGGTATCGAAAAGCAATAGCAAGTGGGGGCAGAGAGCGAAACAAGACGGTACGACTATGAAGCGTCAATGTAGTGGTTCCGAAAAAAGCTACAGATTCGGATTTTGAAAACTTAGCGAAGAACTCAAAAGGAAGCGGCATGTGATCAGAAGAGCCCGTCGTCGAATATCTTACCCCAACAAGAGGGAACAGTCCGATATTGGAGACTGCGCTATCGCCGTGGAGGGAGAGAAATAAAGTGGGTTCCGATATTTGTCTTCAAAACAATCAAGAGAAGGAGACAGGGGGTGGAAAAGGGGAAAGTGAAAGGTAAAGAAGGGGGCTCAGGGGCTGCACTATGTGGGTAGGGAGGGGGGGGGGGCCTTGAAAAGGAAAAGCTCTCGCGCAGGCTCTAAAGGAGAAAGACGTAACTTATCCTTACAAAGAAAAAAGAAAGATGAGAGTCAAAGCGAGTTTGAAAAATTGAGGAGGAATAATAGAAGAGTGGTGGGATTAAAAAAAAACGCTAGTTCCATAAGGACGATCCTCGGCTACGATACGATAGGCAGTGTTAATTAATGTGACGCAGAGGTACTAAAGTTAAAGAAACAATCATTAATGACGACCCTCCGGAGGACCTCAAGCCTTTCGGCCGAAAGGAAGGTCATAGCGTCCGCTGATGTCCTCAAGTGAAATTTACAAGGACTATAAGGGGGGAAGTGTAAATATTCCTACCAAGTCCCGTGGGGAAAAATATAGCCACTATAAGTACCATTATGAGACGGAAAGGGCTGATCGCCGTTGGAAGACAGGCAGTGCCTTCTGCAATGCCGAAAACGAAATGGAAAAAACAAACTCAGGGGGTGTTTGCGCGGCCTTCGGCGAGGGGGAGAGTTCACCGTGGTGGGAACGACAGCGAAAGGATGAAAAGCCGAACTCACCAGAAGATGAATTCGGATTGTATGGGCTTCGCAAAGGGGAGCGAAGTCGAAAATGCATCTCGGGTCAGCTAAAAGAAGACTGCCTAAGGAATCCCAAACTTAGAGGTGAAAAAGAGGTCGCGGAAAAAGAGAAACTAGCTGAAGAGCGGAAGGAGGTCGAGGATTTCCTAGTTTAAAGTTCAGAACCGCATAAGGAGGATTCACCAAGGAGGCAGAACGCGGTGGACAGGCATTCGAGGATTCATCTCAGCGATAGGGATCACACAGACCTAAAAAGAAGGCGACGATTAAAAGAACGTTTTTCCAGAAAGACACGTTTAGGACAAGAATTCAAAAGAAGGAGCTGAAAGGGGAACAAAAAGAATTCCATAAGTTGGAAAGACATGGAAAAAAGAGGGAGAGGTCACAGTTGAAAGTGGGTCATCAACCGGCTCGAACAGAAAGAACAAAGAATCGCTCGAAGGGCAGAGGAAAAGGTGACGTTCAGCCTTTTTCGAGTGGAAGGGGTCCGACTGTCACTCTGGATTCTGTTAAAACCTTATTCCGGGGCCAAAAGGGTCGGCCTTAAGGGCTGGAAGTGAGGGGAAGATACGGGGGATAGAAATATTCAAAGGAGACCTGATCTCAGAACTGTCTCATAAATAAGGAATAAAGTTTCGGTAAGAAAAAAAAGTAGGGGGAGGGAGGCTGATGGGAGGAAAAGACTGGAGGGGAGAGGGGGCGCGGCAGATGAATCGGAGGGGAATTGAAACTATGGGGTGAATCTAAATGCTAGAAAATGGGGATTACTTTCTGAACTCGGAAGCGGCATTCGGAAATAAAAAAAGGATTTAACGGAAAGGGTACTCGATGGTTCATCTTTTCGGGGCTGGGGCACAAACTCTGAAGTCCTGTCCCGGGAAAAAGAAGAAAAGTTGGCGTGGGGATTTTTGTTTACCTGTCGACCTCAACGAGTGAGTGTCCGCCTGGAGGGCTGGTTATCTATAAACAGATGGGAGCGAGGTTGCTCGGGAATGGGGGGAGGGAGGGGAAAATACGGAGGGAAAAAGAAGTCGAACTCAAGAATCAAGGTCGTGGACTTTACGGAGAGCGGGACTATGGGGGAAAGTAGGTCTACTTCAGGAAGGGCAGGGGGGAGAAGAGCGAGGGAGCTGAGGGGGACTGCAAGGGAAATGGTTTCGATCAATCAAAGGGAGCGTAAAATTCGGGCGGATGAAAGGGGGGCGGTCTATGCCATCATTGGCGTCCATTGGATCTTCTAATAGAAAAGTCAGGGGGATCGGTTCGCAGGCGAAAGCCTGAAGCGGAGAAAACCAATGGGGGAATCGTCGCAATGTTGGAGAACCACAAATGACATCTAAACTGCGCCCGAGCAGAAAAATCATTTTCCGGTTGCTTACTGATCAATCATCTC
>Ga0179591_1295464_pt1 | contig 14307 bp, 8 predicted proteins | sample CZOMad2_1_08_16f_FD_182891 | JGI IMG/M metagenome (GOLD analysis project Ga0179591, IMG submission 182891) | Vadose zone soil fungal communities from Angelo Coast Range Reserve, California, USA - CZOMad2_1_08_16fungal (PacBio error correction) | ecosystem: Environmental > Terrestrial > Soil >...
CACACGGAAAACGGGCTTAGACGACCTTTCCGTACGGGGGGATCCTGTGGGTGACCCGAGCAACAACGAAGACAAGAAAAAAGCAAAGTCCATCGCTGAAAAGAAAGGAGGTCAAACCAGGACTTGGGTCCTATTACAGAAAGGGCAAGCGGAGATTAAAGCACCGAAAGGAGGGGTAAACGGTCCCCCATCCGTCATGCCGATACACGCGCCATTCGACACTTAATCCAACGGATTTCGGAAAAGGAGGCTAGGCTAAAAGCCGTCGCATGCCTGGTCGAACAATTTAGATTCGACGCTGTCCTTTAGGGGGTGAGGGGGAGGAGTGCAAAAGGGGAGGGATGAAGTTCTCTTAGTGGAACATTAGCTTTCTTGGGTGTCTAATGTGAAATCGGTAGAGGGGGAAGGACTTAAAAGACGTTTCTGACTTTGACGTCACCGAAGGCCCAGGTGACGTTGGGAAGGGGTCGCCACGGGGAGAGGGGTCAGGGGAGTGCGTTGGGTCAGAGCTTCGGTCGCAAAAGCTCATTGGGATCGAGGAAGTGGAAAAAAAGCCTAGGGTAAAAGAGGCTGATGGGACGTCGGGTGGGGCGTCGGTGGAGGACTGGCCGTACGAATGAGAAAAACTCCTCCTGTCTAACGAGGCGTTTCTGTTCGTTCGGAGGGGGGGGATCTCGACTGATCATCTGCTACTAAAGCAGTGCGCATCGAGAAGGGTTGGCGGGTTCGAGAAGGAGCTTGGCATCAAAGGCGCTCTCGGCCAGAAGGGTAGGGAATGATCTTCTTCAGGCGAAAAAGCTGAGAGGCTGGGGAAGTTCAGTTCCGGAGAAGGGGGGGAGCATTTATAGAGGATTAACGTGTCATTGCTGGGCGCTGTCACGGAGTTCTCCGAGAAGAAGCGGACGGGGTATCTCCTAACGCCTACAGAGAGAGCTTAAAGATGAAGATCCCTAAAACAGGAATGGAGGTTGAACGAAGGGCAAGTGTCACCGAGTCAGTAGGACGGAGGACTCTGTGCCGGCTCGGACTGCTCGAGTCCGGGTATTCAGAAAGGGAAGAATGAAGGTCAAGCTTGTGAAAGGCGTGCGCGGACGGGAACAAAAAGGAAAAGAAAACGGTCAATTTGCGATGGTATCTGTCCGGCAAATTCCTCGGAGGAAAAACAGGATCAAAAGTTTGCCGGACCGTTAAAACAGCAGCGGTTAAAAGGGAAACATTCGTGGGATCGGGGAGGGAGGTTAACTAAGTTCATACGCCGCGGATATTCTTCGGAGGGCCACTCATCCCCGGATGTACAGGGGGCATAAAGTGCCGGTCGAAAGGGAAAAGGAGCCCTTGATGTAGTCACGTGTAAAGCAACTTTCTGACGAAGATCAGGACCAAGGTTCGGTTAGAGGGGTTCGCCAGAACGTAGTATAGGGTGGGGACCGAGGACCACTCCAGAATACCGCAGAAGAGGACCACACCGTGAAATCCCGTCGGATGGGGGGAAAAAACATTTCAATCCCACCGGGGGAAATTAGCGCCAGCACTCGGAAGCTTTCCGAATCGCCAGCCGCTGCGAAGCCGGCTGCCAAAAAAAGTCACGCAGAAATCGGTTGACTGACTGCGGCACGGAGGGGAAAGATGTCACCCACCCAGGAATTTCAACGGAGAGGAGTTCAGCAGCGCGGCGATGAAAGTCCTTCGAACGAGGATCTTCCTCCTACGATAGAATCATACCAGGAAAATGGGGGGGGAGGAAAGGGGGAAAAATTCAAGGGGGGGACTCAAAAACCAACGGAGGGGGGGAGGAAAAGAAGGTCACGGACAATCTGTACAAGGACGCATTAAGTAGAGAGAGAGTCAGTAAGCAGATCTCTGGAAGAGGGACGATACAGATCCTATAGAACGAGTAAAACATCGTCGGAAAAGTGAAATTGAGGGACGTTGGGTGAATTGGAATCGTTAACCAAAAGAGAAACAGGTTCAAAATTGACTCAGGATTTAACCTAAGCGTGCGTGCCGCTGGAGGAACCAGCTGAATGGAGTGGGAGAGGGAAAGGACCAACCGCTGGGAAACGCCGTGCACCCTCCCTGGGGGGGGGAAGGACGGCTGCGTTACTAGCCTTTCGGTATTCAATGTCTTGTGATCGTTCACCGATAAGGGGGACGGGAGGGAAAAAGGGGCTTCGAAAAAGAACTGTGATTACTTACGCAAGAACGCGAAATCACTACCAAGTGAAAATCGAACTTGCTACTTCTAAGGGGGGACAACTCGACCCAGCAAGAAGAGAAAAAAATCTTCCGACATCTTGGCCGGAACCAGCATGGGAAAATCGGAAGGAAAAGTGGCGTCTGAACGGAGATAACTGAAAGTTAAGCACCAAATCAGTTCAAGGGAAGACACAAAATCGTGAAATTAGCGGTCAACGGAAAACAGCGCGCCGGAGTATACACGTTAGGGCAACATAAGTTTGACTGTTCCGTGAAAAGATCAGAAATCGTGAATAGGGAGCAGCATTAAGGGCCTCAAATGAATCAAGGGGAAAGAAGAGCGTACTCCGATGCGTCGATGCAGAAATAAGTACAGCTGCCAAATTCACGGTCGCAGGGGTATGGGGCAGGGCTCGCGGAAGCTTAAATGAAAGAGGCCAGTTTAGGAGAGACCAAATGAAGCCTTCGGTAAGAGCGACTGGGAAAAGAAGCACCCATCCCTGACAACGACAGCGAGGGATAAGAGGAAAAGTCTAAAAAGGAAACGATTGAAGGAAACCCTTCGTTACAAGACTATAGATCGGGCTTCACGGACAGGTTTCAAACTGTGGGACTATCGATAAGGAGTAAAGGTGCGAGCATAAAAACCCGTCTTATAACCTGAGTACTTCTGGAACAAGAGCTATAAATCACGCGTCTAAAGAGAGGTACACAGCCGGAGGGGAAAAAGTTGAGCAGCTACTGCCGTAAGCCGAATCTGGCTCCGGCTCATGGGGAAGTCAGTCCGCATACGGAAAAACCATCGATGGGAAGGAAAAAAGGCTACAGCCTGATGTGAAAGAGATAAAGCTAGATTGGGAGCCGAACATAAGGATCATGACAAACGGAGGGGAAACGTCGGAGCTAAAAAAACTACCTTTAAATTAACCTCTACATACGGAAAAGAAAAAGAAGCTATACCTGACCACCCGCTATTGCAGAAGAAGAAAACTATACCGAGAATTAAGACCCAGACCTAATCCGGGAAACTACCGAAAAGCAATGGAGTACCGGAGCTCATGGAGTGTTGTCTAATCCTGCAGAAAATTAAAGTCGCTCGAAAGGGGTAAAAGGAACTTCCTTTTGGTGGGTTAACTAATTGTAGTTGGATGAGTGCACTATTCCTGCCATGGGAATAAATTAAAATTCGGCGCACGCCGCGGAGACTAAGGTAATAATGAAATAAAGGGGTGGATGAATCGGTGCTGGCCTGGAGGAGGGGGGTGGAGACTGAGTGGGAACAAATGAATAAAGGAGAAGGTCCGGACACTAGGGGCGGTGAAAACCTCCGGGGAAGTTGGATCTAGGGAATGGAGATGAAGGGAGGAATATAGGCATCGTCATAGATTTGAAACGGGGGAAGATCTTCCGAAGTCAACAGGAGTGACTTGATTCGTTACGGGGAAAGCTGGGAATCTAACATTGACTGGGAGGGGGGAAGAGAAACGGTCAGCTTGAATGAGTCGCAAAGGTCCTAAAAACGAGGCGAGTAAGTAGCACAAAAGATGGCGCAATTTGGCAATCGCAGGGGATGACTACAATAATTCTAAAAGATGGTGCTTAAGTGAAGAGGAAAGAGGTTTGTAGAAAGACTCGGCGCTGGACTTGCTCCTTAAAGAGCAAGTTCAGAAGCAGCGAGGGCTCGACTGCGGGGGCTCTGAATAAATTGACACGTGGCGATGGCGATAGATTTCTTGGAGAAGGCGATAACACCTGGGCGAGGGAAAACTTGAAAAAGTCTAGAACAGTCTGGATACGAAAAAAATGAAAGGAAATAATCTCGAACCTACACGAGGAGAAAGGGAAAAAGGACGAACAGTAAACATCTTTCAAAGACCTGTGGGCTGTGATGGCCAAGAGGGGAAGGAGCAACGGTAAGAGAAGTCTAGAGCATGTGGTTGAAGAAAAACGGGAGTCGGATCAAAAGAAGAACGGGGGAAGCTTGGGGTGAAAAGTAGGAGGTGAAAAGGAAGGCTTAGAGGATAGCGTATCGGGGCGCGGAAGAACTGTCGATACTATATACGAAAGCATCTAATCTTATGGGAACTCGTGTCTCGAAGAAACAGCTAGTAAAATGCGTAGGGACTCAAGGCATCCAGAAATTGTGAAAACAACTGGAGGCAGTGTATATTTTCTACTGTACAGTTGAAAAAAGCTTGTGAATGATAAACAAACGCTGAATAAAAAAAGATGAGAGGGCCAGAATCTGATGGGGCGAGCGCTAGTAGAAAGGGCGAATCGAAATGGGGGAGAGGGGGTGCTGAACTTCGTGAATATAAAGCTGGTCGGAAGTTAGGGGAGGCGGGCGTTGGAGAAAAAAGAAGCAAACTAAATCGGTCTGGGGGGGTGATTGGAGAATTAAAGGAGCCGCGGCCCTCTTCAGGTCGAACATGCGACGCAAAAAGGCAGACGACTTTTGGTCCGTGGACGAAGGTTCAAAGTGCGTCTTGGGGGAAAGGGGATGTAGGGGGGTCAGAAAAGGGGAGCCTATCGAGTGCAGAAACAAAACGAAAAAGTTATCTCGCTCAACAACGGAAAGTGAGAGAGACTTTTTAGGGGGGTGGTGATGGAGCAGAGTCAGGCATCGGCGCCGACTGGGAACAATCAAAAAGAGAAAAATAACATACGGAGCCAAAGGCGACCATCGGCACTGCACTTCGGTAGGCATTGAGGTTTCTTTGAAGCCAAGGAGGAAAATGACGCGGGAAAAAATCTTGCGAAGGGGAGACCCAAAGGGTGCGCCAAGAACCCTCCAAATCGAGGAGGATTCCAGAACGAAACGAGAAAGAAAAAACACAGGCTGTAATTGAGAAGGATCTCAGAGGAAAGACCTGAAAAAACAAAGCGTTCTCCCCTCTACGGGAGGCAGATCGATGCGTCCATCTAGTTCGGGACAAGTTTCGGTTGGATAAAAGTGGGGATCAATTCACGCCGGTTCCGAAGAAAATGGACATTGTTCGTACACGTAACCAAGCAAACAACGCTGACGGTTTACGGGGGTGATGTAGTGCTGGGGCGAAGCCATCTCCTCAAGCTCACTGTAGAACGGGAACCGGTAAAAAGGGGAGAGATTCGATTCGAGGTTAGAGATGGAGGGGAGCAAGAGAGCCTTCTTCAGAGACCTAGAGCCTACCTGGCAAATGAAAACCGGGAACGGCGCCCTTTTAAAAAATATACAGCATATTAAAAATCCAATACTTTTATCTGAACTCCGTAACAAAAATAGGTCAGAAGAGAAAGAAACGTTGAACTGAGGTCATCTTGAATTAAAAAAAGCGAAAAAAAAAGTCAGAAAGATGGCAGGGTTCGTCAGAACATCCGGGAGGGGAGTATCTATTCGCGTTATTGCTTTTTCATAAAAGATTAAAAGATGCCGGGGCGCTAGTGTGATAACGGTACTTCCGTCTATGATATCAATCAAACTCATAACACGGAATCGGGTACCGGGGGCAAGGGAGGAAACGAAAGGAAACATGTGGTCGAGAATCTAATTCAGGGGATCAAGGTCTCAGGGAGTGAGACTTATCAATTCCAGGAATCTATTAGTTGAGAAAGGACAAACAAGAAATTTCCTCATCCTCTTTTCCAAAGCACTGAAGCCATCTAGGCGGAGGTGCGATTGAATGATGGGAGGAAGAATAGGATCAGGTACTGGCTTCTGCCAGGGGGACAACAAACCAGTAATACTCATCCTCGGAGGGGCTGGACTAAGGGACGAGCCCTCAGGGAAGCCAGAATCTCAAGCGGGGCCCTGAGATCGCATAATTCCGCTAAAAAGGGGCAGCCGGAGGGTACGCGGAATCTGCAAGAAGGTCCGGACAAGAGTCTGTTAATCAAGAGAAAATAATCTCTAAAGGGAGGGAGGTGGCCTATCTAACTTCACATGCGGGGGGGGGGAATAATCCCACTGATGAAAATCCAGGGGGATGGGCTAATCACTTTTTTGGTAAAGAATAAGCAATAGAGAACCCAATCTCCCAGGTCCAGAAGCACATTCAAAAAGAAAGGGTTGTCAGATAAAATTCTCTTAAGAAGCGGGGATCTTCTAAAAAGAAAATGAAAGGTCCTAAGGAACGTTCAAACCCGGGGCCATCCAAGAGAAGAGGGGAAGTCCTCTTAACGGGAATTTAAGGTAAACTTCTGCGAGAAGACGAAGTCGACAGGGAGGATGAGCCACCTGACGCTATAGGAGGGAGTACCTTTCTCGTAAGGTGCTGGAATGGGTCCTTTGACCTATGACGAAGCGTGTCCGTTTAGGACTAATCCGGCCTCGGGGGGGGGGGGGTCGGGGGGCTAGCGATGTGATAGGAGGGAAGTTTCCTACGGCGTGTCACTTGTTTAAATGGTCGCTCCTCATAGGAGCCGTGTTCAATTTGGGGCTTGGAGGTAGCCAAACAAAGTATAAGTCGGAGAGGGTCGGGTGTACCAGCTTCTGGGGACTGTAGGGGAGTCCAAATAGATAGCTGTGGGAAAGGAAAGTAATTTCGACTTCACTGATAAAGGCGGAGCACTTCTGGGGTTCGATCGGACGGGTCTTCTCAAAACGGATACTGTCAGGGAAAAATTGTTCGAATAGGGGGGATCACTCTCCTTAGGAAAAATCTGACGCCTGGCCGCAAAGGAGTTTCAGGAGGAAAGTGTATAAGGATAATAGCAAGGATGTCTGCGCGAAGACAGGTTGCCCGGACTCTGAAATTGGTCAGCAAGATATCTGAGGACGCGTGAAGTGCAGGTTGACTAAAAAAATATGTTTTCCAGCTCCTTGGAATCATAGTGAAACTCTCTGGAGTGGTTCAGTGGATGGGAGGGGGGCAGAAAAGAGCCTGCTTCAAGGGGAGAGGACTTTGTCAAGACTCCTGAAATCTGAGACTCCCGAGAAGCGAGAGACCAAGGCTATGTCCCCGGAAGAGTTTGAGAGCGGGACCTTATTCTTCTATGACGAGAGGGAAAAGCGCTGTCGTCTGGATTAGTGATGATGAAATGATGAAGTACTTCGGGCTTGGGTGGACTTATCTTGGAATGCTGTGAAGGGAAAACCCAAAGAAAAGAGTCAGTTTTCCGTAATAAGGGGAAGATGGAGAAGGCAGATCGGTGGAGGGGGCAGTTATACGAACTTCAAGAGTGTGGAACGGCATAAAAAAGAAAGTCTGAACTTCTTTTGTTAGAGTGGAACGAAAATGGAGCCGTGGCACACAGGCACTGAATCGCAAATTTGGGGACGACGTCAAATCATAAAAGGTTTCTTAAGGGGATTATCAAAAGAAAGACTTCCTTTGTAGAGGACCACTCAAGTCTTGCAATTGCTATTGGAGGCAGTTTGGTCGTGGGGGGGATCCGGAATGGGAGGGGAAGTAAATAATGGGAGAAGAAAAAATTTCTGTTGAATAATCCATCCCTTGGGTGTGTAGGGGACAGACGGTCGAGGGTTGAACTATCAAGAAGCCAAGAAACCGACATTCTTCGAAGACTCACCTTGAGGAAAGTATGGCGTAACTAGGGAAAGGGTGCCCACGGGGAATTATGACTCCATCACCTTCAGGAGACAGAGGCAACTCAAAAGAGGCGCACCGCCGGCTTCCCCACCCGGTCCAATAATCGCCGGGTTGACCTGTCCCTGCCTGGCAGGGAGGGTTGGGAACATATTTAACCAACAACCCAGGTTAATTCAACGGAAGAGAGAAAGGGTAAGCTTTCCTCTTCTCAAAGGTCGGCAACTAGGATCTGGGTGAAGTGTGCAGGTCCTCCACGTAATTCCCTCTGACCTTGTCCATTTTTCCGAGGAGAGATCAAAAACGGAGAGGGGAATAGATTCAAAATCGGGGCAAGGTATAAGGTACTTAAGGTCGGATCACGTCAGAAGCAGAAGATAAGGGGGGAAGAGAGATAACTTAAAAGAAGGACACAACTCTCTCTTATTGAAGCAAAAAAGGACCTGGGGGTTGAATGGTTCAATCGTGTCTTAGCACTGAAGGTCACGGGGCTCTTAGGTAAAAGAGGGAGGGTGGGGAAGACGGGTGATCGGAGGGCGGGAAGGTCTAACCATCTAAGCAATGGAGGCCGGAAAACAGAGTGGGCACAAATAAGGAAAAGAGGGGCATCCCGGGCTCAAGAGGGTCTTGTTAATAGAGCCTTTTTAGGGAACTTGGGGCTTTTAATCGAAAAAGGGAGACGAACAGTGCAGGCTAAAAGCGGGGGTGCTCAACAAAAAGTGAATGATGTCGCTGAAAGAAACTCACGACCATCTCAAAATGCAGACGGTACGCCCGAAACAAGGGGGGGCACGCGGCTCAGGACGCAGAAAGCTGTTATGAAAGTAAATAAGAGTGGGAAATACAAAAGAGTATCTAGTTGAAAAAAGGTGGAAAACTTGCCAAGTATCAAAAGGAAGGGGCTCATCAGGGGAGTTGAGACGGACCGAGGAAGGAGTTTTAGCGGACATCGATGGGAAATAACTTTTTTCATCAAAGGGCAAAGGGATGTCAGTTCTCTGTTGAAGTCATCAGCAGAAAAGAGGGAAGAAGTCATACACAGGGATGACAAAAAAAAAGCCATCAATCAGACGACAGATCAAGTCTCAAAATGAGGGCTTGGCCAGATAAGGGAAACTGCTTCAAGATACAATTCGGAAAGGGAATTAGGCCTTGGGGGGGGGGTCTGGGGCTTCTCGCGGAATCGGTAGGCCAATGGAAGGTGTAATATGAACAAGCGAAGAGCTTAAGATTCTGATGGGAATGAACATAGAACACCCGTACTTGTCAGTAACTAGGCAAAGCATCGAGAACCTGCGAGAAATGGGCTTCTGAAACGCACGAAAAGACGAGCGTTCTTTAGGGGGAAAGAAGAGATTGCCGAACAAGGAGCAACCGCCTAGGACGAAGGGGGACGTACTGTAGACAGAAGAACGACCCGCCGACGGAGGATAATCGGAGAGGGGGAGGAGAAAACAATATTAAGCCGGAGAAGAAGACAATCTACCGGGCGACTAATTCAAAAACGCGTAGCGCCGGAAAGGTCCGGAAATTCAAGCGGCGGCGAAGATACAGGACTTCTCCAATCTCTAAGAAAGACGAGCTTTTACGACAAAAGGAGACCCACTATTTTACAACGAGCTACGACTTTAGAAGCCACGACGGACAGAAGAGACAATTACAAACGTCGAATGCGGGATTCTACAGTGAAAAAAGAAACTATACGGGAAAAACCGAGAACGTTACAACACGCGCCTTAAAAAGAATAGACAAAAGCTTCGAAGACGGGCCGAAGAATCGGCCAAAAACCTAAGCCCACCTACCGGAGACCAAAATGACGCTCACCGGGTCGCAGAACCATGAGAAAGGCTCAAAGAGCAATTTTGGAAAGTAAGTTTTTACGCGGCGGTAACGAAGGGGGGGGGTTGTATTGGCACATAAAGTTCGGGGGGCTGCAATTATGGCAGAGCTAGAAGAATCCGCGGGAAGTCGAATTTAACAAGTACCTGGAATTGTTTTAATTAAAGAGAGGAGCTGGCCTCTTTGCTTCGGGGTGGGGTATCCAGACCCAAGGCGGAGCACCCAGTAAATCGGAAGGAGATTCCCCGCGCCGTTGTGCATGGAGAGGGTCCAGCAGCATCGAGTAAAGAGAGGTATAGCTCTTCATACGATGGAAAATGCATATCTATACGAATTGACGAAGTCTTGAGGACTTTGAGGTTACAAAATAAAAATGGGACAGCTGGACTGTCCGAGAGGGGGGTCCGCTGGAGAGGGAAAAAAAAACTGAATCCGAAAACGAGTCTGATCTTACACGGCATTTGCAACAAGGGGTGGGGAAAGACGAAAGAGGAAGCATTACAAAAAAAGGGCCAGAGAAAAACATCCTATCTACAGTGGTCCGTACGGGAGGGGAAACTTAATGCTTGGGGACGGACAAGGCTTATTCGCAGGCCTTTCAGGGAGCAAAGTTCGGGAAAACAATGGAGAGAGAACCATGGTGCAATTCAGCTTGAATCACTTTCGACGGTCAAAAACGAAAAGGAAAGAGGTACGTGCGGAGGATAGAACCTTTCTACGGAAGTGAGCATCCAGCGGGGGAGCATGGCGATTCTCGGGGAGAGGGGAAAATAACCAGGGGAGATAGTCTACCTAAAGAAAAAAGATTCTGACCAGGAAGAACAAGTACAATCTTTCGGACCTTGGGGGCAGGGTTAATGCCAGATCAACGTTAACCGGGGGAGCGGCTCTGGGAGAATTTTGGAATAAGGGGAGGGAGAAAATATCAACAAAGTCAGGAGGAGGGTCATGCTTATCCTGGCGGCGGTGTTCGTGGACAGTAAGGAGCATCTCGATCTAAGAAAGTTCTGCGAAAGGGGACGATAACATCTGAAGCGTCCTCCTTTGACCAAGGAGGCGAGAACAAGCTGATCTGATATATGACTTTCAAGAAGGGAAACCAAAACAACCCCCCAACGACCCCCCCAAAACCGCCCCCCCAACCCCCCCACCCGGTCGAGCACCGTCAGCGTGTGCCATAGCTACTTTACAGGGCAAGCATGAACGGCGGGGAAGGAGAAATACTCTAAAAAAAGAGGAAAAGTTGCAATAAGCTGATGGCAGGAATATACGCTATATTCTATGGGGGGCGAAGGATGGGGGGACCATTCCGGCGGGAATAACATTCGTTAGGAAAACGAAAAAACTTTGTTGCGGGGGGGAGTGGGGTGAGAGACTAATCCTATTCCAATAGGGGAATGGGGGGGGAGTTGGGCTGTGCGATGAATACTCTGCCCGCGTCAAGCTCTCAGGGGGGGGGAAAATCAAATCATAACTAAAGGAGGGAGCTTATACTACCTGGGCCGGGAAGGAATTTTCTCTAGTTTTCAGAAAGGATCCTATGCTGACTAGCGTGAAAGACATTCTCAAAACAACACGTAGTATGACAATAGATTTAAAAATTTTGCATGAGCAAGCTGGTCACAAGGGAACGGTCAGAGCGCCGAAAACGAAACGAACAAGACAGAACGCCGTCCGCCAATCAGCGGAAAAAAAAAAAGGGATATTGATGTGGAGGGAGCCCACGACCTATTACGCGGCAGGGGGAAAAAAAACGAAAAAACAGACCCACATCAAGATGGGAGTAGAGTCTAAAAAAAAAGAACATCCCTCACACAGACCGGAAACTTCAAAAGAAGCAGTTCTCGAAAAAAGGGGGGGGAAATTAAACCGTCTCCTGATTAGAAAAGCGACTACCGCTCAGATCGATGCAGGCCTAATCGGGGGAAGAGGCTTGGGGAACTTGAGCCTTGAAATGAGGTACACTAAAAAAAAAGGGAGGGTCCTGAGGGACAATACGGGGAGAAGGGGGGGCTCTGGAAGAAAAGTGTTTCGGAATAACCTGCTGTCCTTGACAAAAAAGGGAATACTCGATCAGACTTGGGATGGAAGGCGGGGAGCCCTGACAGTTCGGGAGAGGCTTGTTCGTCGGGATAGAGGCCGACCGCGAAGAGCCTGGCCATCAAAAACGTCAACCGCCCGCCCTTGGGGGGAGGCGACAAATATTCCCCGCGAACGGGTTTATCTGGACGGCAGGCTAAAAAATCTCCGCGCAGCGCACTGACTCGCATGCCCCCAGCAACTGACCTAAAAACTCCCGCGTGATCCGGTTTCGGATTTGGGGGGAAAAGGCGTGAGGAGAGAGATGGCGAGGGAAGGTTCCTAGAACGCGCCAGAGGGGAGATGCTCCCTATCCGGAAGAGGGCAGGGAGGCAGAAAAAAGGCCCGCCGCGAAAATAGGAGAGACTAGACCGTGCGACGGGAGGACCACTGCCCAGCAGTGCAATCTCCGGGTTGAAAAAAGGTTACTCGACAACTGCTCAGGGGAAAGGCAGACCCCTCCAAGGGGCAAGGGGAAAAAGGCTTCCACAGCCGGTCCGCTTGGCCATCACGTACGAAATTCGTCGGATCTTCGAACAAAGGGTCATGTAGTAAAGGCGGCACTGCGGCTTCTGCAAAAGCTGGTTAAAAAACCCACGCGGTGTAATACGCACCTGACGGCTTTTTTTTTCGGAGAGACCATTGATCGCCGCTGAACGAACCAGCGCGAGAAGAGAAAAACTCCCTTTTCATAGAAAGATGGGAATCGCTGCCGGATATCTGGAGAGGAACCAGTCGTCAAGCCCTTTCCAGATCGCAGGCTCTAACTGGCTGGAGGGGGAAGCTAACTGCACACCGGTCTCTAAAAAGCCAGTGGCTGGACACCTTCGCGACTTTGACTAGCTACTCCTGGTTGTTCGGGATCAGCGAAGCGAAAAAGAAAAAAAGCCTATAGACGGATAAGATTCATTCAAATCCAGGTACTTGTTCCTGTGAAAGGCCGCGGCGGCGTCAAAGAAAAATTACTGGAGGGACGCGCGGGGGAAGGGGCCTCTTTCAAGAAAGCCAGCGCCGCGTGCCCGGACGCTTCATCCAAAAAGTCAATCAAAGGGGGAGAAGCAGACTCTCAGCCGCCGTCGCAGGCTTCTGACCCGAAGAGAGAGGCAGGACCGCGCCGGCGGCTGCTCGGTCTGGGGGAAGGATTCAGGCTCGGGGGAAGAGGTCTTCGAACCGTCAATAAAAGAGGGGGTTTGTAGGTTGGCGAAGCGTTTACGGGTCCGTAGGAAAAAACGGGAAAAGTTCGGACGGGGGGTCGCAGTAAGCACCGCAGAATTGGTACATTGCTATCCGGTCAGATCAGCAACCGTCTGGGGTCGTAAAGCGTCTTTCCCTCGGGAGTGTCTTTCCTTGGGACGATCGCTACGGAGTTTCGGTAGCGGGTGATTCCTGAAGACGCAAAATCTTCGGACTGTTTCGGAAATTAAGCCCCCAAAGATAGAAAGGGGGACGGGCGACCCGAAGGCTGCGTGTTCGAAGCGGTAACCGGCTTCAACGGGGATAACGCCGTACAGCTCGGAGGCTAGCAGTTAGGGCGCTGTCTGGGACAAAGATCGGAGGCGCGCACGAACGCGGCCAGGGAAAACCTTGTCTCCAATCTGGGGGGGGGACCGGACGAAAAAGATCTTGCTTTTGTCCCGAAGGATCATACCACAAAAAAAACTCGCAGGGGGATCTGCTTCAGATTAATGACGCGCGAACGTCTGGGGTCATGGTGAGGGGGGGGGCTGAGGGGAACCAGAAAGGAAACCCCGGCTCGGCCTGGTTCATCTCATTCTCGCTGGGGGCCGCGAGCCGCTCGCGAAACATCATTCAAAAAAAGAGGGAAAAGAAAAAAATTCGCAAGGGGTTCCTCGAAAGATAACTTCTCTGCCTACGCAAGGAGGGAGAGGGGATTCCATGATGTGAGAGTCAGCATGAGGAGGAATCTTCACGTTTGTCGAATCTGTCTCCAGCCAACGCCCCGGCCAGCGGGGCTTTATGACGAAGGGATAGTTTGCTCCGGGAATCGGCAGTTAAACCTCGCGGAAAAAGGGCTGGTGGGAGTCACCAGTTGCTGAAAAGGTTTGGTGATCTTGAAGTTCATCGTTGAAAAAAGGAAAAGGGAATCTTCCGTTGGATAAGGGGAGGGAACCGTCCATCCCCTATGACTGGGATATCCGCGGGCCTGGGGTCGAGGGAAAGGGAAACGTCTGAAAAAAAACAGGTCTGAGGGTACTGTGTCAGTAAGGTTTATCAGTCCCGAGAATCGATCACTTCACCTTTTGCGTTGTGGCCCAGCAAACGTGGGTTCAAATATAGGGAAAAACGATTCAAAGCCCGAGAAGAACACAAGAAAAGAAGGGGGGGCCACCACAACAAACGCCTTGACTCCGGATGAAAGGGGAAAGGATTGCGTGCCCACAAGTTGGCATGAATTGAGCAACGGGAAGCTGGGTCCGACAGCCAAAAAAGCTTCGAAAAAAGGCTTGAACCCCCTAGTTCACAAACGACTTACAAGGCGAGAGGGTGGGAACTGGGGGGAAAAATTCAAACCCCGGAAGGTCACGCAAGAGAAAAGGTTCCTTGACATAACTAGCAGGACTTAATAAGCACAGGAAGGGTCTTAAAGGGGGGGAGGGGGACGACGATCGGGAAAAAAAGATCCTCGGACCTTGGTCCTTTCCGT
>Ga0179591_1335820_pt1 | contig 14306 bp, 12 predicted proteins | sample CZOMad2_1_08_16f_FD_182891 | JGI IMG/M metagenome (GOLD analysis project Ga0179591, IMG submission 182891) | Vadose zone soil fungal communities from Angelo Coast Range Reserve, California, USA - CZOMad2_1_08_16fungal (PacBio error correction) | ecosystem: Environmental > Terrestrial > Soil >...
AAGTCTGAATTATGGGGAGGTTAGGGGGGATGGTTGGAAGTTAGAAAGGGACCCGGCCTTAAGGGGGGAAAAAGGCTACAATCCGAACTTGAGAAACGTCCCTCCCCCTGACCGGGATCAGTAGAGAAAAGAAACCGGAGGCTTCGGAGCGCCGTCAAAGGGGCGAGCATGTATCAATCCTTGGGGGTTCGCGGAGACAAACGGAAAACAAAAAAAATGTCGAGCGAAAAAAAAAACATGGTTTCTCACGGGGGAAGGGGGCAAAAAAAAAAAAAAAGTGAAAAGGGGGAAAAAAATCTCAAGGGAAAAAAGCGCCGCCGAAAGAGGGGAGTGTCGTGCCCGAGCGAAAACCCATGCCCTCAAGGAGGGGTCAGAAAAGACCATCAGCGGGGGGAGGCGGAAGGGGGACGCGAAGGTTCGGGGGTCCCCCAAAAAGCTTCTGTGAAAAAGCCGCGCAGGAGGCGGTCATCAAATGAATGAGACGGACCCCTCGAGAAAAAAAAATGAACGTCCAAGGGGGGAGGCGCGCAGGAAGGAGGCGGTAAAAGAACACAAAAGGGAGAAAGATGCGAGGGCCCAAAAAAAAAAAAACCCCCTCAGGGAAAAGCGCCATCAGCGGCAAAGGGTAGACTTATTCTAACGAAAAAAGGGGAAAAAAACTGGCCCGGATAGCCAAAAAAGGGGAAACTGCCAGAGGGCCTCAGAGCGGGGAGGGAATCTTCGGGATGGGGATACCTAGAGGGATAATGCAAAGAGGGGGAAAAGGTCAATAAAAAAAAGGAGCTCCCAAAGGAAAAAAAAAAAAACAATCTTCCGGCCGCAGGGGAAGAAGGATCGCGGGAAGTGGGTTCTCCGGACGAGAGAATAAGAAACACGAAGGGGGAGGGAGATGGGAAAAGCGAGGGTAACCGCCATAAAAAAAAGGGAGTCGGACAACTCTGATGCAGCCTGACCGCGGCGCAGAAAAAAAAGGGCCAAAAAAAACAAGGGGAGAGAAAAAAAAAAAAACGTGTCCAAGACACGCAGAGCGATCACAAGAAAGGAATTGTTTCGAGGGGGAAAAAAAAACAAGATCTCCGGACAGGGGGTCCGAAAACCCTCACCAAAGAGGGGGGTTTATCCGCTCACGGGAAAAGAACGTCTTACTAATCCGAAAATGTTCACAAAAAAAATCCTGAGGAGGAATCAGGTAGAGCACTTCGAGGTTGAGCGGCAGGGGGGGGGAGGGACCTGGACACGCCAAAAAGGACGAACCTGGGCAAAAGGGACGAACGCCTATTGGTCAGACGCCGGAACAACGTAGAGACGGCTAACAGGAAGAACCTCTTGCTATAGAAAAGAACTGACCTTTAGAGGTTCATCATATGCAGGTAGAGGAAAATAAAGTCTTCATTCAATCCCTTGAAGCTGTCGGCTAGTCTTAAGCCTGACGAGGGGGGGGAAAAAAACTCTTATTTATGCTTGAGAAGGGGAGGCCCCGATATCTCCCTCAAGCGGAGATAAAAAAGCGCAGACATCAAGGGGGAAAAACCGCAGGGGCAGCAAGGAGTTTTGTTTACGATGATTATTCTAGGGGGGGAAAAAAATAAAAAGGAGACCGAAGAGATGCCTTCTGGAAGGGAGTCTCCTTTCCCGAGAATAGGGATTCAATGCCTCTTTCCCGGGTCAGACTGCTGACCAGAGGGGGAGGAAAAAAAACCAGACCAGGGGGTTTGTAAAGGGGGGGAAAGACTTATAGCCTTGGCTCGGAAAAAGAGAGGGACAAAAGGCCTTTGTAGGAGCTGGTCACAAAGAGGGGGGACTTCACCTGGGGGTTGAACTCGCAGGAGCGAGAGAAAACAGAGTGATGACGCTTAAGGGAAGGGAAAAAGCCGGAAAATCCTTGACGAAAAGCCCTTCATCAAAAAACAGCAACTTGCGATCTCTAAGAGACGGCGAGGGCAGCAGCTTCGGAAAAAAAACGAGGGCCGATCCGAATCCCATTCCTTTGACTGCAGCTGGGCCGTCCTCACTCCCGAGGAGGAATGAAAATGTTTGGAAAAGGGCAGAAAGCGGCCGAAAAAAAGGGTACTCCAGGTTTGAAGGCTTTTTGCCATCTCTCCCAGAAAAAGGAACTCCCCACTGGGAAAAAAAGAGCTAACTAAGGGCGTCCGAGAGAGTAAAAAAAAAAAAAAAGTCAGCAACAGTCATCAAAACACAACAAGACCATACGGCTGATTTCAAAAAGGGGGGAGACAGAAAAACACAAAGGGGACTAAACGAGTCGAGGAAGAGAGAAATCATTCCCCCCAAGAAGAATTCGCCCCGCGACATTAAAGGAGGGTAGCATAGAGGGTGGGGACCCACGCCCGTCAAGCCGTGTTGAGACTAAAAGGGGGAAGAGAAGAAACTCTCAAAGTCCAGTGTTCTTCCGGTGATCTCAAAAGAGACGACAAAAGTTACAAAAACACCTACAGACTTTTACCCCCGGTAAATCGGTCAGTCTCAAAAACAGAATTTCATCAGATCGGCAAAGGGGGTGTCCTTCCCAAACCTCAATAAAAGAAAGTAATCGCAACGGGTAAAATCGAAGAAAAGGACTTACAAGAAAGACTGGAGGAGGAAATTTTCTATCGTCTGAATAGAAACATGCCTGAAAAAGACGCAGTTACATCTGGGGGGGGGAAATAGGACATGTCCACATCACTTGTCCGAAGAATCTCGTCCACTTCCCAGGGCGAAAACTCACCCAGCGGGTGGTTGGCAAGAGGACAAGACGCAAGAAAAGAGACCCTTGGCAGGCTCAGAAAAGAAGGAACGGGGAAAAAATCCGAAAAGGAACAAATCCGCCGTGGTTTCTGTCCGAAAAGGTCGAAAAGAAACGAGCCTCGTTGTTGTAGGAAGGTGTGGAAAAAAAAAGGGGGAAAATTCTGGGAATCTCCGGGGGGGTCGCACGAAAGCCCAAAGGTCTTCTGAAAAAACTAAATGGAAAAAGATCAAAAAAAGGCCTGCGTCGAACCATGCGGGGATTGGGGGGGGGCGTCGCGGGGAGCCCAAGTAACGTTGGTCCGACATCGCGAGATGATGGGGGGAGACATGCTGAAGAAAAAAAAAAGCGCCAGAGTCAGAAATTCTTTCTGGGAGGGGGGGTGGAGGGGAAAGCACGACTTGAGGGAGTAGAACAAGGAAAAGAGGAAGAACAGGGCTGATTTACAGGGCGGATATTGGGTCGTCCCTTGGATCAGAAAAAAAAAACGGGAAAAAAGGGGATTTTTGTGGACGCTCTTCGTGAAAAATCGACCGGGAGTAAACTGTATCCATGTCTATCAGTGGGGCCTTGGGGGAGGTTGGAGGGGCGAGGAAAAAGGGACCGACGTTTGAACAAAAAAACTAATGGGACGCCGGGAAGGGGGGCAATCAAAGGGGCGCAGGCAAAATCTAATATGGGCCGAAGAAAGGTCCCAGAATCGGGGGGGCCCTTCCCTAGAGTGGGTAGTCCTCCGCCAAAGCCTCCAAAGATCTTCGCCTGGGGGGGGGGGGAAAAACCTTGGTTGGAACCTTCACAAAGAAAAAAATCCGAAGGGCCTCTCAAGAAACATACAAGCCCTAACTAAGGGGGCCCTACAATAATAGTTCTAGGGGGACTCGTTAGTCGGAGATAGTTTCAAGTGTCCGGGGGGAGAAATACCGAAACGCTTTCCTTAACACTAAAGACAAAAGGTGGTCTTCGAGCAAATGTACTTTCTCGGGCTGGAGGGATGAATACGGGGCAAATTGGGCGGAGCCTAAGACTCTGAAATCAAAGGGGACTGGACGGGCTTGGAAAGCGCGTGGTGGGGAGGGGTTGCAGGTACTGACGATACGGGCTGAATAGCGGGGAATAAGGGGGGGGAAAAAAGAGACTATCCCTAAACAATCCCCTAAAAGAAACGGGGGGGAAAGAACCTCAGAAAAGCCTCCTTCCAAAACAAAAAACGTCGGGGGAGGAAAAAAGAGGGGGGAATTCTTACCATGTACTTAGGAGGGGGTGTTCTTCTTGGGGGAAAAAGAGGGGACCAGAATCAAACTAAACATCCAGTACAGGGAAAACATAAACCTCCCACACACACGTCGAACTGTAGAGACGGCTCGCGGGGAAGATCGTGAGGAAATGTCTCCAAAGCTCTTCTTTGGTCACAGGAAAAAGACGAACCAAGGCCGCGAGATCGAGAAAAACAGCCAGAGTAGAAAAGGTGCCTGCGGAAAAGTCCTGGTGGCCGATGACCTAGTGCACGGGGAGGGCCAAATGCCAAGTTTAGGAGGTTGAGGAACAAATCAGATGACATGAAAGGTGACTTGGGAGCTGGGGGGGGGGCTTTCCCACTGCAAAAGGGGAAACATCGTCGCCTGGGGCGTCCAGGGAACGAAAGCCATCCTCGCATTCTAAAAAATCGAACGCAGGGGGACGCTGAGGAACATCCCCGGCTTAAAAAAGACCAATTCGTCCGATAGAGTCGATGGAGATGGGGCGAAACGGGGACGGGGGGGAAAAAAAAAAGATTCCAGTGGAGAGAAGACAAAATCCGAGCAAAAAACACCTCACATTACCGACAGGGGATCTCAGGGAAAGAGTGCTAAATGGCCGCTCGCCACGCCAAAAAAGAAAATTCCGCCGAAAGGGGAAAAAATGGGAGGGAACAGAAATAAAACGCCCAAGAAAAAAAAACCGAGAATCGGAATCAAGGGAAGCCCTTGTTCTAAAGACTCGGGAAGTCCTCAAAAAAAAAAAAATGAGGTGCAAAAGCTAATGGAGGAGAAGCCCAGGAATGGCTGGGAAATAGATGAGGGGGAATCGAAAAGAAGGGGACAACGTGCTGATGCGAGCGAAAAAAAGTCTCCCCCAGCCAAGGGACCAAAAAGTCTGCAAAGCGAGAGGACAGGGGGGGGGGGGGGGGGGGGGGGGGGGGGGGGGGGGGGGGGGGGGGGGTGGGGTGGGGGGGGGGGAGGGGGGGGGGGGGGGGGGGGGGGGGCTTTCCAACCAAGAAGAGGGGAAAAGGGCTTTTCATACACTAAAGACCATCTTAATAAAATACGGCGCCCACGACAGAACCCACGAAGGGACGTCCTTTCATGTTGTGGGGGGCCCGTACCTGGTTTGTCGGAAAAAAGATGGTGGGGGGGGGGAAAGAAACTGGGAAAGTCGCGGAAAGGAAAGTCGTGCATCAGAAGGGGAGGAAGGTAGAGCACGGGGGGGTTAGGGCGCTAAAGGAAAAAGGGGGGCCGAGGGAAAGAAAAGACCGTAAAAGACTAAGAACTCAGAAGGGGAGAGGATGGGGCGCAGCGGGGTACTCCGAACGAAGAAAAAAGCCGCGTGCGATAGGTGTCGAGAAGAAGGAAGCAGATTCATGGAAGCGTGCAGAAAAAAAAAAACACAATCGGCAAAATCTGAGGAAAAATAGGCTGGAGTAAGGCGCAGAAGTTGAAGGGGGGGGGAACAACACTGCCGCGTCGTGGGACAGGGGGAGCCGGGGGAAAGCGGTTAAGGAGACATCTCCTAAAAAAGAGCATGGAAACTCAGGGGAGAACAGCCGCGTTCAAACAGTTGTCGCCGGAAAGGGGGGGGGGGGGGGACAATCCAAAGAAAGGTACATGGAAAAACGGGGACAAAAAGAGGGATCTCTTCGGGGCAAGGGGAAGGGGTCTCGTTCCGCCCTTCCTCAAAGGCACCTTGTCACCCAAGGAGGGAAGGGAGAGAAGTCCCCGTTGGCCCCAAAAAAAAATCTGGGGATGTAAACGTGTGCGCGGGGGGGCAGAAAGGGATTCTTCGCTTCCTTGCGAAAGACGACTCTACGCAAGGAAAAAGAAGGGGTAAGCGCAAAAAAATATTGACAGCCGAGGGGGAAAGGGCAGCTAGAAAGGGAAGAGGGGTGCCTCGTTGCCAAGAAGGAAAGAAGCCGCCGGCCGGCCCCCGTTCAAAAGTTCGATCCTGCCTCGCCAAAAAAAGAAGAAGCTCAGAAGGGGGACTCTGTCTCGGCGCACGGGGAAAAAAGAGTAGGTAAAAGGGGAAAAGGAACGCCCCAGATCAAAAAAAGCGATCAAAAAAGGCTCGGCCGCTGAAAAAAGAAAAAAAAAGGATGAAAGGAAAACGGGCGGCTAAGCAGCAACGGTCCACAATCCAAGAAGGGGGCATCGGGCGGAAGATCGTCTTTCAATAGTTCTCCCAAAAAAAAAAGGGGGGGGAAGAAAAAATGTAGTCGAGATAAGTGCAAAAAGCCATGCCATAAAGGGGGGGAATCTATCCAGAGGAAAGGAAAATCTCCAGAAACCAACAAGAGAGGAAGTATTAAAAAACGGGGGGATGAGAGACATCTTAGGAATCCCGGGGAAAAGAAGGGAAAGGAATTCGATTGGGAAAGGGGGGGGAGGATAAAACAGTCCCGGGCGCAAGATGACAACCCTAATGGGGAACGGATAAAAAAAAAGGAAACACGCAACTCATATAAAACCAGAAAAGCCCCTGGAGGGGTTTTTTTCCTGCCCAATTGGGAGGGGGGAGACGGGGGGGGGAGCGCCCCCTCCCGAGCGGAAGCCGCGCTGATCAAAAACTGGCACTAGAAAAAGGAAATGGAAAGCTCAGCCAAGAAGTGGAAGACCTAAAAAAACCATCGTCAAAAAAGAAAAAACCGCGATCCTAACCAGGGACCGGTCGCATAGCTTAGGGGGGGGAGGGGGCTTCCGCTCCCAGAAATAAAAAAAAAGATCCTGTTATCGTGGAGGGGAACAAAGCGTGGCTTGACATCGTCTTGGGAGAATAAAAATGCGCGCGCCGCCAGGGGTCCGAAAATCGGACGTGTCCACAGGTGTGGAAGGGAGTGCCGGGGGGGGAGGGGGGGGGGGAGCCTTGCACGGGGGGGGAGCAAAAACCCCCTGGAAAAATAAGCTACGAAAAAAGGGGATGAGAAGTGCTCAACGAGAACCTGAAAGTCGCGAATAAAAAAAGGGGGGACTGGGTGAGACCAAGGTAAAAACCCCCACCACAACAAAATAATACTATAAAAGTGAAAGACGGGGGGGTCTTAATTCAAAGTTTGGCGGATGGTCCTGGGTGAAATTCTCCTTTTGGGGTTTCAAAAAGAAAACGGGCGAGGTCTATGAGAGGGGACTACGAAGTGAGGGGCCCGTTACTCAGAGGCGTCTTGTTGGAGGGCCGAGGCTCGCCAGGCAAAAAAACAGCCGCAGACAATGCAAGCCTTTGGAACGTCGAAAAAAAAAAAGGGTCCCCGGCGGAATAGCGAAGGCAGGGGAAAAAATCGTCGCCGGACGTTGGTTCGAAAAGGAAAAAAAAAAAAGAAGTTCCTCGGAAAGAAGAAAAAAGCCGCTCAAAAGGAAAGGGAAAAAAATATGGGGGCGGCATGGGAGGTTGGCGGGTGGGATGCCAGAAAAACAAAAGGGGAAAGAAACCGGGGGGGAACAACGCAGCAGCTTAGTCCTTTAGGCACACAGAAAAAAACCAGGTTACACAAAGCTCGCTAGCCGAAATCGCAAAAATTTCGGGTGTGAGCCGGTGCTGGCGAAAAAAGGGGGGAAATCTTTTTCGGCAACCCTTTTCAGAAAGGGGAAAAAAGCTTACAATGTAGAGGGTTGGGCGAAATCGGTCTCGCCGCCGGGGGGGGAATGGAACTCCTCATCAGGGAAAGGTCCACTCTGGAAAAAAAGAGAGGAATCCCTCAAAAGATTCTAAGGGAAGATCAACGTAAAGAAAAAAAGAACTCACAGAAGTAGGAGACCTAAATGTGGCACCTAAGAGGTGTACTCTCAAAAAACCATCCTTCTTCATGAGCCAAGGGACAGCACCAGAAAGCTCTTGTAGTGCGACTAATCATGTCTAGCCAGGAGCGGAAAGTAAAGAAGATCGGTCACGGAAAATGTCCAAGAGAGGGTCCTTCATAAGAAGGACGACAATCAAAAAAAAGATCGCCATACCAAAAAACCGAGGAAATTTTCGCCTGCCCAGGAAAGGAGAAATCAGAAAAGGGAAATCTTCGCCCCCGCAGGAGCCTCGGGGGGAAATGGGTCCATTGGTGAAAGCTGTGTTAGTGGGGGGGGGGGGGGGGGGGGGGGGGGGGACGGGACTGGGGGGGATCTACAGGAGGAAGAAAAAAACATCAGAGAAAGACGTGCCTGCCAAACTCATCCCGAAAAAAAAAGAAGGACCTAAATCCAATCCCTGAAAGAAGGCTAAAGCATGGCGAGCAACAAAAAGTAACCAAGGAGGGGTTTTCTGGAAAGGAAGGGGAAACGGGAAATTAGGAATGGGATTAGGGATTAGTGAGGAAAGGGGAATTTAAAAGAACACTTGGTCATCCCAGTCGATAACAAGAAGAACAACCTCAAACGCGCCTCGTAAATCCATTAAAAGTGCTGAGAGGAAAAAAGAATCGGAAGACCATCTGGCCAATAAAGCGTCGAGCAAAAACCTCGAAAGGAAAAGGGGGCCCTTCCCGAGCGCAGAAAAGATGTAGCCGTTGGAGGGAGCGAAGAAGAAAAAAAAGGCCACACATTCAGGTTTAGGTGATCCCAAGGACGAGATCTGTCCGAAGAAAGCGGCTGCGTGATGCAGAGGGGGATTGCGCGCGCCATGGGCGGTCAAAAGGAAGAGCTTTCGGACATCGGTCCTGATGCGGGGACGGACAGGAAAGCTCGGAGAAGAACAAAAAGAGAATCAATTTCTATCAAAAGAGGGGGATCGCAGGAAGCTTTAAACATACCCAGGCCGGAGATGGCCCTAGGAAGCGGCACCATTTAGCGATGCGGAGTGGGGGGGCCTTCAGGGGGGGAAGAAAAAAAAAGGAAACTCCCATGAGATCACAACGAAATCCATTAGCACAGAGGTACGAGAAAGATCAATAAACAACCAAAAAAGATCTCCTCATTCAAAGGGACTCAGTCAACGATAAGTCCACTGTTCCTACACCATGTAAATCTTTTAAAATGATCATCAAAAAAAGAAAAAAAAAATCTCATCCAGATCATGGAACCTAGCCCCTTGTTTAAAAAAGGTACGGGAGCTGCACCACAACCGAAGAAATCTGCCCTTAAAAAAACGTCGATAGGGCCCCGGACCTTACATCGCCCTGCGGTGCTGACAAAAAAAAGGGGAAAAAAAAGGACTACGGCTTACGCCTCCAAAGCCATTCTACGAAGAGGGGTAACGGGAATCAAGGGGGCGGGTCAGACCAGGGCAAAAGGGAACACTAAGTTCGGTCAAAGTAAATCCGCCAACCAACTTATTCCGAGTCCTTAGGTTGGGGGAAACAGTGGTGTGTGCCAACAGAAATGGGTTAAGGTCTAAAGGTCTATGGAGGGTACTGTAAATCAGCGGTCCCACTCGGGGGCACTACCGGGGAGCACTTTTTCGGGGGGGGGGGGTGGGTGTGGGGGGGGTTTGAAGCGAACCTTCAAAAAGCATTCAACCCTGTGGGACACTGGGACTATTCGAAAATGGGTCAAAAGAAAGCGGACCTGGAATCACTAGAGAAAATTCGAAAAGAGGAAAACCGCCGGAGAAAAAACAGGTCGATCAGGAAACGGGTAGGAAAAAACGGAAAGCAGAGGGACAAACCTCGCCGCCTTTGTGAAGAATGCTTCGGCCGGGAAAAAAAAAAGAAGGGGGGGTCCAACTGAGAGTAGGGTGGCTGAGCTTAAAAGTGATGGGGGCCCGAATCAAAAATCGCGCCGCCCCACGAAAGCTCTAAAGAAAAGACATCCGAGGCTAAAAAAGGGCGCCCCGGGGGGGGGTTGGGAAAAAAAAAAAGATCTATGAGGGGGAAAAAACCGATTCCGCCTCGGGGACCCGGGGAAGGACTTCCTCGACGAGGAAAGGAAAACTGACCGCTGCCCTGGATAACCGACGTGTGGAAAACTCGTCAAAAAAAAAAGTCCAGGCCAACGATGCCTGGTGTTAGTTCGCAGGGAGAGGCCTGGCGCCTGCCAAAGAGAAGAGGACAAGGCGGGGAGGCGAGAAGGGCTCAGGACTTCAAAGAAGGGAACGCGAATTGCAAAGCACGGGGGGTGAGTTGCGGGGGGAAAACTTCTTCACCCGTCCGCCGTGGAAAAAAAAAGGGGGAATCCTTCTCGCCTGGAAAGCATCATCGCCGCCCAAACGAGAAAAGGGTCGCGGGATCAGAATCCTCACAACAACAAGGATAGAGAATGCAAAAACGATCAGCGATACAGCGATCGCAAAGGAAGTGAAAAGCCTTCCTAAGCCTGATGAAAAAGGCGTCGGGCATCACCAGGGCCACGAGCAAAGACAGACCACCCGGGGGTGAAAAAAAAGGGGAACAAATCTTCTAAGTGAAAAGAGAAACTGAACCACGCCTCCCCGGGTTTGGCGTCCGAGTCAGCTCCCAGGCAAAGAAGAAGAGCGAAGAAAAACCTGGAACAAAAAGCCCACTTACCACAAAACGCGGCCTTGGATTGGGGCAAGTTTTATGAGACGAAATCGGTTAAAAAAGCGATGAATGACGAAGAAGAAACCAGGCCAGCACAAAAACCGATCCGGAATGAAAAGCGTTGGACAAAATCCATCGAAAGGGGGATTTGGAAAACAACCGCCCGGGCGAACCCTGCTGTGGGGCCGCGGCTGAGAAAAAAGGAGAACTAAGAGGAAACGCTTGCCTGCAGGCCCCGGGAGGGAAGCGCCATGGGAGGGGACCATTGAAAATCACGTCCTCGGCAAGAAACCTCATCCACTAAAGAACGCGCGAGGAAACCCAGATTAGGCTCTCCCGGGCAAAAAAGCGAGAGCATCACCAGGGATTGGCAGCAGAAAAAAAAGGGCACTAACTGCCCTGGCATGCAGAGAAGCCCCACGGGTTTCAAGGAACCTTCTATCAGAGTGCGTCAAAAAAAAATAAAAACCTGGTCGGAGGGTACCACGACGAGTCATGGCCACCGTTCAAACGCGTCCCGTGGGATCATACCCAGCATTGGAAAAGGGGAAAAAAGTGGCAAAGGGTTTGACCCGAAACTTGGGAACAGGGGCCTCGAGGAAACCGAAAACCCATGAAAGGAAAACCGATGACGGCCCCAAGGGGCATAGCGACCTCCGGACGCTCAAAGAACCATAATCCTGGTGCCGAAAACACAAAAAAAAAAAAGAGCTACTCGGGTCCTTGCCGGGACCCGTGAACAAAAAACAGGTAGTCGGGTTTGGGGGGGCTTCGGGGGTCTTACAAGATAACAAGCTGTGGAAAAAAAAGACCCTCATAAAAAAAGTCTCGGGTAAACCTCTGCCGCTTTTGAAGAGACCTCGGGAACATACGCCATGCATTTGGGAAATCCTGAGGGGAAGGTCGTGTTCTAAAATCTACCAAAAAAAGGAAATCAAAATATCCAGAATTCAGAAACCTGAGGGAGGTGGTTCTTCGTCAAAAACAGACTAAAAAAGAGAAAGGGAGTAAAAGGGCAGTCGCGATGGAATGTCACTCGGGAAAGGTTGTGCCGAACCCCTTATGACAGGGAGGCAAGTTACTGTTCTGGGGTCGCCCAAAACCCTTCGTGGAGTTGAAAGTATCCCCTTTGAAAAAAACCTGCGGTCTCAGAAAAAACTCAACGGGTTCTGGGCTTTGCTAAAAAAAAAAAAAAAAATTGAAACATGGACAAAGCTTTTTGGAGGCCACCACGGGAGCATCAAAGGGGGGAAGAGGTGCAAAATCGGCGACGGGTCGAAGGGGATGTTACCCCGGGAAAAAAAAAAAACGCCTTCTCGCCCGGGCCACCGACGAGCCCTTCCCTCAAACTGGGGGGGAGATCCTCCCCACCCGCCGCCCACCCCCACGACCACGGACAGAAAATAAAGGGAACTCAATCTGCAAAAATGGGAAAAAAGAAAAGTTGTGACCGAAGGAAAAACCAAAAAAAAAGAAAAAAAGGAAAAGTTCAACCGGTCCAAACCCAACCGCTGGAGTAGAACAGTGGCCTAGAAAAAATCTGTCACATTACATGAGGGAAGTCTTGAAGGACCCTTTCTACAATACGTGTTGGGACTTCACTAAGGCAAACCGATGCGGCATGAGCGTCCCTGAAGCTAAGGAAGACTTAAAGTAACTTGGGACCTGAGGCTATTGGGACAGTCCGAGAATTCTGAGCACTCCCCGGGCTCCTATAGAAGCCTTAAGGTCTTTTTACGGGGGGAAACTAGCGACAGTTGTTGGAGGGGTGCGGGGGGAAATGGAATTTTTCAGCCAAGCCAGAGGTGTGAGGCCAAAAGTAGAGGTGCAACTGGGGGCCGTCCAGAAATCCCGAAAAGAAAAAAGGCCAGAGTTCCCATGGTTCAAAAACAGAAAAGGTCCCCTTCAAACAACAAGGAGAGGGGCGCCAAATGCGGCGGCCCCGGCTTAGTGGATGGGATATCAAAAAAACCAAAGTGGCCCAGAATTAGGCCCAAAGGGAAAAGAGAAACAGGGCCCCGAAAAAGTCACTAAGGGTCTCTAAGACCCCAAAGCGTCTCCCGGGGGAAGCACAGACAACTCCAGAAGCGGAAACTGGCGTCTGGGGTAGACCCCAAAATGGGGAGTCAAATCTGTTTTGGGAAAGCCTATGAAGAAGCCCACGCCCAGAGAAGGAACAGCCACCTTGAGGAACATCAGGGAAACTAAGACGTTTCCCCAGGAAACTTAAGGAATCCCAAAAAGGCCGGAACGCTCACCTCCCCTAGAAAAAAAGCGAAAAAAAAATGAGCCATAAAGACCTAGCTGCGGGGAAAGGAAAAAGAACGTTGACTTAGGAGCATAAAGGGGGGGAAGGAACTCAGTATACGCAATCGGGAGGGAAGACTTGCCCGAGCGACCTTGAGAGGACGCGAGCAAGGACTATCAAAAAAAAAAGGAAAAAAGAATAGGGGCCTGGCTTGAAAAATGTCCGGCCCGGCTAAGAGGCAATAAATCTGCACCATGTAGAGAAAGGGTTGGGGAAAAGGGGAAAAAAAACTCCAGTAAAATCGATCAAACCGCCCATGGCGATCGGCGCCGAAAAAAAGTTGCGAAAACCGAAACGATCAAAAAAAAGTTGAAGGGGAGCCCACCCGAAAAAAAAGGTCAACTGCGTGGGACGCTGATCAGGAAGGCAGGACGCCAAAAAAAATCTCCACAAAAAAAATCGAATCGCCGTAGCGGAACATTTACAGAACTGCCTAAAACGGAAAAAACAGGGCCGGAACGACAGCGGGCTGAGGAGGAAAAAGGGGGGAACGGAGGGATGGAAAGGGGAAATTATTCGAAAAACGGGAAAAAAAAATGGACACGCTTGATTCGGCCCGGCTGACCCCAGACAACGCGAAAAGCTGAAAACGTTACCAGACCCATGGGGGGGCACGTGGAAAGCCCCCTCTTGGACTGGTTCAGACAAGCGACAAACCGACGTATGAAGACTGGCGGAAAAAAAAGGGTTGAAAAAACCACGTCGAAAGTTCTTCAAACGGTTTTTTGGGAAGACCTGGTGTGTCCAAAAAAAAAAAAACTTAGGGATCGAATAAAAAAAATGCGGGTCGTCTGTCAGAGGGAAAAGCCGAGCGAGCCGATCCGAAACTGGGTAGAATCACGGCGAGGAAACGGCCGGTGGCCGGGAAAACCGCCCGCGAGCCGACTCCGGTGACCGAAGGAGAAGCTCGGAGGCGAGTCTCTGGAATCTAACAGGAACAAACTCTGCGAAATATAAAAGATCGAGATAGCAAAAAAAGAAGGAGAATTACGTGAGGGTCCCTCCACAAAAAAAAGATGCTGAAACGAACGGGGTGATGCCGGGAAGTTCTGCGCGTCGAAACGATGAATGTTGCCAGAGAGGGGAGGGGTAGTGGGACTGAAAAGGGTCCGTGATGGGGGAAATCAGCCCGGACGTCCCTCGGCCTAGAGGACCACAATCTCTAAGAAAAAAAAAACCGCGGTCAAAGGGAGCAACCAGTGAAGGTGGTTTAAGGGAAATATGAGGGGGAAAGCCTGATCCGCCGGGGATATCGGGGGCGCTCGTGGTTGGAAAAAAAGGGGGGGGTCTAGGTACTGCAAATTACTTAAAGCCTAGGGCCCTTTGAAACCTCAGTGGAGGCATACACGTACACGTTGTCCAGAAATCAAAACCGATGCTGTTTTAGGGAAAGACGGTCCTCCTGCTCAGGAAAACTGGCGCTGAAGAGGAGCCTTGGGAGGAGCGCCAGTTCAAGAACGGCGAGTTTCAGCGCAACTGAGGTGGGAAGGGAGTGCTCTTTCCTGCAGTTAACCAGCCCGCCGATGTTTCAGAAAAAGGGCCAGGAAAGGACTGGAAAGCGCCGGGCCCGAAATCTCGGAAAGAAG
>Ga0179591_1293496_pt1 | contig 14305 bp, 20 predicted proteins | sample CZOMad2_1_08_16f_FD_182891 | JGI IMG/M metagenome (GOLD analysis project Ga0179591, IMG submission 182891) | Vadose zone soil fungal communities from Angelo Coast Range Reserve, California, USA - CZOMad2_1_08_16fungal (PacBio error correction) | ecosystem: Environmental > Terrestrial > Soil >...
ATACCTGAGGTAAAACGCCTTCTTGCGAAAGGGAGAAAAAGACCACGGCCAAATCCTTCGAAGGTTGGCAAGGGGAGGAATTATGGCACTGAGGTTATTTGATCTCATGTACCGAAGACCAGAAAAACGCAACTGATCTGACAGAAAAAGGGAGTGGGGGGGGTAATTTGCGTATCTGACAAAGAAAGGGAAGGCTGCCCGATAAACACCGGTCCAGGGGACCCTGGGAAAACATCTAAGTCTAACGTTCCCGATTAGGATGATTGCTAAAGAAATTAAGGGAGATAAAGGAAGGACCCAACGGTCTGTGCCCCGCAAAATCTGGGAGAGCCCAGGGGAAAATTCAAAGACTCTATCTATGAAATGCAGATTTCAGGACGGAGTCAATTGGTTTGAAGTTGGGGGAATCATTTCTAACCCTACGAAGAAAAGGATGGATTCTCAGAACTAGGAGGGACGGGTCATAAGGGAACTCGTACCCTCATTCGGGGGACAGAGACCTGTTAAGAAAGCAACCTAGGGGTCTAAATGATGGTGACTTTGGTGTAAAATGGATTACGCAGGAGCTCTATGTTTAAATTAAAAGGGGGGAACCTGAGGGGGGGTCAATAGGCAGCGCGGAACAGGAAAAACGAAGGAAGCGGTTCGCAAGGCACCACAGCAAAGAGAGGGTGGGCGATCTACATTTAAAAAGTCAAAGAAAAGGGGGGGTAGGGGTCGCGAAGGCACCATCCGTTCTTGGCGATAAGCTGCTCGGTCCAGGACTAGTTGAATTGAAAGCCTCAACAGTAAAAGCAAAAAAAACTGGTAATGGAAAAGTCGTCTTCAACGAGGCGGAAAATTCATCAGACTAACCTGAAAAATAGGAGAAAAGGGAGGGTCGGGACAAGCGCAGCATCAAACAAAATTGTGCGGGATAGGAAAAAAAAGATGACTACTGAATCCAGGGGGGGGGGGTCCGGGGTTGGAAACGTCCTGGTTGAGGGGGAAGGTGTAAAGGGGGTGGTAAAAGCCCTGGATCTAAAGGGAGGAGGGGCAGGGACGTAAACCTTTGCGAAGGGGTGGTGGGGGGAAGTTTTGGGGTCGAAATACCCCTCTCACCGACGAAGAAAACCAGGGTGTCTGTCGTAGGGAGGGAAGGATCGTCCGGGAGAATGCCACGAACCAAAAGGAGACCCAAAAGGGAGATTTCCCGAAAAGGAGGGGAAAACTACAAACACTGACGAATAATAGCCGGCCAGGATATTTCGAAGATTAGGTAACTCGTGAACAGATGGACGAACATTCTTAAGTGACAAAACCTGGGAGAGGAAGTTAAGGGTAGAGGTGTAGAAAGCGACCTAAAAGTTATTCGGTGATCCAACAGTTCTCTTCTATCGACATTATAGTATATTCGTTTCGCTGTCGACGTAAAAGGCGACAGGTTGTGTTCCGGGGCTACAATGCGGCGAGGAAGACTTTGGAGGCACTTACTCGTCAAAAAAAACACGAATTCCATTTGCCAACACCGAGTTTTAAAAGGGTAAGCCGCAAACGGTAATCGTTTCGCGGGGGTAAAATGGATGTGGTTCTCACTTCCAATTCCACAAAGGGGAGGGGGGCGCAATATTTTAAAAGCGGAAAAAAAAACAAGTCTGTCCCCTGCGGGGCGCCAGACGAAGTCTCTCTGCGGGGACGTACACCGGCTCCAAGTCGCCCCCCGTAGACGTGTCGGTCAAATGGCCTTTTTCGTGTCAATCATTATTTCGGTTGGGGAAGGGTCATAACGCGAGTGCGGGAGAGTGCTTACAGTCACCCTGGGGCGACGAAATGTCTCTCGACACAAAAAAAAAGAGGGGGGAGATTACAGGGTAGAAGGGGGGGTTTGGGGGGGGGGGGGGTTGGGGTTTTTTTTTGTTTGTTGGTGTTGTGGTTTTATGGGAGAGGGTGTTGGTGTTTTGAAGTTTGGAAGGTGTTGGGGGGGGGGGGTTTTTGCCGTCCCGCGGGGGGAGCCGCCGACCCGCCTAAGGGGGCGGATGCCCTCAAAAAACGACCCTGTGCAAGACCAAGGCCCACGTAAACAAGGGGGTCGGCCGAGGTTTGCGCCGTTAGCGAGGGTACGCCAAAACGCAGCGGACGGCATCTGCCAACGCGGGTGGTTCTACGTTGGGAGAAAAAAAGAAAGGGTCCCAATCCCACGAGGGTACTCTGTTTGATCTGGATTGGGGAAAATAAGCCTCCCTCAGGTATAAAACTTTTACCAAGGACCCAGGAGCGTCTGCTTTGCAATTGACGGGGGGGAACGATTCGGGGATCCATCGGGGGAGCTATGTTCTACAAGGGCGACAAAAACAAAAACGTGGTTTTCGCCCTTTTAAGGGAGCTCCTCAGTAAGGTTTTCGGTATAGCAGCCTAAAGGGTTGGAGAAAGGCCTAAATGGGTAGCCTGGAGATCAAGCGAACACATTCAAGACAAGTTGGGGTAGGGGGGTTGCTAGTTCACATGAAAAAAGAGGGGGAAGAAGAAGTATCCGCCCGCTATGAGCAGACCGGGAAAGGGGGGGGGTCTAGGTTGAGAAGAGAGTGGGGAGGCACATGATAACGGGGGAAGAAGGGGGGGTTTGTCGTCTCTTTAAAGGGGAGGTCAGAAAAATCATACACACTGGACACAGGGGGGACCAAGTTAAAACGCTTAGAGGGGGAGATTTTTATTAGCCCTTCCTATTTGAACCCTCAAACAATGCAAAGGGGGGGGGGGGGAAGGTAAATAATGATCCTGATGATCCATTGCCAATAATGGAAACTCACATTTACCAGGCAATCAAAAAAATGGGGGGAAAACAAGGCCACGAAAACAAATTTGTAGACTCTGATTCGGAGCGCCGATCAGGGGAAGAAAAGTTGAAGGAATGGCGCCTTTGGCGAGTTTTAAGTTCTATTTTGTTAGGGGGGGTGTGGGGGGGATGGCGTGGAAGGTTGCCGACAGGAGAGCCGCGAAGTGCCAGGGAGCCAGGGTTTTGGCTTCAAGGAAGAGTGTTGTCACGTCAAAGAGGGTAAAGGCGTAGCGCAAAGAATCGATTGTCTTTGCTTGCCTTCACCCAGCCACTCCTGAAGGGGGGGAGATGCCAAATTACGAAGAAATGGAATGGGGCGGGCTCCCGAGCTCAGGGGGAGGTCGCGCGGTATCACGGGACCCCACAGGGAGAGGGGCAGGTAACAAGCTAGAGCGCGGTGAGCGTCTCCGCAGGAGCCAACCGCCCCTAAAGGTACGAAACGTTTTAGTAAAAAAATTCCCCTTGATGGAAGGGAGACAGGAAGGGGTACGCTTTGTGCTAAGCATTGTGGAAAACGAGTTGCCTCATTCGCTGTTTTCAGTGTCCCAACCAGCGGGGAAGGGAGTGGGAGGAGGGGGGGACCGTATGGGGGTTGGATGGAGAGGAGTAGGGGGGGGCGGGGGGACGGGATGGTGGGGGTGGGAGGGGAGGGGGGGGTTAATAATGGGGGGTGGGCGTAGGAGATGGAGGTTAGAAGGGATGAGAGGGAAGGAGGGGGAGATCACTCGGGATGGGGGGGAGGGGGAGAGGGGTTGGGAGGGGAGAGAGGGGTTTGAGGGGGATGGTGTAGGGTAGTTGGGAGAAGAAAAGGGGGGGGGGGAGGGGAGGGGAGATTTGGGGTTAGGACGCTTGGGGTTTGGGGGGTTATATGGGGGGAAAGGAGAGGGCAGGGAGAGAAGGTGTGGGAGATGGTAAGGAGGGGGAGTTACGGGGGAAGGGAGAGGGAGGTAGGGTGGGGGAAGTGGGGGGAAGGGAGTTAGGGAGTTGAGAGGTGGGCGGGCGGGCATGGTTGGCGAAAGGGGATGGGGAGGGCATGGAACGTGTCGAGGGTTGATGTCTACTCCTCCTCCCCACTCTCTGCCTGGTCCGGAACTCATAGCGCAGAGAGGTATTGAGGGGTCTGAGAGAAAGTCTCGGCTTGGGACAAAGTGCGGGCATTGGGACTTTGGAGGGGGATTATTAAGAGAAAAAGGGAGAACTCTGGGGCTGTTTTAAACAGGGGTTTGTCATGTTGGTGCAACCGAGGGCAAGGAATGAAGGTTGCAGAGTAAGGCAGGGGAACCGGGGACAGGGGCTGCAGCAAGGTTTGGTGGTATCGGATGTGAACAGTCAAAAAATCACAAAAGAATGAATAGCCGGTAAGGGCAAAAAAGTTGGAAGTTTGCAGTGGTCCAGAAACCGTGTGCACGGGCATAGGACGGCTTGGGGTTTAATCATGAGACCCAAAAAGAGGGGGGGGCATCCGTGGGTGATATTAAAAAAGGAAACAGAGGGGAGAAAGACCGGGGGAAATCTGAAATCGCAGAGTAGGGTAAAGCCTCACTTTCATGCGGCTCAATTGGGTACTTAGCGGACACATTCATTGTGGGGAATCGAACAGAATTAAGGTTGGGAGGAACAGGAAAACAGGCACATAGACCCACGACGTGAACAGGGGGGAATCGTCGGGGGGTTTGGGGGATGGGTGGGGGCACAAGTAGTCAGGGGGGGTCACAGAGTAATTGATGAATCACCAAGCGGGAAAAAAGGCCAAAGGAAAAACAGCAGGTGCGCGGGTGTGTAACGGTGAGGACGACGAAGAAGTTGCTTAAATGTCAAAGTAGTGGCCAACGAATTCCAAGATAATTAGAAGGAATAGAGCGGCTAATTGGGGGTGAGGGGTCATAAACTCTGTCGTGTCCGGGCGGGGATGGCCAAAAAGACTAGGACTTAAAGGAAGGGGGACACTGGCGGACTTTAATCGATCCAATGTGCGCAGATCAAAGGACGCTTAATCAAGAGTAAGAGGTCTCAAGTGATTGAACAAACGGGGACTAAAACTTCTTTTCGTCGTGATTCCCGGAATAGAAAGCTGCGAAGGGAAATAAGGGGTTTGGTGGTTGCAGCCGAGCTTATTTCGATTAGGGGAAAAGCTGCATATAGGTCTTCGGATGAAAAGTTGCGGAAAATAGAAATGCATACAACATGCATGGGGGGCAATTAAATTCCATTATGCAGTGGTGAACCCCTTTGTGTAGGGGGAACAAGGCTAACGTACCAAGATGGCCTTGCAAAGTTACGCCCAAATCAGGAAGTGGATTCGTAATCTGAAGAGCATTGGGGGGGCATTCAGAAAGAATTAAAAAAAGAGAGTAGAAGCATGGATGCTCCAACCAAAAAAGATTCCAAGATTCTTTCAAAAATCTCTAAAGAGGTTAATCTCTTATCGTGGGGCGAGAAGGGGGGGGGGGGTGTCAGTGGCGGAGTAAAGGATGTCATAACAGGGGGCGGAAAGTAAGGAGAAACTTGGGTCAAACTTTCACGGGAAAGATTGGGGGGGGGAGTCCTGAGGTGCCAGTAAAAACTTGAGAGATGAGGGGAAAAGGGAGGGGAATGGAACTCGTAGTCAGAGGAAGCCTGCGGGAGAGACCCGGGGGGTCTGCTGATCGGAAACTATTTGATCAATTATTCCCAGGCAATGATCAACAACAACCACGTAGAGAGTAAAAATGAAAAAAGAGATGAATATAAGGGGCCAACAATAAGCGTTTGAAAAGATAAGAAGAACAAACTGGTATACTAATAAGACCGTTAGGAGAGTCTAAATTGGGCCTAATCCTCCAGGGTTGAAGCGGAAAAAGAGACTAAAAAGGAGGGAAAAGGGGGTCCCAGTTAAGTTGAGGAGACGAAAGAACCTAACAATGACCCAATTGTACCAGGCAGAGGAATGTATCATGAGGGTGGAAAAAAAAAATGAGTGTCAGATGACGATGTGCGGGAAAGGGCAGATCTACAAATTACTTGGATGCTTGCGTAAGCCCCTCTCTGTCGAAACGCTTAAGGAAGAAGGTGTGGGGTTGAGGAAACAGGGGGGAAGGAACAAGGGATTTAAATGTAACCTAAAAAGGGTTCGTACTGTGGGGGTGCCAGCAAGGTGGGACCGGGGGTGGCACAAGCATGTCAGTGGATAGGTGACCAAAAGTATTGAACAAGTATACGAGACAGGGGGAAGGCTGGCATGTTCTTCACATGAATCTCAACGAGGAGCGGAGAATCAGCATGACACAAACGAGTATGGCCCGGGCGCAGAATTGGGACAAGAAAGAAAGCAAATATTCCTAGTCAGGTGTTCAAAGAAAGGGGAGAAAAAAAACTATATCGAGGGGAAAGCAGTGACCTGTACTAAACTGTGAGTAGAGATGGGAACGGGGGCCGGCGAATGCACGCTTATTTTTAACATCAAACAAGCATGAAGAATGGGGGCTCCCTGCGTGACCTCGGGACGAAATGGGCCTCTCATTATATTATTCTTCTGTCTCAAAAAAGAACTTTGATGAGGGGGCAAAAGTTAAGGCGAGCCTCAGAAAAAATCTAAAAAGGGAGTGGTCGGTTGGCCCCGAGGGTCTAAAGCTGTACCAAAAAATTAAAAGGGGGAACAATGTCGACCAAATACAGACATGGACCACTGTGTAGTGAAAAAGCATGGGGTGTACGTACTAGGGGAAGATCCAACCTTAATTCTGGAGAATACAATAATTTTGCTGACTAATAAAAAACTGGGCGCAGGAAGAAACACCGAAGAAAACCGAAGGCGAGGTAAGAAGATTTTGGACAAAATTAGTTCGAAAGGTTTCATTTTGAAAAGATACCAGTAGGAAACCAAATATTTGGGGAAGCATGAGGAAAGGATACAAGAGAAGAATTGAAACAGGGGCAAAAACTCTGACTCAAGAAATAAACGTCATCAAAATCCTGAGGTGGGCTTGAACTGCCATCAAATGCGGTGATTGTCAGGCAAAAAGAAAACAAAAAAATGATAGGAAGAAAAAATGTCGGGCAAAATGGGGGGGCAATTCATACCCTGCCACGAATTTTGCAACACTTTAACAACGGGAAAACGAAGGGATCCACTTCTAGGGTTCTCAGGCAAAAAGCAAACCGAGGGAAAGCACCTGGGACTTGAGCAGAGCTGGAGCCAGATCCTGAAAAAGATCAGAGAGGAGTAATAGGGAAGGAAGGTCAAGTAGGGGCTTTATAACATGCGAGAACGGAAAATAGAAGAAAGGAGGCTGAAAAATCAGATTAAAAAAAGCAAAAACAACCGACAAATCTTTCTTGCTACCATCTAGAAGTTAAAAAGAAAAAGACGAGCCGTATAACACCATGTTGAGGTTGGTTGACCTTAGGGCGTTAACCATCTCGAAAGATGTGTTTAAAGGAAAAGGCCGACCCGGTTCATTTATAAATAGGAACGCGCAAATGGGAACTTGGAAAAAAAAAAATCACACACAGAAATGGAATATTTCCTCTACAGGGTACACGTCAGATCGTGGGGGGGGGGAAAGAACAAAGAAGAGAGTAGGTGGAGACTTTTCTTAACCTAGTTTGGAAGGGAAAAAAAGAGCAACATTGGGAACCAAAAAAGGGCGAGATCCAAAAAAAGGAGAGGTACTGGTGCAACTATCACCAAATAGCGAAACTGCAAGGCGAATCGGGGGAAAGGGAGGAATCATAGTGCAAAACGGCTGTGAGGATGTCTTAGAGGAGCTAACCTACGATGTGGTGTTGGGTGGTTGGCATGTGAATTTTGGGAAGGGAACTAGTGAAGGGAGAAAGGGGATCATCACAGGAACGCTATTTGACACCTTTGCGAAAGGGGGGAATGGTTTTTTAAGAAACGCAGGGGGGGATAGAAACATACAAAAGACGAGATGACGAACGGCAAGGTTTTTCGATGAGCTAAAACTGTGTTGCATACCCACCCCAGTGACTTCCCAACAGTTATCGGAAAAGGAGGATTCAAAAAACCTAAAAAAGACCACAACCGGGAAGGCGAATACATGAAGGTCCTCTTCACGACCTTTGATGGGTGAAAATGCATCGGACGTGAATCAAACGCATAATCAAACTTCTCAGTACTTGAATTGTCTCGTGAGAGGAGAGTTCTTATTCCAACAGGGCTTGGGAAGAGGCAAGACAGGAAAGGTCGTGATAAGTAAATAGGAGAGGACGGACTGGCAGGCACCAACGGTTTGGGGGGGCCTCCATTTTGCGAATTCGGGGGAAAGAGGCTTCGCGGCATCGTAAGTTGCAAAGAAACTATCAATGGGGTTTTCCCCTGGAGCTTAAACTTCACTGAGAGGTGGGCGGAGGGGGAAGGGTTGAGTAGTTCAACGTCAAAACGAGGGTTTCATGAATCTTGTGCGACCTGCGTAAACAAGAAAGAAAGAAAAACATAGGGAAGGGGCACCTGCTTCTCTTCTTTGTGACGTACAAAAGAAGATAGAGCGAAAAACAGGACGGAGCACCGTGGGAAAGTGTTCTGGCCAGGCTCTAATAAAGCTGAAGGAGGGGGGGGAGGGAGTCAACGGAGGGCTAAACGGAAATCGGAGATCTCAAAAAAAGGAGATATAAAAGAAGATCCTATGCCCGTCTCCGGGGAAGAAGATCAAATCGGCGGTATGAGACAAAAAGTAACTCCCCTTTAAAAGACAACAACTGGGGGGAGGCGCACTTTTAGTTTGGATAACGCTCTGGTGTTAGCTTCCCACCGGGCATCAAAAGGACTTCTATGGAGCGACGTGTTGGTGGTTAAAAAAGGGTGTGCGAAGAATCTGGTGCCAAGCCCAGAAGGGGTTTCCTTTTTAATGGGGGGAAACATACACCTTACGCTCCGAGAAGTCACCAGGGAACAAACCTTGAGCGTCCGGGTTTTTTGTAAGGGGACTATTGGACGCGTATGGAGACCAAGGGCGCAGCGAGTGGGTAAAACTGAGTAAACAACATAGTGCGCAGTGGAAAGACAGCTACTACTAACTGATCAAGAAATACTGTTAGGATAGCAGAAAAGAGAAAGGGGGGGGAGAAGCCTCACTGGGTAGGAAGGAGAAGAAGACAACATGAAAGACGGGGAATGGTGGGTCAGAGCACGATGCATTAACCAGAAATTCCACGATTATCCAACTAAGATTCGCAGCAGACAGTGGGGGGGAAGGGTGAAAAACAACCGCTTTGGAAGACAGGAGAAGGGTGAGTGTGGTTTCAGATTGACTAGGACCAGGGAAAAAGAATAATAGAAAAACTTGAAAAAGGTCAGGCGTCGGAGCGGGAGAGGTGGGACCAACTTTCCGCTGTTCAGGGAAAAAGAACCAAGACAAATTTTTAGTATACTATAAATCGTGATGATCCAAAGAAGAATGGTCACATTTAACGACACCTCACTCAAAAAGGGTACAATGCAAACAAAGGGGGTAGGTCGTATGTTAGGCGAGTACTCCTAGAAAAAAAAGAAAGTGCGATGACCCCCCCCAAAAGCGCCTGGCACGAGGGGCCGGGCGGGGTGCGTTAGAAACAAAGTATTTTAAGGTCGTTTATGGAATTACACTGTTCTCGACAGCGAGAAAGTTGCCCAAGGAGAGAAACTGGGGGGGGGGCTTAGAGGTCAGGGGTTGTCGCTAACTGGTAATGCAGTATGACAAACTTCTGCGTTCGCGTCAACAAAAGAAATAGACTTTGAAGGGAGAAAAGGCAAACTTCAGAAGAAATGGGTGTTTCGTGAAAAGAAAAAGGCCTCTGTTTAGCGAGTCGGTTGGAAAAAAGATCCATGGAGGATTTGGCACTAAACATCTATGAGCTGTGAGCGGGTACCAAGAATTGGAACCCACACCATTGGGTACGGGCATCGTGGTGGGGGGGAAAAGCTGAAAGGGGATGATTTTGGAGAAGACAGAGTTTTGGGGGAAGGGAATTTACGCTAATTATCGTTACGCTAGTTGGTCAGAGGGGCCCAGCCAAGGGAGAAAGAGCCACAATCGGGGGGAACGTTAGAAGCTGAAGCCGAATAGAATGATGCTCTCATAAGCCTTCGGCAACAGACCTGGGAAGGGGGGCAGTGAAGGCCTTTTGGCTGTGGGGGAAAAAAGAAATGGGGATATAATCCTCAAGGCGGTTATGGGGTCAAGTGATTGTTGACCGAAAGGCTTCCTTGGCGATACGAAGATTTGAAAACCCGAAAGGGGCTGGAAGAGAAGGGTGGGTGTCAGTGGGCGTCTACAAATTCGGGAGCAAAGCAAATCATGGGATCTAAATTCAAAACTAATGGAAAGGAATTTTGAGGTGGAGGGGAAAAGGGAGTCCCAAGAACTGTGGACGCTTACTTGATTTATAACGCCTCGGCTGGAAAACCAGATGGGTTCCACGTCCTGGTGGATTAATTGAACGAACCGGGGAAACGAAGGGGGAATCGAGTAAAATAGCGAGGCCCGGGGGATAGCGGTGCCGCCTGACCCGGGAAGTTGTACGTAAGCGAACTTGGGTGGGGAAGGGGAATGAGTTTTACTAAATCCGTCAGCATCAGATCCCACAGAGAAACCAGGAAGGTGTCGGGGCTGGTGGGGTGTAACCTTGGCCCTAGTAATGTGAGTGGAAGCGGGAAAAAGCCAGGGAGCAAGAACGGCGGGTTTTTGTATTAGAAATCGTAACTTTTGTTCTTAAATCAGAGACGTATGTGGTGAAGAAAATCAAGGGAAAAAATAGGGGGAACGTGGAACGCGACATTTTGCGGACCCGCACTCTTTCAACATCTGGGGAGGGCCCAAAGAAATAGACGGGGGGGCAGGGCGGGACTGAACAAGGCCAGTGGCCACAGATCCCCTTGAAAACCGCTGTCTCGACGGGATTCGCTGCGGGTCATTTGAGGGAAAGGGTCCGACGGATCTTTGAAAGGAGTTTGGGGCCCTCTATCATGTCGACGGGCATATTGATTTCTTGGAATTGCAGTGATAAAGCGGTTTGCAAGTTAGGGAGACCGCCAGGGGGATTGAAGGCTCGGAGCGTTTCTTCATATATTAATATCAAAACATGCATGGGACAATAACTCCGGGAATCGGGGGTGAAGAAAAGGTGATGAAAATTGCATAAACTTACTGTAAACGCCCCCTGGTGGAAAAATATCCACAGCCGAATTTCTTAAGGTAAAGCGCCAAGAGATCGAAGATGCAACGCATATACGCAGCGAGAACCTCAACCAGGAAATCTGGCCAATTCAACCTGATAAAGCGCTGAAAAGCGAAGAACTGGGCAGCTCAACTGTTGTGGGGTTTAGGAAGATCAGGAGACCTCGGGCGAAGAAGGAAGGGTGAAGGGGCGATTGTACGTGGGTCCGCTTGAAAAATTGAAGCGATTCGGTGCCATGTCATGAGGAGCACGGATATAGGATCTCTGCCGACAAGTTGTCTGCGCACAAAACACAGGATTTGTTCGGCCAGTATGCAATTCATCTCTCTCACAACCAGTAAATATAGAGAGGATGCAGAATGATGACGGAAAAAGCAAAAAAGTTTCGGAGATCAGCAGAACGAGAGCAGATATTCGAGACTGGTTAAATGGGGGAAAACCGAATCGAAAAAAAGTGGAGGCGGTACAAGAAGAAACCGGAAAGGAAGTGGACCCTGCCTTTCGCAACCTTATCTTGGAGGAAGGAAAACGCAAAAACAGGAAAACAAAAAGAGAGATACTGTTAGAACTTGCAGAGAGTAATGAAAAATACACATAAGCGCGTTTTGGTGTCGCGAACTTCGGGGTGGTCGCTTCTTTACGATCATGGCCACCATTGCTTTTGTGACGGATTCTTCCGCTGCTGCGTCTCCTCCGTACGCACCTGTGATTTGCCTACGGTTCTTGCAAAAAGGAGAGGGAGACACAACCAGAAACTCTAGGCGAGCCGGGGAGGAGCCAATTCGGGGATGGAAAGTTAGGCACAGATGGGGTACCCGTAGAATAGCCGGGGAAACAACATGAAAAAGGCGTTGTCGACCGCAAACGAAGGTAGGAAGGAAAGAAAGGGAGGGATATTTCATAGGGGGGGGCGCGTCGAGCCGAAGAAGGTGTAATTGGACTTTAATCAAAAACGCCAATAGGGAGCGCATCACTCGGCCACGAGGGTATGAGGGGCAAAAATACGCCAAAGAGCCGGGGCGCCGTTTTTTCCTAAACATGAGCCTCGCGGCGTCGTCCGATACGTGGATGGAAACAGCGCGTGCCCTTGACGGCACGGGAGACGTTCTGAGCTTTTTTGAAATAAAAGCAAGGGCATGAAAGGTGGTGACATAAAATTTACCCGCTGACGCAAAAAGGGGAGAAAGTTCCTGTATATTTGGTCGGACGGGGTTCCTGGCGAACAATACGTGATTGATTCATAAAGCGAAAACCTTGAGGCTAATTCCGGCCAAAATGGGAGTATCCGTCAGTTGCCCCAGATTGGCGGACGCAAGAGTAGGGGAACAAATATAATGGGGGAGAAAGATTAAAAACGAAAAAAATAATATCAACTTGTCACGCAAGGTTGGAAATTGAAAGGCGGACATGGATTTACTCCACCAAAAGGTCAAAAAAACTTAGGCCAACAATGGGTTCATCTCCAATGAGACTCATTACAGTATGACGCAAAGCGAACGGGGGAGGGGGCTATGGAATATAAATGTTCACCAAGGGGCGGTGCCTGGGACGTTTTAAATATCCAAAAAAGGATTAAAACTATTTGGGGAACATGAGAGAGGAAAACCGAAGCCAATAGGACACGAGGGGTGTGAACAGGGAGTTGACGCAATTTAATCCTCCAAAATCATTCAGAGTGTGACGGGAAGGCCTTTCCAGGGAGGGGGAATGTTCGAGAGGTACAACCAACATGATTCTGAAGGAAAAGGTCGGTCAAATGGTATCGGCAAATGCAGCTGCCATGGGGTGCAAAAATTGACACATGGGCAAAACCGAGAGTGTCACTTCTCTTATTAATGGGCTCCAAAAAGGCAAAGGCCTTCTGCATCAACGGTCTTGACAGAAGACCGGAGGGAGCCCCAAGATCCTAAAGTCCAAAGAGCAGGGATGCAAGGCAGAACTAGTATGTGCCATCGAATAGAACTAGCAACTGATAATTATTCTAAGGGGACTCGCGTAATCAGACGCAGCAAAAGGTGACCAGCCTGTCGAGACAATAGAGACTTAAACAAAACCGAGCCCAGAAAACAGGGGGTGTCGTTTGGAACATGAGGTACCAAGAAAAAACAACAGAGGGGGGATGGTGAAGTAAAAGGACTCAACTGTGTGCAAATTGATGACACCAAATAAAAACGAACGAGGATTTGGAACGCACACAGACGGGATGGAATGAAATCTAAAAGGGAACCCGAGTGGGGGTTAGGCAAAGAACCTCCCCTAAAGAGCATTTCGTGCCACGGAATAGAATGGTGGGGGACGGGGAACAAAAGCTGAAGCCAAAAGCTCAGATAAAAGGCGGAACTCTACGCCTGCGGAAGATGACAATCTACATAAGAGAGGGGAAAAAAATTCTACACATTGTCAAAAGGCAAGATAGAGGGCCACGTCTTTTTGCTGTCGGAGACGAAGATTAAACTACGAGCGTAGAAAGGGGGGGGTGGGTTTGCAGAGATTTAAAGATGTGAGGGGTGGATTGATGGGGGTGCAAGTTTTCAAGTGCATCACTAAAGACTTTTGAAAAATTCTCGTAGAACAAAGGGGCTAAATTTTGGGGGTGCACGAGAGGACATTTTTTTAGGCATAGCCCAAGAACCTACGAGCGTAACTGGTTTCAATGTGGGAAGGAGGAGGAAAAGAACAGGGACTTTCCGGTCAGTAAGCAAGGACCAACAAGTCTCACCAACCTTTATCATGGGGCCGCCAAAAAGCCCGGAGTGCACAAAACAAGACGAAAACACTGGACAGGTCTTCAGTGAAGGCGTCTCTTGCGTTATTGGGGTAATGCAGAGGGACTATTTACTCAACAAGTCTTCCAAACTCGGAGGGGGAAGTGGAGCGGGGGGAGGCACTCCCAAGTATGAAAGGGGGAAACAAACTTTCTTCAGCGGGGCGAAAGGAGAAAAATTCTTGAGGTGGGGAGGAGGGTCTCTTCTATCGCATTTTGTGGGCTCAAGGGGGGGTCACGCGAATTGAGGCAATGTAAGAAAATGAGGAGCCCATCTTCCAAGGAAAGGCAATCGTTGACGGTTACCCACTGTTCGCAGGGGGGGTGGGCCATTCAGAGTTATCGTGGGGGGAGGTTTTGAACTTAACGGGGAAACACCTGTGGGTTTGCTCAATCTGGCTTGACAACACCGAGGAAAAAAAAGCACGGGCCGAAAGGGAAAAAAACGGTGGTCGTGGGACAATCTCTCAGTCGACCCAGGAAAAAAACGTGGATAGCAAAGTGGAAGTGGGTTTCCCGTTAGGGCCGTTGTTTCAGAATGATCCGGATAGATTCATTACCGCTCTCGAAAGCGG
>Ga0179591_1312131_pt1 | contig 14305 bp, 13 predicted proteins | sample CZOMad2_1_08_16f_FD_182891 | JGI IMG/M metagenome (GOLD analysis project Ga0179591, IMG submission 182891) | Vadose zone soil fungal communities from Angelo Coast Range Reserve, California, USA - CZOMad2_1_08_16fungal (PacBio error correction) | ecosystem: Environmental > Terrestrial > Soil >...
GGCGCCCTCGATTTTAGGGAAAGGGAAATGTTGCGGAAAAAAAGGCGGAAGGGAGCGACACCGCTCGATAGGAGAAAGATTTTCAAATTTCTTCCGAGAGAAAGATTGATCTTGGGGCAAAGTTTAGGATGCGCCCTCCTAAACTCGTGCGGGACAAGGAAGCCGTGCCGCGCTGGTAAAAGGAGCGGTACGCCATGACCAGTTCGACGAGAGAAAAGACAGGCAGGTCTACACGCGAATAAAAAACGGGGAAAGACCTCCTGGTTGAAGAAAAACGCACGAGCACTCGTTGCCAACGACGTAGGGGACAAGGAAGAGGGGCCAGAGCCAAGGAAAAAACGTTGAGGAAACTCTACAGATGGGTGAAAACGACCAATCAAATCGTGTTTTCCAAAAGTACTACATCATTCCTCGCGGTGGAAAAGGTCAAGTCCCCATTCTGGCGAGAGGGGGGAGAAAAAAGAGACGCCGCTCACACGATCGGAAAGTAAAGGTTGATGGCGCGCCCCCATGCCTCCGCAGGTTCAATCGACGGCACTGTTATAACACAGAAAATTCAGATGCATCGGTGGTCCATCCGGAGAAGAACGCTGTCAGACCAACGGCTCCACGGAAAAAAAGGGTTCCGCCGCAGCCGGGCGGCTTGGGAAACATGAGCCCACATTCCCGCCGACCTGCGTGGGTGAACTGAAGCCACCTCGAAAGATTCGGAAACGTGCAGCACCAGGAAGGGGTAACTGAGAAAAAACAAAGACCTGGGCGGTTGTACCACCCACGTGGCATGAAGGCAACTCCCGGATCGGCGGGACTTACGCTATGGGGGGTAGGGGAACTATGTTCGCCTTTGAGCAGGAGGCATTGACATCACACGCTACGGGGGACGAGCCAAATGTTAGGATGGGCACCACGAGAAAAAGGTACGACGCGCACGCTTTTTCATAATCGCGTCAGAAGGAAAAGGGATTCATTGACCCCTTTTTCTGTAATGTTAAAAAAAAAAGGGGCCCCGGGGAAAAAAAGAGTCTATGAACGCCCCTCTAGTGGAAAACTAAAGAAAGGCCTTGCAAAAAAAAAAGGGGTTAGCAGGAAAAAAAGGTTCTATCCAGATCATAAATAAAGATTGTCGAGGACACAGGAAGCGCTATCGACAACGTTGAATCGAGCGGCAACAAGAAGACCACTAACGCAAGCAGCAGGAAGGGCTGGACCCATTCCGAGTTTGGAAAAAAAGTTCGTTGTGAAAGACCCTAAAGTAGAGGAAGAAAGTCACTCGTACCGTGGAACATTGTAATCGCTCGCCGAAAGTTCGACGACTGCCTAAAGGGCGCGGTAATTAACGAACTACGGGACACAGGAAAGAAGGCACTTCCTAGTATCCGTTGGCAAAATGGAAACTCCATATTGGTAAGACACGTCGCCTGCACGCCTCAAAAAGGGGACCTCGATGTAGAAAGGGCTAAAATGCCGATTCCGTGGTGAAGCTTAAAGGATGTTTTTTTACCGGCCCGATAAAGAATCCGTCATTTGGGACTACGGCGGAAAAAGGGGGAGGGTGGCGCTCCTTCCAGGAAAGCGCTGACGCAGACTGTACATAAAAAAAGCTAACAAGCGAGCGCACCGGGGGGAGAAAAAAGGCGTCGTGGCACTGGGTGCGTCTGGTACCACCGTACCTCCAGGGAAGATGATTGCTACAAAAACCGACGATGCTTCCCTTCCGGCGGAACATGGGCAGGCCCACCGGAGAAATGAGGACTGGAATCGGAAAACGAACCGCTGAAGAATTGGGACGCGAAACTAGGAAAACTTTCCCCGGAGGGCGGGAAAATGGGAGAAATTCAAAACTCGAGTGAGCCGAACAGTCAGCCAAGTGGAAAGGAGGAGGGAAGAAATGTGCTTAGCAAAAGCCGCCCAGCAAAAGCAAGACCGCGACGAAAATCAAATTGAGATCTGAAGGAGACGAAAAAAATATTCACGGCTCCGTCAGTTACCTCTGCGGTGAAAGGGGAAAAAAAGGGAGCATGATCATTCGGTTACGTAGCGCGGACATAGAGGGGAGGACACGACGACGGACGCTACTAGCACGACAAGCGACGTCGCTATTGGCAACACAATTCGTCAGCTCCTCGGCGCAAAGGCGACCTTTCGCCGACGCCGAGGGGGCAATAGAGATGTCGCTTGATGAAGTGGGGGAAAGGTCGCCTGACGATCTGCACATCTCCCAAGGCAACAAGGAAAAGAGATCCAAAAAAAACTAAAAAACAAGAAGCTCTTCTGCTGAACAGAGACCAAGGGAAGATTTCCAAGCAAGGAAAGGGGGGGAAGGGCAATTCCAGCTCGGCTGCCAATGAAGAAGGTGCGGGCGGGCCGCGTTGACCGATCTCATCTCAAACAAAAAAAAAGATTATGAGAAGAAGATGCGGTCAACGAAGAAACCCAAGGAAAAGGAACTTTAAACGAGACAGGGAAGGCCTTCACTCGCAATTGAAAAAGAAAGAAGGGAGAGTCGGGGTCAGCCCCGCGCAGAAAAAAGAGGAATACGGAGAATAGTCCCTCTCGAGAGTGTAAGCTCAGAAGGTAGGAGGACCTCCATTCAATCAAAAAAAAGACATGGAACCAATCAAGGTAGGGATGAAGGAGAGCCCTATCCGATAAAAACGAATTGCAAGCCACTTAGAAGGAGAAATGGGGACGGTTCCGTTTGCCTGAAGAGCAGAATCCTTCGGCTGTCATCCCGGGCGGTCCAGAGGAAAGGGTAATTAAGCTGCCGTCCTCCAGGCTTGCAAGAGGAAGGAGGGAAGGCGTCGAACAAGTCGCCGCCGTCAGACGATCAAATAAAGACGTGGGGTTACTTTGCGGAAGAAGACGCTGATGGCCCGGAAAAAAAGGGGGTATTCTCCCAGAGGGGGGAGAGGAGAGCGGGCACGTTTCGAAAAAAGAGGCGGACCAGTTGGACGTCGGTGGATTCATGCGGCGGAAAAAAGATCCCTTTTTCGACCGGCAAAGAAGGAGGGTGTTGAGAGACAACTCCTCCCGCGGCAATGGAAAAGATGGGAGCGGGTGTACAAAAAGCACAGCGAAGAAACTGTGGCAGCAATGTGGCAGTCTGTGGGAGGGGATTGCCGGCCCACGGAAATAAGTGGAGAAAGGAACTAGGCTGATCCGGGCGTGAAGAAAGGAGGACACCACTGCCCGTCACGTTGAGAATGATAGGGCGGAACCACCAAGGATCCATCGAAAACGGGAGGAACGCCGTGGCTTCCGGGCGTACGCCGCCAAAGACAAGTTTTATTTGACGAACGGGGGACCCTTGATGCTATCAACCGTTTTTGGAAAAAAGGGAAGGGATAATCCCTATCGTCTGAAAGGTCCAGTGGCGGTCATGAAGGCCGGAGGGGAAAACGTCGTCGCCGCCGTCAATCGAAGAAACCAATTCCTGACCCAAAGATACCGACGATGATGTCAGGGAAAAGCGACGTGCCTAAAACGAGACTGGTACATATCCTACTCCAGCTGCTTTTTGAAAAAAAATGGTCTCGCTCGACGTCGAAAAACGTTGGCTCTCAGAGAAAAGTTGCACGCGACAAATCTTTGGCAGCAGGCAGATCGCCGATCGCGAGGTCAGGAAAACGGGCAGAAGCAAAAATGCCATCTGCAAATGATAGGGAACGAACAGGAAAAGTATTCGTGGCCCACGAGGGGGATAGGGGGTAACTTCCTACACGTGGAAAGGGAAAAAAAAGGGGGGGTTGGTCACGCGACCACAGCGTGCGCAGGTCTAAGAGCGTAGACGAGGAGTGAGAAGAGAACCTGGGAAAAAGGTGATCCCGATGGAATGTCCAGGAAAGAGGGAAAGACAGGCGACATACCCTTTACTTCCCGCTAAAGAAAGGAGCCGATAAAAAAAAAGAATGAAAAGGTGTTGGACAACCAAAATTCGAATGACTCGCCGACCTGAGGGGAGGGACCATTCCTCTTGACCGAGGGACGGGGCTCCACCCCACCTGTCCGAAAAGGAGGGGAGAAGTGCGCCCGAAAAACGGAAAAAAAGGAAACACCGGGACGTACTGGCTCGGTTGGGGTATAAAGATGGAGAAACGAAGACTACCCACCGATACTTCTCTGTGACCAAGCTGTACGCTAAAAGTGGCCTCGCGGAAAAGCAAGATCGATGGCGGAGGAGGAGGGAAGAGAAAACGATCAGCGCGACCGCAAGTCGAGCTGAGCGTGTAGTCAAAGACACATTAAAGTGCGGGAGGGAGGGGTAAAGGTCATCCTGCATGCTGTCTTAATGCCCGTGCTTGACACGGGAGAAATTAAAAAAAAACAGCTGGGATGCGAGGAAAAAGGGGAAATTGGCACCCCCAAAACACTCGGTCTCACGTCATCTTGGCAAAAAAACTAAGGCTTCTCATCAGTCGGGGAAAAAAAAGCTGTAGATCGATGTCGACGCCCAGCTTTTTGTCCTGCTGAAGAACGTACAAAAAGGCAGGGTCTAAAAGATTGGCTCAGCGCAGAGAGGAAATTTCTCCAGGACACGTTGGCGCGACCTACCACTTCGAAGGCTGTCCAAAAGAGGGGGCCGTCAAGCCCATCAGTCAAAGAAAAAAGCTCGTCCGTCCCCGAAAAAGAGGGAAAAAGAGTCGTATGGCCCTGGGGGACCACTTACCGAGCTCCAGATCAAAAAAACAAAAAAGAGGAGGAGAGGAGAGAATGAAAAAAAAACGTCAGGCCCAGGACAGCAACGGCGAACGTTCGTCCGAGTAATGACGGGCACGCTCGAACCACCGCGATACCGTCAGACCTGCTGGGAAAGTTTCGAGAAGGCGGAGCGCCGCCGGGAGCAGGTAGGACGGCGCCTAACTCGGAAAAGCGTGGTACTGGACGAAAAAGACTCGCTTTGGCTGCCCGACGGTCGAGACGAGGGGGAATACAACTGATCCAGGTTAAAGAGGAATCTTGTTCTCTAGACAATAGAATAAAGGCTTCCATCCCACCCGGCAGGATTCGAGCGCGCCAGCTTCCAAAACTCAATTAAAGTTGGGAGAGGGTGGCGCCATCGCGCCCAGCACCGGTGGAGTGTGACCGGATCGCATCTGTGGCGAACACCAAACAAAAGGAATTCTACATCATTCGAAGCGGGGGGGAAAAACTAAAACGCACATCTACGAGAGCTGGGCTACAACCGCCAGGGGCAACGAATGCCTCTTATCACGGGGGGGACCGCCCCGTTCGTCCGGAAGAAACTCGCTAAGGGAAAGTATTAATGACTGGGCACCCTCGTCTCGGGGGAGAGAAAAAAGTTAAAGCCGCTGACAGAACGAACAGGACGCACCCGGTACCAGGGGCGGGAAACAGTTTCAGGGGAACGAAGTTAACCCCAGGGATTCCCGCCGCGGGAAAAAGTCTATTTCCACATCCCGCTCGTCACAGGGAGTCAACACACTCGATTAGAGGAGAAAAACCTCGACCGGAGGTTGTAAACAAAAAACGGCATCAGATCCATTGCCGTGGGGCGGAAAAGAAAAGTATGAGTGTCTCTTAGCACGGGGAGAAAGGGTGCGCACTTTGATCGGGACCACACGGGGAGAACCCGCGATACTTGTCAGAACAGATATCCACAGTGAGCTACTACAAAGGCAACATGTGCAGGGAGTCCAGGACACGCTTGTCTTCGGACAGGGTTGGGTAACAACACAGCCGCCGGGATCTAATAAGGGGAGAGGACCCCGAAGGGGGAACTTTGCTTAGACTGGTAAGAAAACTGTGGGGTCGCTCCTTCTTTTTGCGATAGGAAAAGAGTATAGCGGCGGGCCAAAGATGGAAAAACAATTAAGAGGGCGAACGGTGGCCGTCCTGGAGGCATAAACCAAAATCCACAGACGAGGAGCATGACAGGACGTGAATAAAGGGGCAATCTTTTTTATGCCGAGAAGGGTGAAATACACCGTCACGTCACGCTTACTCGCCCTGTTACGGGGACAGGAAAGGGGGGTCAGCTCGACTCGCCGGCGGCGGGGGGTCCTAATAAGGCCAGGACAACCTACTTTACCAAAAAAAAACCAAGGGGAATTAAGAAAAGATGGGCAACCGGTTTGAAAAAAAAAGAAAATTGGAATCACGGGCGCCGTCGTCACCCCCTCCACAAGGAAAGGGAGGGGAAGCCCAAAACGGCCGGAACAGCCACACGGTGGAAAGATACTGCTGTGAAAAAAAGCTGGTTGTTGACCGCCCGAGGATAACAAGGAAACGAATTGGGGATACGTTCAAGCAGAAAGGGAGGAAGCCTCGGCAGGTGCAATCACTTGCGGACGAAATGGAAAAAGAGGGGAAATCAAGTCACCATCGAGAAAACCGTGGAAGGAACAGTTAGGCGTGTTTGTCCCGGTGAGTCTTGTACCAAAAAGTAGTCAAATCCTGTCTTTCCTCGGATGAGTGAAAGAAAAAAACGACGAAATGCGGACATTTCCGTTCTACAATGGAAAAGAAAAAAGGAGATGAGGACTGACGGGGCGAACCAGGAAGAGGTCAGTTAAAAGGATGTCTACAAACTTGCAAAAACTCTTTTCACAAGAACGTAAGGAGACCGCTCCGCCTTGAAGGAGAAGGGGACTATTCAAGCGTCTCACTCGGGGGGAAAAAAAAAAGGAAACGAAACGTCGTCGGGAGGCCGGATGGAGGAACAAGAGCACTTCTCCAGCGGCAGTTACAGGGCTATTCTTCCGGGACAAAAGGGGCGGCGCTTCTCGATTGTTACGTAAGCAGACAGGGATAAAGCTGCCAACAAAAAACTTTGCAGAGGGGCAAAAAACCGAAATCGCTCGCAGCCTGGTTCTTTCGAAAAAACGGCCAACCGGCGAGACAGGGAAAGAAGCGCCTGAAAGGTGTGGTGCAAAAATAACGAGAGCCTTGCGAGGTACGCCCGAAATTAGAAATCCTCTCTGAAAAAGACAAGAAGGGGGGAACTTTCATCCGAAATAGAGGGAGGGGGGGGAAACCAAGAGCGGCGCTTCTTGCTTACCGAAAAATCGTAGGTGTCCAGCGTCTGCGCGGGCATGAATGATCGGCGGCTAGCTCAGAAAGTTGGAGACGGAGGGAACTTTGCCATCTATCTCTAAGAAGAGGGGAGACAAGAATGAGGCGATCTCTGGTCAAAGAAGAACGACGACCCATCCCCTTCGTATAGGGCAGCCGAGCGGCAATGCACCGGAAAAACAAAGTACGACGCTCGGGGGTCATCGCGAATCCAAGAGTATGGCTCCTATATCGAGCAAAGGGGGCGGAAGGGGGCATAGGAGGGGACTAGGAGAGAGGGCGAAGACCTCGCAGGAATCTCATCACGACCAATCAGGGTCAATCGTCCAGGCTTCACGATTTCACTAAACGAAAATTGCGAGGAAACAAAGCCGCTACGAATCGGGGGGATAGAAAAGGAAGCGCAGGGTAGTGGGAAAAAGGAAAAGGCCGTAATCGAGAAAGAGGGAACCGGGGCTAAGGAAGGAACTGCACGACCTAAGCGGCATGGAGTCGGTCGGCTCTCATCGGCTAAAAAATCAGGGTTGTTCTTTGTCAAAGCGGGAGAAGAAAGTCTCAACTTCAGTCTAGCGACCGCCTCCAAGAGTTAAGAGAAAGGTCGTGCTACGGGGTCGACCGAGAAGGCACTACTTTCGGCAGCAGGTGGAGGTTACTGCACGACATGTTGCCGAGGAAAAATTTGTCGACAGGCCTCAGGGCTGGGAGCCTTCCACTCCTCCAAACACCAGAAGAGGGGGTTAAGGGTGGTACCCGAAAAGAGGACAAAAAAGATTGTGGCATAAAAATGAAAATTGGGGATGCGGTATAGATGGGCCAGTCCGAGACACACGGGGGAGGGAACGGTAGTCGAAACGCGGCGGTTACGGGAAAAGTAGTCCACCCGTCAGCGTGTGACCTCTAATCTGGGAAAAACTTAATCGAAAAAAACACCGGGAGGCAATTCCCTTCCTTGGTCGGGGGGTACTAAAATTTGGGGGGTACGACGCTCCGTGGTTTATCAAGAAATACTTGCTGCGAACACGGTGTTGGTAAAGGAGAGGGGGGGGAAAAGTGCAAAGAGGAGTTCCTGTAGGCGTCAGTCAGAAAAAAAGCTACCCTGAATTCGTCCGCAAGGGGGAGGCTAGCGAGCTAACATGAAGGCAAAAGGTATCGAACGTGGAGTAAAGAAAAAAGAAAGGAGGGGCTTACACGAAGGCCTCAACTCAAGTCCCGATCAAAGCCGCGCAGCTGTCGATTACGGGGTTGATGATCTCTACGAAAGCCACAGTTGGAAAACTTCCTTGTTGGTCGACCATCTTGGGAAAACAGTACATTCAGATAGCCCCAGCCGATATCGGGGGGGGAAAAAAAAAAAGCGGTGCGCAGCCAGTAAAAACAAGGAAAAATCGGGGCGCGAACGGGTCGGTAGCGTCGGCACACGAGTATCCGGGGTTACTCCACACCGGGGGGGGAAAATTGGACAGCCACTGTGTGAGAAGGGAGGGCTGGCAGCGTCCGCAAAAAAGAGAAGCTCAACTTCGGCGCCGAAGAAAATTCAAAGCGCTTGGTTAGAAAAATTGGATTTCCATGAGAAAATGCGAAAGGGGGAACAGACCCCGTGATGCCCGCTAGATAACGGCGGAGAGGAAGACGATCTGGCAGAGATTGGTGGGAACCGCCACCGTCTCCGTGTCGGTCGCCTACAAGCAGGCTGACAGCAAAAGGGGGGACGAAGGGGGGGGTAACGACGCTGAAAAAGAGCTGAGCTCGTCGGGGACTCAAGTTATCGATCTGCAGAGGAAAGGGCGGAAGGGAAAAAGTAACGTACTGGCGTTTAGCGAAAAAGCAGCCGGAAAACCGATTCGGGGGAAAACGAGACTCATCACCTGTCAAAAGAACGGGAGGGTAAACCTTCTCTTCTCGGCAGCAGACCAAAAAAAAGATAGAAGCGCACCGCATAGGGTGCGTACTCGAAGGGAGGCCAGCATCCTATCAGATGGAATGAAGAAAGTAACAGACCCATGCTGTCGTAAATTAAGGGTTCCAAATCTGAGTCGGACCACTGAGCGATTACGCCACCGTTCGGGAAAAGGGAGGCACCTCGTTAGACAGACGTCCTAATCCACCGACGGCGCGTCTGCTCACATGGGGGGGAAAAGAATGGGAGGAAACGATGTCGAGATACAGGGTGTAAAACGGGGAAGAGGTCTTCAGAACAAAAAAGGCAGAGACAAGAGTGAAATGACACAGAGGACACTGTCCTGTAAAAAAAAGACCACGCATGGGCAAGAGGGAATAAAACGACAATACCCCTTATCACTGCTTCTGACAGTAGAAAAAAAGAAATCCTGGCACAAACGCAAAAGAAAAAAAGCATACAGAGTCGCGCAGGCCACTTCTCCCTTCTTGAAGAGACTCATGTCGCCCCTTAACCACTGGAGGAAAAAAGACTCGAAACAACCACCAGAGGGGAGAAAGGAAAAATCATGTCCCCAGGGAGCCACTGCGACGCGTGGGGAAGAAGGAATTTTCGACGGGCCGGCGAAAAAACGTCGTCGTGCGGACTAGGAGGGGGAAGGGCAGCTGTCTTTTATCGTTCGGAAGCCGGGACCTTTGTGTGTTCGAAAAAAGAGCAAACTCACGGTCGGCTTGTACTGAAGAAAAGGGAAGCTTCGCAAGCAAAGTCGACCAGGGCCTTTTGGGAAAGATCTGAGCCGGAAGGTGACTAAAAAAAATGTGCCTGAAAAGAGAGGCAGAAAAAACCTTTCACCCCACAGGAGGGGGAACTCAGGCGTGGGAAAACCGTGATATGAGTTATCAGGAAGGGAATCGCAATCGCGCAAAAATTGGTCGGGGAGGAAAAAATCAGATGGGAACAACCTCAAATCTTTGGTCATAAAAAAAAAGGCGATTGATACCACTCTACATCCAATAAAAGGGAGGGAAACACGCCGAGGAACGCAAAACGATAGCTGGAAGGATACAGCGTGGTGTGTCTCGACGCCCCAGGGGGTGAAAGCATTTCCGAGACTGGTACGGTGAGCACAAGGAAAAAAAAAACTTTTGGAAGAATGCCGCTTTATCCTGCTTTACTCCAAACGAGGAAGGAAGGAAATTTTCCGCAGTTAAAAAAAGATCTTAAAGGAGCCCAGCATTTCCAGTGACAGGAGAAGGAGTGGTTCCACATCCTCTCGGTAAAAGGGGGGCAGGTTTCACAACGGAAGGACTAAACCCTGCTAACCTTTCGTTGGGAAAAAAAAGGCGGCATGCAAGACCAAAAGCGGCGACGTGCTTATCCGGGGGAAGAAGGGTCTGGCTCCGTTGCGAAAAAGTTGATCATTTACTCACCCGGAGGGAGAACCCGCGCTGAAGGGAGCAGGGAAAGGATATCAGTGAGCTCTACGACTGAAGCTGTGGCAAGTCAAAGTTACTAAAAACGCAGGTGACCCCCGGTTTTCTTATTCACCGAAAAATCAGAAGGAAAGATGTCGCTCCCCCCCAGGAGGGGAAAAGGAGGAGTACTGACTGCTAGTTGGTGATGCTCGGAGGCTTTTTGATCCAAGATCCGAAAAAATGCAGAACTTTTCCATAAGATGGGTCACAAGGGAAATCTCTTATCTAAACGGGGGTGACGCCAGTCGAGCGATTCACACTCATCCTCAGCAGGAGGGGTCTGAAGGGAACCCATGACGATTTGAGGAAAGGTTTAAACCGTCCAAAGGAGAGGGGAAAGATCTTACGGCAGTGTAAGGACAAGGGTTTGTCATCTCGAGAGGGACCGACGGAGCGAAGGGAATCATGCGCGGACTGAAGCCTAACACAAGGAGACTAGGAGATCAGGGGAATCCTGGCAAACAGGGGGTGGGGAAAGGAATCCATCAATTATGGATCAACGGAAGAGGAAACTCAACCGTACTAGCGGCGTACTCACGGGAAAGGGAAGACAAAGTCAGGTTGCTAGAAGCTGAAAAAGAAGATGGGTGGGGGACTCCCTAGAGTTAACAACGCAGGACTTGCACTGCGAAGCCGCGGTTGCTCAGCCTCGGACCCTTTCCTCGACGTTCTGACGGACCGGGTGCTCACCATAGGTACACGGGAAAGGGACCACAATTTAGAGAGTTCATCTGTTTTCGGTACCACCCTCCAGATTAAACGGAGGGGATAGTTTATCAAAAAAACAGAAGCATCATCTGAAGGGAGCACTGGGCAAAAACAATGAGTACGGGAACTTGTACACGAAACCGAGGAAGGGAGGAAAGGAACTGAGCTTGACAACAAAAAAAAAAACGTTCAGGAGAGGCCTCGCGACAAGTTGAGAAGAAAAAGTGGCAGAAGGGCGTCGCAACATACTCTTCTAGACCGAACCACAAAGGAGAGTATCAGAGAATACGTCGCCAATTCACAGAAGAGGGAAGTTTCTAAGCCCGGGAAATCAAGTCCCGCGGTCTAGTTCGGTAAGGAGGGCCCTACAAAAACGGAAATAAAAAAGAAACCGGGGACCGTGCTCTTAAAAGAGACACTACCGCGACTTCTCTTTTGGGGAAGGAAAGAAAGGTCGCTACTCAAAGAAAGACAAGAAGAGCCTGGCCCGCAAGCGCGTAGGGCGAAGTCTGAGTATGCTCTGCTGAAGGGGTGGGACTCCCGGACATGAGCACAGGAGAGAGGGAACAGCTCGCATCAAGTCGCCGCATCTCAAAAAGCCCCCCGCCGCCGAGCTGCGCGCGAGGAAACGGTCCGGTCGGGGGCTCCATTCGGCCTGCGCTGAGGAGAAAAGCGACCGATGACCACGGGAAATAGAAAGGTGAAGGGCGTGACGCTTTCGGGGGGCACAGCTACGTCTCCAAAAACTGAGAGGGTAAGATAGATATAGATGGCAAAAAAATACAAAGCCCGCCTTTCTGATCTCGGTGCAGCCTAACCAGGCATGCATCTCCAAACTCCCCTACGACCGGCTCTGTAAATGTAAAACGGCGCAGCGCCGAGGGGGGGATCAATTCTATGTCATGACTCGAGTGCAGATAGGGGAGGAGTTGTCTCAAAAGGACCGAGCGACCTCGCAGGCATCAAGCGTCAATCGTATCAGGGACAAGTTCAGGCGCTTACGAGCGACTCCTATTTGCAAGAGCTCGACGAAGGGTACGACGAAGAGCCCGACGTCATTAAAAGGGAAAGAACGGCCGTCGTCGGCAAAAAGATTCCTCGCTAGCTCACCGTTAATAGGGAAGCGGAAAAGGGGGCCGGCTGGGAGAGAGAAAAGTAGGCGGTAACTGCCTCTTCTGCAGTAATAGGGAGAGAAGGGTCGTCTCAAAAATAAAAAACAACAAGCTCAAGGGCAAAAACAAAAAAAATACACAAATCAAAGAACCCCCATTAAAAAAACAAAGGAGAAAAAATAAGTGTCCCGACGACCGTCATGTCGGTTCATCTAATATCGAGGCGGCGGGAAGAAAAAGGGCTGGACTTCACTTCAGAGGAGCCTGTCGCCGAAAGGGGGGGGGAGTAAAGCCGTCGGAGGTAAAATGGAGTCGTCGGACAACTACTGTAAGGACGGGGAAAAGGTAAACCAGTACAAACATGTTCTCCGGGTACGGATGAAAAAAAAAAAAGGGTGGGAAAAGAATGACGGAGGGGGGAAGGGAGATCCCCCTCGTCACTCAAGCTGACAGGGGAAAAGATCACTGCACCGACGCCGAACAAGTGGAGAAAAAAGGGGTCTACGAGTGAGTTCCTGTGGCGCGATGGTCCGTAAAGACTTCACTTTCGTGCAGAACTAGGAGAAAAAACGGGGGGAGTTCAGTAGGAGAAAAACGGCCTGTCTTCTTTTCACCAAACGAGAGGAGTTTAACCAACAGCTTATAAAGCCAACACACTGTATCGTTCGTTCGACGCAATACAAGGTGTGATGGTGCGACAAGCTTTTCAAAAAACTTGCTGTGCAAGCCGTTGGAACCAAGACACGGGAGGATGGAGCATCGTCTTGCCTGTGGTCACGGAAGGGAGGGAATAAGAGCCGCACTGAATTCGGAAAAAAAGTCGTAGAGGCACACATCAAACCAACCGGGCGCGTGGCGGTCAGCGAATGACGCTTTCACACGACAGGGAAAGGCTAGGTGGTGCGGGGTACGAGCTGCCATCTACCGAATGGGGTGTACCTCGTATCAACCGGCAAAAAGAGCTTAAATTGGTGGAAAAAGTCTGGCCCGCCGCAGAGCAGAGAGAAGGAAAGAGGCCCAAGCCGACGGAGAGATCACCACGGGAGCACCCGTCAGTGAAACAGCTGCGAAACAGAGGTATATTCGGGGAAAAAAAGGAATAAGGGGTTGTACTCACACGGAAAGGAAAACTTGGTCGAAACGATCTGCCCAACGTGCCAGGGGGGATAGCGCTGTATAAGGGAAGGAAGAACCAGTTGCACGCGGGTCAAAAAGGAGCGTGTTATTTCGATCAACGTGGGAAACATACATGAAGCCCGCTACATCCTTCGACCGAGAAAGGCGATAGGTCAAGGCTGCCGTGGGGGGGGGGCCACCAACGGCGCTTGGTCCAGCATGACCTAAGAGGAACACAAATTCAAGAAGGGAACGGGCTTATTTGTCTACGCTCCACCGCAAAAAGATCGCTAATGGGTAGACGCCATCTCCTCGACTCGCAAGAAAAAAGAGAAAGTCACCGGGTTGGAGTACAGCGGGGTTATAACAGCCCGGACCACGACCATATCAGGGGAGCGAAGGGGACTCTATCACACCGCCGGAAACGTACCTCACGTCATCGGGGGAGGAAAAAATCTCAAGAGCTAACCTCATCAATTGCGCACAAGAGGAAAGAAGGGAGACTCTCGATCAATGGGAAAAAAAAAATGTAACACGCATCTGCATTCTGGGTCGTATCCGTGTACAGAAAACCCCCGGGGGGCGGTGGGAGGAAAGGACTCTATAACTCCAGGTTCACGGGGCAGGGGGAGAACAAGACAGAACACGTCAATCTCTTTGGGCAATCGAGGGAAAGGAGGGGGAGCTCATGTCCGGTGAACAGGGGGCTGAGAAGCGAACGGGGGACTCAGGGTTTAGAGATATCCTCGTCGGACCCCAATTCGAGGGACGTTTCTCATCAACAGGGCACAAAAACCCGACTATTCAAAGGAGGGGCCTACCTAAAAGAGGTAGCGGCGGATCACGATCAAACTCAATCGGACCGGGGCCAACCGTAAACCGAAATCGGGGGGAAAGGGGGAACCCTTCGAAAGGCGGTGAACGCAAGAGAGGGCGAAATTTTGCCCGGCCCTGGGGTAAACTGG
>Ga0179591_1281414_pt1 | contig 14304 bp, 17 predicted proteins | sample CZOMad2_1_08_16f_FD_182891 | JGI IMG/M metagenome (GOLD analysis project Ga0179591, IMG submission 182891) | Vadose zone soil fungal communities from Angelo Coast Range Reserve, California, USA - CZOMad2_1_08_16fungal (PacBio error correction) | ecosystem: Environmental > Terrestrial > Soil >...
TCTGGTGCCAGGAGGGATTCCCCCTGCTTTCGGGGCCGGTACGGGGAAAGGATACTAACGTGGGGCGAGGAGGGTGGACTATTGCAGGGGTCAGAAGGAACGCTAGACAAGGAGGAAGCAACGGCGAAACAGTTTGCTCTCGGGGCGCCAGGTCTAGTCGTGGGCAAAGAGGGAGGTGATTCAGTGACTACCACGCCTAAAGGAGACGAATGGATGCAGTGAGATAACGTCCACCCAAGATCGGGTCGAATAGATCCCTTCCTCTCGGGCAGCAGGACTACTGGCCGCAACAATTTAGAGAAACGCCTTTCACCGAAGGAGTGTACTGCACCGAGTGGCAAGGGGGAAGAAGGTAGGGAGACATAACTTGGGATGCACCGGGGGGTGAGACTGGATCGAGAGGGGATGTATAAGGGGGGAAACGGTCCTTTTCGAGGGGTTGAGTCAAGGAAAGCCAGGAGGTTCGTGGACTCACTCCGATCTGGACCAGGGGGGGGCGAGGGGATTTACGGGCGATGTTTAGACAGGGTCAAGGATGAGCCTATGGCCGCTCTACTGTACTACGGGGGAGCGTAGCAGTCAATCCAAGGGAAACCAACATGACTGACACGACCTCCCTTTTGTCGCTAGAGATGGCCAAGGAGCATATTGTGCGGAATAGGAAAGCACGATCAACAAGAGGAGCGAGTCATTACTGGAAGGATCAAAAGGAGTGATTTCATAATGGAGTTGGGGGGAGGGACGGCTCAAGAGTCAATTAGACGAGCTAGCATTGGGATCTTCATGGGATAAACTTGGGATTCTCAATTCTCTTTAGAGAATGGGAACTGGTTAATATAAGTCAATGAATGGGGGGACAAGAATTCTAATTACCGACAAGAGGGGAACAACTAGGAGTGGGGCGCGAGGACGATACGCAAGGACGGGAATGGAGGGGTAGTAATTCTCATTATCGTTCCACGTCTGAGACACAATCCTTGGTGCTCCTTGGACGCTCTCTCATGGAAGTAGGAACCAGTCCCTTCGGCTTGGTTTCAAGGAGGATCAAACCAACGGAAAACGGGGGAACGCGCCTAAATAGAACCCTTAGGGTATGGAGAAGAATATCTCTTCCACAACACTTATTAGTATGAAAAGGGAGAGCGATGAAGGAAGCAGCGATGGGAGCAAAGGAGGGAGAGGGCTGACACGTCCGGGGGCCAAAGGTCGGGCCGAACAAAACATCCCGCGGAGATTGGCCAAGAGGAGAGGAGAGGTTTTCCCAGATTACAAGGAACCAGTTTACAGAGCAAAACGACTCATGGACTAAGCGGACCTCATTGTATCCGGTCGATGGGAGAGGAGGCACAATATTGTGGAAACTGTTGGTACCAATGGAGGGGAAAGGAGAGTTCCCCCTTCCTTCCTTTCAAAGCAGCTGGCATGAGGGCAGACCAGAGCCTTTTTGCAGGCAGACAAGATAGAGGGGAGCATGAGAATCTTATTGGGAAAAAGGGTCTGAAAAAGAAGCGGTAGAACCTCCCTGGAGGACATGCAGGAATATCCGCTGCCAGGAGAAAGAGAGAGGAGTTACGATCCGGAAAGCTTGTCCAGTTGTGAGAGTTGGTTGAAGGGGATGATGGAGGAATCGCACAGGAGGGTCAGGGGACTTTTGGGGCAACTTATAGGGGGAGGGAAAGGCCCTACATTACGGAGGGTGCGGCAGCTTGACACATAGCGGCCAATCGAACAGGACGAAAGGCCGGGACCACATATTCTCAGTAGCAAGGTGGGCCCAGCAGGGAGGAGCGGATACCCGGGGTAAGCTTCGGGAGGGAAGTGAGCAAGCCTCTGCAGAAAGCGGTCTTATGGGACCCCGGCCCGAAAAGAGGGAAGCCTTTGACATAGACTGTTAGCCAGTCGGTCAGTACAGATCTCAACCCACGGGGAGAGCCGGATGGTAGGTTAATCAGAGGGGGGTCACCACGTCAGGGGAGACGGGGTGGGGTGCACGGAGGGATTGAGATGGCTACAGGGAGAGTCGACAGGGGAGCGGGCTATATCTCGTGGAGTACTAGAGGGAGATGCAAAGCCCTCTCTTCATGCAGGAAGGGCGACGCAATAAATAGAGGCTCAGATCTGTCACAAGGTCAAAAAAGAGAGGAACCCTTGCGTTGTTCTGAGCTTGGACAGGGCGACTTGCCGGATTCATTCAGAAAAAGTGTGGCGGGACAGTCACGCTGGGGACCATAGAAATCTAAGAGTAATATGAAGGGGGGAGAAGGGGGAGCCTTGGGTTCGGGAAGGGCACCGTATTCAGATGGGTCATACCAAGGGGCGAACACTATGGGAGGAAGCAGGAGGAGGGGAAGGCTCCGAGGTAATTATCTTTTCACAGGCTCCGCATGCTCGGGGGGGTCGTGGCAATTTTAGGGGATGTCGCTCAGGGGGGGCGCGGCCTTCAAATCGGGGGGACTCATTGCAACCGAGGAAGCCGTACTGACAAAATGCGACCTGGTCAGTGAGGGGGTGGTAGCCCTTTTTTCGGGAAACCGGACACCGTCGCGCGGGGCGGACGAATGCGGGCCACCAAAATTGTGGCAACTTCTTATCCACGGAGTGGAAGTCGTCTAGGAGGGCGAGATCGAAGACAAAGAGGGGCAGACAGGCGGGGTGCCGAGAGTCTCTGGTCGCGCACCAGATGGCAGACACAGGGCATGGCGTAAACGGGGTACCGTGGGAGGAGAGCAAAAAAAGGGGAGATTAAGCGCGCAAGTTGAATAAATTACTCTTGGCGGCTGTCCAGATGACGCAAATCCTAGGGGAGGGGACCCTGGCCCTTGAGAGTAGCAGGGAGGGCAAGGAAAAAGTGCCTGATTCGCCCCTTATCATGCGGGGACCAGTTGATACGCTCCTGTTACTATCAATCAAATCGGGGATGAATTGAGGTGCTTAGTTGGGGGTGCGATCTTAGAGTGCAGAAGGGGGTGTTCGATCGTATCTGAGAAAAGACAGACCAACATTTATGGCCGCGAGCATCTTGGGGAGGGATTCTAGCGAGGAAAGTGCTGGGGGGAAAAAGCCGAGAAAAGAGGGACCAAACAAAGGAGAGAGCACATGGAGGGAAGTGTTTTTGGGCGCGGGCGATGGTGCAGTTAAAAGAGGGGTAGCGCGTCTACGGCGCTGGGGTCAAAGACTTGGGGTGGAAGCACCGCGGGGCGCAGGATCAACACAGGGGCAGGTGGGGCGGGACACAAGTAAAACCTAAAGGTAGGTTGCACCTTTTGACCCCTCACGGTCCGGGTGAAGCTGGAGGTCTATTGCTCTTGCAACCGCTCTCATGGCGGGTGTTCACAAAGAAGCAACACGGAAAGCGTAGCGGAGAATTCATAACACGGAAAAAACAGGGAAGCGTGGGTTGGGGAAGAGGCACTGTGGCGTAACAACAGCTTGCTGGAACAAAAGGGCACCGTACGAAAACCGAAAGCGAGAGTCCGACGGCAAGGAACGTCAAGACGGCGTTGTAGGTAGAGGCTAACAGATTGGCGTCATCGGGCCTTCCGCGTATCGGAAATGAACTCGGCAATCATCAATTCAATAGGACCAAACCAGGAAGTCAAGGGGGAGCCAGCTTGAAGATCCAAATAGCGGCCATGTGGGGGTTTACACGAATAGTGAGGAAGATGGCGTGAGCCAAAGGGGGAGCATGGGTTAAACCGCGTTTACTACCACTGCGCGATACGCCGCGTCGCTAATTCAGTAACATGGGACGGGCGGAGGACGACACCCAAAGACGAGGAAGATCCTGTCTAGGTTCGGGCGGGCGGCGATGACAACCAGAGGGGCGGCGTCGTGCCGAGACGGCAGGGTGGTACGTGGGAGGGCGAGGGGGGCTGTCTTACGCACGACCCGGAGGTCCATTTTCGTCGCAGGCGGAAATTTTACAGGGATAATATAGGGCGATCCTGGGAACGGATTTGGGGGCAGGAAGGGATCGCGCGAGATGGGGCATAGGGGAAGAGAAGGTTACGCTCAGCCGATAACTCAATTCCGGTGCGAAAAGTTTGAACTTGCCGATCTGCTACACAGAGGGGAAAAGATAGGTTATGATAGCGCAAAAGACTCAGAGGCCTGAGTCGGTAAGGATGATGACGGAGGCAAGGAGAGGAGAAGGGGGACCCGCTCATGGAATCAGAGGCATGGGAAGACCAGGATCCCCAGAGGAAAAAAACGACGATCAACTGCAGGGGTGATCGATGATTTTATCACAGGGGACACGGGAGTCTCTGGGGGTGAAAGCCCGCGGAGTCTCAACACTGGACGGACGGTTAGCCGAAACTCTTGGTTCTGCTGCTGGCCCGCGCCGATGGAAGGGAGAGAGCTAAGATAATTGAGACGGGGAACTGTTGGAGGGGCAGGGGAGTAAGGACAATGATTATCCTCAACTGAGGGGAAAAAGGGCCGGTGGCACGAAAGGAGCAAAAGGGAGTTGGGTCACGCCACCTCATATCGCCGATAGGGGTGTGGGTGGAGGAATTGTGGGAGCCATGTCGATAATGGACTTGGCAGGAAGGTGAACGTGGTTAGAAGCAAGAGTGGTGCTCTCCTGTAACGACGCAAGATGTGGAGGGAGACGTTCACTGGGGGTGGTCCCGACAAAGTTAGAGGAAGAAATGATGGAAGCGACGAGGGAGGCTGGAGAGGGTGGGTAGCTCATCCCAGGCGAGAAAAATGCAAGGAGCAGGGCAGTGCAAGAAATTCTTTTCTGAGGGGAAGAATTCTGTTCACGCAAACGAAGAAGTTGCAATACGGGACTAGAAAGAGGATCAGATGATCCGGTGGGGTTTGCCAAAGGGGAACCGACGAGAAATGTCGAAGGGGGTACTGCCATGTCGAACTTGAGAGAGAAGGAAGCGTGTGATGGAGAAGTGAGGGGCACCGGAGGGGCGGATTACATACCGCCAGAACAAAAAAACAACGCAGCAAAAACTGCAGGGCTTACAGTCAGTCAGCAGTGGTGCCTTAAGGGCCCCTTTGGGGTATGGTAGCTCAGTCACTTAACCTCAACTCTCGGGGCTGACCAAATACGGTGGGTGGGGTGGGGGGGGGGGGGGGGTGGGGTGGGGGGGGGGGGGGGGGGGTGTTGGGGGGGGGGGGGGGGGGGGGGGTGGGGGGGGGGGTGGGGGGGGTGGGGGGGGGGGGGGGGGGGGGGGGGGGGGGGGGGGGGGTTTCAAACACGGAGGGGGATATAATATACCGATAGGAAAAAAATGTGAAACCGCCCGTAGACACCAAGTCACCAGAAAGTGGAGAGTCATCCCAACTATTTAGGGAAGGGAAAGCCGTTTCGGAAATGTGGGAAGCACTGAGGGGAAGTTGTCCGTGGTGTTGAGCTGTCCCTGTCCAGAGATTAAGCCTGAGGTTTGGAAATTGGCTTTTCTAAGATCATTATTGGTCCGCGTACGATTTTCTTAGGTCCTGACGGTGACTCCTGCTGAAGGCATCGAAGGGTGTTTTTGCTGACGCACAAGAGGGGCGCACCCATATCGGGTAGAGAGGAGGTGGAGTCAGCGTACGATTCAAGGGCTGCTACTGAAAGGGGAATCAAGAACACAAAAACTGGTGGGCCGCATTCATCCAGAGCGCGACAGGTGGTTAGACCCAAGAAGGGAGAGGGAAGGTCGTGTCCGGGCCAGGTCAGGTGGGAAGGTGGACATGGTGTATGGCCCGGACGTGAATTCTCGGGCCGCTGCTACATCCGCAAAAACAAAGAAGGCCTAGCAGCGTAGGATGTGGAACGGGAGAAGAGAATAGGATGCTTTAACTCTGGTCTGGCCCGGGTGCGGAGGTCCTGTGAGAGGGAGGGGGTGTCCTCTGGAGAAGGGATGGACTATCATCTCGCTAAGAGGGGAGAATGGGGTGCCAGCTGCTGATGGTGAGGGTCATGCAGTGCATTGCCAGTCTGCGAACAGAGCTTACGGATGGATATATAGGGGGAAATGGAGTTACATCCCTTATGGGGTGTGAGATGGACCGGCTGAATGTCAAAGAGGACCTTCACGACGAGTAAGCACAGGGGAACATCGCAGCCGAGATGCTTATCACCTCCAGGAGTAGGATCGGGAAGGTAACGAGACGGTCGGGGGAATATGTGCGCTTGAAGGGGGGGTGCGAGAAGACTCAAATGGCAGGAATTAGAAGTTGCCCAAGAATTGGCCTGCTGGGTAGAGACATAACGTAAGGCGGGAGGGGGGACCGCACGGGGGCGAACAGCGTATTTGAGCTTAAACAGAGATTTTGGCCCGGGGTATCTGGCTATGGAAGGGATCTGTCGATTGATGAGAGGAAAGTGGGGGACGCCGGGTCCTTACAACTGCTCCTGTGCCGGCGATCAGCAGGGGGGACCAAACGTCAGGCTATGTTGCGTATAGGGAAGACCGTCTCCGATCTGCGGGGGAGGCCGGGAATGCGCATCGGGGCAACGTCGTAAAAGGGTTTGTGAAGAAATAAGGAAATCACACAAAGCGTGTCGCGCAGAAGGGGGAGGGAAGAGAGGCGACGGGGCAAGGCAAAGCCGATTTATAAAGGAAGGACGACGGGGGGTTAGGTTCGGGTCATAAACCTGGAAGGGCGAACAGCACGCCAGTACTGATACTCTCTTGCGAAAATGGGGGGGTAAGGTCCCATAGCGGCCACGCCTGCTTTAAGCAATTGGGTGACTAAGGGGGGGTTCGCTAGGTCGCGTGGACATGACAGTTCACACGAGGTGTAGGGGAGGAGACTGCCTACCAAAGGAACAATGTCCGCGCTCGCAGTGGGCGGCGATCTGGATCAGGGCAGAGGTCGAAAAGACAACACGAAGGGGGAAAGAGGAATGTCAAAAGGTTGGGGGATCGCAGCGTGTTTGAAGCCGAGACGTTAACGGAGGTGTAAATTATCGAAGTATACCGACACCAAGAAAAACGGGGGGAGAGTAAGCGAAACGAGGGATTGGAGAAAAGGCAAGTTCATCAAATGTTGCACGGACTCTTTAAGGAGGGAAGACCTCCGGAGCAGGTATCGTGTCGACAGGGCGAGAAAAAAGAGTGGGTGGACGTGAAGATGTAATCGATGGCCACGGGCCGGAGGAAGGCATCGGGGCTTTGGCTGGGGGAAGAAAACTGGGCAGAAAAAAAGTTGAGGAGAAAGCGCGACCGAGAAGATCACGGATGTGACCACAGGGGATGGAAAGGAAAAAAGCATTCCGCCGCGGACGATGGAGTCCATAGGAGCCACATAATCGGATTCGCGGGGCGTACTGAGGAAGGGTGGGGGTTGTAATTGAACTTAAAAAAGAACGTTCGTAGTGAGGATAGAGGGACAACAGAGTCGGGGGGATTGTGGTTCAACCCTGGTGGGTAGTCCAATAGGGTAAGGCAAAGAATTCGGGAGCAGCTCTCTCCCGAAACGGGAGCAAAAAAGGACAAACGTCCAATCCAATAAAAAGAGGATTAATGGAGAAGGGATGGCGCGGTACACCACAGAGGAAGGAGAACGGAAGGGGAGAGAGAAAGAAAGAAGAGGAAAAGAAGATAGTGAGAATAGAAAGGCCCCTCCGATAGATGGGACCAGGATTGATGCCAGGTATTGTTCATTCATTCAGGTCGAAATCTGTGGAGACCTCAAACGCGTTCCGAGCCCAAGTATATGGGACTGGCGGTGCAAAGAACCTTGAGCTAAGGTGCAACGTAATTTGCTGGGGGGGTGGGGACGAGAATTAATTCACATTGGAAGGGGCCATGTAGAGATAGGCAATCAAGATAGGAGCTACAAAATATTAGGCCAAAGCTAAGAAAGAAGAAGAAAGGAACAGGAAGAAAGCGTCAAAATCCGGTAATTCAAACTACAAAACCGGAAAAAGAAAAGGAAAAAAAAAAAAGCGAAAAAAACCAAAAAAACAAAAAAAAAACTCATAACTTAGTTCAGTGGTCAACCATTTACAGAAAGTACTCCACAGGCCCGTGGACCTTTGTTCCTTGCTACCACCTCATCGACTATGAGAAGAAATTTCGCATGAAAGGGAAGAGGGATTAACTTGCTGGACTGAAGAAGGAGAAAAGAAAGTGAGGCCTGGAATAGCCAAAAGTCTTTTTCTATGAAAGGGACTCGTAGGGGCGGACCGACCAGACACGAACGGCCTATGAGCGAGGTAACAGAGGCCGCCTTCTCAATGCAAACGGGCAGGGGCAAGTGATGGTGGGAAGAAGAGAGTTCCAATCAGAAGAGAACTGATGACACCGAGGGGCGATCCGACTCAATCAGCGGGAGCCTTAAGTAGTTGGGGATCCCCGGTTTCTGAGAATCGAGCAGGGGGGCGAGAAGCGTGGGTAAGGTGTGTGCGGGAGGGTGGTGGGCGGCGTGGGGGCGGGAGAGGAGGGAACTTGGAAGTCGTCGGCGCTGACTCAGGACGCAAGAAGCCGCGATCTGGGGGAGGGGAAATCGGGAGAGAAGGGGGGGCACATCAGAGGATGGGGATGAGGAAACGGGCTGGAAGAAACTCATCGAAGAGGCACTTTGGGACGAGATGACCGCAGTCGAACAGGAGGGGGGAAGAGACTGACCTCCCAGCAGCGGCGCGGGGGGCAATAAGACCAGGAAAGGCCTACCTGTCACGGAGACCAACATTGATAGGGACAGGGCTTCGCTATCACAGGGGAGAGGATCCAACTTTATGAAACGAAAGGAGTGTCCATACTGGGGACTGTCACTTGGGGTGTTCAAAGGAGTATCTCACTACCGGCCAAAATTGTGGGACACTACTGGGAGTAGGGGACGTGGAGAAAGGGGGAGCTCTTGAAATACTAAGGAGAGGAACTATAAAAACGGGACCGCGGAGGGAGCAGGGGGGTAGGGGGTTCAGTCGCGGTGGGGGGGTCTCGGGGAAGAGGGAGCACTTCTTTGGGGGGTTACTATTTCGCGGAAGAAGCGACGAAGGAGGAGAAGAGAGCATTCTGGAGGGGAGTACACAAGTGACACCTGCGCGCGTAGGTGACTGGGGAGCTGACGGGAAACGCCTCCATGACGGATCCTGAGGAATCTTTCAGACCTATCGCCGATTTCAACTGGGAGTCAACCGGTGAAATCACTACTTCGTGCGAATGGAACGGCCACTGTTTCACTTCAAAAAAAGAGTGAGTTAGCAGCGCAGCCTTTTGGTGACGGAACAGGAGAAGGAATCGTACCCTCCGTCAGAGTAATGAAAGACGGTCCTAGGGAAGGGACGTCTTGGGGTGACACATCGAGGGAAAAAGGGATGGGTCATCCAGTCAGATGAGGTCGGGAAGAAGGCGCGTTTCGATAGAGAGGCGTCCAGAAAAATGGCCGGCCAGGCAGATGAATGCTACATCCAAAGTGTCCTCACCATGGATTTAAACGAGTGCTTATAAAGGGAGGAGTTTAGAAAATCTTATAAGGGCGGGTTAAGCGAAATTACAGCGGGAGCTGGCAGGAGGAGAGGTCGTCGCGGTAACCGGAAACTTCAAAAGGAGAACGAGCAGACTAGGCAACCGGCGTCATGGCAGGGGAGGGGGCATCTCGGAGACAGACTGGCTGTTGGTTCTCATAAGGCTATCCTTCATGGGGGGTGATTGTTTGGTCTGGGGAGGCTTGACGGGGCAAGACAGAGATGGGCGTACATTCGGAAGTGAGGCATGGCTCAAGAAGGGTTTTTGGGAAGTTGTTCAGTGGTTTGGTCGCCTCCCTGGGATACGGGTGGGGGGATTCTGAAGCGCACCGCGATCTTTCAGGCGTAAAGAGACTGGGAGAAAGCGGGTCTCGTGCCAGAACGAAAGGGAGGGTCCAAAGGCGCCTGTGCAAAGCTTCACCGTAAGAATATCTGGAAACAACGGCGAGGGGGTAAAAGATAATATGACTTGCGGGTAATGTCAGAACCATCATGAGGAATCTCACGGAGTAGGCCGGGGTTCTCTCTGAAGCGAGACGGGGGAAGGTTCCGGAGTACAGGAGAAAAAAGTGACGGCAGGGGAGGACAGCCCGATAGGGGGAGGGGGGCAAGCGGAGTTTATCCTCTGTGGGTAGGGGAGGAAGTTGGGAGAGGTTTGTCGGGAACGGGCATCAGAATCCAAGGGGGGAAGAGGCGAGGCGGTTATATGGCGCTCCCCAAGATTTTGAGATCCCTCGGCAGAAAAAATGGAAAAGACGAACACAGTGGGGGTGAGAACTTGGGGGAAGTTGGGGCCAGATATCGGCCGAGGGGGGGACGCATCGATGTGACTCTTGAACAGCACAAGGGCCGATGATAGTGAGAGAGGAGACCAGAGTCCAAAGCCGGTAAGGGGGACCGGGTTCCGGTATGGGGGTGCCCATTGAGAGGGTAGCAGTCGAGAAGAGTGGTAAGGGAGTCAAATAGAATGGAAAGTGGCTCGGAGGTTCATCAAAAAAAGGGACTATTGACTTGGGGGGGGGGTCCCGGGTCTTGTTGATCGTTAAATGGGTAACAGGGTAGAGCGCTTAGCTGCGGGATTTCGTTGTGAGGGAAAGGGGCCCCGTACGTGGCTACCGTGAGGCAGGTCAGTGTGAGGATACAGTGAGATGCGAGGAGGTTTGAGGGGTGTGAACCGAAGCTGAATAAATTAATTCCTGGGAGAAATGATACATGAATCGGGGTTCGCCCAAGTCCCGAACTAGACCTGGGGGGTGAGCCCATTTCGACCTGTGATAAGAGACGCCGAGTGTGGACCGGGATTCAGGACACCAAGCAAAAAAAGAAAACCATCTGCTGCCTCCTCAAAGAGAAAAGAGAAAAAATGCGTAGTGGAAAAAGGAGGGACGGCTGGCATTACCTTAAAGTTTTCAGCTGAGTTCTCTCATACTATGAGAGCGGGGAGGGAGAGAACTTGATACATTAGATTGTCGGAAGTTTGCACTGATGGCAAGAGGAGGGAAATAAAGGGGGGGGAAATGGGGGAAGGAAGGGGAAGCCGAAGTTATTGCGCCCTGGGAGGAAGATTCGACCCCCGAGGGATTTGAGAACAGGCTGTGTAGTTTTGTCTAAGGCTAGGGGCCAAGGGGGGAAAAGTGTGGCCTGCCCCTAGAACTCAAAGGGCAAACCAGGGACGTGGGGGGGGAGAAAATCTTCAATGGCTTAGGTCATGTTCAGCACGGACCGTACGGAATGACGTAGCGGTAACCAGGTCAGGACGTGCGTCGAAAAAAAATGGTTTCCATCTTCGCCCAGAAGAAAGAATCGATTCCGAGGCTAGGGCCGACGACTGCGTTTGGAGGCAGGGTTAGGAACGAGCAACGGAACTGTAAAGAGGAAAGAGGGGGTCGGGAGAACTCAGCCGGGGGGGCCCGAATTCCAGGAGCCACAGAAGGCGAGAAGGTTGTTTCAAAGCCCGCTGAGGGGGGCCGGGCCCCGAAGATATCCTTCTCTGGAGTTGGGATTGCGGATGCGCTTTCTGCCACAGGGAGGGAGAAAAAAACCGGGCGGGGAGTGATCCAGGGATATCCGCATCCTCCCTGACGGTACCCCGGTACGAGTAGGCACGGCTCATGAGGGTCAGGAGGGGACAGGGGATTCTCCCCTCGTATGGGGGTATCCGGGGTATCGCACCTCGGGGAGTTCAAAGGGGGATGGAGGATGGAAATAAGGGGGGGGAGACCACTCTAATTCGAGATGGGGAGGCGGCGAGGGACTTGTGAAAGAAGGCCCTGGAAGGTGGTCTAGCTCGACAACCGCGGCTAGTGATTGGTGCCCTTCAGGGACTTAAGAGGCGAAGTGGATAGTGTAGGGCATAGGGGGCCGTGGCAGATCGCTGGGGGCTCGATGCACCGATCCTTGAAGGCTCCATGACGCTCATTCAAAGAGCACCTTATAACATACGGCTGCACATAGAGGGCAGGGGGCAAGAAAATGAGAGGACACTTGGAAGCAAAATTGGGGGGCGGGAGGGAAAGGGGCTGGCAAGGGAATGGGGGTTTGGACAATGCTTGGCCTCAGTAGGGAAACCACAGAATCTCCGGGGGAGAGAGGGAACGAACCAGTGCGGAGCTAAAGTAGGGTACAGAACCGAGGGGGAGCTAGGTCATTAACAAGATAGTCAGTATGGGGAAACGAAGAGGATTAGTTCAGAGGGGAATACCGCACGAGGACGGGTCACAAAAGAGTTAAAGTACTGGTGTTGCTCCTAAGGGCTGAGAGAGAGGCAGTTTAAAAGATGTTGCAGAGAAGCAGTCTCCCCTGGAGCTGAAGCTCGGTTGGATGTGCGCAACTGCAAACTCTTATTCATTAGAAGGGTGTTGAAAATCTCTTGGTCAGTGAGCGGAAATTGGAGACCTCACGTGGGTTGAGGGGACCGCACAAAGGGAGCTTCTGGCAAGCCCGTAGGTATTCGAAAATTCCCGGCCGTTGGGCCTAAGGACTAAATTTTCTCAAAAGGTCACAGGGACAGATGGGAGAGAGGTAGGGGAAATCGGGAGAAATGTTGGTATTCAGTGGGCCACGTGAGGAGGCACGCCAGGTACTACTAACGCTCGAACTTTAGCTACTGAGCCAGGAAAGCATGTCTTTCGTTGTGAAGTCAGGCTTCGCAAAAAAAAATGAACCGAATAGAAAGAAAAAGCACTCTCTGAGGGGAAATGAGGATCTGGAATATGAGATAGGCCCATCATCTCGGCAGACGACACCTCTTGGACACGAAGACGCGGACCGTTGCTTGGGGGGCTCGACGGAGTAACAAAACAACCCGACGGGGAGAGTGGTCTCAAGGGCGTCGTAGAGGGACAGGAGGGTGGGACTGGCATTGTGGGGGGAGAAAAAGAGCAGGGACTGAGTGAAACCTCAAGTGGAGGCGATGAAAAGGCTCACAAGAAAGCCCAGTTGTCGGGAAACTGTGAACGTTTAGTGACGCACGTGGGGACCCTTCCGGCTTTCTCCATACAGGAGGGGGGCTGGGGAGGACGGGGGGGGAAACGGGGGTTAAATTTGAATCAGCGACAAGTGCCAGGCGCAGAACCTCAGTTGAGAGTAATTCCGGGCCCTCCGCGATGATCATGGATCGGACTCCCAAGCAGGGAGAAGGGGCGCTTCTGGAAGAGAAGTAACATAGGGAAGTACTGTGGGCCTATCGGATCGTCCGAAATTTAAGGGGTGGCATACTGTGGGCGACTCACGGATGTTCTGGGGGAAACGTTCGTATTGCCGTGGGGGAGCAAGAGGCACAGCGTCCTCGTACGTCCGACAGGCGAAAGAGAAGGCGATCTGGCTCAATACGTCCATTTTTAATCGCGGGGCCCGCCAAGAAGAATAGTGTAGGGGGACCCCAGAGGCAGGGGAATTTAAGAGGACTGCTGGGGGTAATGAGACTGAGATCAAGGCGGGCTACTGGAAAGGTAAAATTATATTGGGGGCTGTAGGTGGTCACCCGATAAAGAGTGTTTAAGGGATGACGGTGATAATGGCTACTCTAATCGTCACAGTAAGTTCCAGATTGATAGATTCTGGTTCGTCGATCGGTAGGTGGTAGGAACCAAGACGATTCCTTTGAAGTTGCCCGGTAAGCATCTCGGACCTGGTTAGGTTGGGGCACCGATACTGGTAAATCGGGGGAGACACCGCAATTTGGGGGCAGGGCCTATTAACAAAGGGTTGAGGGAGATTAAAAATGTGAGCAGAAGCTCACTTTTGCCTCCGACTCACTGATATCGGGGCGGGAACAATGTATCCATCCCTGCAACGACAGGGCTGGTTGTACTTAGGGGGGAACAAAGAACGAGTGGCAGGAGACCGCAAATATTTAGGGACGGGGGAGGGGCCAGCGGGATCGGGCGGACAATTTTCTTATGGAGACTCGATAGGTAGGGAGGGCCTGCACAAGCCACGAGACGCATGTAGCAACGGGTCCATGAGAGAGACGGTCCGCCCCTCCTTGCGGAAGGGTGGAATTTTCGGAAAGGAAAAGTAGCATCGTTCGCGGGAGCAAAACGAGAAGGTTTCGCCCCCCGCTGATCGATCACGAAGGAAGAAGTCTGGGAATTCCGAGTCAACAGACAGGGAGGCCTCTGAGAGGGGGGGCCGAGGGTGTTAGATCAAGTGGGACTCAACGGAGAACTGAAGGCTTAGGCGCGGGAGGGTCGGCTCCGCATAAGGCAACGGGAAGATTCAGGGGAACGAGTACTCCCGATTACGTTAGCCAAAGGGACGATGAGGGAGAGGCCCGGGCACTAAGTGAGAGGAAGCTGAGAGAAAGGGAAAAAATACAACCGAGATCTGCCCAAGAAGATAACAGTGATATAACCAAAGGTGGGTCGAGTCACCAAAGTGGG
>Ga0179591_1287723_pt1 | contig 14302 bp, 9 predicted proteins | sample CZOMad2_1_08_16f_FD_182891 | JGI IMG/M metagenome (GOLD analysis project Ga0179591, IMG submission 182891) | Vadose zone soil fungal communities from Angelo Coast Range Reserve, California, USA - CZOMad2_1_08_16fungal (PacBio error correction) | ecosystem: Environmental > Terrestrial > Soil >...
CGACCAGCGGAGAGAGGGAGCGGCGCAAAAGGCACGCTGATGATCAGCTGGGTTTGAAACGGGAAAAAAAAAGCGACCGTGGGTCGCTGGGGTTGGCGGACGTCCAAAAAACCGCAAGTCAGGAGACCGAACGAGTTCCTCCGCAATGTTCAAATGGAGACCGTCACAAACCTGCGCCGGGCGCGGGAAAGAGGTCGGAAGGGTTGAGAGGAATAACACGGATGGGGGACGGCGCGGTTTCGGACGGGGGGGCCGCGTCAAGCGGACAAAAAAAAGGGGGTCTAGAAACGACCCTTTCAGGCGGAGGCCCACTCACCCAGCCAACTAGATGGCGGAGGCATCTCGACGCTTGTACAAGTGTGTCGTGTATGAGAAAAAAAGCGGGGCCGAAGAAGCATCAAAAAGAAGCCGAAGTGGCAAACAACACGAAAGGGAAGGGAGGGGAAAAGGTCTATTGGCCGCCGTACATCGGCTTTCACGTTGACTGCAAAAACGAGGACAAAACGGAGAGTCGGGAGGCGACCATCAAAGAAAGAGAAGAATACTGTTGGGCTCTAACAAGGGACGTCGAATTGCTGGGAAGGATCCAGTCGTCCTTCCAGGGTGTACAAGAGGGTCCCGGTTTCAAAACTTGAAATACGTTGTCCTCGCCTGGTGAAAAGGCTTTCTATACCCATGCCGCGATAATGCTAAGTGAGTCTAGATGCAACGCGGGGCTCCGGCGCAATGGAACCACAACGCTCCAGAAAAATGCTTCCACAACCGATGACGTAAGGAAATTTCAGGCGAATTTTTCTGGCGCTGGGATCTCGACCGGGATCAAACGGCCTTCAAGGCGGGCGAGCAGCCGGTATGAGGAGAAGGCGCGGCTCGATTTGAAGTGATTCCGAATTATGCTTTGTGGGTCGGTGACTTCGCGGCGTGTCTCGGAGGAGGGCTCGGCGTCGAAGAGAGAGAAAGATCGCAGCGAGCGGGGGCGGCGGGGGAAGGCAGGGGAAAAAGCGAGTACGCAATAGGAGGGATAAGCCGAACCAACACGCTGATGCGGAAAAACCAGGTTCCAGCGAACTCATAAGCGCGCGAGGGGAAAATGAAAGGGACGACGGAAAAAAATGTCCTACAAACGAGGGGACTGCCCCCTCCCAGTTGGCCTGACTATCGTCGGTCACGCGCGTCGTCGACAAGCCTGGTTTGTTTCAAGAAACGGAATCTCCAAAAAAGAAGAGGGAAAGAGCCGCGCCCTCGCTATACGCCCATCCAATCCGGCCGGACCCGTACTCGTGGTGGCAAAAGCGAGGATCTTTCCCGTGGAGAGGGAAGAGGGGGGCGGGGGGAGGCATCGATATGTGTAGAGGGTCCTTACACAATTTACCGCGTTGGTGTTCTTTCGCGGATCTCTCACACAAGGAGAGGAAAAAGATAAGACGTGAAGCAACCAATACTCACGGGGGGGGAACGCATCGCCTAAGGATCAGGAAGACGGGAAACTTCACCGGCCTGAAAAGTGACACCCCCCCCCCCCGGGAAAAACCGTCGCGTTTTCAACTTCCTCCTATTTCGTGCGCCGGCTCGCCGGTGGCAAAGGAAGTCACACAGAGTGTTGGAGGAGCAGATTGAACACCGGTGCGAAACGAAGCGATCCTAGAAGATCCTGAAAACTGGCTTTGATTCCTCTGTTTTATACATGCCTTCTTTCATGAGACATGCGAATCGCGAGGCGTTTCCGAAAGCATGAAAGGAAATTTAAGTGGGATACCCGGGCCCTTTGGTTGTGGAAGTCAATATAAGCATGCGGACAACGCTCCCTCTTCCCTCTCATTTTCCAAGGGGGGGATATCATACGACGGTAGTGAACCTGTCGGGGGTAGCAAACGCCGCGAAAGGTACAAAGCGCCCAAATCGATCCTGCGGGCATCATTAAAAAAAAACAGGCATGCATCGGGCCTTTTCGCCGCCTACCGGGGGGGCCCGCTTTTCTCATGAAATGAATATCCATCTGAAAAAAGCCGTGTTCGGGAAAAATCTTTTGGGACTACTTCATCGGGAGTTTTCTTCCGGAAAGGGTGTGAAGGAGATTGGCATTGAAAAGCCGGAGTACCGGAGAACATATAATGAAAAATGGAGAGAGCTGATACTTAAAGCCTTAGTCTGTCAATCCTTAAAGGGCCAATTTTTTAAAGAGCTCAATACAAGGGGTAAGCACCGGAGATAGCTGATCGCCAACCAGGGGAAGGGCTCCACCATTCAGGTTCCAGAGGATGGTTTTCGGCGCATAACCGTTGTTTAACAATTTGGCAAAAAGGTCAAAAAGAGAAAAGTAGGAAGCGAATGCTCAAGCCAAATAGGAAGCGTTGAAGAATAAAAATTACCTAGGTTTTTTACTTCGGGGGTTTTCGCTTCAGTCTGCCTCCGCATTGTGGGGGAAAGAAAAGATAAGAGACGAAGTCCGCGTCAGATGTACTCCAACCGGGTTTGATTGCCTACTTCACCTTGTGTGCTCTGAACAGAAGCGAAGAAAGGGACGGCGCAAACAGCTCGGAGGGAGCGTAAAAACAACACACAAAAACTCCATACAGGGAGGTCGACTTGACCGAATGAAGAAAATAGGGTCCCTCGGAAGGACGCGTTTCGGGTGGCGGGCTGGCAAGAACAGCGGTGGCGTCTGAATACAGGGAGGGTAAGTAATAAAAAAAGCCCCTCCACCACTTCTGTCACTCTTTACCAACAAGCACGAGAATCAATTTAATGTTCAGCGTGCCTCGCTTCCTATTCAGTCATCTACGGGGGCTCCCCTTCTGCGACATATCCGTCTCAAGCCGCCAGGGGGACGCTTCTCGCTATAAAGAGTAAAGCCTACAAATTTGATATGCTTCTATCACATTTCCTCCCGATTTTGAAACGCTCTTTAGTCCGCGCCGTAGCAGACACTTCCTGTGAGGGAGAAGCCTCAAGGGTTGCGGGGAAGGGAATCCCAGGAAGGATGCGATCGGCTCATGCAACGAAAATGCCTTTGTCCCTCTTTTAAGGGGCTCGGCTGCGATGATGCGTAGTGATGGGGGGTGGGAACCCCGAGGGAAAACGGGGCTTCATCAGGGGTCTGGGGAAGGAAAAATCGTGTCAGCCTCGTGCGAAACAGGTAGATGGAGAGAGGGGATTGTGACTGTCGTCTGAAGTTCGTGGCTTTTCCTTCCTTCCCGGAAGAGGCCTCATCGGGGCCTATACTATTTTACAGGGGAAGGGGGTCTGTCGGAGAACGTGTCAGGCTCGTGTCTCGGAGACCACCCTATGCTTGCGCCTGGCATGTGCCGACCGGCTTTAGAGCTAGGAGGGTTCCTGAGAGGGGGGAGAGTCGACTGGAAGAGCGGGAGGCGGATTTGTCCTTTTTTCGCTTTTTTCGGTTCGTTTCGCGCCGCGAATACGACGGAGACGTGGAGGGAGATCGGATGGGAGGGGGAGGGACAAAAAAAAGGAGTGGGTCTGGGGGGTCTGTCTGGGTTAGTCTCCTTATGGTGGAAATCTACTCACGATTCCGCTGCCGGGGAGGGGGGGAGGAAGAGTCGCCAAAAGGGGTCGCGGTTGCTTCGTCTCCTTTCTAAGAGCCCGTGTGCGCGAGGTGAAACGGCGGGTGGCTTGAGAGGAGAGGAGAATCCGCCGACGTAGGGAGAGTCTGGCGTTTTTGGGGCTTTCCTGCAGGCCCGCCTGACGGGGCCCACCGAAAAGAGGAGTCTACCCGCACTTCTGGTTGGCGATAAGAGTCTCTCTTTGGGAACCTCGCTCTACCGTCGTGCGGGAAAAGCGGCAAGCTGGACGGGTAGGGGAAGGAGGCAATGATTTGAGGAAAGTCTTCACTCTGCTGCTCGGAGGGCTGGACTATCGCCGCGGGAACACAACTCGAAAAAATTCAAGGTGACGGGGACATTATAGACCTTCCTCAGGCGAAGGGACTTAAAGATGTGAATTGAGGTAGCCGCGGGTGAATTGTCCCTTTAAAAAAAGTGACCAAGAGGTTCGACCCAAAGATCGTGCGTCCAGGGTGGAGTTTTCACGAAAGTGGTTATACCTTCCCTTGTCAAGGAAGGGGGCGACAGTTGATCTGCAGGCTGGGCCGAGGAAAAAACTAAAAGTACAATCGCTTTTCCGGGCAAGGGAGGGAGCTAAAAACGTGTTGGAACTGCGGGGACACCCAAAAAGGAAGTAGAGCGGGGGAAAGGGCGAGCGCCGAGTGCAACGCGGCCCGTGGGCAGAGAATAACTACACTTAGCTCTTTACGCGGGATTTGGGAGGAAAAAAAGGGAAAAACGGCGGGACGCGCGCGCGCTTCTGCAATAACCAAAGAACTTTGTGGTCAAAAAAAAACCTTCGGTGAAAATCTTAAGGAAGAATGGAGAGGAAGCTGTCTCGGGCGCGCGGCGACCTTCGGCTTTTTATTACTCAGTTAACCCTCCGGCTGGGCTATTCACGGCTATTAAACGAGAGAGCGCAAAACAAACCTGAAGCTGAGGGGTCATCTGGGCCTCCAGCACAAGTCCTAGGACAATGGATACCGTTGGTGGGGGGGAAAAAAAAAAAGTTCAATTAGAAAGTAATAGAGGTCCTCAAAAGGATCCCCCGAAAGGAAAAGAGGGAAGAGCATAGGCTCACAAAAAACAACACGGATAAGTATCCTTCTTTTAACTGGAGGGTCTGTCCTCCTCTACGGGGAGTCCGCTACTTTCATGGGGAAGGACGCATCCCCACGCGACCGGGCGTTAGGACTTGGGCTGGTTCCAACCTCGCGATAGGAATTAAGAAATAACGAACTGAGGATTTGAAGAGGGGGCTGTAAGTAGGAGGAAGAGTTCCAATCCGTTTGACGAGAAAAAGACTCAAACACCCTCAACAGACATAGGGGGAGGGACTGTATCTAACAGCCTTTCTCATCTATAAAAGGAGCGGGGTGGTTGCGCACGCCGGGACGCGAACGCGGAAAACGTACTCTGTACGGGGCACAATTCCCGGACAGAAAAAGGGCGGAGAGGGTTTTTCGGATAAAGCAGGCCGCTATTTCAGGCCGCTATTATCTTCCTCAACTTCCTGTGCCTCCAAGGAGAGGGAGATCGTTTGATCCACACGGGGTATTAAAAGATTAAGGATATTTTCTCTCGTTTATGCCAAACGCCCAGCTAAAAATTGACAGCTAAAGCTTCGCACAACCTTATGGGAAGGAAAAACTCAGCCCAACCACCGAAGAAGGAGGAAAAGCACCCAGGGAGCCGCACTAGTCCCTTGCCTCTTGCCATTGGGAGGTAAACAGTGGTTTCCGCTACGGGGGGAACGAAGGAAAGGACACAACCGAAAGCAGTCTATCGAGCACAGGTACCGGAGAAATCTAAAAGCGGAAGGAGTGGGGTGGGAAATCTAGGTTCGGGGCAAATAAGCATACTGCAAAATAAAAGAAGGTGAGAAAAAACGACGGATCGCTATCCATAACGTTCAAACATGCGTGAGGGCAAACTCGAGAGTCCAAAGGGGGGGAAGGGGGGAAGGGGGAGAAAAGAGCGAGGTGGCCGTTGGTGCCGGTCAGCGATTTCAGACTAACTAGGCCCACTAACTGTTCCCTAAAGAGATACGGTAGGCGGCCCTTTGGAAGCATGCGCCTCACCCGACCTTGTGAGCTACATCTCTCATCCTCTTACTCCTAGACCAACTCCGGGAAAGAAGAAGATAAAGTGTACTGGAGAGAAGACTAACTTGACCCGCGGCATTCTGGAGTTTATTGACTAGGGAAAAATGGATCTCCCGTGTAAAAAAAGAAGCCACAAACGTTCTCGCACTCCTAATCCCATAGCGGCACTATCTCTCGGAAAAATGAGGGGGGAAAAAAAAAAAGAGAAGGGAGAAAAGACACAAGTCAACACCCGAAAGCTGCCGATATTGCCGAGGAGTGGTAGGAAAACGACATCGCGCATAAGAACGACGAAATATTAAAGTCAAAGGGCCCGGGGTAAACTGCCGCGAAGACCTGGGACAGGAATGCCAGGGAAGGATCGAAAGCACGGGGAGCGATGATTCCAATTCAGGACCGGTCCTATGGGGGGAGAGAAGAAATAAAGAGAAAAAGAGACGAGCTTGTGATTTGTCATGATGGCCTAAGCTGAGCACGGGCACGGGGAAAAAAGTAGTGACAGCACTACGACAAGCATCGGGGGGCGAAGAGGAAAAAGAAGAGGGGGGAAAAAAAAAGGGCATTCAATCTTCGGGTAGAAATGAGGGCTGAGCGATCGGATCTGTAAAAATTAGGGGCCTAACGTAGAATGGAATCAACAGTAGGGTAAGCGCTCTCTGTACGAAAAAGCATTCGCTTTCGCAAGGGAGGCAACGTCTCTGAATATAAAGGAGAGACGGGAGGGGGGTAGAGAGCGACGATCTTGGGATGTATTGGGCAGATTGAGGCCCCCGGCTGTGGACCGCTCCATCAGGGATAGGGGGGGAAAACAAGGGGCCGTTAAAGAGGGAGGAAAAAAAATAGGATTGGCAGATGAATAGCGCTGAGGTTTGTTAACGCCTAAAGCCGGTGCAGTGAATAATATAGGGACGGTTCAGTGGTAAGCACCCAGTCGAGAGAGTTCCGGGATCCGAGTTAGAAGGGTAGTAACAGGTGACTTTGTTAAATAGTACAGCACTAAAAGGTGGGGATTTCGTTCGAGCTTGTGGGGGGGTGGTTTCTGCCCCTTTGTAGGAACGAGGAGGTAAGCAGGACAGTTAGCGAAAAGATCCGGATATTTCTCAGGGACACTGGAAGGTTCTCCAATTTGAGGGGGAAGGAGGGGGTGACGAGAAAAATGAGGACGAGACGACGACGTCCTGGGAACAACAGAAGATTTAATGAAGTGGGAGGGAAAAGAAACTATAACACTCGTGCATTTTAATGGGTCGGTTTAGCAACAAGACTATAAAAGAAAAATCTCAAGAAAAGAAGAACGGAGAGGGAAAAAAGCTAGAGAACACAAGACTTCTCCGTTAGGCTAAGCGCGCCTTCCCGGGTAACAGTTGACCTGGGAAGAAGGACAGAAAAAAAGAAAGGTATTTCTTCCATAAACATGGCCGGTCGGCATATCTATTAGTGCCGATGGGGGAGGTAAGGAGAAAATTGACCATGACTACGCCGCATTCCGCAACGCCGGTGCCTTCACCAACCTGTTCTTCAAAGGAAAAAAAAAATTGGAATGAGGGAAAATTCTCTGAGTAAAAGCCAGACTCCATCAGGGACGCCTCCTACTGCAACGGGAGAGATCTATGTGTCATTTGACGGGATTTGTGAGCGTACGGAAGACTGGCTCGTTTCACGACGACTATTAGTGGGAGAAGAGGTCGTCTTAAGGTCAGAGGCTGAACATCGGGGGCCCTCTGCCTCTAGGGGAGCTAGGTACTGGGAGGAATCTGCACACAACGAAGCGTCAAATCCGACGATCACAGGGTGTCGGGAAAAGGTGCGCGGTAGCGTGTCACCTTCGCTTCCTTCGACAAACCACTCAGGGAATCTATCCCCAGTCTTGGGCTGCTCTTCGAGTCGTCGCCGGGGGGCGGTCAACATCTTGGTTGTCAATCGAGAACTTCCAAACTCGCAGGGCCCATTTGGTCGTGACAGTAGGGCCCGCAGAACAAAAGAAAGGGAAGCTGGGGGTACACTTCCGGGTTGCAAGAGAGCTCGATCCAAAAGGATGAACGCCGGGTGGTTCAAGGCGCATGAGGGTGATAGGACTCACGACTCTGAAAAAGGAGTATTGGCCGGAGGGCGGGGGTTACGGAGAATGCTCCACAACACCGATTAAGGTTAAAAGAGAGACACTGCCTCAAAGGTATGTGGTGGACGAACAAGGCGAATACTGCCTATACCTAGGACTCCGGTTCAAAATACGGAGGGCGTTTCCCCAACAGCAAAAAACAAAAAAAAAAAAAAAATACGGTGGGGTGCGTGTGACTGGGCGTGGTCGAGATCTACGGGGGGCGGGCGCCTTGGAGGCACGACAGGGTTTGGTATGCATAGGAGGGGGAGCAAGGGTGATAAAGAAAAAAAAAAAGAGCTTCCCGAGTCGCCCCGCTCGGTCTTTACTCCCGAATCGGGGTGGGGGAAGAAGGGTAATTGTCTGATTCTAGGGAGAGGGGGCAGTTCCGATTACAGGTTGAGAGTGGGGAGGAGGGGGGAGATGTTAAGATCCTCCTGCTTAACGGGAACGCAGGGGGAGGACGCGCCCCCCGGGCCCCGCGGCCGACCCCCACCGGCGGGGGCGGACCAACGGCACGGCCCTGTGCCCCCGGGGGCATGGCCCCCCCCCCTGGCCGCGACGGGGATCCCTCGACACCCACCGTCTCCGGGGGGGGGCGGCCGAAAGCTAGCTTTCTGCTCTCAGCCGAGACCTATGAGATAGTCTGAAACCACAGCGGCATCCCGGCGCCCAAAATACGAAATAAGGTCGGAATAGGGGGGAGGAGCCGCCATGGAAAGAAGGATTTAGGCCGGACGGTTCAAGTGCGATACAATTGAAGAGGTGGGGTTGGGTTGTCCGGGGGGACGTCATCGGCTGGTAGGCAGGAATGGTGGTGAAAGAAAGAGGGGTTGGAAGTAGGAAGGAGGAAAACAGATTCAGAGATATTCGCATGTTTAGAAGCGACTCCAGGTAGAAGCTTCTTCAATTAAAGAGAAAAGGGTGGGAATTTGCAGGGGGTAACCGCTGAGAGAAGGGAAGAGGACCTAAGGAAAGAAAATATTATTGTCCAGCCTGGGTCCCTCTATTGATGGAGAGACGTCTAAGGTTTACTCAGTAGTGGTGTCAGGAAAAACTCTAGTCTGCAAAGGCGAAGAGTCCAACGAGATAAAGGGGTCAGATCATCCTCCACTTGAGAATCGGTTTTTGGGGGGATGGAGCTGGGAAGGAGGAGGAACTAGAGGAGGTCTCATCCCTCCCTCATCATTAGAAACGCGAGATGCTTCCCCAAATATAGGGAGTGAGGGGGATCTAACTGGAAATGGCTTCGATCACGCGGGAGGAAGTTGGGACTTCGGCGGAGGGTGGCCGAAGACGGACCGTGTATGATGACGCGGTGAACAGGCTGGAAAAGAGGTAAATCTGGACAAAGGGATTTTCTTTTAGTGTACGCAGGAAACCGGAGCAGCTCAAAAAGCGGTGAAAAGTCCCGGGACAGCCTTCGTGACCGGGACGAAACAAAAAGAAGAGGAGTCACCAAACACAGAGCTTTCAACGACCAACGCTAGTAAGGGGAGATCAAATGGGGGACAAAAAGACCCTATAATCATCAGGGCAAGGAGATACCAGAGGAGAAGCGGTACCTTTGCCCAAGGCCGACTCCGATACTCCAAGAAAGATCTCTGTAGACTAGAGTCGGAAATCTGGATCACTCAACGCAAATTTGCCTAAATCCTGGAGAAGGGGCGAAATTTCTGAGCCGCTCAAGTTCGAAAGGGGGACTGCTGCAAGAACCAAAAGTAGAATACGTCCAGGCCCGGAGAAGGGGCGGCAGCAGAGAAGGGGAAAGGAGCGCCAGGGAAAAATGGACCCGGTTTTTTCCTTTCTCATAGAAAGGTTTGCGTGGCCTTTAAAAAAGTAGCTGAAGACCTCACGGAAGGCGCTTGCTCGGGTTATGAAAAAGAACTAGGGAGAGCAAGGGGGAAGGGAAAGAAAAGATCCCCTTGATGTTATAATGGTTCTGACTCAGGTCTCCCGTCTAGATAAGCGGGAGAGCCCGGGCCTGTGCATGGGTTGCGGCGTGTGGAGAACGGAGACGCTTCTCGGGGTTTCCCCCAAAATCGCGACCTCCATGAGGCGAGGAGTGGACCTCCTTCAGGGGATGGGTGGCGTGCGATGGCGCTTCGCCGCAGGCGGTAACGGCGAGAGGGGCTAGAAGGGAGAAGTATTCGTTCTAACGCTTTTCAGGTCCTTTCTGGTGCCTGTAGGTAGAGCCGGATTACGTCGCTGGCTCTGAACTCTACGCGCAGATTCCGCTCGGCCTGCCGGGGAAAGGAAAAGGAGAGGAAAGGGGAGAGGAGTTGGGGGGGGGAGAGGTCGTTGATAGGACTATGAAAAGACTCTTTTCCTGTAGCTGGAGATGGGCGGAAAAAGAAGGGAGACACGCCGAAACGCCTGCCGCGTTCCGTGCGGAGGGTGGAGGGGGGGGGATCTACTGAAAAAATCTACCAATCAAGTGGACGGAAAGCTCAACCGGTGAATAAAAACCCGCCTCGTTAGAGGGGCTGAGGGGGGTTTCCGAACGAATTTATAGAAAGGTTGTGGACAGGAGCGAGCTGAGTTCGTTTCGGTAAATTGCTGCTGGTAAAGAGCGAGCTGCGCTGACGGCGCTGGAGCTCTTTAAAACAAAGAATACATCTTCTTAACCGAACGCAAGCTAACGCCCTTACCGATGTGTCATTGTGACTGGGGGGGGGTTTGGAGACTCAAGGGGAAAGGAGTTCCTAAAAATCGGTGAAAAAAACTCGGGTTCAGGGAGGGGGGGGAAAGGGGGGGGGGTTAGGGGGCTCCTCTCTCTTTTTTGTGACGTTGATACTTAAACGTCCTCATATCAAACAGGTTGCAAGTGTTGAAGAAGCCGCGAAAATATATTCCGCATAGAGTACAAACGGTTGCAAGGAGAGAAAAACAGGACGATATATTGTTTCCTCCGGGCGAATGGAGACATTGAGAAAAAGGAAGGGACCGCGCCGCGGCGAATAAAACCTCACACTATCTCTGGATCTGGACGGTGGCAAGGTTTATAGGAAGGGAGGAGAGCGAAGCGCGCGCTGGAAAAAACAAAAGACCTGGGGGAAGAGGGGGGGACCCTCTCTCTCTACGAATAACTGTCAGAGATGTTTTTTCAGCGAGGAGAGGGCCGAGTCGTGCAGTTTAGCGCACGATGGTGGGGAAAAGAGTCCGAAAGGGAGGATCATAACCGATTGAACGAGCCTATTGACCTCCAAGAAGACAGTCGAGGAACGCAGGAGACGGGGATTTTCCGGGTCCCGTCGAGGGATGGAGGAAAAGGGGGGGGTCGGCCGGCCGCAAATGCCGCCCTCGCCCGTAGGGAGGCTAGTCTCAAACAAAAGAAGTATTGGGGAGTAAAAGAAATATAATGGAAGGGTTTGTGTTTCATTAGGGATGCCAGCTACGATCTCGTCACGGGGCCAGGGAACAAAGCCTCCACGGGAGAAAGAGGAGGATTTGGTCTGACAGAATCTCCCAGAAATAGAATATCAAAATCGGCGAAGAAAGTAGGTCAAATAGGGGGAGTAGCATCCACCGAGACCTACGTTTTGGGGGCACTAGAAAGGAACATCGATAACGTGCTTGAGTGCGAAATTCTCTAAAAAGGGCGGGGGGGGGCTTGTGCGCCAGAGAAGGGCGGTAGCGAAAGCTCTTGTATGAAAGCTTAGGACCCCGTAGAAGGGAACCTAACAAAAACATCTCTGAGTTTGTGAGAAAGGCGCCGTGAGCGAAAAATCAGAAAGAGGTCCCGGAAAAGATATTGGAATCGACACTGCGCCCACATATCGGCCGTTGTCGCCGAGCAAGACGTCTGGGCAAAGTGTCGCGAGTTGCGGCACGGAACCACCTGAGGGAAGATCCGGTGACTACAAAGGAACTACTGCACCAAAAAACCTAATGGGGGCGCAAATGAAACCGGGGCCGCAAGAAAGGAGGGGGCATCGGAAAGGTCGGATAGGTAATTCACGGCCGGGCCTACGACAAGAGAACGGGGGGGTCAGCGCGGGAGCCGTGGGAATGAAAGGAATGTGAAAAAACCCGTTAAACATTATGAAGGTATCCCAGCAGCAGCAGCAGCTCGGGGGACGGGACCCGCCAACAGTGATTTCGACAAGCCCACCGGGGGGCTACACGCGTCATGCCTGAAAGCCAGCGTTTGACGCAAACGAGAGAAGCGCTCAGACAAAATTATAGGGGGGATGCAACTCTGGTTACCGGCGGGCTTTCTATGTGCGGGAAAAAGGAGGAAACACGAAACCGATCACTGCCCGAAGTACCGCGAAGGGGGAGAAGTTGGAAAAGGAATGTAAAACCTGACCACATCAGAAAGAGTCTACATCGTAAAAGAGATAGCCCGCGTAAAGCTCAACACGCAAAAAGATCCAGTTACATCATCTACACAGTGCGTAATCGCGTAGCGGGACTATGGATAACCACTACGCTGAAACTCACAGGACACCGAAAGTCGAAAAAAAGTGGTCTCATCGAAGAAGATACTAGAGGTACACGAACGACGGTCTGAAAGCGGAGGGGAGTGAGGAAACGAAAGAAGGGGTTCACGAAAACCAAAGAACATAGAGAAAAGGCTCGGGATTTAGGCAGAAAAATGCTTTAGAAAGACCAATCGGAGAGAGAAAAACTGAATCAATAAAAGGAGGGAAGAACTGGTCGAGTCTCTGGAATCATGAGGTTGCACATCCCCCTCCAACTCATTAAAAGGAGGCTGACCCAGGGACGGAAGGATTAGTTATTGAGATCACCTTCTACTACATGGGTCCGGTACCGATAGGATATCTGGTCGCGCCAGTTAGGTTCACCGAGGGCTCTGCACTCAGGAAGACGACGGCCAAAAGTCGCGGGGTGGTCAGACGCTCCAGATAGGGTAAAGTACACTTGGGTGCTCACCATTTTCATTGCACCAAAACAGAATGCGGAGCACCTTAGCGGAATCTGGGGAGGAGGAAGCTGGCATATGTCCGAAGGGGGGGGCACCTTGACAAGTCAGGGAGGTTTAATAGGGGAGGAACGGAGCGTACGGCGCTGCCGTGGAAGAAGAAACGTCAAATTTATCAAAACCTGATCTGCAATTTGCTCGGGATACTGGGAGCTCTAGAGACACCTGGGACTTAGGGGGGGGGCACAGACTACATGGAGTGCCAATTTGAGAGGCCCAATTCACGAGGGGGGGATGGAACTGGAACAGATTCTGGAGGTTTCCCCAAGTAGGCTACTTTTTCCTGAGTGGGGTGGGGGGAAAGTGCACGAAGGGATGTCCACTACCGCGAGGGGGACGCGAAGGGTTCTTTGACACCGGTACCCGCTTCAGGGGGAAAAGCGAAGCGGATTCCATCGGAGGTACACGGGGCAAGGGGGGAAGGTTCGATCGTTCCAGCAGTCTTAAAAGGGGGGAAAGGAAAAGGGGACCTCACGAGCGCCATCAACCGGCAAGAGTTGGGGGTGGCTGGATCACTATGGACCGGGTGAAACAGGGAAGGGGGAGGGGTCGCTCGCCACTAAAAAAGGTAGTAAGGAAGGCTCTGAGAGAGCTCGCCGAGGGAAGGCGGGTGTTGAAGGTATAGGGGAGTGGGTCACGGGGGGGAGTGCGAAAAGGAGGGAAGGACGCAATGGAAACCTTCACCCCCCTCAGGTAGGCGCACAGCCCTCCTCTAGAAAAAGTGGGGGGAGTGAACGAAAGTCTCCGAGTCGGTATAAGACCCTTCCCTCAACCGCCAGTGGGGGAAGGGGAGACGATCACACAGGAGACTGTTGACGGGGGGGTGTTGAACTCCTTATTACTCAGAACAAATTCTCCCACAGGAGAGTGCATAAGGGGAATTCCGGAAGTGAGGGCAGAAGATGCCGCGGTCCTAAAAAAGGCAAGTGCCCACCACTAGAGAAACCACAATTAACACCAGACAAACTCGTAGCTGGGCTCACCAGAAAATTTCACTTCGTGAGCATGTATCTCAAGGGACTAAGGGAGATCTTCAAGATTCACAAAGAGAAACCGGAAGATGGAAACCTTGTATCGAAGATTCGATTTGGCGAGTTCAGGAAGGGAATGGGGTCCGAAGGAGGGGGGGGGTGTAACTATGTAATATAGTGACAAGAAAGAGGATCTGTTGCCTTGCTTTGGGAAGTAGCGCAGGAGGCAACCGGATGATCCCAGCCTTTTCATTCTAGAAAAAGATAACTAGTGGGGGAGGTTTAGTGAGGAAGTCAAGCTGGCTATAATGGCTCCTAAACGGGGGGAAAGGAGGGGCCAGGATACCGGAAGAAGGGTTTCGAAGAACATGTAGGAGGGAGATTTCTACGCGAGGAGGGGTTGGGGGTACACAGATCGTTGGATAGAGAGAAGAAACAACGCGCGGGCATATCCACGGGATAACGCGTCGCGCGGGACGTCGCACAAAGCCCTAACTGGAAAAGTGGGGTCCCGGAGAGGAGGACTTGAGGACTTTGCCGGGGGAACGGCCGGTTGCTTTGGGCAGAGGAATGCGAGAGGATAGTAAGTAGAACCCTCTTATCGCTTTTTCGGGTCCGTG
>Ga0179591_1322453_pt1 | contig 14301 bp, 13 predicted proteins | sample CZOMad2_1_08_16f_FD_182891 | JGI IMG/M metagenome (GOLD analysis project Ga0179591, IMG submission 182891) | Vadose zone soil fungal communities from Angelo Coast Range Reserve, California, USA - CZOMad2_1_08_16fungal (PacBio error correction) | ecosystem: Environmental > Terrestrial > Soil >...
CAGAGGGGGAGAAGGGGGGGTGTTGAGAGGATGAAGGCCTCTGTACTCAGCCGAGTACGGTTGAACACGAGCTGGCTAAACAGGTTTAACCCTGGGGAAGATGTTTATCTTAAGGGGGGGGATATGGCGATCGCCGACGTGATACAGGCCGATGTTGATAGATACTGGGACCGAGGAGGGTAGATTTCCTTCAGGGGGGTCGGACGTCCTATGAATGGCTGCTAGAAAATCGATCACCCAGAGGCGGAACCAAGTAAAAGGGAAACACGACCCAGAAGAGGGGCCACCGCGAAACTCTTGCCTGCCGCATGGGGGGAAAAAGACCAGTTAGGAATTTTATGAGGCGTTCAAGGACCCGTTCGGAGATCGAAAAGAAAGTGAGCGCTGGGAGTCAATTCCGCTCGGACTCGCTCGGCAGATTACGAAGGGAGGGAAAAAGATGAACGCATCGAAGGGATCGAAATAGGAGCCTGGGATCGAGAAGGGGTTCACCGCTGATTTCTACTTTGAAATGTTGAAGAAAGAAAGATCTATAACCAGGATCCGCTGGGCTTCTATGGGACCCGCGTTTCTAGAAGGAGGGGGGACGGGGGCGCAAAGACGGACAAAACTGGCGATCAAAGTAGGGGGGGGGAGGAAGACCGTTCCTACTTTGGTTTCAACACGGGAGAGAAGGGCATACCAAGGATTAGAAAGCTGGGTGCTCAAGGTATGGGGTGTTCGGAGGAACGTAGAAGGGAGTGACACCGCGGCGACCAGCACCGCGGGGGGATTGAAAATCGAGATCAGAGGCGTGGGCATACGAAGGGAGCTCAATGGAGCAAGATGGGGGGGGGGCATGGCGGACCATAGGTACGGGTTCAGGGAGGGAGAGAAAAGCTCAGAGCGCGAAAAGAGACTGGGAGGGAGCTTCAAGATAGAGAAATTGGTACGACTTAAAGGACGGGTAATTTCCTTTATTTACTATGGCCGCTTCGGAGGAACGGATGCAAACATGAGGGGAGCGTATCCTTTTAGCTCTATCTACAGAGGGCTAGAAGGTGGAGAGACTGAGAGATTTTTAGGAGTACTGGTGATTATACCTAGTCTCAAAGGAGAATCGGGGGAAACGAAGCGGCTTCCGACAGGCAGGCCGCTATTCGATTCAGACGAGGGGGGAGGAAGCTCGAACTGGGCGGACTTCCAACGGTATGAAGGAATGAAGCTCGTCCAGACCTCAGCCAGGGGGAGAGGAGGTCAAGCCCTGGGGGATCCAAGCCACGCACGCGATTAATCGACAGGGGAGTGCGGGTTGAACTGCGTCGGCTTACGAAAACGGGTCGCTGGACGCACCTGTCATCCGAAAATTCCGAGCTGGTACAGTCAGGAGGAGGAGAACAACGTATTTAGAGAGCGGCCTACGTAAGGAGAGCTCGGACTCGCCGAGGACGGGAGGATTCAAAGACTTAGGGAACTACTGGTCGGGCCAACAAAGCAAGGTGGAGAAGGACTGATCGCGTTCCGGTACAAGCAGGTTCCTTGGGGGGGATTGGAACGACGGCGCAGGAACGAAGAGAGGCGAGGTTGAAGGGGGAACAGGCTGCAAGCTTCAGGACTAAGGGGGGAAGAAGACTGGAGAATGTCACAATTCCGCGAACTCTCGCGGCCAGGGACCAGGCATCCTCGGGTTCGGGATGAATCGCACGGGACCTTGATGGATCTCAGGGGGAACTTCATGTCTCCCAACTCCTCAACGCTATCGGGAAAGGAACGCTTCTGGGGGAAATAAAGGAGATGGGACCGGTCTCTCTGTAGTTCAAATACATGGGTCTCGTCAGGCATGGAAAAGATCCTACTCAGTCCAACTTTACCAGCTACATTAAAGAAAGAGTCCCTTACAGACAGGACGCGTCGACGATAAAGCTCGGTATGAGGGTAGGCCCTAACTATCTTACGGCCTGAGGGAAGAACAGACAACACCATCGGGGGGGAGAAACGTGGAAGAGACGCGTAGAAGTCGTCTCCTGAACGAAGGGGGGGTAAGGACTGTCGGGAGATGCGAGGGGCTCAATCGATATCTAATGGGGGAGGAAGGAGGAAGAAGACAAGAAAGGGTCAAAGCGCACACGTTGGGTGAATTCGGAGTCGCAGTTGAAGACAGGAGGCAAGGGGTCAAATGAAACTTTTCGAGGGGGGGGGGGGGGTAACCAAAAAAAAATTACGTCCGCCTTATCTCCTTTTCTCCTGAGGATACAAAGGAAAGGATAGAGGGAAAAGCCACTGGTCTCAAGAGCCCATCTGGACGTGAGGGGGAGGGGGGGAATAATTCTTAGGGTCAATGCACATTCCCTCGAAAACGGTACCGCTGAAGGGGGTAGCGAGAAAGGGGGTGCTATGGAGGGATCAACGTAGATTAAAAACTTTATTTTTCGTCATCCAAGAACCGAGGGGAAGGGGGGGAGCCTCGGGAGGAAAATACAAGCGAGTAAAGGGAGGCAGTTCCGGGAGTGCCACCTCGGAGTGTGTATACCTCGAGGAAATAAAAAGTGATACTGCGTGCTTGGACAAAAACAGCGTAGAGGAAGAAGAACCGAGGGGATCTCACAATCGGTCGGTCCAGATCTCCTCGCGAAGCCTAAGGGGGAGCCGTTTTCTGAAAGGACGGAAAAACAAGCGACCGGAGCACCGAATCATCCACGAGCAAGGTGAAGGGGAAGAACAGAGGCCGGGAAATCCGGAGGGGGGATCTCAGTCAAGTGGCATAACAGGGAATAGGGGGGAGGGTTATCACAGGGGAGGAGCCGGAGGGTGGGTAACTGGCCCAGGTACTCACTCGGGGAGTAACAGGTCGACATCGGCACCAACGCGAAAGGCATCTCAGAAACCACAAAGGGGGGAGTATAATAGAGGGGAAGGATCCTTGAGAACTGGGGGGGGATGAACCTGCGTCTTCCTTAGGGGCAAGCTTATTAATTTTCAGATACACCGACGAGGACTCGAAAAAGGGGGGCAACTTCTTCCCGACTGGAAAAGGATCTACGTAACTTGTTGTCTTGATCTGACGCAGGATGGGAAGTTCATGAGGGGGGAGGGTGCCACGGCTAGTGGGGGAGAGTGGGCGCGTCTCTTTTACGACCGTTCAGAATGGCTGCAACGGAACAAGGCTTATCAAGGGGGAGGAGCGTTATAATCGGGAAGAAAGAGCGGTGGCTGCGCGGCCCTCGCCACTTCTTGGCGAGAGAGGGCGGAAGGGGGGGAAACAAGACATTGAGTCTGTTAAGTGGCAGCTCTCACAACTGACTGGTACAGAGGGAGGAATTCTTGAACGTAGGGGGGGGTCAGATTGCTGTCCTCACTGGCAAGCTTAGGACGGATAAGAAAAAGTGAGAGGCAAAAGACTGTTTCTACTGAAAGGTCGAAAGCAGTTCTTATAGGTAGGAGAGGGAAAGAATCTTAGACAAAACGAAGATCGCTGGGCAGGAGTCTGGCCTTGGTTTCCTCGCCGAAAGTTAGGGAAGGGAAAAAACGGGGGAAGGGCGCAGATATCCGCAGTAAAATCATCTCGCACCGGGGAGACCAGGAGCAAGGAGGGACCCGAGCTTTCTTATCAGGAAAGAGGGATAGTCGTGGTGTCGGAGACGTCTCACGGGAAAGCAAAGAAAGAACCGCAGTGGCGAAATAGAAGGCGACTGTAAGGAAGGCGCTTTAGGCTGGGGGACTACTCTCTAGCTAAAAAGAGAAGGTGTTTTTTCCGAGGATTCTAAGCGGATAAGGCGGTCGGGGGGTTGATGCCTCCGATCAGAGGGTCGACGCGATCTTGGGCGAGCAGCGGTCTAAGTAAAATGGGGGAGGGTGCCGGGATGGAGGGGGGGGGGACGACTTCAGGAGCCCTGACAGTCGAGCTTCTCACAGGTAGATATAGTTGTCAAGACTGGGCGACGAGGCACGAAAAGTGAAGATGGGAAGCGTATCGCGGACGTTTTAGTAAGGCTAAATTAGAAGAAGAAAGCTCCTTCTGACAGGGTCGAAGCGGACCTGCCGAGACGGGGCCGATGCGATTCCGAGACGAATTTTGAGGGAAGTCTCCGAACCGGGAGCGTCCTGAGTAGGCAGTCGCTGGAGGCCGACAGGGGCCGAACAGTCTCGTCGTCACTGGGAGCCGGAGAGGAAAGTCAAACCAGGACAGATCTGCCGGTCATCATCCCTCGACCAGTGGCGTTGTCCAGCAAACACACACACAAATCAACCCACAAACCAAAAAAAAAAAAACCAAAAAAAAAAAAAAAACACACAAAAAACCAACCAGCAGTCGCTTCAACTCAGGATCGGTTCTCTCCGTCCAAGGCGAAGGAAAGAGAGAGTGAAGCTTAGTGATCTCTAAACAAAAGTAGGAGGAAAGAGAGATCTAATGAGATCTAGGGAAAGGGGGGAACCGGCGCGTAAAAAGGGGACGAAGGTCAAGGTGACCGAGGGCTGTGCGTAGGGAAAGGCGCTAGAAGGGAGAGTTTCCTGGTGGCCTGGTGGAAGAGGGCCAGACGACTATCGTAGTGGAAACAGTGGGGATAAGGAAGGGCACCCTATGGGAAGGAAGTAATCAACCTTTCGCGGAATCGCACGAGTAATTGAGGAAAGAGGTCCGACTTGAAATCTTTATCCGTAGAGAGCTTCTGCTGAGGCTTAGGCCACTTTTAAGATAGTCTACCAGAGGGAACTTGAGTTCCTGTAGAGGCTAGGATGACCGGAAGAGAAGAGAAATGCCTTTACGTCTAGAAGAACCCAGTCCATCCAGGTCACTCGAGCGAAAAGAGGCGCCCTGGACGAAGAAAAATCATCGCGGTCGCGGGCTCGACGGAGGAGGGGAAGGGAAAACTGACGAATCCTTATCGGGCCTTAGATCCTCCGGAACCATCGGCCAGACAATTTGGGTAAAGCGGGGATCGTATGGGGGGAGCGGAGACAGCTCCAGAAGGGGGGTGTAGGGAAGGCGGAAAGTCGGGAGGAAATGAATTGGTAGACTGTGCTAATAGTGATACGCCTGGAACCGACCAAAAAAGTATCACCGCCAGGAGCCATCCTTGCCGGGCTCAGAGAACGTCGGCAAAGCAAGGAAAAAAGAAACGCGATGACGGCATACGTCCTAGAAGGGTGGAAGTGCCCTGGGGCGACTTCGAATTTAGGAGGGCCCCGGTCTACGTAAAGAGGCCCAAGAATAGGCTAGGTCTGTGTCTACTGTGCATAGCCCGACTCGCAGCCGTGAGCCCGCCTTCTGGGGAAGCGGGGGGAGGGAAAATGCGGCCTAGCTCAAGGGGGGAGCGGCATCCGTATAAGCTGGGCTGGGCCGATCGTACAGCCACCAAAAACGGGATCCAAAACTGTCGTCGGGGACACGGGATTTCCAAGGTGTGCAGGAAAGAGAGGGACGCCATGCCTGCGGAGTTCGGACAAAAATCGGAGGAGAAAGGAGAAGTAGGTGGCCGAAAGGGTCCGTGTCAGCGTCTGCCGCGGCCGAATGGGAAGGCCAGTAAGAAGACCCCAGGAACGAGGACCTCCGCGCAAAATGAAATCCTCACACTCGACTATTGGAAACGAGATATCAGCAGAACTAAGCCGACCCAGCCCCATCTCTTAGAGTGGTTGACAGGGGAAAAGGGATCTCCGTCTCGTAGGTATAAGGACAACTCGTCTTAGGAAGAATGCAGACGAACGGATTCAAAAACTCGTGAGAAAAAGGATCTGCACAGACGAGCTAAAAGACAGGGGAGGAAGAAGAATGGCGTAGGGAGGGGGGGTCCAGGGGAGGACGGGATGTGAGCCTTACTTTAACAACCACTCAAGCTAGGATAATGGGCCTGGCTGCCTACTGTTGTTCTGGTTGGGGTGGGGGGGGGTGGTGTCTGTTAGTGGGGGTGTTGAGGGGGGGGGTTTGTGTGGAAGGGGGGGGGGGGGGTGGATGGGGGGGTTGGTGGGGGGGCTTGAAGGGGGGATTAAGGGTGTTTGATCTTCCTCAACGAATAAGGACGAGGGTATAGGGAAGGGTTCAAAGAGTGGGATTATTGTCGACTGTTCGACTTCTGTCGCCACTAGATCACCCGGGGAGGAGGAAGAGGGGGCATGGCGGGAAGAACTAAAATCTTCTCTTAAGAGAACTTTATTCTCTCTTGAATACGCTTGGGAAAAACTAACATCGCTTTTGGGTGAATTTGAACAACTTCCTGACGAGGGAGAGAGAAAGGTTCACTACAGGGGGAAGAGTGGTGTTACCGTCGTTAGAGCTCAACAGCTTGGGGATGACTACCAAACCGTGCTCGGCATCCGCACGTGGACCTGCGCGACCTTTAGAAAAAGAGGAAAGGGGACACCTTTCACGAGAGGACTTGTGGCGGCACTAATGCATCTATCAAAGCCAGCAAAGGGGGGGGGAAAGGGGGGGGGTGTCTCTGAACTTACTGATTTAGGTGCCAAAACAGTCAGGTACTAAGTAAAGGAGACACAGGGGAATCCGCCTGTAAGCGCTCGGAGGCACAAGGGGGGGAAATGTGCCTAAGTCTTCCAACTAATCAACCAGGTAGAACTTTGGTAGATCAGTACATGAGGGGTTATAGGGGGGGGTTCTTGAGGCCTCACGACTTCTCGACTAGTGGCTAAATCGAACAGCGGAGACTTGAATGGTTCTGCCAACAGGGCTTGAATGGTGCAAGACGCGAGCTACCCGTGTCAAGGTTTCCTGAGAAGCTCCTTATTAAGGGGGTCGCTTCAGGAAGAAGAGGGCGTCGGAGCTGGGGGATCGAGTCTTCTGGGGAGTAAGATGAAACTGAGTTAGTGACCGTGATGTTACGGGAGGGTCAAGTCGCCCGAGAGCATTCCTGGTCTCTTATCGATGTCGATCTAAGCGAAGAAAAAAGACCTGCAAGAGGAGAGACGGATCGAGGAACGTGGTGCGTTCGTGGCCGGGACGAGGCCGGAGCAGGGGATAGTCAGAGCGGGCCTGCCTCGGGCTAGAGTGGGCTTAGAGAGAGAAAGGAAGTCCACATCTCTGAGTAAAGAGGGGGGGGGATGAATATTGACCGACGACCTCGAGGTCACGTCGTACCCTGGCGCCAGTGCTAAAAGAACAAGACATCGCGCCTTATGCCCAACAGTAGGTTGTCGGGACGCGTCTTCTTTAATCATCCTGTTCAGAGCGCTCAGTAAGAGAGAACCGTATAAGTGTACGAGGCAGGGGATAGAAAAAGGAAGGAAAAGAAGAGATCGGGTCGTCCTCTTGAATTGAGAGACTGTTCGCCCGTGGGTCTCTGCCAAGGCTGCGTACCTAATAAGGGAAAGGGAAACTTGCTATTGGGAGGGAGCGTCAAAATCGCATGTTCCTTTGGGGTGGAAACGTAAGGAGAAAAGGGAAGACTCAGGGAAAGGGGACATGACGGAAGCTTAAGTCCCCTATTTGAGTGAGCGGGCGGAGCTTGATCGGAGGGTTAACTTAAGGGGGGGGGAAAAAGGGGTCTCGCAGCCGCGTTTGGCGAGTGATTCATCGCCTGGACGGTTGTTAGAAGCGGAGCGGATCGCTGGGGGCTGCCAGGTCGCCACTACGCCTCCCACTGTTCGCTCCTTCTACCCAGCGAAAGGTGAGAGGGGGGGAGGATTTTGTCGGAACGAGTCTCTACTTAGCAATAAGCCACTGGAAGAGACGACAGGAAATCAGTAACCAAAAAGTCGAACCAGCGTCGCTTCGGCCTTAGCGCCGCAACAGATCCGCGTCCGACTACTGAGAGATATCCCTCGAAGAAGAACTGCTGCCTTAGCAAGGAACACAAAGAGGGTTAGACGCGCGGGAGGAAGGCCATCAGCTCCAGGACCGGGAAAGCATTCATCTATTGAGGGAGTTGGGACTCAATCTCTTTTAATTAAGTCACGGGAGGAGTATTAAAACAACCACCCGCGCATTGCACAGCATGGCGGCAATTGGACTGGAAAGTGTTATCTCATGAAAAACTTAGGAAGGATAACTTTTCCGCGTCCAGAATGGTCGGATCTAAGTGGGGTGGCAGGCCTAGACTCAGGTAACTGTTGGAAACCGCCACGGGCTAGCCCGAGATAAGTGGGGGAGTGGGATGGTGCTCTATTCTTGGCGAGCCTCTATACCATAGGGGGAACCAAGAAAAGGAAGTCGATCTCCACAGGGGATCTAATGTCGATACCGTGCGTGATTTAGAACTGTTAAGGGGGTTTGTTCTCGGAGAGTGAACAATAGACGTAGTCAAAAGTATCTACAGCACAACAAGAAAAAAATAAACCTTTCCTGGGCTGGAGCCTCTGGGATGGTGAAGGTCCGACACATCCTGCTCATGGAGGGCTGTCGGGTAAACCCACTCAGTGCGAAGACCGCGGGGACGACTCGAAAGTGTCTCGGTAAATTCTCCTGGGAAGCTTGGGACTAAGGGGGGAACGGCCTGGCGCCCAGGCTTAAGAGGAAAGGAAGGGATTTGCTACGACGGATAAACCACTGGGTAAAAGTGAATGAATGAAGGAAAGGTCGTGTTCGCAGAGACCATTTTCCTAAGAACGGAGGTAAAAGTTTTACGACAATGGTTCTACATCGTTCGGGTGGGGGTAGAGGTGAACCGTAAAGATTCTAACCAGGTGCCGAGTTGGGAAAAAAAAGCGAGCAAGGCCTTCAGCTAAATCACAACAACAACGGAGGGAGAAAGAGAGATCCTGGCCGATCGCGTTGGTGACTCTTAGGCTGCGATGTTCGAACTCCGGGGAGGCAGATACCCAACGAAAGCAAGGGAGAGAGCGAAAAATGTGGCCGGAACCAATGGCAGAAGGTGGGGGAGCATCGAAGTGATTCTGGGATCGAAACGCATTCCTGAAGAGGTGGAAGTGACCACTCTGGAGAGGGGAGATTCGTAGTCGAGGTGAGAGACGGGTCACGAGGAATGGCTGAACTCAACGGGCGCTCAAAAGGGCTAAAAGGAAGCTACAAACCCGAGCAGGAGGGGATGAGCGAGCTAAATTAGGGCTAGGAGCTGGGTTCCCAGACTAAAATTATCAAATGGGGGTTAGATCGGCGGAAAACCCTGAGGGGCAGACTATATAACTTTTCGACGAATTGTGGAGAAGGTTTCCTCTCGACCTCGCTCGGCAATTCGTCCGACTCTCCACCTCTTCCATAATCTCTGAAGCCTGGCACAGGGGGAAAGAAATGGGTCCCGGAGACGGGGGGTGGGATATTCCACAAGGATAGAGCAACAGCACAGACAAAGGGCGGAGACTCCTGGCGTTCGCACCGGTGCATGTCGCCAGGGCGCTCAAAGGGAAAGGGGGCCGATTCTAGATCACTGAGGAAAGGACGAAGTTCTTTCCACTGAAACTCCGGACGCAGGGGTAGGGGGTCGGTGAGGGTTCTGGGTCTGGAGTCCAGACGTCGCCCAGATGGAGACCAATCAGACAGGGGGTTATTCCTGAGGACAGGGGGGCTTAGGGTGCCTTTTAAGCTCCCCGGGCCGAGGGGGTTGTACCTTGGAGAGACATGCCGATAGTCGGTCTAGCGCGCAAAATCTGGAGTAGGACGGGTCTTCGAGAGGGGAGGAGGCTTGTTACGCTGGTTAAGTGAGGGATGGACTTATGGGGGCCTAAGAAAGCCAGTAGCATGCTGAAATCATTATAGGTGATCTACGTCGGGTCAAAAGAGATGGTAGAAGCTGGAGGGCGGTAAACGGGGGAGGAGGCACGGAAGCAGGCAGACTGATAAAAAAGATCGGCCCGATTAAGGACCTCAGCGCTGCTTCCTGATCCCTGGCAAGAGTCGATTCCGGAGTGTTGAAGGACGTTCTTCCTTCAACATGAGGAGGCCGGGGGGAAGAAGCTTCCTATCATTTTGTCTGATCTCAGGTCTCTTCTTAGGGGGGGGCGCCGAGGATTCACCCGGCAGACAGCTCCGGCCGCTCAAAAGTCAACCATGGCTTGCTTTTCACAGTAGGCGTGGCCCCCATAATTGGAGGGTCTCGAACAGGTGAAGAATCTACGAAAGGAGTCCGAGAGAAAACAACAGGGAAAATAGGGATCGAGGAAGTACGTCCTGTCGCCGAGGAGCAGGGCGTCGGCCACAGGCCGGAGAAACAGCAGAGGGCCTGTTAAAGACTTTGAGTTACGGGCGGAGGAGCCTTAAGCTCTTTTTAAAATGAGGGTAATAAAACGAAACCCTGAGGGAGCGGCACCTGAGAGAGCTCCGGCATCAGGGAGGCTACCTTGCGAGGGTATAGAGGGGCGAGTCTAGCGGGAGAAGGGGACGAGCGCTCTTGTCTCGAAACTAATGATCCGTTATAGAGGGCTCGGGGGGGGGACTCAAACTAAAGAATGAACACGGTTGCGAAAACGCTGATACCCTTCGTGCCGGGGAGGTCGATCGGTAAGGAATAATACTAGCAAATAGAGAGAGGGGGTCTCAACATAAATATTCCGAATTAAGAAGGGGACTTGGCAGGTAGACAAAACTTCGACCGACGCCACACAGCTCGGGAACGCCGGCTCTTGGGAGGAAAGTCCTACCGGAAGTACGCTTATTGGGAGAAGAAAAACAAAAGATTGCCCGTAGGAAAGTTGATAGTAGTAAACCTTCAGTAGGCTTGATGAAGGAAGGATTTGACTATTGGGAGAGTTTTTATATGCTGTAGTGATGAGTTTAAAAGACCCGACCAAGGACCCAGGATCCTCAAATGGGCGGTCCTTGCCTGAAGATTTGAAGAAAGTAGGCTACTTTGTGCCGTGAGAAGGACGTGACCGGGAGGAGCGAAGAGGGCTCTAAGGGACGGGTGGGTCGGGCGGAAACACGCAACGGGTGAAAAGGCAGAGAAAAGAGTCACCGGCGTAGGGTGATGGGAAAGGGCAGGTTTGCAGTAATCCCTTCTAGAACTCGCTGACAAGGAAAGAATTCCGATCTCCCAGGGGAGGCATTTCTAGCACCTTGACGTATGCCATCCGGTAAGGGGGGTTGGGGTTCTGAATCCGATGGGAAAGCGGCCTAGGGCGAGTCAGGCTGATCCCTACACGCGAGTAACCATTTAGTAAAAGGAAAGATACCAGAGGTACCGTTGTCAACGAGCGACCTAAGGCCTGATTCGACGGAGGCTGGGAATACCAAGCGACACAGCGCGAATCCGAGGGGCGCGGTGGAAGCGCCACGCCCTTTCTCGGGAGGGGATTGGAGGGGAGAGGGGCCGCCAGACGGGTCCGTTGAAGTCATCCATTCCTACGAAAAAGGACAGATAGCTAAAAAATGACGAATGGATACGTTCCTCTATCCAAAGCGAAGAACAGAGATCGCAATCAACCAGTTCGGGATCGAAAGACTTACGAGGGCGGAAACATTTTCTCTACCTTAGTCTGTTTGGGGGAGACTTGGGAATACCAGGCTTCGAACATCAAGAATGGCACGCGCGGAATGACACTGCACTGGTGCTCTCGAACAAAAAAACAGGGAAAGAGGGTTCTGCAGGGATGGAGCGAGTTTTTGGAATAAAGGAGGACTCCTGCTGGGACCCTATGGGTAAAAAGATACAGTACGAACTGGCGGGAACGCTGTTGTTTTTTTGGTTTTGGGGTGGGGGGGGGTGGTTTGTGTTTTGTGGGGGGTGAGGGAGGGGGGGTGGTGTTTGTGTTTTGTGGGTTTTGGTTTTTTGTGTTGTGGGGGGAGGTTGCGCCCGGTTTCATGCGCCAGGGAATTACAGAAAAGGGTGGCGATACGGTGACCCGCGGAGGAGTGGGTGAGTTGGATTAAGTTGAGCGGGGAAGGGGTGGAAGAAGGGTCTTGACACGGCGATCACGGCCTCGGTCACAGGGAAAGGCGAGACAATCTGGCGCTGGTCCCAAAAAGGGAAAGATATTGGCTGCGAAGAGGGGTGTCAAGGAACCAGGAAGAATGGAGGTCGAGAGCTGACATAAGGACAATCGGAGACTAGACTGGACCTACTACAGGCGGACTATGTGGAGTGGTAAAGGACCGAGTAACGAGGGTCATTAGTTACTGATGAACGAAGAGGGGGTCCAAGCGGGGTCAGCTTTCGCTACCATGGGATGAGGTCAGTCCTTTGATGGAGAGTGATGGGATGTTAAACCTCAGCATAGGAACCATCAACAGGACCCTTTATTATGTAGAGGTACTTCGACCCTGCAGTCCTCGAGGTTGGGATAAGCAGGGATTGGACTGAGAAAAGGATCCTCCAGGAATGGACGTCTCGATTAAAGTGATTCCGGGGCTTCTCTCCGGAAAAGGTACCTCTACCGCTGAGCAGTCTTGTTCTCACAGGGTGGGGGGGGGTTCTGATAAGGTCATACACGGAAAATACAGCACAGGAGAGGCGACCAAGAATTTAATGACAGGAGCTTTAGAGGGAGCTACGCTAGAGAGCCGAGGTGGTTCCTGGTTCAGAGGAAGAGTCCGTGGGGAGGGCTCACTAGACTCTTTTAGACGCGAGCGGGGAGAGGCAGTAGAGGGGGGGATTGTGAGGGGAAAAAGGATGGAATGAGGGAGAGGTCGTGAATGAAGGACTGGGGGAAGCTGTGGATACAGGTGATTCCGGGGTCCAAGATCGAAAAGCCACTAGCAAGTGCCCGAGGGGGAGAGAGGAGACCGTGGGCGGCAGGGCAGCCAGCTAACTCTCTCCCTGCCTTAAAGTAACTACGACCAGCTGAATGCCGAAAGAGGACTCAAATGCTGATCAGGATCCGCCGCAGGAGGCCGTTATTGTGCTGTGCAGGTTCACGACCATAGGAAGAGGAATTCTGTTCTCGTCTTCTGAAGCCAATACAGAGAGGTCCGTAGCAGGGAGATCAGTGCAACGGGGTTGTCACCGGCCATTTCTGGGCAGCAAGTCGAAGCCTCAGGCCAGGTCAAGAAGGGATCGAGGCCGTCGGGAGCCATCCAACGGAAGGATGAAAAAGAGAGAATTCTAGAGGAAGTCGCGGAATGGTCTCAAGGAGAACCCCTCTTCAACCAAATGGGAACAGCAAGAACGGTTAATGTCTCGGCTCGGACCTGACTAAAGATGGTACCTGTTCGGTTAATACTAAAGGCGAAAATTACGAGAGCCCTTGGTAGAGGGAAACTGAGCGGAAGGCCAAGGTTGGGGCGGCCAGGCGTGATGATCCAATCGTCGCGGAAGAAAGTAGGCCATTTTCTGAGCCCTGGTCTTGACCATGGAGCCAGGGAGAAATTAAGAGGTCAGATACAGCCTGACGATGAGGGCGGACTCTATAAGAGGAAGGTCGTCTTTCCAAGTCCAAGAGGAGTACCACGGAATATCTACTGGAAAGCATGAACTGCATCATCGACGAAAGACCGACTTAATAACGGACACGGGTCACCACGAAAGAGTAGAGGGAGCGCAGAACCAGCGATTCGTAAGGGAGAGTGGTGCGATCCTAGGACCGATCCGAAGACGGCTGGGTCCGCCATTGAAAAAACCATCAGGCCAGGGGATATCCTCTGGACCGGAAAAGGCAGGAAATCTCCTGCCGTGACTACATTCACCGGCGATGAGCGAGGGGGTACTCAAAGAGGGGGTTATCTAGGAAGTGATTAATTATTCCTCCGACAACAGATTGAAGAAAGTGGGGGGAGTACCGGTGCGTAATTGCCGGAGAGATTAAGACCGTACCTGTGGTGACGAGATGAGGGCCAGACCTTGCGGAGAGATTGGCATTCCTTCGACTTCCCTTTATAGAGGAAAGCGGAAGACGGGAGTCAAGGAACAGCGACCCTTTGTAGTAGGGGGGTGATGATGAGGGGGGGTGTGATCGAAATCCTTAACTCAAGGGAAAGAAAGGCCGAGAGAAGACCATTGTTAGCCATCAAGTGACTGAGGAGTGGAGGGGAGGGGGGGGAGGAGGTACGTAGACTTGCCTAACGAGTCAAGACTGGCATCCCCCACCCTTTCTTCGGGCCACAGGGGCCATAGCCCGGAGGGGTAGCGATAGTACCACATCCTGAGGGGCATATGTCTGGGGAAAACCAAACGTAAATAGGGAAGAATACATGAGGCGGTGGAAGGCATAGACGGGTTTCCAGCTTAGAAAAGACAGCGTCCAGCCTCCGTTTCTAAGTGGGAGGAAACCATGGATTAAAACGCGTCGACCTCCGCCCGCCGCGGGTAACCTGTCGAGAACGCGGAAGGGAATAAAGGAAGGAGAATAGCCACCACCATTTCCGAGATAAAAAAGTCGGAAGGGGGGTCCGCTTAACTGGCGCGAAGCAAGGCCCACCGTCAGTCTGGGGGGGTACTTCCAATTACTCGACAAACAAGCTGACCAACAAGCGGGTCAAGCACG
>Ga0179591_1290162_pt1 | contig 14300 bp, 15 predicted proteins | sample CZOMad2_1_08_16f_FD_182891 | JGI IMG/M metagenome (GOLD analysis project Ga0179591, IMG submission 182891) | Vadose zone soil fungal communities from Angelo Coast Range Reserve, California, USA - CZOMad2_1_08_16fungal (PacBio error correction) | ecosystem: Environmental > Terrestrial > Soil >...
CCGGCGATACATCAGCTTCAGCATAGGAGGGGGAGAGCAAGGGTTACGCGGGCGTCTAGCAGAGGGTAAAAGTAGCGATGTCAGTGGGGCAACCTTAGAGTTTTCGGGGCCGAAACAAGGAAAATGACAGGAGCATTGGGCGAAGAAGGTCTAAGAGGGAAGATAGCGGGCGAGGATAGGAGAACCTGCAAGGCCAAAATACGATTCAGGCACGATGATTAGTGCCCATCCCGAGACCTAGCAACAAAGCTCGATCTGTGACCCCAAAATCCGCGAAAAGGGGCTCTCCGACCAATGCAGAACTAAGGGCGGCCACTGCAGGCGGGGAGGAATAGCTCGATCTATACACTATTATAAAAGAAAGGAGTCTAGGCCCTCGCCGAAAGTGGGGGGAAGAGTGCGTGGAGAGAATACAGGAACCACGAGGACAACGCCGCCCGCACCGTAACTGAAAAAGAGAGCAGCAGCGAGTGGGAGAAAGGGCCTTTCGAGAAAAGAACAACACTGAGTTGGGAGCTGGTGTAGGGGGAAACAGTAAGTGGGGTGCCGGTCTGATGGGGGATTTAAAAATGGAACCGCAAAGGACCAGGGGACGGGGGGGCTATTCAAGAAAGTTGGGGGTATTTCACCCTCGGAAAGAGTTGAGCTTGTTGAAGTCAGGGAGAAGAAAAATGCAATGGATGAGGGAGGAGATGGGGCCCAGGTGCCCCGAAATGCGAAGAAGGCTCCAGTTCAAAAACAAATTCAAGGAAAGTAGACATGAACGGAGGAACAGCAAAACTAAAAACGCCACAGACAACGCGATGGTTCCCTTCAACGTAGAGAGAAGACCCGGCGACCGACGCCGGCCCGAAAAAGGAGAGGAGGGTGTGGACAAGGAAAGCGGCCCAGCCAGTTTAGACGCAATCTGGACTAGACGCCTGCTGTAGGAAGAGAGGGAGGTCGAAGCGGGACAACAGAATCATAAAGATAGGTCAACTCACGGGAAGAAAAAAATGGCCGAGTTTTGCATTGAGGCTCCGATGAACTCCAGTTGCTGATGGGAAAGGCTTTATTGGTAACTAAACCTACCGTTTTTGGAATTGAAGAGTTTGAGTGGACACTAGAAAGGAGATCCACAAAGAAGGGACCGTGGCAGGCTTTGCTCGAAAAAGGGGTTAGGAAAAAAGATTGTGTGCCCAAAATCGAGGAGACCGAAAACAATTTCAATGACCGATACCTGAGAGCCAAGAATAACCAGAGCGCCGCAAAGGCCTTGAAGACGGGTGAGTGCGAAGGAAAAAAAACAAAAAGCTGGGGCGTCTTTCTTTCGGAGGTCATAAAAACAAACACGGTCCTTGGGCGTAGTCAACTCATAGGGAGGCGCCGCAGAGAGGGGTCATGCCCACGAGAACGATCTTTTCGGACAGCGGGAACTTCATAGGGACGCAATCTCGGTCCGAAAATGAAGGTTTAGGACTTCCCGCATTGAAGGAATCAAAAAAGTGAAACCCACACGGCTAGCGGGACTCTAAAAGAACGATGGCCGAAGGACGGCGCAAAGGACAATTCCGCACCTTCGATCAGAAGGGGAGGAAGCAGCACGAATTCGAGTCAACGGCGAATTAACACTCACTGGGGTTTCAATTGGTGAAAGAGGAGGGCGATCTTCGTTGGTGCCGACCCCAACGGATAGACATGTCATTTTGGAGGGAGTAGACGGAGGCATCCGCGAGCATTTCAAGAAGAAAGATAAAGACAGGGCTAGCGCCTCTTGTCCGGATTGCGTCCGCGACGTGTGGAGAAGTGGAAAGGCCACGTTTAAAAAAAAACAAAAAGCCAGTGGGGGGGAGAGAACAAAAAGGGGCGCCAATAAATAGACAACAGCTGTTGTTGTGCACCGTCACTCGTCGAACAACTGCGGAAGACTGAAAATGAGAAGGGATACCTGAAGGGGAGCCATCAAGTTTCACATGCCGTTGTGCCCTTAGGGGGGGACTTGAAGCCTGATAAGCGCTAGTCTAGAAGACGGGGAAAAGAAATCGGACCGGGCGATGAAATGACTTCAGACCAAGGCTCGGCAATTGAAGAAGGATGGTCCGCAGAACGAGAAATCTCGAGGGGGAGAAAAAAAAAGACCGTTGCCGGACGGAGAACCTAAACCCAGTACTTTCATGGGACCGAGGGAGGGGAGGGACTCAACCTCTACATTCAATAATCTTACTAAAGAAAGGAGTTAAGGCTGGCTCAGGTGTGACCGTCAAAAAGAGCTCTAAAAAAAAAAACGTATGAGGAGGAGAGAAAATGGGGAAGGGAAAAAAGGGACGCCCAAGCGCCCATTAGGAAGCTGGGGGCGCCTGGGTTAAAACATGGGTTCCAGCACCGGTCAACAAGGGGAAAGAATATGGGCCATAAAGTACACATCAAGGGGGAGAGAAGAACTCAGCGACAGGCGCAACGAGGGAGGTCGGTGAGCTGATAGAATTATATTCTTCGGAAAACAGAAGAGAGTAAACGGCCCGGTGGCGAAGAAGAAAAGAGAATACTTCGAAAATGTCGACTGAAAAGCACAAGTCCTGAAAAATACCGAAGGGCACACTTCATGAAAAACGCGCCAGCAGGAAAAAAGAAGATCCGAGCAATTTCACGTCGCACGCAGGGTGACGGATTACCCACGCGGATTACCTTTTTGGTTTTGACCAAGCAAAAAAAATTCGTGAAGTCGGGGAAAGGAGCACGAGGCGGCTTCAACGCGCATTTCCTAAAAAAAAAAGAAAAGCAACGCAATTCCGGGACGAAAGAGGCGATGAGCTCTGTCTGGAGGAAGAAAGGGGAGGGGATTAAAAAAAAAGCAGAGGACTAAAAAGGAAGGAAAACGACATTTCTAATCCAGGGCAAAAGGGGGGCCAAACCGAAGATCGTCCGAGCGGCACAAAAAAACAAGAAAAAAAAAAGATTGAGTGGTGAAGGAAGGGAGAACATCATTCGTGACTGAGGAAAGACTTAGACTAGTTGGAGAAAGGATCTCTTCCGAGAGATCGTGACAGTTTCTAGGGCAAATGTAGAGCTACGCCTGGTTGGGTTCTGCATAGGGGGAAGCGACAGTGGCTAACATGCGGTCAAGGAAATACAAAAAAGTGCGAAAAAGTGAGCACGAATAGGGCACTCGTCAGACAATATCTAGAATAGGGACTTAAAAGAGATGGAGGTAGCCGAGGAGGGGAAGAAGCAAAAGTACCTGAATCTCTAAGTCTAATAAGAAGACAGCTGTTAAATGTCGATGGCACTAAAGAAAGCTCAATTTGAGCACCGGGGGGGGAAAGGTGAGCAAGGCAGAAGCACCTTTCTCGGGAGTATGCCGGAGGCGGGAGGGAAATGTGGCACAAGATCCTTTTCAAGGGAAAACCAAGCGGACTCCACAGCGGTGTATGGTACACCAAACTAAAAACCGAGCCGGGGGATACGGTACTCGGACTGGAAAAGTAAAAAAAACGGTAAGACCGCAAAGAGCCTGCAATAAAGGAACGGACTTGCGCAGAGGGGGTCGCCTAACTGCAAACCGGCAAGGAAAAGAATGACTCAGGAGATCAAATGACGGGTAATTCAACAAGTGGACCAACGATCTTAAAAAAAGCCGCAAGGATTTCAAGACTGCGGGAGAACTGGCAAGGGGGCTGCAGGGACCAGAAAGCGCCATAAAAAGATCCTTGGCGGGGAGGGCGGCGAAAGGTGGGTTGGAGGAACTTAAATTTTGGGGGAACAGGTCCGATTACCATAGGGACAAAGGGGAAATGGCAGGCGGGGGAGGGCGAAATACTCGCATGTAAGAGCGAGGGGGAAAAGATGTGAAAAGTCGCGCGGAGCTCATGCGGGGGCCACCCTGTAAAAGGAATCGGAATTCTAAGAGGAAACATGTCCACAGGGTCACGAATGACCAACAGAGAAGCCGTCGTGATGGTGGAACCTAACCAAAAGTTTCATGACAACAAATTAAAAAGAGAAGTACGTGAGAGAGAGGAGAGGAAAAGAAACATCAGACGCAGCAGGGAACGCAAAAATCAAAAAAACTTCCGCCGCATAGGAGGGAAAAAAGGGGGTGACGCGCATAGAGGAGTAATAAGAAGGTAGTGTGACGGAGGCAACTTGGACATAAGCGGCACTGGGTCTGGAAAGCTGACAAAAATGCACGGGGAGGAAATGGCAGCGACTCAGAAGAGGGAAAGAAGAGAGAAGACAGCGAGCAGAAGGAAATCACCGAACGTCCGGGCGGAGCAAAAGACGGGAGACCAGTCCTCGAGTTCCTGGGGGACGTATAGAGCTGGAGCGAAGATTTTAGGAGGGACGGCCAGAAAAAAAGAAGGGCCTCACAGGGAAAAGGGCTTTGTGGTAGATCAGATTACGCATCAGCTATCGAACGCTCAACGGACATATAAAAGAGAAAGGGGAAAGGGGCGGTGCAGCGGAGCAAAGGAAAAAACTATACGGTAAAAAATGGACAGCTACGGACTAAATAAAAACGTCGCCTCAAAGAGGGAAAAACAGGGCGAGCGCCGCCTTCTTAAAAAAAGGGAGAGAATATCGACTGCCATAAGAGAGAAACCTGCACAGATAAAGAGGACTACTTATAGAGATAGGGAATGCAGGAAGGAAAAAAGGAAAGACGGCGGGCTGAGGAGTAGACGAAAGTCAAAGCTTAGACTGCAGAACCAAAAAGACGAGGCTGATACAACAACAACGGAGTAGGGAAGAAAAAAGAAGAGCAGAGGGGGGTCTCATTCCAGGGAATTTCTTAGAAGGTCCGCCCCCAAAATACCCTCGAGTAGATGTGAAGAAAAGTCACTATCAATAAACACTTGATTGCTGAAGATAAGAGGACGTCGAGAATCCGAGGCAGGATCAGGAGGACAACGCTCGTCCAGGGGGAGAAGCAGGGGTCTGCTAGGCGTAAAATGGTTCTCATTATCTTAGGGGGCATCGGGTGGAAACAGGTTAATCTTGTTCGTTGAAATTCCGGGGGAAATCGGGCTGCATAAAAAAGGAGCTTGCTATTTACCTCGAGTTAGCTCTGCCGTGAATAGTAGAATGCAAGGGCAACCAAGAGGGAACGGCGCAGGGAGGGTGAATCCAAATACGACCAAGAAGAGCAAGACTGATCGGGGGAAAAGGCCTCAAGGGTCTTCCTTGGAATCTATCACAGATTTAAGCGGGGGGGGTTCCAGAGTCAATTTCAGTCGGCCCTAAGAAGAGATCCCCGAGATACGATAAAGGGGAGAGACCCAACAGTTTTCCAGTATATGACCAAGAAAATCCACAGCCGAAAAAAAGAACGGGTCAGGGTCGGGGGTCATCAGCTATTAACGCCGGAAGACGATGAGCGGAAGTTGTTGGTAGAGCGGGGCGGGATGCGTTCAGGGGGGGGGGGTTATACTAGCGTAAGAGAAAAGGGAGGATGGTGGGGAACGCGGCTGGAATTTGGGTGGTCAAAGCACCAAGCTGTTGAGGATAGGATCCAGGGATTGCATCTGGATATTTAGAGCTGCGCAGGGGGCCCTTTCGAACTAGCAGGAACTGACCGATCTAGAGGGGGTAGCTTGTACTAAGCGAGAGAAGGTAATGGTAATTCCGCCAGAACAAAAAAAGCATTAACTAGGGTTCACGCTTTGAGAACACGGAAGCGCTAAAGACAACCAGGGCCGCCCCGCCCGCCCAACCCCATCAAAGATCGTTCTTGGGTCAAGAGAAAGGACCACCAATCGGGAGAGCGGATTTAGAAAGAGGGTGGTGCAAAAAACTGAACTAGAAAGGGTCATTACCTGAGATTTACCTGAAAGGGAACTGAGTTTTGCAGGGCGACCGAGGAAAGATCAGCGGGAGGGGAGGGTATCCTTTGGGGTACTAGTGCTGGGGCGAAGGGATATACCCAAAGAAATGGGCCGGGAAGGCAGGGGGGGGAGTCGAAAAGAGGGGGGGCAGCCTGCTGTTTGGATGCCAAGGGCTCAGGAATGAGACGCGGGAAAGGGCTACCATACCTTGCGTAGAAAGAACAGAGTGCTAGAAGAGGATTGACTAAAGAAAAGTTAACGAGTTAACAGAGGCGGCTGAGGCGGAGGCGCGCGCGACCATGTAAGTTTTCGGGAATTCAACAAATCAGGAGGAAAAGGTCTTGAAACAGATCGATCGGGTAAGGTTAGAGCGCCATCCTAGGGACAAGAGCCGGTCCGCCACGGCGGGGAAGGGGAAGGGACCTCATGTAGCAGGTCGCAAACCCCATAGAAAAAACACAGGCAGCGCTCGAAATGAAGACACGCGATTCCGACGACGAGAAATTACAGAGAAGATAGTCCAACAAAAATTAGCGAGTCGGAAAAGGCAAAAAGAAAAGGAGTGGGCACAGCGTGGTGAAGGGTAATCGAGAGGAGTTGCAGAGAGGGAAAAAGGGGGAAAATTTCGAATTGAAATTTGGGCAGGCAAAAAAGACCTCCACAAAGTGCAAACGAACATAGAACTAAGAGAGGGAACCTCGTCGATGGCGGGGAGAGAGGGGAGGAGGTTGTTGGAGGATTGGTAAAAACATGCAATTTGGGGCCTAACGCCAGGGAAGGAAGGAATCAACATCACTAAGTACGCCTGAGATGGGAATCAGAAATTAGCGGAGGTGAGAGTCAACCTTCTTAACCGTGCACCTGTACGCTCGTCAGTCCGGGTGGGGAGGAAGGAGGTCACATTGCACCATGAGTTGGTGGGGCCAGGCTGGCCTTAGTGCTGCACAGTGTAGAGGAATAGAGATAAGATTTACCCGTCCTGGGGGCTGACGTATCGCAAAACCGAGGAAGCCATTTGCCAGCCGGTTCCGCCGAACGAAGGACTGCTCGAGGAGAAAAAAAACGTTGCTCCGGAACGAGGGGAGAAAGGGAGGGAAGGAAAGGTAATGAAAGGGAGGGCGACGTGCGAAAACCTCTACATGTAGGCTCGGCGAAAAAAGGATTATTAATGGGGCGAGGGGGAGTCCAGCGTTGTGACCGCTGCCATCAGCCAGGCACAAACAACGAAGGGAAAAGAATAGAAGGGAAGAGTAAAAAACTCCGGGACGCCAAAGAGAAAAAAATTAATTGGGAGGTGACTCCGTACGATGTAAGGTTCAAAAAACACCACCCACCGCACGTCAAAAACCTGCCCCTATGGCCATGAAATTCCGGGACGAGAAGGAGAGACCATCGGTGCTGCGGCAACAGGGAGGAAGGCGTTCGAAACTGAGAAGTATAGGGGAGCGGACTCCTTCAAGAAAAGGGAGGGTCCCTGCGACGGAAAGATAGGAAGGAGGGACGGGAGGAACACGCTGAGAGACTAGAAAAGCAAACGCACTTCAGCAACAAGAAGGTGCAAAAAGAATGGGAAAGAAAATCCACCAGCCGGCAGACTCCAGGGGAAAACAGGCACTCATTTTGACTAGGGACCACTAAAATTGCGCAAGAATGTGAAACGCTCGGCGAAAAAATGTGCTGGGAGGAAAAGAAGCGGCTGAGTCAAAAGATGGAAGGCCTCCCACAGCCGCTCAGCGAAAAGCCGAAGAAGGGAGATAGAGATGTATAGTGTCGTCATTAGAATTGATAGGGATGAAGGATCAGGAATTCCCATTAAACTAGGAAATTTTAGCCAGTTTAAATCTACCGACTACAGGAAAGGACACACAGGGAACCAAAATCTGGGGGGCGGTTGTAACGACGAAACAGATGAGGAGGGCGGATAGCACTGTCCTTACGATGGGTAAAATTTAAGGAATGTCCTCGGAGAGAGGGGGGGCTGGCTCAACCATGCGGCGGGGAGGTGCAATAGGTGGGGAAGACTAATAACATCTGGGATAATTCCGAAAGAGAGAAAACCCTGGGGGGGAAAGAGCTTGAGTCCTAGAAAGGAGAGAGGCCTGATCAAGAGGGGGGGCTAGAACCACTATAGGGAGGGAACAAGAACCTGGGAGGGATTTGCAGAAGCAAAAGGACCGAGCCGCTGGGGAAGGGAAGGAATGGTGAATTTTCTGGGAGTAAAAAGGGATAAGTTGCAAAGCACTTCTAAGGAAAGGTATCAAAGTCAAAAGGATTCGGAAAAAGCCCTTTGAATTCTCATGCCTCATTTTGCACCTACAAAAAAAAGTCTGAATCAAAAAATTCGTTGGAACAGAGCAAACTGAAAAGAAAGAAAGGTTTGTATAGCGTGCTATTTAAACTCTTGGAAAAAACAAAATTGAGAAGGAGGATGGTTCATCCTAACTTATCGAGGAAGTAAGGAAAAATCCCAAAAATTAAGGAAATCTCAGAGACCGAGGAATAGGGGGCTTCCCGGGGTAACAAACGATAGGGACAAGCCGGCTATTCGGAGACAAAGGGGAGGAAGATGTACATGTGCCGATTCAGGGTCACAGTTACTTCCCATAGCCTGGGAGAATACGCGTGGAGCCGTGGGGGCGTGAAGCGATTATCAGGTTGACGTGCAGACGTGGAGAAGGAAGGGCAACGGCTGATTGGCTGCATGGAGGTTACGATAACCAGCGCATTGTAGAATAAACTGTGTGACAAGCATGGGCCTGTCTCTCGTAAGGCTAGAGCGGATCACCCCGAGAAGCGGGTGGGAAGGGCACTGTAGGGATAAATAAAGAAGTGGTCAAAAAAGGGAGAAACTCTTCGTGAATTGGGGGAAAACTAACCCAGCTTTTTCCGCAACATCTCCACTTACCAAAAAGAAAAAGTGGGTCGCTTAGAGCGGGAGGGATAAGCCCACATCAAGCCGCTAAATGTAAAACCCCCGAGAGAAAATTAATTTGAAAAAACCTCATCTAAAGAAAGTAGGGGCGTCGCTTCAGGAATAGATCCGACGCAGCGAGTTGCTTAGCCTCTGAAAACTGCTGCCGATCGGGAAAAAGGGGGCCCGTCAGATGGACCATGAGCGTAGACTCTTAGGAATCTCTAGGAAGCCACGGAATTTTGAGAGGAAAGAGGAGCGAGGAGACCAGTAGGCTTAGAATGGGAAAGATCGAGGGGAGAGGGTATCATTCGAGGTTCTTTTCACAAGAAAAAAGTTCAAGATTCATTTTTACAAGGCACAGGATACGAGTATACGAAGGACGCTCTCTCCAACGCGCGCTCTAACCGAAAAACTACGTGAAAGGGAAGGATGGGTGAACGAAAATAGAAGCAACCAATTACAGAAGAGAATGGTGCGACAATTGAAAAAAAGAAGAGCCGCAAGCGTCGTCGAAACATTGGGAGATCACTAAAAGAGAACGGGATCTCAGGAGAAAGAAGGGGGGAATCTAAAATGCCCTGAAAAAAAAATTACGAAACATGATGGAAAGTGAATGCGAATCAGATCGAGGGACGAAAAAGGCAGGGGGGAGCGATCCGAACTAATAGAAAAAGCACCAATGCGATATAAAAAAAAACACAAGGAGGGTATTGGGGAGAATGAAAAAGGAAAGTGGAAAAAAGAAGAAACCCTCGAAGAGAAGTCCGGGAGTGAACGGACTTCACGTAGGGGGAATCATTTCTCATCTGGATGTGCTCTTGACAAGAGGGAAGGCCGTCGGATAAGAGAGGAAAGTAGAAGGGGGCGCGAGATTCAGGGGTTGATAAAAAGAGGAACTTCTTCAACAGTGGGGGCGCCGTAGCGGTGCTGGGGGGAAATATCGTTTTTGAGGGGGAAAAGAAGCACCGGGCGTTCACAGGGAACGGGGAAGATGGTAGAGCGCTAGGGGGGAGATTCGGCGGGTCAGCAGGATCATGCAAGGTACAAGAAGGAGGACCTGCGAAGAGGCTGTTAGCCAGCACGCCGACCAAGGGAAAAGGAGGTCGAATAGTGGAACACACTGGAAGCCGGAGGGGAAGGGAGATCCTCCACTTACGTTCAAGGCAGCAAGGTAACGGGTGGTTTGTCGCGTGTAGCGTGTGGGGGTATCTGTGAGGGTGGTTGTCAGACCGAGAGATATCAATGGGGAGCCCGGGGCAGTGGGGGGCAGAGCGGCAGCCAGTGAAGGAAACTACCTGTCCCGCCCGAGGGAGAAATAGAATCAAAGACATGATAAGAAAAAGGGGACGAAAAGGCTTCAGAAAAGTTTTTGTCACTCGGTGCGTGCCTGGAGCAGGGTCAAGGCTAAGTTAAGAAAGCTGGGATCCGCGGCAACGGACATGATGGGAATTGGGCGCGGGAAGAAGGGGGGGGGTGGTTAGTGAAACATCACGAGAGGTGCGGGTGGACCTTAGGAATCCCGGAAAAAGGAGGCAGAGGGTAGTCATCGAGGCCGGCTGGCCCTGCGTACCCGGCGCAGTCCACTCCGCTTAAAAAGACCCTGACAAGCAATGCCCAGAGGAGCGCTTGGTTAGCCAAAAAAGCCCGGCAAACGGCCGTTTCCGTTCCTCGAGGGTAACCGTAAACCGGAAGAGCGAACGATAAAAGCCCCGACGCACAACTCCCTTGCGGAAGGAAAAAAAGTTGCATTGGACATGAATCGGCCCATTGAAATTTGAAAAAATCAAATCTTGGAGAAAAGCACAAGGCCTTTCTTCAGATCGTTGTGGAAACGTGGTAACCGTCATAAAGGAGGGGAAACTGAAAGGTGAAGGGAAAATGAGGGTTGTGTGCAAATTTAGTGAAGATGGACGAAAGGAGAGGTGGGGAGTTGTACAAATCCTCTAAAAGGGTGGTGAAACGCCGTGTTCAAAGTTAAAAAAGAAAAATCCCACACAGGAGAGGGAGGGGGGGAGTCTTTGGCGAAAAACGCTGGGTATAAAGGGCGGGTTTGGGGGAACACCTCCGCTCGGCCACGAGCAAAATGGGACTTGGAAGATACAGTTAGACTATCCAAGCTGACCAAAACGAACATCCTTTACGCCAAGAAAGGAGGAATAACAAGCTTAGGGCAGTCTCGGAGGAAGGATGAAAAGACAGAGTCCGTGTTGTGCTTCTGAAATCAAAGGAAGGAGTCAACCGATGCGGATCTTTGTCAACGCAAGAAATCGAGCTAGTGAGGAATGAACTTCATAGCCCAAATAAGGGGCACGCACGATTGGGGAGGAAAAATGGTTGGTGTGGGCACGCTGTCAAACGAGGCAGCAACCACACAAAGCGCTCGCATGGACGAGAAGAGAAGAGGGGACGAGCCCTTCAGAAAAAAACTGAAGCAGCAGGAAAGGTGGGGCTAGCCCAGCCAGCACGACTTATCTTCCGGAGGAATTCACCACTAACAAGGGGGGTGGGGAAGGTCGTTTTGAAGGGGAATCTCAAAAGCGGGTTTGTGCCCGGACAACAACGGGATATCCAATGAGCATTTAAGGGGAATGGGGCACAAACACAAAACTGGCAGAAGAGATCAATGTAAAGCTCTCCTAGTCAAAATAAAAAAAAAAAAATGGTTAAAGATTGTGAAAGGGGCTAAATTCTTCACTGGTTGAGGATGTGAATGCTCGTTTCCAGACTGAACCAGGGAGACTGAAGGAAATCAAATTTTCTAAGAAAAAGGGTAAACTCATGCATAAAAAGGTATCAGAGTTCCTCTTCGTAACCTGGAGGTGAAAGACGGTCAAATTAGCAGGATTCGGCTTCAGTTTTGACGACCATGTGGGTCCCTTTGACCAGGAAGGGGGTTCGGTCTTTCAGGAATGAAGCGGGGAAAAATAGGAGAAGGAGAAAAGGGGTTGAGAACTCGACAGTCTTCTGAGATTAGACCAAAGGGAACCTAAAGGAATTTTCAGACGGAACTCGATATAAGGAGAAGAGCGAAAAGTCCAGCCGGTGCAGCAGGAGCCAGAGAGGGGGAAAGTAGACCTTGTGGCTTCGTCAGGATTTCAGTAAAATAGGTATGGGTGGGAATTGTGAGTGCGCAACCGATAAGAAGGCGGGACAAATCGTCTAAAATCCTTTTACTTCCAGCCGTGGAAAGAAACAGCGAAGAGAACAAAGGAGTCTGTAGAACTCTATGCTATGCTTTCCCCACAAGCGGGACGCCCAGACAGGGAGGCAGTTTGAAAAAATTGAAAAAGAAAGGAGAGGGTGGCCGGGGCACCCCCCCTGCCCTCCAAGTCCAGCGGGGACGAAGAAATTTAAAGAGATATCGATCAAGTACTGGAGGAAAAGGAGGTCTGCGTTCGCCTAGTAGGAAAGTAGAGAGTTCGTGACCATCAAACCATAAAAAAAACTGAGGAGGGACGAAAGTCAGCAAAATGACTTCGAGGGCTACGCGAGTATACTCTCGAGAATAGGAAAACTTTCAAGCCCAGATCACAACCGTAAAAGACATCCAGGGAGAAAACGGAAGCTGAAAGAACGGCGTAATCAGAGACAGGACACGGGAGAGAGGGAAGCAGTTTTAAACAAAAAGATAAGGAGAAAAGGCGTGCTGGGAGTACGGGCAGGGCTGAGGGAAAAAAGAGCCTTTAAGAACCACCCATCCAAAAAAAAAAGAACTGGACAATATAAAAAAGATCCGGATTGGGAGGAGATGAAATTGATTGATCCGGAAACGGTAGGCCTACAATGCTTCAGGACATTTAGAAGGGGGGGACATACTAGAAAACTAAAGAAGAGAAGGATACCTTTAAACAAAAAAGAGGCAACCCAACAGCTTTTCTTGGTGGTTCGGAGGGGGAAAAGGTCGTGATGGGATCATATCTAGAGGTAAGTAGAGCCGGAATAGGCTATCTCTTTCTTCTAACAAAGTCGTCGGAAGATCGCTGAATTTTTAGAATCGTTTGGAAAAGACAAAGTGAGAAAAAATGATGACAATGAAGAAATAGGTGCGAACTTATAGGTGGCCTATTAAGGGCAGCCTAAACATATCGGAGGAGGTTTGTGCTTGTAAAAAGAGAGTCGGGTGACGCCGTTAAGTTGTAAGAAGAAAAAAAAGGGACCTACGAACGAGACGACTAGGTTAAGGTCGGACGCAGTGTCGAGGGCTCACGGACAATTGAATACGATGCGCGTGGAAAGAGGAGCAAAAGGGTCAAGGACCGGACTTAGAAGACAGAAGGGGCACCGACAAAGAACCAAAAGAAAAAAAATACTAAAAAATTTCATCCAAAGAAGACCAAGGTACACACAAGGGGGGGGGGTTTATATAAGGTCTCAGAAGAAAACGAGTCAAAACAAAACTGTAGAGATTGGGAAAGAAAGGCAATCAAGCCAAGTACGTGAAGGGGGTCTTCTCCTAACAATAAAAAACTCGGCCATTCAAGCAAGAGGACATCAGGATAGTGGGTGTAACAAGGAGATAAATCAGGATTGGGAGGGAAAACTATTGGTCGGAGAAACGGTTTAAAAGCACATGGGCCATGACGCCTCAATAAAAAAGAAAAAAAGGGCGGGCGGCGGCTACTGGGGGGGGGGAGGCTCTCTTTGCACCATCTGAAACTTAGGGGCGGCGTTCGGGAAACTAAATAAAAGGAGAGGTCGATCCATTTAATCTTCGCATGGAGCGAGATCAGAATGTACTACCGGGAACCCAGAGGCCTACGTTCTAAGATGAAGAATTTTTTCAGTCCATAATCAAAAAGAGAAAGGCTTATGTGGGGGACGAAACAATTGAAAAAAGCCCCGAAACTTAACAAATCATGGAAAGGGAAGTATCGCTTCGGGGAACACGCAAAAGGGGGATGGAAGACAAGCACAAACTCCTAGAAAGGGGCCAGGTCGGATCAACATCGCATGAGGTAGAGATTGACCAAAACCGCGAGGGGGGAGGCCTTGAGAAAGAGGAGGGTAAAAGGGCTTCATATCTTCAAAACTTACAAATGAAGTTGTCAAATAATCTGAAAGAAATCGACGAGGAGAAGGGTCCGAGAAGCCTTTTAAGGACGGCACGCGTAAGAGTGAAGGACCTCCAGGGGGGGGGGGGGAAAGGAAACAAGGAAAAGAAGGTTCTGTTTGATGCTGAAATCACGCAATCGGACGGAAGGCATACTGTACAAGGGCATCACTCAGGAAAAAAGGAAGAAATCAACTCAGCGCCAAAACAAGTAGTCAAGATGGTTAAGGCGCTCTTGGAACACGGTAAATAAACGAAACCTATAGGGTTTCAAAAAAGGATCCACTAAAATGAGACATATGACCGAAGTAAAGTCCTACCAGAAAATCCACAAGGGGGAGATAGGTAAAATTATAATAAAGGATAGTCAAAGTGCACTCCTAGGAAACCCCGGCCAGCAAGAAAAGAGAGGAAAACTGATAAAATCGTGAATGGTCCGTCACTTCAAGAGGTAAAAACTTTGGGGGGGGAAGAACCTGTCTGGGGGCGTGTAGATCCAAAAAGACTGGAGGTAAAAGGACAGGCATGCAGACCA
>Ga0179591_1219213_pt1 | contig 14299 bp, 14 predicted proteins | sample CZOMad2_1_08_16f_FD_182891 | JGI IMG/M metagenome (GOLD analysis project Ga0179591, IMG submission 182891) | Vadose zone soil fungal communities from Angelo Coast Range Reserve, California, USA - CZOMad2_1_08_16fungal (PacBio error correction) | ecosystem: Environmental > Terrestrial > Soil >...
GTTTTAGCCAGACTATAAGCAGGGTCGTTGAGAAGAAAATTCTACGGGGAGGAACGATGCCTGTGCAATACCTTCGATTGTAGCGTGTGCGTTGAAGGGAGGGGAGGGAAGAAATAGGCAACCTAAAATTTCAGCACTATTCCTGTGTCTGTGGGATTAAACAACGGGGACAAAGGTTGTAGTAAGCGCCCGAAAAGGAGGGAAAAACAGACGAGTAACCAAAAAGTGGGACGAAAATTAGGCTTAAGTTAATACTGAAAAGTGACCGCGAGGTTTAAATCCCCACGGGGTGTAATGCAAAAGACACATTGCGAGAGGGAGAAAGAGAACAAGGGGGTCTCCCCTTAAACACCGGGGCGACTACAGGGGGCGCCTACGAAAGGGAAGAAATATCTCCAACAAGGGCTCCGAAAATGGAGGGGTGGCGGGGGAAGGATTGTCCATATCCTCCAAGGACGAGCAAAAAGGGGGGATACTTGGAAGCAGAGCCGTTATCCGGCAGAAGAAAAAAATCAAAAGCGAGATGACCACGACGTCGAAAAGTGAACAGAGAAAACAGCTCAGCGAGCATGCAAAAGGCCGGGAAAAAAAAAACGAGTCGACAAAAATGGAAGCTTAAACTTGGTCTGAGGGGGAGGAGGCCTCAGCCGTTAAAGGAAGAGACGGTGGAGAGACGGTCCACTTGATGGGCATGGAAGGGAAACTGAAAAGCTTCCGGTGGGAACCCGCTTTATTTACGAGGGCAGCACCCTTGAGAAGGAAAAGCAGGAGGAGAGAGGGGGGGGTGGGGGACGGGGAAAACAAACCGTGTGCATCTTCTCTAAAGGGTCGTTACCAACTACAGAAAGGAGAACAAAAAGCGGGAAGGGGGGAGAAAAGTAATTGTCTACCACTCAAGTTTAACTAAAAGAGGTGGAAGGTAGGGAAATGATACTATCGGGTAAAGGGAAAAAGACATGGTGGAAAACCAAGCAAAATATTTCAGTAAACTATTGCTGAAGTAAATAATATTTAAAGAAAGTTAGAAAAAAAAGTGGAGCAGGACGCAGCAGACATGATAGCAAGAAAGAAGGTTCCATAGTGAGATATGCGCTGGCGGGTTGGTGGAAAGAAAAAAGGCCGTAGAGCAGTTTGTCAATCGAAAAAAGGGAAATATGCTTAGCCCACTCTCGTATTGAGACAAACGCACTCCATTAGGGAAGTTGCCTGAAAGGGAAGAAGGGAAGAAGGTAAATTGGGGGGTTCGCGACTCTGTCTGTGACAGCGATTGTGAGGGGAAGAGGACGATTGTCACAGTCTGAAACAAGAGTGACGAGTAGGGGACTTCTGCATCGAAGGCATCTGTCGGAGCCGTTCACGAATAAGGAAAAGAATGGGGCTAAATGGGAGCAAGGAGGGAAATATCGAGAATGACTAGGGCACCTCGTAGGACCCTTTGGGAAAACGAGTCTAAGCAAAAAATCTTACTGTTAAAAGAAGAAAGGGGACAAGAAGGTCGTCATTTCAACCCGGGGTTGTTGGTATGGCAAACTTCTGGGAGGGGGAGAACTGAAAAATCGACGGGGCTGGAAAAAAACAGAAAGAAAAGCTTTGGGGAGAAAAAAAATTTATCAAAGAAAGAGTGCAGAGTTGGTTTCTAGAAATCTGGAAAAATAAAGATTCAATCTACGAAAAACCTTTTCCGAGGAAAGGAAGCGGTAGACACCAAGGACCTCTTCGGGCTCATCTCGCAGTTAGGGGGGAAAAGTTGGGTATTAAGTAAAAAAAATGGGAGTCCGGGATTTGGAACGACAGTCCAGTAATTTCGGGGGGGAGGGGAAAGTGATGAGTGATGTCTCCGATCAGAAACGGGGGAGACTGTGGGAGCCAAAGGAGAATAAGATGGGGAGGAAGACGAAGGGGGAGAACACGAGGATGGGGAGTAAAAAAAGAGGGGGGGGGGGCAAAGAGGACATGCCTCTCTTGGCAAAAGGATGATATCTTAAGTAAGACTTGCGCCGATCATTTCTACAGGGATGAAAAAATAAAAGAGATATTGAGGCAAACGGCTTTGTTATAAGTTAAAGGGAATAGGAGTCCCAGCTCCTTGGGATAGCTTATATCTGGGATCAACGGGGGAAAAGGGGAGGATTGGAGAAAAAAGAAACCTTTATTAGGCCTCTTCCTTGGAACGAAAAGCCGATGCCATGCTAAGAAACGATTAGGAATGGAAGAGAGGAAAAATGTCACAGAGAATCGAGGCAAAAATGGAGTGTTCCGAGAAAAAAAGGGCCAACAAAAGAACTTCTCAACTGGCATGCGTCGAGCCAAGCCATTTGGATGGTTAACCAAAGCGGATCAATACTCAGCCAGAAAGCCCCGAGGCGAGTGGGAGAGGTTGATGCCGTGTCAATGTATTCATAGATATATCAATCCGAAACTGGGAAAAATCGGGGTTGAAAAATGGAGAAGAAAAAAACGGACGTCATCGGCTATTCCGGGCGAAAAAAAACGGGCGGGCGCTAGCCGGGGCATGAATCATCTGGCCAAGGAAGCCGGCGATCTCCTGTCGTCCAAAAAAATACGGTCTCCCTCGGTTCCTGTTTCTCTAGGGAAATTCCGACGGAGAGAGTAACAGTTGCAGAAAATCGCGGAGGCTTGGAAGCGTGCGAATTGGTTCGGACCTGAGGGTATGTGAGCTTGCGAAATCTCGGAGGGAAAACTATCAAAAAGCGCCTACACGTGGATCGAGGGAAAGGGGGGGAAAAATACTCCGGCCGTATCGGGGGGGGGTGGGTTCCGTCCAAACTGGCAAGAAAATTTCAAATACTGGGACGTGAAATTGGCATTCTTTGAGCGTAATCATGAAAAAGAGGGGGAACGTGGGGGCCAAAATCCTCAGAGGAACGGGAGTTTCAGGGGAAACGGCCCAACCACGCTGCATCGTTTTCGTTATCGTGCTGACCCGTGTGGACAGGTGTCAAAAAGGGATGATGGTGCGGCCTTAAGTCGTGATATAAGTCGCTGCCAATAGGGGGAAGAGGCGAAAATGTAAAAGAAAAATCTGAAAAGGTCGCGGCAAGGGGTCCTTGCAAAGGGATAATCCCAAATACTTGCCACAGTGCAGGGGGGTCAACATTCGGGATCGATCAAGAGAAAAGATGTTCCCACCCGGCACCAAGGGACCTGCGTCGCAAACGACCGGCGGTCATTTAAAAGGGAAACAAAGCACGGAATAGGAAATCACTCCGCAGATCAGCCCGTATTTTGCGCCATCGGCTACAAAACCAAAGTCTGAACGGAAAGGACAGGCGCTCTAGGTGGATTGCCCACCGATTGCCCAGTGGCGCAGGGAGGGAAGGGGCAACCAAGAGAAGAAAAAACGGGGGGGTATCCTCAGAAAACAGAAAACGGAGGTAAGAAAAGAAGATCCAACAAATCTCGTTCGTTCCACCCTACCAATTGGCTCAACTGGGCCACTTTGAAAAAAAAAAAACAGCAAGGTCGCAAAAAAGTGAGGACTTTAGTTGGGTACCGCTCGATAAAAGACGTCGCTGCCCCGCTTACTTGATTCGCATGGAATTTGAAAGTGCGGAAGGACTACGGGGACCTGACCGAGGAAAGTGCAGAAACAAGGAAGGTTGTGCGGGCCGAAGAGGGGATGCGATACGGAAACGAACAAAGGAAATGCCCATCGTGGCAGAGGAGGTTTGATGATACAAAAGAGAATTAACGCGAAAACTTATAGGCACAGAATAGCATTCGAAAAAAGGGTCTTCTTTTGACGGACGGCGAACGAAGCAAGAAAAGCAACAAAAGAAGGGAAAAAAGAATACAGGGTAGCAAAACGAAACTGTGCTTCGGCTGGTGTGTACGCCGCGCGGAAAACTAACGTGCATCCGGAGGGGGTTGGGGCCAAGCGTAAAAAAAAAAAATATCCATGGGCCATGAATTCTCAGAGAAGACAATTCCTTCGACAGGACTTCCATTGTGTGTTCTCCGCAGAAAACGAGGGTATGAAGGCAGCAAGTAGAAAAAACAAAGAAAGCGAGAGAATGGGGTGATGGCGCTTCCCGTATCTTCTGAGCAAGAAAAAAAAAAGCGGAGGGGACAGGAAAAGGATAACCGGAACCAAAAGCGGAGGAAAACAAAATGCTCTAACCCTGACCGACTAGCGCTTCGTTGCAACGCCGGAAAAGTCTATCAAGTAGGAAATAGAAACCGCACCGGGTCTGGGGCACTTATGGGAAGAGCCAAGCATCGCCGGCTTTCTTCCCCCGCTGGCGGAAAGGGGGGGGGAAACTTAGCAAAAGTGGTGAGCGGGAAAAACAACCCCAAAAAGGCGGCAGTCCAAGGTTCTTTCGGTATCTCAGCGTGTAGCACAAAAAAAGAGTCAGCAGGGAAACGTTGGGAATCCATTAGATCCCATGACACTCGTGGACAAAAAAAATAGAGGCCATGCGAGAGGAAGATAGTTCTTAAGAAAAAATAGTGAAAAAGGTCCAAGGGGAGAAAGCAGGCGCTTCACCACGGGGTGCGTGCCCGGTTTCAGACGTGCAAAAGGGCGCGCGTGGAAAGGGGGAATCATCCCTGGCAAAACGGAAAAAACCACTCACGAGGGGAGGCAAAGGGAGTCTGATTATGGACGCCTCGGCAGACAGACAGGTGTTCGGAGCCGTAAATCCATAACGGTTTCCCGGCAGAACGGGAATTGTTGGTCTGGAGAAACAAATGGCCTCCTCGAGAAACGCCGTGAAAAAGAAACCACGAACTTTAAAGAAAGCTACGTGAAATTGGCCAAGCATCGTCGCCATGCCGGCGGCGCCACGGGGATCATAAAGAAATATCGGACTGGGGCCCAACGCGGGATCTAATGCCGCGAGAAAGCCGGAGGGCAAATTAGCTTACGCCACAAGGAGGGGCTTGTAAAAGACGGATCGTAGGTCGCAGGGGGGCGCGCCACAGTCCCGGTGAGGAGAAAACAGCCACACGCCAGGGGGAAAGAAAGAACTTAAGGGGGCAGGGAGGGCATAGGAAGAAAAGGAAGGGTTTCGAGACGGAACCGGGAGAAAACGAAACCATCAAAGCAGGAGATTGAGCCATAGCTAAGGTTTTTCACTATGAAAAAGCAATAGATAAAAAGGAGAGAGATAAGTCGTGATTGAGGAAGCTGTCGAGAAAAGAAGCGGCAGGGGAAAAAGTGTCTTTCCCCCCAAACGTCCACACGGTGGAGAGGTTGAAGGGAAACAAGTACCAATCGACGGAAAACAATGTCGTCTCGGAAAGCCGTTGCATCCACAACAAGGAAGGGAAAGGGGAAAAAGTCCATAAAGAAGAAATAACGATTGCGCTGGTACGCAGCAGTCAAAGGGCCGAGTCAGGTCCATAGGCGGGGCTAGATAGGTCGAGTATAGATCACCGTCGTACAACCAGAGTGGATCAATCTGTCAGCGTGAACGGCATCAAAGAGACAAGAAATGCGGGTGAACTTAAGGAAGTACTTAGGAAAGGAACGTTGGGATGGCGCAGCGCCCATCTCCGTGCCAGCAGCAAGAGCGGGAAAGAAGCCAGAAAAAAATTACGAGGATTAATGAGGGAAAGGCCGGAAAATGGAAGTGCACTACTTGAGTGCGTTGCTATCGACTAGTAGAAGATCGAGTGAAGGGGGGGCGGAAAAGAATGTGGAGGCCGGGAAACAAGCATAGGAGAAACTGAACAACACAACGAAACAGCATATCGCCAATCTGTGCCAAATCGAGCAGTCCAAGGTGGACACACATGGAGGATGCAGTCTGGAAAAACCAAATGAGATTGGGTAGAGTAATTCCATTGGTAAGTCTTCAAATAGTTGACGGACGCAGATTGGGGAAGGGGGGGGGCGTCACAAAAAAAGGGGGTAGTTTAATAGAAAGTGAATAAAAAGGACGAGAAAAAAGGGCGGTCGTCCCTTCTTTTCAGCAGGTAAGGGCAAAAGAAAAGGGTCGATAGGGCGGCGTTGGTGGTGAACAAGTCGGTAGTGGTTACCGTCCCGTCAGAGCCGATTCAAAGGGGATCACAAAACAACGATTTAGAAAACAGCAAGAATCGCAGTGCTGAAAGGGGTCAAATCACCCTCTGGTAAAAAGAAAGGGACGGAAACCTGTTCAGCCACTCAGTGGGAGGGCACAAAAAGGAAACGCCCGCAAATTCCGTATCTACTTTTCCGAGGGCTTGAACGGCGGGAGGGGAAAAGAGGGAGAAAAAGAAGAAGATTGCTCGGAGTGTTGCATCAGTTTGGCAGGCAACGCTGCCAATAGGCGTCTCGGATCGGGGCAAATACGGGTATAACGGTCGTGTTCTCTCCCTTCCTGAGCCCCGAAAAATACTGAGAAAAGGAGAGGACAGGAGAACTGGGGAAGAAAATTGGAGGAGAGCAGGAAACCAATTTACGAGAACAACAAGAAAATTGCCGGGGCTCCTTTACCGAGATCTATTCTGCCGCTTTCGATGCAATAACCTGGGCCGGAGACTTGTCAGGAGAAAATAACGATGAGGAAGAGGGGGAAACCCTAGGGAAAAAATGGGGCCTTGGGCATTAAGAAACGTGAAAGAGAAAAAAACCTAATATATTCGACCCACACACCTTGATCTCTTGGGAACCTAGAGAGAAAAAACGTGGGGGGCTCCTACTAACCTAGTGTCTAGGTTGTATCCGGAAAAAGAGAAAAAAATGGAGAAAGGAAAGGGATCATTACTACAAATCATCCGACGCCGCCAATTCCACTCACCTCTACAGACCGGGACAGGAAAACAGGAGGCAGAGGAAGGACTGCGAAACTGGATAAGAAGAAAAGCATCGGATAGAAACAACATCTCGAAAAACACAAAAAAAAGGATGAGAGGAAAAAGAGAGGTGTTGTTGCGAAGAGAAGTCTATGCTTGGGGGTAGGCTTTACTAACTGCGGGGGCGGATAGAGGGAAGGTCACAAAAGGCTATTGTAGAGTGAAAGTTGGTGAGCTGAGTGTAAAGGAGTCAACAAAGATTTCTCACATAGGACGGGTTACGTCTTACACACAGAAAGGAGGGGTGTAAAAGAAAAGAATTGGGATCGAGTACAAAGAGAAGGTGGGTTGGGGGGCGAATCGAAATCGCTTAGAAGCGTTGCTCCGCAGCAGTGTTTCCACGGGTTATTAAAGGCCAAAGCGACAAAAGGGACGAGGGGAAAGGGCCTAAAGAAGAGTTCAAAATGAAAAGAGAAAACCAGGGGGTATGCCACTCGGAAGAAAAGCGACGAATAGAAAAAGAGAGAGACGGCTCAGGAAAGGGGAATGGTGGAGGGCAGGACCGGGAATCAGAATACTCCTGAAAGAACCAGGGATACTGGCAAGAGCCTTTAGTAAGCCGGCAGCCTGTGCCTTTGGCCTAAGTCGGGTAGGAAGAAACAAAGGGGAGAAAAGGAGGTTAAACGATCGGAAGACGTGAAGAAGGGGAGAAGGCAACGAGAAAAAAGAATAAGACCGTGCCAGGGAAGAGCCGTTTCGGATGGAGGGATGCTGAAGGGGGCAGCTGGAAGGAAAAAAGGACAGGGGTGGAAATTTTGAAAAAAGGATTAAGGGGGCCACTTGAAGATGTGAATTTTAACCCGACTTGCCCAGAAAATTAAGGGGGGAAAAGGGGATTTGTACCGAGGGAATTCCCAAGTGTCGGAATTCAAAAGAAATCAGAAAAAAGGTCGTTGGGTGTGAGCAACGGTTGTCATCTTATCTAAGGTAGTGGCCAGAAAAGAGGGAAAAAAAAAAAGAAGGAGATCAAAAAAAAATGTTAAAGCGAGGGGGCGAAAAAAGCCGTTGAACGAGTACGAAGGGGGGGAAATGGGGGGTGGGGTAGGGGGGGGGGGCGCGTGGGGGTACTCAGAGAATTTGATTGTTGAGAGGAAAACGAGGGGGTAAGGCAAGGGGGCTGGTAGAGGAAACGCAGAAAAAGTTTGTCAAAAGCAAAATATAGGAAAGAAACTTATGGCGGGGGGAAGAATAACAATGTCAGTTTCAAGCACAATTATCAATCTCAGGGGAGGAAAGAAAGGAGAGAAATGGAAATTGAGGAAGAAGGTCGTTTCAGGGGAGATTGTGGGAGGGAAATATGACTAGGGCGGGGTGTGTCACGAGGCACGGAGTGGGGAGAGGGGTGACGCATCAAAGGGGTCTGGGTCCGTTTCTTGCGGATAAAACGGAGGATGGCGCAAAAGCCAACAGGAAGGGAAGAAAGGAAGGTGAGGAATGGGGATCGAATTAATGTAAATGTGGTGGGGCGAGATTTCGTGACACACGCTAGGACCTGTGGAAGAGGGTGTGTGTCAAGATTTGCAGTTCTACCACTAAATTACTTGAATAGCATTAACCGGATCTCTTCAAAAAAAAGACAGAGGTGTGCCCGGTCAGAGGCAGATAGACCGAAGATGGTTACGAGGTGTATAGAAATCTAATAGAGGGGAAAAGAGGGGCAAAGCCTTCGTTACTTTGAAAAAAGAGGGAAAACTAAGCGCAGCACAGGGGGGGGGAGGGGGGTGAATCATGGACTATGTGATAAGAAGAAAAAGGCGGAAAAGCACCCGGTGGGTTGAGCAAGAGGCAAACTAAAAAGGTTGTCCCGCCCAGCAAGGTATGGCAGTCCCCGGCCAGGACCAGCAATGGGACGTTTTGGGGACAGCACCCCTTTAGAGCCACTTCAAGGAGGAATTGTTGAAAGATGAGAAATAAGGAAAAAGAACGCAAACGAATTCAGAGTCAATCCTAAATGGAGATTAAAGGTTAATAGAAAAATGAATGGAGGAAGGGGATCTATCGGGCTGCAGGGATTTTGGTTCCGTGGTTTTGACCGAGTGAACCCCCAAGGAGAGGGAAGTCCCGAAGGAAGGGGGGAACGAACACCCGGAGTGAGAGGGGATTTGAAAAGGGCAGAGGGGGGGAGGCGGGGAAGTCGCACCTTAAAATTGGTGGCAGGGACGCGCGAACCGAGAGATGCCAGCCCTATGGTGCGCAAGCGGCCTTTTAATTGCAGGCGGAGAGAGAAAAATGGGGTAGATGCCGCTGTGAAGAATCGAGACTGGCAAGTGTCCGTCTGATGTCAAAAGGGAAGGAAGGGGGGGAAAAAAAGGATGGAATGCAAGAAGAGGGGGGAGCGGGAAGCGGTGGAAGAGTGAAAGGAGAGGGGAGGGGAAGTCTCCGTGCTTGCATCAACGTAAAAAAGCTTGATGAAAGGAACAGGGTATGAACGGTGCGAAAGAAAAAATTTATGGGAGGAAGGCAAAAACAGGAGACCCGGGAAGAGGCCATGAATTCCGCACAAAAAGGTGAAGGGAGCGAATGGTAAAGGGAGTTCACAAGCAGAAAACGCCCATGTCGACGTGCCGTCTAGAAAAAGGTCCACTCCAAAAAACGTAGCTGGAAGTGAGGAAAGCCCAGTGAAAAAGGTGGCAGTTACAAAGGGAGAGGTGTTAAGCTGCTCAATACGCATAAAGCTATTGGAACAGAGAGAGGGGGGGCGGTGTTGTCCACTTTAGGTCAAGGGGATATCACCTCGGATTAGAGAAACACTAAGGTTAAAGACGAAAAGCGTTCGGTGGGTTGTAGAAAAACGGCTATACCGTAAATCAACCTTGTTACGTAAAAAAGATAGGAAGAAAAGCAACCATTCAAGGGCGAGGGTATAGAATCCGGTCGAAAAATCAGTCTGGGCGGAAAGTAAGAAAGAGGAGGATCATTGGGAAAGATGAGGAAATAGGTGAAGGGGGTCGAAAAGGGATTTCCGCCGTAAATATGAAGGTGCGTTTGAAACGTCATAACTAGTCAGGAAGAGGAGAAGACCAAAGTGCGAAAATTGCGGGAGCATTAAACGAGGGGCTGGGATGATACCATAGAAACTGTAAGCGACCAATACCCAGTTGCGCTCGGGAGTGAAGGGGGATAAGGTAAGGACCGTCAGGCCAAAAGCAAAGTACCTGCACAAAAGGAAAGGGTCCTGGCCAAGACGGAAGGGGGGGGCAGGCTGCACGCTATAAGGGAAACCAAGGGAAGGGGTGTGAGCGTTTCAGCACAGATAATTTAACGGCATAAAAGTTCCTGGCCGACGCGGGACGTCAAAAAAAGAGGAAGTGTGTCCCCCACCTTAGCGGAGGAAACCGGGGGAAAAGGGGGGGGAAAAGGATATTGGGTGGGGGGAGGGAAAAGGGGAGTTCAGGAAGTCCTCGTGACAAACGACAATGGGGTGAAGTCAGTGCGGAAATCGAGGTGTGAATCAAAATCTTCTGAATCAGCCCAAAATCCATTGCCACTATGTGCAGGGGGGGGGACCACCGAAAGGGGTAGGAGTATCTAAGCGAACATATGTGACGGTCAAACACAAACATTTAAACCCTAGACTCGGTACGAACGGCAGGAAGTTTCCTGTATGATTAAGAAAAAGAAACGAAAGGGGAAGAACGCCTCCTGGTCACGCCCGCTTGACGCGAGCGTTTCACCACAAGGGCCGGCGGCCCATGAAAATAACCTAGTTTTGGGTGCCCAACCTGTCTTTCCCAGTGGGACAGAAAGGCGGAGTGGGGGAGAACCGAGAATACTTGGGTGCCTCGGAAAACAGAAGAAGGAGAAGAAAAATAAGGATCCACCTTGTTCTAGAGGCGAAAGTCAAAACTAAGAAAATGGATCCACTAAGATTGGGGCACGAAAAGAAAACTGGGAAATCTGCTGAATGGCCTGCGGAGTAAACGGAGGGGGCCTGCTGGGGCTTCAAGCGAAATGAACAGACAGAGACGTGATTACGCATTGACCATTTCACGGTCCTTTTCCGTGGATACGGGAAATAAGCCGGAGTCAGCAAAGCGAAGGAAAGTAATTGTGAAGGGGACGGGGGGCAACAATTAGGGGAGGGGATCGATCGGGCGAACAGAGGAACAGTCCCATCGGGGCAACTTAAGTTTTGTCTTATCAAAAAAGAAAAAAGACGTCGGTCTGAGCGAAGCGGCGTTGACCCGGGCCTGCTCATTTGCGCAAGGCTTCTTGGCAAATCGGAAAGTCGATCACTATGTCATGCCGGGGGGGGACAACTGCCGGGGGACAGAGATGGACAGGACGGTACGAAAGGAAGACAAAAAAAACCCTTCTCTTCGTGGGGTTACAAAGACAGTAGAAAGCACAAGAAAGGTGAATATGCGGAATGTATCGGGTGGAAACAAAGAGGAAGTGTCAAAATTGTGCCAAGCACGTCGATCAACCAAATGAGGGGAGGGCACGCAGTTTTAAGCTGCAGTGAAGTCTTTTAATGGAAGTAAGAGGAGAAGAACTCAAGAAGCTCACTGGGTATGAGAGGCCAGTGGGTGCGGGTAACGGGAGCCACGCGCAGGTTCTCGCCATATCCAAAACAAGACCAAGGGGGCGATTCAAGAACATGGGAATCGCACTCCCTGGAAAGTCCTGAAGCTTTGCAAAGAAAACAAAAAAAAAAAAAAAAAACCAGGGACTTCATCTTCTATCGGAGGTAGAGAGGGGAAAAGCAACTCGTAAAAAGCCGGTATGGGTGACGCAAACAGAGGCCGGCGGAATTAAACGCTGATTCGAAAAGTAGAGATACTTCTCAGCCCGGTGGTGAGAGTTAAAAGTAGGGGGGGTAAGAAAAGTTTTGGTTCTCATCGTACGGTTGATCAACAAAGCAGGCGGCGCTCAGTGGCCCTTCTGTTATAGTCCTATAGAGAAAAGGAAGAAAAGTGCCGTGGGAAACAAGAAGAAACCAACATATCAAAAGCGGAAAAAAACAATCTATTGCTTGAATGGGAGAAGGGAAAAATGGGAAAACAAAGAATGGGGATCCTAAAGAATACAGGCGACGGGTTGGAGGGGTCCATGGTTGATCGAAGTCCTCTAAAGGTTGAGGGAGATGGGCGTAGGGGGAAGAAGAAAAAAAACATGCGCGGCAAAAAAACAGTCATGGCGGGGCAAGGGAATGGCATAGTCGTTTATTTGCAGGCCTCGGGCCCGAAAGAAACAGGTGAGGAAAGTATAAAGACTTGTTTTCCCGGATCAAAGAAAAGTTGCTGGGGCATAAAAGGGAGATAGTCTCCGCATAGCCTTTCAAACAGTATCAACAAAAAAGTTTCGCCCGAAAAAGATAGAGCCGTGGTGAAATCATATTCCCATTCCATGTCTAAAACCGAAGGGGGAGAAGCAAAACATCCTGGCGGGACAGCTAAAGAATCGACGATGTGCCGAATAAGGCCGAAAGCACGGAGATAAACAAAAGAGCTTGCAAAAACAAACGAATCTGATAGGAGAGGGGCCTAGGCAACCAGGGCCGGGGGAAGGATGGAATCAATCAACGAATGTCACATGTTCACCTAAACAAAAAGAAACGGAAGGGAAGTTCGTTCCACCTTCGGCGTTTAAGACATAGGGGAAAGAGTCAAAAACCAAACAAAGGGACCGGCTATGAAAACAGCGGCAGTGTTTCACGATGAAACTGCTAAAAGCGGGAGTTGAAGGAGGCGGTGCTTTCCGATGGAAGGCATAAGAAGGGACGCAGAAATTGGCGGCCAAAGATTCTTTATTGGAACAAAAAAAGAAAGACGTGGAGCCGGGGCACTTCCACACGAAGGCCGGACAACCAACACTGTTACTGCGCGAGGCAAGTGCAGAACAAACAACGGGTCGTGCCGAACTGGGGGAGGGAAGTCATATAGAAAGAAGCAAGGACCGCAAACGTCGTGCACTTAGCAACAGGCGTGACGGCCCTCCGCGCCTATGGTTGCAGAGAGCTCGCTCTTTGCTGCTAGGCGCTCCAAGGCGGGGAAACAAATACCTGGATCGACAGGGGCGCGGGACACCGGCCTCCTCCTCTTCCGGTTGAGACGCGGGGCTGTCAGAAGCAAGCCTGTTCGGGGACGATTCCATCGGCCTGCTGCCAAAGCGGCCATCGGCTCCCGCGGAGAAAGCCGAGCGCATCGGACTCCGACCACAAAATTTCACAAGGGAAGACAAGCTGCTCCCTTCCAAATTACAGAAAATACGGGCGTTCTTTTTAGAAAAAAAACTCAGCGGGATACCTCACTCGCCTCACTGCAATAACAGTTCTCGCCGCAAACCTGGACATGCGGGGGAAAAAAACAAAGAGGAAGAAACAAATCGTCAAATCAGATATGCCTCCAGATTTGCCAAAATGGGGAAATGAGAGGGGAAGGGAAAACATTATATTGAATAATGTCGTTACATCAAGGGAATTGCAGTACGAAAGATTGACTGACCCATATTTTGCCTTGTCTGCCAAAAAAGGACTGAGGGGAAAAACGACAAAGTAGAGCAATGAAAGCGAAGATAACACCGACATTGCTGGATGAAGGGGACGTTTTAACTGGAGGTAGCAATCACCCATTGGCGAGCGAGGGTTTCTTGGGGGGAACAAGGTCTGGGAGAAGACGGGAGCCACACAGGCAGCAGGGGGAAAAAAAAAAAGTGGCGAACCGCCTGGATTACGAAAGGGGGTGGGGCTGGCACGCGGTCAAATCACATGGTCGGTCCAAAAGGGAGAAAAAGAGGCAGAAGTTAACAGCAACGAGCATACAGTGGCCAAGGGCACATTGAAAAGGAAACCGAACAATGCCTTCTCTACTGGGTACCTCTGCCGGAAGAGGAGACAGACCGGAATTGATTAAAACTACACTTAGGTAGACGAGGGGGAAGAAGTTGCAGCATACGCTGCCTGCGGGCGTTACTAGAGAGTGCAGAAGGCCGGGGGCAAGAATGGGGGGTAAAGTAGCCAGAAGAGGAAAATTACAGGAAGCCTTATAAATTATCTCTCACTTACAACGGTGGATAGGGGCGAGGGGTCAGCAAGGGAAAGGGGAAAGACAAAAAAAAATGAAACTTGCAGGGCTCACGTGACGATATCCGAAATAAGGGGGGAAAGGGGCGAGGAAAAGATAACATGGGCCGAGGGAAGGAGAAAGACGGCTTTTTCCCTCTGTGAGACAAAGGGAGAAGAAAAATGTGTCGCTTGAAGAGCGGAAAAAAGGGGGGGAAAAGGAGGCGGCGAACGCTTATCCTAAGATAAGGAGGACACAACCGGAGAGGCACCGTATCGTCAAAAAAAGGAGTGGTAGCGACTACTAACAGCCTATCTTTTCGATGGGGTGGGAAGGAAAAAAGAATCTAAACGAAATCTGGGGGAAAGAGTAATACAAACCTAAAACCGAAAAATTCACGCACATCACATAGACCAGAGTGCAAGACGTCTGAAGCAGAGAAACATGGGATAAAGACAAAGGAAAACCTGCATCGTAGGGGGAAGTAGGAAAAA
>Ga0179591_1269008_pt1 | contig 14299 bp, 21 predicted proteins | sample CZOMad2_1_08_16f_FD_182891 | JGI IMG/M metagenome (GOLD analysis project Ga0179591, IMG submission 182891) | Vadose zone soil fungal communities from Angelo Coast Range Reserve, California, USA - CZOMad2_1_08_16fungal (PacBio error correction) | ecosystem: Environmental > Terrestrial > Soil >...
GGCTTTGCAAAAAATGGAGAACAGGCAAATATTTTAACCGGCGACAACATAATACATACATTACACCACAAGAGGAGGCCAGGAAAAAATCAGGAACGCAAGCATGGGGACTCCTTATTAACATGAGTAGGATAGCAGAAGGGGAACCAGGGGGTCGGGAAGGGGGACGCGGACCAATCAAAGTCCTAGGGAAAAGTAAGACTTGAAACACAAAATCCCACTGCAAATGGAACTCATTGCAAGACCCCTCAAAAGGGGGGGTGGAAAAAAAGGGAATAAGAACGTCTATGCGGTAAAAAGGGGACTGTCTGCCGGTACTATCGAGATATAGATAAGGGAGGAAAAAAAGATATCCGCAGAAAGGGGGAGAAAAGTTCCAAGAAGGGGCCTCAAAAACGGAAACTTGACTCAAGGCGAAAGGCTGAGGGTTTATCCCACAAGGGAACGTCGGGGAGCTGAGGAGACTTAAAAATAGCGGGATTGACCCCTTACATGTCGGGCCCACGCCCAGGGGGAACGTTTGACGGACGCTTTTAGTGAATGACGCGTACCCCTGACAGGTGAAATCTATGGCGAGGGAGACGGGCTGTTCGTAATAGGCGCGGCCCCCGGGGGAAAAACGAAATCTGCCTCAGTTAAGACAGAGAGCCGGGAAACCAGGGCGATTTGGACCCGCGATCTCCAGAGGAAGGCAAAGCGGCTTTGGTCAAAACAAAACCGGGGGAAAAAAAAACAACGATCGCATCCGAGAAGGGGCCCTCCTGCGCGCTGATTGGACCTTCCAAGATCAGCGCTTTCTTTGCAAAACGGAACCTGAACGGAGCGAACCGGTGGGGGGCACGGTAACAAAAAAAAGAACCCGAAAAAAAGGAATAGGGTGTTGAGAGGAGGCAAGTGGCACCAAAAACGTGGAAAAAGGCAAAAGCGGCCATCACAAACAGAATCGTTGCCACCACCGGAAAACCAAAACAAAAGGGTCCGGCGCATTGTCAATGAAGTGAAAAAGAAAGGAAGGGGGAAACACGGCTATGACTTCACCCCCAGATAGGTTGGGGTGGAGAACCCCCAAAGGACGTCTCAGGCCCCAAAAAAAGGCAGACCTCACGGAGGAAGGCCTTGTTAACAAAAAAACAGAAGGATCACCGCACTGTACCTCTTTATCGCGGGAATCAGCACAAAGACGTTCCACCTCGGGAAGCAACTTGTTCGAGGCCCCAGGGGGGGAAAAAATGCCGGGGGGTTTTAACGGTGGGGTGGGGGGGGGGGGTGGGGGGGGGGGGGGGGGGTGTTGTGGGGGGGTGGGGGGGTGGGGGGGGGGGGGGGGCCCAGCAAACAAGTATGTAAACGAGGACGTGTGACGAAATACCCAACCCTTGACCTCAAATGTCGGGGGGGCCACGCGGAATTGGAAGTCCCTAAGACTTGTACCAGGGGCAGGAACGACGGGAAAGCGCACCAAACCCCCAGCCTGCGCAGAAAGCAGGACACCGCTTGTCAAATCAATGCACATAGGCAGGTCCAGGGCCAGGCGTGAAAAAACGAATATTTTGCGATGTCCGCTTGTGTGCTGTCTTTCGTTCAGGAAAGAAAAAAAACGGGGAAAGGCCCACAAAATGCCCGGGTGCGGCGACAGGGAAAAGTCCGAATGGGGGCCGCATTGAAGATCGAGGGGGTTCCACGTCGAGACACATTATTGGGGGGGGGAGGCTTCATCAATCCACTCGGGGGTTTACGTATGTTGCTGGGCGCTTGGACGAGGGAAAGGGGGTTCAACCAGATCTGGGGAAAAGGAGAAAAGGAACATCGTAACATTGAAAACACGCGGCCAAACAGCAGGGTGGGGTAGACGCGGGAGATTTCGAGCCTAAAAAAGAATGTGCGCAGGGAAAGAAAGGTACGAGGTGCTCTGTGAGGGGAAAGTAGAAAAGGGGAAAAAGAAAGGGGGAACTATGCGACTAAGGCGAACGTTGTTCCAGGGGCCCAGGGACAAAGTCTTAGAGGGAAGGGCCAGGCACTGGTAATGGGTAAATTGGCCGCACGGAACACCTCCCGAGGGAATGGACCTCCAAAGTCTTGGGGCAAGAAGGGCTTCCGACTCGACAAACCTGCCTGTCCACGCGGGGCCCACTTCAAAACAAGGATCAGCGGGGAGTGGGGAGGGCCCACAATGTTCTTCAAGAAACTGTCCCCCAGATCGTTCCCCCAGATCTCAAACGGAAGAAGAATTAAAATAACCGCCCCTTGAACAATCAATTGAAATCAAGAGACACCATCCACCGTCCAAGCTCAGTAGACCAGAGGGGGAAAAGAACACAAGCGTGCCTGTGGAATCTCGAAATGCCGAGCGAGATGAGGAATAAACCCCAGGCGCAAAAGGCGTAACAAAAAAAAAAAGAGGTTTCAAGGGAAGAGGGGCCTCCGGTCTGGTCGCATGGCAAGCCAACCCCTGGCAGCACCAGCGGGATGAACGGGTCGCAACCCCCGGAGTAAACCCTAAACACAACCAAGGACCGAAACAGCTGCCGCAGTTATTGGTCGTTCCGTGAAAAGGATCTTGGAAAGGACATTCAGTGGTTTCTTCCCTTACGAAGTAAGGAAGCGGAACCGCGGCCAGCGATGGGTACAGAAGAGGGCACAAACGTCCTACAAAGCACATCCCACAATGGAAGGGAAAAGCCTAAGGCCCAAACACGGCACGCTGGGGGGAAGAAGAGGCGAAAAGGAGAGGGGCATTTTCCCAACCGTAAAAGAGCGGGGCGCGGTTGGCGTCGCAAAATTCAAAAGGGGGCGCTAAAAATTAAGGCGAAGAAGATTAGCTCAAGGGGTACACGAACCGGCGGCAAAACGCAATTGACAGGGTAATCCGCGAAACCATTGGTCCGCGGCTGAGAAAACGCGTAGACCCTCCGAATAAAGGGAATTGCTGGCGGGGGGACGGGGGGGGGAAAAAAAAAAAAAGCAAAGGCAAAGGCAAAAACCCCCGTCCCGACAGCCCTACTCATCAAAAAAGGAAGAAAAAAAACCACAACACGGGGGAGGAGGAAAAGAGAGAAGAGGGTTGTCCGTGGGCGGATCCGTAACTCACCCATCAAGGAAGGAAACTCAGGGGGGGAAAAGGTTAAAAAGGACTCGGAAAGTGGGGACAATCGTAGTCAAGGCGTTACAATGCAGCTGAAACCTGCTTAAAAGGGGTTAAAACGGAGGCCGGAAGTCCTCCGACTGTCGACGAATCGCAAGGGTGAAGAAAAAAACCAAAAAAACCGTGGGAAGGGGGGGGAACAACCGCGACATGACCACGCAGGGGAAGGGGTTTAAAAGGGACGGAAGGAATAATCTACATGGTTCGTTAAATTTGTCCCTTGGGGAGTTGGGAAAAGGGGGGGGAGTAAGAAAAAAAGGGAAAGAGACTTGTCCCCGCTGGAATCGGGCCGGCCCTGGAGGGAAAATCAATGAAGGGGTAAGAAAAAATCAACTTGCCAACAGGAAAGGAACGAATGGCATTTACTTGAGGAGTTGAAAAAAAAAAAACGGCGGGGGGGGAGAGGGGATGGGGACTCATGGGCGACCCCGAATTACCGGTTGCTGCTAAGGAAACAAGGGGGGATTGGAAAACACCGGCAAACGCGTGGGGGGGAAACGGGGGGGGAAAAAATCGTGGAAAGGGAAATCGTCATCAAAAAAAAGAGGGAAAGAAAAAGATTATTTCTGGGACAAGGGCGATTTACCGGCAGGAGTGGAATGTGGATCTTCAAGGTGGGAAAGGACGCCGGGGAATCAGAAACCCGGTGCTGGTTTGGGACCATGGGGAAGGGGGGGATAGGGGGGGGGTAAAAATGGGGGGGGGAGACCCCCTCTCAGGTCCTGGTTGAATGGTCACGACCCGGTGCGAAGGGTGTCGAAAAAATTCGAAAGAGTCCAAGGTAGAGAAGCGATTCCACGAGAAGGGGGGCAGGCCATTTAAACAACTAACAGCATCAAAGGAGGGGAGCAAAAGGGAAGGCTTGGAAAACAAGAACGTTGCACTACGCGCCGCGCATTTAAAAAGGGGGTCAAAGGGAAAAGGAACGTTTTTCCGCACAAAACCTAGCCATACGACACCTGAAATTGCGCCGATAATTCGGGAAAATCCAGGAGCGAGAGGAGGACAACGTCCAAAAACCAGGCGGTGCGCGGGTGGAAATGGCTGAAAATGGAGGTGCCCATTCTTAAGGTGCCCCTAACCAAACCAAAGGAAGAAAGCCGGGGGAGGGACCTTGTTGTCCGGAAAACCGACAAATCACCGACGGTCATCGTTTAAAAAAGGTAAAAGCCAGGGGGACCCGTGGCGGCGAGAAGGAAAAAGAAAAAAAACAAACTGCGCGGGCCAAAGAAGCCAGAAAAAAAACTCGTCCCAGGACGTTGGTAAAGGGGTGTTGCACAGGGGAAAAGGGTGCCCGGGAGTTGAGGAACGAAGGAACTCGCTACCGCAAAAAAGGCAACCCCCGGAGAGTGGTTCCCTTCCCCAAGTCAACAGGGAGTATCAGTCAAAAGAGGGGGGGAAACAGGGATAAAGTTTTGGGGTATATGAATTGACGAGGGATGTCTGGGGGAGAAAAGTGTGTGGGGGGTCATCAAAACGTTTCAAAAAAAAAAAAAGTGCTTCCCGGGGGGGGGAAGAGAACTGGAGCGTGGGGGAACTCGGAATTGAGAAGCACCGAGCCCGGAAGGGGTAAAGTGTCGGGTCCTGAACGGGGAGCCGAAGAAAAAACTGCTTTCAAAGGAGGGAACGGGCCGAAACCGGGGGAAAGACGCGTCAGGGGGAGAAACACAGCATATGTGGCCGCCCGGGGGTTCCGTGAAAGGGTTTCCAGAACAAATCAAAGGAAAAAAGGGGGTAACTGCGCCTCGGGGGTGGCACCGAGATCGTGTATGAAAAAATAGCCTGGGAGACACGTTTTCGGACTTGAAACTGAAAACTGAAGAGAACAGTTCAGGGAAAAAAAGAGAAAAAGGGGAACAACGGCTGCTCCGGTCAGGAAGGTGGTGCAAGGCAAAGTACGGATAGCGGAGGGGAATCGAAGAGGCGGGGAAAAAGATGGGATGGCGGAATCGTTGTTGAAAAAGGGGAACAGGATAGGGGAAGGAACTAATATCCTTTTCCACAGCAACTCCATGGTCAAGAGAATTCCAGCAGGCCGCCGGAAAAAAAGGAGAATATGCAGGGGTCCCTCGCAAAGGAAATGATCACCAGCCTCACGGAAAGGGGAGGAAAAGAGGGAGGGGGGGTGGGCACGATTGGTGCCGCGCAGTCATCGAAAAAAAGCGACAAATGCCAAAATGAAGGGGGAAGAGTTAAAGGGAGCAATGGAAAACAAGGGGGTTCCTCCCATCTAAGTTGGAAAGTCGTGAATGAAAATGAAAGAAAAAGACATCTATTCTGAAGAAAAAAACCATCAAAAGCGCAAATGGAGAAAGAAAAGGAGGTGAGGGAAATGCGATGAGGGTCCCCACCCCGGACGGAGGAAAATTTGTAACGATGAGGGAGAGAAAAAAGAATTAACCGCGCCGCCAGGTACGAACCTAGTACCGGAAGACGTGTGACCAATTCGACGGGGCGAAAAGGGGGAGTGTCCGTGCAGTGAGTGGTGTCAAGTTTCGAGTTGACAATCTGGGGGAAGGAAAATTGGGCCCCAGAGACCCGGGGGGGCAGCGCCCCTATCTTCAATGGTTAATAAGGAGCGATGATTCGAGACCTGGCCGATTATTGGGGCAATTCATCTGGGGTTGAGGTCGCCTTCAACGGGCCCTATAGAAAGGTCGAATGGGGGGGAAAAAAGACTCAACAAACGGAGGAAAAAAAAAAAAAGGAGGGCCCAAAGTCGAACATTCCAATAGAACACGGAAGCCGACATCCGAAAAACAAAACAAAACCAGAGGAATTGCCCCCAAGAAAAAAAAAAGGGGCGGAACCAAGAGAAAAGGAAGAAAATTGAGTGATCGCGACAAAGGGTTAATGGTACAAAAACAGACAAATCCATTTCAGAACTGCTACTGACCAACAAAAAGGGCACCGGGGGGAAAAGAATGGCAATACGCCCCGTGAAAGAGTTGAACAAGGAAAATGATACGCTACTACAGATGGAAAAGATAGCAGAACGCGCCTATCGATATGGATAAAGCAACAAGACTACGAAAAGAAGTGGGAGTGGGGAGCAAATCGAAGTAAACTCCAAAAAAAACGGTAAAACTGGGGGGCAGAAGGGGTGGAAGCCCGGCTCCCCAGGCTGAATGGTGGGTGTATTAAGAAAGAACGCCTTGATTTTGGAAAAAGAAATTTAAGAAAAAAAGTCCGACTGTGGGGAAAAAATGTGTAGCTGGTGAGCCCAAAGAACTTGTCTCGGTCATCGAGGGGCAAAGGCTCTTTTCTATATGGGAAAAGAAGGATAAGACGGAGGGCAGGAAGGGCCGAGTGAGAGGTCATTTGAAAAAGCAGCGAGAAAAGAAGGGATGACCCTGTAGCATGACCCCTCTTGGTAACTAGAGGAAAAAGGGGGGAGAAGGGGCCGATCTTCTCAGGCTAAGGGGTCCGCTTAAGTGTAAACGTCCGTCCCCCTCGTGAACCCCACTATGAAAAAAAAACAAATAGGGGGGAGAAGTCAAATATATTCCAATTCGCACAAAAAGGATATCAGCTCCTTTTGGGCCTTGCACCACAAAACTGAAAGCAGACAGGGTTGTTCCCGACCTTCTCCCCAAATTCAAAAAAGGGTCTCGTAGACCACCGAAGGTGGTTCTGGGACGATGTCCCCATCAACAAAGGTTGAAAAAAAAAAAAAAACGAAGCCAGACCCGTTAAAGGCCGTCAGGGGAAAAAGGTTGGTCCGGAATCAAAAAGGCTGAGTCCCCCATACGTTTGTAGTGGGCAGGAGAGAAAACTCAAAGAAAAAAGGGGACCAGCATGTTCGAAAGAAGGCAAGTTGAAGGCCAAAACTGGAACGACGGTCAGGGGGAAAAAGCACTGGGAACATCGGAAATGTGGGGCGAAGAGCAAAAGGGCACGCCCGCCGTGAAAAAAAAAAAAATCGGCGGTAAGAAAAGGGGGACGTGGAAACCGGGCGGGGGGTGGAACGGTGATGAAAAAGACCACACAATCACCACGAAGAATGAGTCATGAAAAGACCCAACTTAGGTGAAGGAAAGGGACGAATAAAAGGAAAGGGCAAAAAAGGTTAAAGGAGCACTGTGAAGCAAGGAGCGAGCTAAAAATCAAGAACGGGCGCGTGAAACAAGAGGGGGGAAATCAGTCCTTGACGTCGGTTGGTCTGGCCCGATCTTGCACGGCAGAAAAATTGGGGGCTTTTTTTTGACAAAACCGGGGGGAGCAGAAAAAAAAAGGGGGGACAAGTTGCGCGACAGAGAGATGAACCGACATTGGAGCAGGGGAGTCCTCCGCAAATTGCTCGGGGGAAGGTCTGCACGGCGGGTACCTCTCGTGAGAACACAATGGATAAAATGCCCCAACCACCAAAGAGTGCCTCAAGACAAAGGGGGGGGGGACCAAGTCCAAACTCTAGCACCTCATCAGGGGGGAGCCGCGTAGTAGCAGTCTTAAAATCCGGTCAAGGAAAAGGGAAGGGGGTTATTCTCGCGCGAAACTCGGATCTCCAAAAAAATTGTTATTGCTAGGGCCGGTAAAAAAAGGCGAACCTGCTTGCCCAAAAGAGGCCAAGAAAACACGCCTGAGTTGGGCAGGTAGGTAGGGGGGACAAGCCCCAAATCAAAGGGAGGGAAATCAGAACATCCCGAATTCTTTGGGCATTGACGGCTTTTTGCAGGAAGAAAAAAAAAATGGGAATACCGACCACGCGGGTGGGAAGAAAAAAAGAAAAAAACGTTCAACCCAATTAAGAAGCATCGTGGGTCCAGAAGGGGGGTCAGGGCCCTACGCCAAAAAAGACTTCTTTACCAAAAAGCAAATTGAAGCGCCAACACAGGACAAAAGTTCTGAGAGCAAGAGGAAGAACAGATTTTGAGATCCCAAGCACACCATCAAGGTCATGCACCGGGTTGACAAGCCCCCGGGGGTCCCCAGCCCGAAGTCAGGGGGGTGGGGGGAAAAGTCCAAACAGCAACGAGGGAGAGGAAAAGGAATACCCCGCCCGCCAAAAAAGGAGGCACAAGTACCCAGAAACACAAAGGTTTCCGGTACACCTGCCACGCTGGAAAAAGAACGTCTGGGTCTCTGAACCTCCCCACCCCTGGACTGGAGGACCACGGGGAGTTTGGGTTCTCCCAAAGGAAGTCCCCCGCACAAGACCAAACAAAAACCGAAAATGAGCCAGTAATTGGAGCGGTTCAAGGGCTTGGGTAGTAAAGGGCCATTAAAAGATGTTTCCATTCCTGAAGAATCCGGAGCTGGAAAAGGAAAAAGGGAGATAGGGGCATGAAAACGACAACCATCTCCCACAAGCCCACATGGGCCCCAAGGTATGGGAATGCAGACCAAAAGAAACACGGAGGTGCGGCGAAATATGCAGGTTTGTAACCAAATCGTTGAAAGAGTTGCGTTGAAATGCCGCATGGCACAACCAGGGTGCTCAGTCCAAGGAGGCGGAACCCAAAATTCCGGTTCCAACGAACCGGCAGGAAAAGACGAAGGGGAAAAATCCAACCCCCATTGACGAAAGCAGAGGAACAGCGTAAGACCAGACAAAAAACTGGACTGGGGGGGGGGGGAAAAGGCGCCATCCACGGCCCAATTCCAGAACAAAAAGGAAAAGATCCTCGAAAACAAAAAAGGGGATTGAGAAATATGGGGGGGGGACAGGTGGGGTGAACCGTTTCTGCCAGGCCGTAAACTCCCCAGCAGGCCGCGGGTCGGAAACGCGTTTTGGAGTCCGAAAAAAAATCCATCGGAAAGAAAGCTCTAACCGCAGGGCCTTAGTTAAACGGAGGTAAAAAAGCCGCCGACCGGTACCGGACAGAAAAGGGTTGAAGCGCTCAAAAAAGGAAAAAAGAGGGTGGCCGTTTTGGGAACCTTGGCCGACATAACCGAAAAGGGTGGATTGGAAAGTAGGCCCCTCCAGAACATGTAGGAAAGGGGTTTGTAGTAAGGGGGAACGGCGCTGCGGTAGAATTTAAAGAAGGAAGGCCTGGAGAAAAAATCAAATGAATTCATGGGGCAATACCTTAAAAAGGACCGAAGGAGAAGGGGGGGTCGTTTTTCGGCCCTGGTGACGGATTGAGGGGGGGGAAATAAAAAGACGGGCAGAAAAAAGAAAAAAACGGACCTCCTGGTGACAAGTAAAAGAAAAAAAACTTTGGGAACCTAAAGGAAAACGGGATTTGAACCTGTGTTCACCGGTGTGCGGCAAGTGGAAGGGGGGGACGGTGATTCGTAAGGAGGAGAGTCCACAGCGAAGCGTCTTTGGACCGCTATAAAGGAGGTGGGGAGAGAAGTGGATGTTTCAGACGGCTGGGGTGAATCCCCGCCACGAAAAAAAGGTGGGGAGATGCATTGGAAGGGTGAACGATTACTGTTGGCCGGAAAACGAACCGTACTTAAAAAGGAGATCCGGGTTTGACGTGTGCTGAACGTGAAAAGAGGCCAGGGGGGACGGCCACATCGAAGAAGACATTAAAAGAAAATATTAGGGAGTCCAAGAAGGGGGTCGCAGGGTTTCACCAGAACAGCCTCAAAGAAAGAGGCAGAGCCTGTGAAGTCAATGGGGGGAAAAAACGAAGGAAGGAAGAAAAAAAGGGAAAGGTTGGAGGTATCACGGTTTTCCTCGTCCGAGTAAGTGGGAATTGGCTCAATATGGGACCTGCGCCGCGCGTCGGGAAACACTGAAAAAACACCCAGGTGGGAAGGGGGGGTTGGGGTACGGTCCGAAGTCTTAAACGAAGAGGTGAAAAAACAAAGGAATGTTCTCACAGTGGTCCCTCCAACAGCGATACGGCAAAATGTAACCTGAATAAATGGTGGGGCGACCTCAACACATTGGGAAGCCAATGCGGGTCAAGAAGGTAGGGCAGCACCGTTGCGTGTTGCGGGCGAGAAAAAGTGCAGAAGAACGCCAAAGGCGCAATCTGGGTCCAGCACAAAAGGACGTCAAGGACGGTGGACTTGATTCATTGAAGAGGGGGAAGGACTTGGACGGGCCGCCCCGCGCGCCAACGGCACCCCACGGGGGAAGTTACAAGGCAGAAAGAATGGACATTGGGCAATCCGGGAACCTGAAAAAAAGGTTTGGGTAATATGAATACGAAGTTCTCCTGGACGAAAGGTGGTGGGGGATGGGGGTCCATCACCGTACGCCCAAAAGGAAAAAAACGACCTTGGGGCAGGAAAGGGCTGCGAACGTGGGAAAGTGCGCTGTATGGAATTTAGCCGCCGATTTTTTAGATGAAAAGTTGGTCTGGAAACAGGCTCCGGAAGCAAGGATTCAGGGGGCTCTAAAGGAAGTTAAGCAGGGGGATCGAAAACACAAGACAAAGATATGGGGGGGTGAATAGAAGGAGGGGTGGATGGACGGGCGACAAATTGAAAAACCGGCAAAGAAAGTGCTTCGAACAAAAAGAAAAGGGACATTGTGATGGACATCCGTTATCCGAATAACACGTTTCGCCCGGGGACGACGGATCAAAACCAGCAGGAAAAAAACGGGGACAACGGCTTTCCTAACCGTCAGGGGGGTTGTCAGCTTAGAATGAAAGCGAGAATGGATAATCGAGAGGAGGCGGGCTTCAGGGCGGGGGGGGGAGGGGACGGAGTGAAAGAAGCCTTGGAAACTTTCGCCCGACGCCGGGGGAGGGAGGGGGGGCAGAGTCCAAGCTCGTCAAGAGCACCTGCTAACAGGGGGGGAAATTAAATTGTCAGGCGGCTGGCATGAAGAAACAAAGAAAGGGAAAATCTCCTGCCGCGGGTCTTCGGAAGGGGGGGGGGGAACTAAGTCATCGAAAAGCAGGGTTCACAGGAAAAGTGACGAAGAATTGGAAAGACAAGGGGAAAGGGCCTCCCCAGCAAAAAATTTTTAAAAGAAGGGGGGTGACAGCTTCAAATAAGAGGGGGAGAAAAGCAGCACCTCAAGCCGGCGAAAAAAGGAGCAAGTAGCGGTTTTGGGAAGGGAAAGCACGACAAATGAACCTTGAGACGGCGAAGATGGGGAAAGGGACTCTACGATAAAAGAAAAGAGCGGATCGTTGTAGAGACTAGTTTGAGCCCGATTAGGTAACCGAGTCGACGGGAAAACATGAGTAAGGGGCAGTGGGTGAAGTGGGGAAAGTTCTCAGTGACAATCTGGGGGGTTGGCTGATCGCCCACTCAAGGGGAAAAAAAAAAAAAAAAAAGCGCGGATAGTTCAATGTTTAAAGGAGAAAGATGGCGGGTCAGCTCAAAAGACCAACTTGGGCCTTTTTCAATGGGTGTAGTAGGAGGCGCTTCCCACGGCCTGGGGTGAATGGAGAAGTGGAAAGCCGCTACAACAGAAGAAAGGGGAGGATGAAATGGTCCTTTTCCCACGCCGAAAAAATGCAATTAGGGACAAGTTGAAAAAGGGGAAAAAATAAAAAACAAAGGATGAACTTGCAAAAAAGGGCCCATCGGCCAGGGAAGGATCTTACTAACACTTATTTAGGGGAAAAAGGTAAGGTAAAGCGTGCCAAATGGTTCCTTGAGTGGACGCCGACCAATCGCCAAAACAGGACCCCGCGACGGGACACAAACCACAGCTTTAAAAACACCAGCCAACATTGGCATCAAAAGGGAGAAAGTGGGTGACACTTAAAGGCTACTATCTCTAACGCGCAAGCCACAAGAGGGAAGCGAAAAAGATATCAAGGGCCGGTCTTAGTGTTGTGGGCGAAGGGGGAGAAGCTGGAATACTGCTCAGTGGGCAAGCAACGAGGGGGGGTAGGAGAGAAGGCTTTGATTCAAAGCTGTCATAAGGAAGAAGGGGACCGGTGTATCAGGGGGGGGAAAACTTGAAAAGGGTCCGGTCAAACTCCACGGGATGCCGGCGCCTGGTCGATGAATGCGGCGGCACCCTCGGGGAAAAGGGGGAAGGCGGGTCCGAAGCGAGGGAAAGGAGGTTTGGGGAAAGGGCCTCTCCCAGAAGAACGGCCATATCGAACTGGGGGCGCGCAAAAATTTGAACTAGTGACCATGAGTTTGCAGGATTTGACCAAAAAGAGTCGGAAGGGAAGAAAAAAAGTTCGGTGCAGGGCCGTTCCCCCTAACACACGATAAGAAGACCCGAGACCGACCTCCCCATGCGCGAAAAGGTAGCCAGGCTGAAAGGAAACTTTGAAAACGAACCTTACCGGAGCAGCCCGGGTGTGCCGAAAAAACACCCGGGAAATTCCAGGGTTAGGATCCAATGTTGTACCCCAGGATAGTCCATACACAACCAGAAATCTACGGTTAAAAACCCGCAACATCCCGTTTAGAAGGCCGGGGAAAAAAAAGGGGTTAAATATTTGGGTAGAGGGAGAACAAGCCGTAACAACCGAGGTGTACTTCCAAAAATTGGAGGTGGAATTCCCCTGCGCCGGTCACAGGTTGCTGAAAGGGTCCTCCGGCGAAGGCCCCGGGAGGAAGTCAAGTCAGGGTCACATCACTTACATCGGTGAATCGAAAGGGAAAAAATCAGCAAAAAAAAAAAAACGGGAACACGCAAGAAAACCTGTGTTGAAAAACCAGGGGGTAGGGAAGGGGCGGGGGTTAACTTTTGGGGACCCAGCCCAAAAAAGACAAAGGGGCTTTTCCAACGATATACACTCGGACATGACCGGGAAGAAAGGTCAAAGGTTTTCCCTGGGGGGCACTTCACAGCAACCTGGTGCACAAAAAAGGAACGAACTAGAACTGGGGCATTCACCACGCGCCCGTCTTAGTCTCCGGCACCGGTACAAATCAAGGCATCAGTGAAAAACGGGGGAATGGAACGGGGGGGGCCCTTCCCTATATAAGGTGCTGCAGTGTAGGAAGGTCTTGCACGACAAAGGAAGAACATGCACTACAGAAAGTCGAAATGCATTTTAAAGTAAAATATCTGGCGGTCGGGCCACCAATGGCTCGGCGGACGCCAACGCAGGGGACTCTCCGCAAAGGTGCGGCACAAAGGGGAGAAGATGGGGAAACCTCCCCTGCGCTCAAATGCATCGGACAGGTCAGAACAGACGCCACAAAAAGAATTGTTTGGCAAAGGGGGGGAGACCGCGGGCTTGACTAAGAGGACAACTTATCTGGGGAGGGAAAGGAAGTGCTCGTAACGCGTCGATGGAAAAAGGGGACATATATCGCCAAGGCGCCGAGGCGATTTTTCTGGGGGACTCCTTCCAGGAAGGGAAAAACCGCGGGGCGGGGCGATTTGGAAAGTGTCCTGCTGCCAACCGACTCGATAATCGAAATCCTCCAGCGTTCTGGTTCCAGGAATTCGGTTTCAAAAAAAGGGGGGAACGCCCGCTCCACCGCGGGGGGGGCAGAAAACGGGAGGCATGGATCAGAGCGGTGGAGTCCAATCCAGAAGAAACGAAAGCCCACCAAACTCGAAAAAATGAAATGAAGCGGCCCAACCCTTGGAGGGAGGGGGGAAAGGACCGCGCCGGACAATGCACATTGAATATTAGTCAAAAAGAAAAAGGACAAAAACGACCGTACTCGCCCGAGGGTCCCAGCAAACGATTCGCGTGGCCAGAGAGGACGAGAATGCCGAAATAACAGGCCGCACCGAGGCGTACAAGGGTTTCCACGGCCGGGGCAACGCCGTCTGCAAAAAAACACCCCTGGGAGCAGCAACCCGGTTCGGGGGAAGAAAAAGGAGTAAACCGCAAATCCGAACAAAAAAAAAAAAACCGCATTCCAGGGGGGAAGAGTCCGTGCTTGCGGAAGTTCCTTGGACTTCAGAATTGTGAGAAAAAAAATCCTTAAAGAAAGGCAGGGTCCCGATTTAACAAAAGCAAGGGGAAGGGGAGCCGATGTCAGGGGCCAAGAAAGAACGTTCCAAAAACACGGCCGGAAACAGAGGCCCGGGAGGGGGAAAAGCCGAGGGGGCCCTAAAACAAGGAACGTCTCTGGGGGGAGGGGGGGTCGGTCCTGCAGGGGTTGTCCCAACCGGAACAAAGGGGCTAGAAGTGTTATGGAAAATCGCTTCACAAAAGTCCTCGGGGGAAAGGGTAGTTCGTCGGGGGGAAAAATTTCCGTTTTAACAGGAAGCGGCGGCAATGAAGACCAAGGGGGGAAAAGTCGTTCTATACAAGGAGAGGACCCGCATAACAACCATGGAGGAGTACCGCGCCAGCCCACTGGGAGGAAATGCCC
>Ga0179591_1263816_pt1 | contig 14297 bp, 16 predicted proteins | sample CZOMad2_1_08_16f_FD_182891 | JGI IMG/M metagenome (GOLD analysis project Ga0179591, IMG submission 182891) | Vadose zone soil fungal communities from Angelo Coast Range Reserve, California, USA - CZOMad2_1_08_16fungal (PacBio error correction) | ecosystem: Environmental > Terrestrial > Soil >...
GGCGGGGTGATTAAAACGAAGGACTGTAGACGAGGGCCGCGATTACTCTGACTAGTTTGCTAGGTTTCCGTTTGGAGATATGCTGTTCGTGGGAGGGTTTAGAGGCAGCCATTGGGGGCAGAACAGGGCCTGCGTAAGAACGTCTACAGCCAACCTGGATAGAGTTTAGGCATGGGGGCGGGTGGGAAGGGGGCGTAACTTTTTGCGTCTTTGAGCAACCTCCATGGAGGATAGTTGTGAAGGGAAGGGGACTAGGAGTAGTCCTCGTAGGGGTAAACCAAGGGTTGTCAATGAATTCAGGAATCGAGCCCTTATAGAGAAGGAAATTATAGCTGTCGGCCTTGGAGAAGGAAGGGCGGGGAAGAGTTCTCCGGGCCCTGGCGCCATAGGCTGGCGAGCTTCTTCTAATAGTCCGTCCTTTTCGAGGTCAGAGGAAGCGAGCGAGCGAGCAGTCTGCGTACGTGGGGAAAAAGAATGATGTCGGAGGATGCAGCCATGGGAAGGGGGGGAGATCAAAAGCGATAGGGACTATAGGCGTTCAGTATTGATACCTCTCAGTATCTAACAAAATTGGAAGATAGGGGGGACGAAGACTTTTAGGGCTGGGGGAGCCGATTATCAAGGTGAGGGATAGTAGATGATGCTGGGAGGTGTGGTAGGGTCGCGAGACTATTAGTGATGGAATATATGGGGTATTGCCTGGAGTATATAGGAGGAGAATACGAAGGAGCAGGAGCCGGAAAAAACATAATATGAACCTGTTAATCTTCTCTAAGTTTAATAGCATTTGAGCTACAAAGCCAGTGGCCTATTCCCACACGGAAGAAGGGCTCCGATGCGAGGCTATCCGTGGCCCGTGATCGGAAAAGTAAGGGATGAGTAGATTTATGAGGGGGGAGAAAGATATTAAGCGAGGTCTCTTCAGGAAGTGTTTGATAGAGTAGGAAAAAGAGAGAAACTTCGTTGGAGGATGGGGGATCAGAGAAGGGAAGAAACTCGGGTGGTGGGACTGGCCAAACGAAGGGAGACTGAAGGGAGGTAGACGCTGCGGACGGAAGACTGTCGGGTCTCAAGGGAGTTTGACGACTATCCGGGTAAAGACCATACAATGTAGGAAGTGCTTAAAAAAATAAGGAAAAGTCGTTTCTGTCGGGGAAAAAAAGGTGCATTGGGGGGGAAAAGGGACCCGAAAACTTCTATGAAACTGTTCAGCCTTGGGGGAAAAAAAAGGACGGGAATTTCAAGGGCGCTAAGAGCTTTTAGACCTGGGAGGGTCTGGTTAGGAGATAGGAAACTATTACGCGGGGGGGGAAAAGAGCTGGCGCTTTCTATATTTCGAGTCTAATACGGAAAGGGGGGGGTGGAAAGGGGAGAAAAAATTTGGGGTAAGTCGGCCGTGGGGGTTGTCAGGAGTTAGAATCGAAGCGTTCGAGTGTCTTGCAGGCGGCAAGAAGGGAAACGATACCTAGGCAACCAAGGCGACCTAGGACCACACAGCGAAAAAATTCTCAGACGACTTGGACTTCTACAGTCTCATCGAGAAACAGGTCTGTGGCCAAACGCATAAATTTTCTTCCATGCCTATCAGCTGGGTGAAGGATAAAAAAATCGGGCGAAGACGGGTCGTTCTAGATCGCTTTCATGTTGGTTTGTTTTCGAATAAATTATAGTTTATCTCTTTACTCCTTGGGGAATGGGAGGGTATTTTCAGTACTGAGGTTTTCAATTAAGGGCTTTTTTCCATCTGATTGAGGCCGGGCACCCAAACATTATTTAATAGGGTGGGGGGCGAGGGAGAGGAAATCGTCGGAGAAACTGAGATATAACTCTTCGGTCCTTAAGGAGGGAAGCAGGAAAGCAAGGTTAGAATAGAATCTCGACAACCGATGCGAGCGGGTCTAAGGAACTCATCAAGAAAAACTTAAAAGAGATATAGGAAAGTGTGCGACCTCGGGCAATCCCAAAAACGACAGCCTAATTCGCCTCGGAACGTGGAGTCGACGGATAGGAAAAGGTGACGGAACAATCGAGTGGGAAATTCTACCGGCGGTTCACACTCCGGCTTTCCACGGACCTTGACCTTCAGTCTTCTCTGAGTAAGGGAGGTGGATACTAATGCCCCGAGAGGTAATTTCAAGCTAATTTGCCAAATTTAGACTGGCCCGACGGAATCTAACATCTCGTTAGAATGGTGGTAAAGGTGGGAAAGGGAAAAAATCTACGGCACTTTAGAACACTCGTCTTAAGGGAGAAGACTCAGGGGCCAACAGTCAAAGGACCTCATCGCCCAAGAATAAGAGAGGCGTAATCACCACTGGCAGGGAATATAGAACGCGATCTCCTCCCTTCGGTCACTGCGGACCGAAAGAAGGAGAAGGGGCACCTTGCGTCACCCTGTGAGAAAGTAATGGTTCCTCTTATCAAATGAGACGGGAGGTAGGCACCAAAAAGGAACACGGTGTGCTACTAGGGAGATGTCCTCTCTGGAGCCTCCCGCAAGAGAAGAATTGTATGTCTATCCGGAATGCAGATAAATCTTTTCTTGGATGGACCAAGGGGGGAGTGGTAAAAAAGAACGACTCTCTAGGCCAGGGGAGGGCAGCTTAATCAATCAAGACCGGAACGTCGAACTATGGGGAGGGTAGGCAAGGGGAAAAGAGGGTTGTAGAAAATGTTAAGCGAAAAGGACTACTCGCATAAAGTCAAGGAGATCTCATCCAACCAACGTCGTCATCACATGAAGGGATAGGTACCTAAAGAGGGAAAAGGAATAAGAAACAGGGGGGGGGGTGGGTTTGTGGGGGGGGGGGTGGGGGGTGGGGTGGGTGGGGGGGTGTGGGGGTGGGGGGGGGGGGGGGGGGGGGGGGGGGGGGTTTGTGATATTGATGTTTTCGGCGGCAATGAGAAGAGGAGATCATTACTTCTCCAATAGACCGGGCCGACGCTAAGAGAGGTCATCGAACGGGTTTAAGGAGAACCGCAGAAACTACGGGGGGAAATATGCTTTCCTCATACGACTTCTGATTCAGAAAGAGGACGGTATCTATCTCCTAAAATGAACACGCCCGCATCCTGGGAAGGAAGTATCACGTACTCAAGAAAGAGGGAAGGGAAAACGGAAAGGCTTCTGACGATCCAGGTCGCCGCGATAAGGTTACGGGGTCCTTCGCTTTTTCTAGGATCTAGTCCATAAAAAGGGGGGAGGAAGAAATCCTCGTCTTTACGATAATGGGGTCAGAGAAATATAGGGAAGAGAAGACCTATTAGATAAGGATCTCTACGCGAAGGTGACATTCAAGAGCCTGAGAGTGCTATCAGGATATGGAGTGTCTTTTCAAAAGAAGTGGCTTGCCAAATGGGGGGGGTAGACTGAGGAGAGAAAAAAGGTCTCCTGGGGAGGAATAAAAAAAACTACTGAATTCTATATGACAGTCAAATACCTACCTACTAAAAAGACCTTCGAACCGAGGATATCAAGGGTATGACGGCTGAAGAAGATTGCTCAGAAAACGGAAGGGGGATCGACAACTTTCTGGGCTAAGGTACCCCCACTTACCAGAAAACTTCTTCAAGGATTCAAGGGGAGAGGTCCCGATCAATGGGGGGAAAGATAAACCTCAAGAAGAAGGGGAGTGGAGGACCACTGGAGTCACGCAGCTTCCATTTCGAACGTCAAAGAAAAACGTGTTAACCTCTCCGAGCTACAAAGCTCAGAGGGATCAGCAGAGAAGGAGTTTCGCACTCTATATGTATCCCTAAACGCCATAGAGATTAGACGTGCTGGGAGAACCCTCCTCTTCTACAAGAAGGGGACACCGGACAAGAGACGATCATTCTTCAACACAAAGGGTGAGGGGGGGGAAAGTATTGGAGGGTTCAACTCCGCATATCTTTAACGCGGAGGAGAAAGTACAGACTGCGCAATCCTGTCATGTGGGGAGGAGGGCTTTTCTGAGGTCTTCTTTGAAGTTTAGAAAGGAAAGAGTCCAAGAAAGGGGAGGTCCTGGTCGTCTAGGATCTTCGGAGGCACCGGCACCCATCGGGATGACGGCGAGGCCACTTTCGGTCCGAGGAGGGGTGGAGACTAGGACCGACTGGGGAACAAGGAAGGAGAAGGGGTCTGTGGGAAAAAAATCGTGAAGGAAAAAAGGTCCGTTGGATTGGGAGGCGATTTCGAGAGGGGGGATTCTGTCTGAAGTCTTATATCAGACGCTTCTTTCGGTTGCAAGAAACGACTGAAGATGCAGATGGGAGAAGAAGATGACGCAGGAAGGGGGAGGAGTCGACACGCCCGGGGGGGGGGGGGGATTTGGGGGGAAGGGGGGTGGTCAGGCAGCACAAGGGAAAAGAGAAGATGAGGAATGCTTTTGCGGAGGAGGGGACGCGACCTTAGATCGAAGGGTCGAGCCTTCCTTCTTTGTTCGGACAAGCCGTGCCGGTGAGCAAAGAAAAACACTCGGGGGGGGTTGGAAAGGAAAAGGTTGTGAGAGGAGAGAGAGGGCGCGTTCATCTCTTAAGAGTCGGCAGGGTCGAGAAGGGGACAGCGCATCAGCTTTACAAATATTGGGGGGAGTGCCTCAAAGCGGAAAGGGGGGTGTGTAGGGAAATGACTAAACCTGGAGCGACAGGGTTCTGACGATGTTTATTCTTGAAAACGACTTGCAGAGGGTTTAAAATTGCGAATGGGAAAGAAAAAGGGATGTGCGGGGGAGAGGCCGGCATCTAAAAGAAAGATATCTGAATCTAGAGAGTGCGGGAGGAGGAAAAATGGAGCGCTCTATTTCCGTCTTACGACAAAGGGGGAGTCCTGGGGGGGCAACCACATCTGTCATAGAGAGTGCGCGGGCAGAGGGGGAAACTTGCGACGGCAGAAGAGTACTGCTGGTGTCGGACTGGGCAGGGGGGAGAGAAGGGAAAATAGGATCCTTCACAGGAGACGGCGGCTTGGCACGAAGGAAATTGTTTTGTTTGGGGAGGAAAAGGGATGGAGTGATGGCCGGCAGATGGGAACCTTTGAGGAAGAAAAATCTGCACAGTCCCTTCTAGCTTTTTATCCCGAAGCGAAAGAAACGCAGCTAGAGGGGGGGGGAAGGGGAATGGGAAAAATATTGGAGGGGGGGGGGAAAGAAGAATGCTTTGTGACACTGACTGATCGATTTGAGAAGGATAAAGTGCTTTACTTAAAAAAAGAAAAAAAGATCAGAGGGAATAGGGGGGAAAGGGCAAAACTGTCCGGTTGCAAATCGGGGGGAGGAGCCCTTAACACAGGGAGATTCAAAAAGTTTTAAATCTGCGTAACGACAAACGTCCGGAGAGAGAAAGGTGGGCAAATGGGGGAGAGATGCGAAAGTCCGGGAGCTGACAAGGGGAAGTACCCAGAGAAACAACCAAGAGGTCCCACATTTTGAAAACAGAAGATGGGAAGAGGAGGGAGGAGAAAGGAAAACTTGGCAAGGGGGAGCGAGGTTGTCTCGGATAAAGGTCGAAAAGCCTGAATGGGCCCGGAAAAAGTGAATCAACACTCATTCAGAGGAGCAACCAATCAAACTCCCGACATAGAACTATGTCGGAGTTAGGGGGAGGAAAACGGTTACTCTGAAACCCTGACTGGGGGGATCGCCAGTGGTGGATCGTCGTCTTTCTAGTACCTTAATTATCGGTTTTTATGAAGATGGGAGGGGTGTGAGGGTTTATGGTCTGGAAAGGGATTTAATTGAGAAGCGACGAGTTGAGGCTGGGGTTTGTAGGGGAGTTGAAAGCAAGCAATACCGTTCCGAGAGCCGAAAAAAATCAGGCGGTTATGTCTTTGAAAAGATTCAAGGACTATTTGACTCATCTACTTCTCGCAGCGGGAGAAAAAAAAAAAGAAAGGGGAAAAAGAAGAGAAGGAGTTAGAGTTCCGAACTATTGTGTTGAGAAGGCGCAATAGAACAGGGGAAGATTCAGTATCTCTAGCTGTTAACAAGTCTCAACAATTTCCATATTAAGGAAGGAGATTTCATGGGCTCGTGTAAAAGCATAGAAGGGATACCAAAAAGAGAAAAAGATGCAAAGCATCTAAGCGATAGAAGAAATGCCTAACACAAAGGAGAGAGGGAGAGAACATCCGGGTGGTGACTTCGAGCAGAAGCCCAGTCTACGTTTCCGTGAAATAATCACGAAAGTAGAACAGAATGAAAAGAGTAAACGTGAGGAGGGGATGGGGCTGTAATGAGAACGGTAAGGTAATTGAAAAAGGAAAACAGCTATCACAATTTTCCAAACATACTAGCAGCAAACCCAGAAATTAAAGATAAAAGGGGCCAAGAAAAACGAGACGAATCGTACAGTTGAAAGAGGGGTCAGAGGAAAGTGGGGGCTTTGGACGATCTTTGGTACCTTCAGGACTTTAAAGGTGCGAAGAACAAGAATGGACCCGCCACAAAGATTTGGGTTTCATACGAGAACGTAAATCACAGAGGGGGAAACATTAGTTACTCTAAAAGAAAAAAAGAAGAGAGAGTCGCAAAGGTCGACGACAAAAGAGAATCTCGCATCTTACCTTTCTTATCAATGACATTATCCTTAACATGATCACTTTCTTAAGACATGGAGAGGGAAGAAAAAATTAAAATGAATTAAAAAGGGAAAACGAAGGGAAACATGGGGAAGATCAGGATGATGGGAGGGGAAAACTTTCGTTGATTCAGGGGGTGCTTTTTCAACGAACAAACCAAAGAAGAAAGGAAAAGAATCGAAAAAGGAGAAGAAAGTTTAGATCTACTGGTGCCCGAAAAACTGACTTGTTCAAACTGTTTACTCAAAAAAGGGGGGCCTTGCTTTAAACTAATGAAAATTTCCCTTCCACCTCGAACCGAAAAGTGGGGTGCCAAAGTCGTCAGACATTGATAACAGTCGGCACAAAAATTGTGAAGAATAAGAAAAAGACAACCAACTTCCACAAACAAACTATTCACTTGACCATAATTTTCAACGCGGAAGCTGGGGGAGGGGGACTGTGGGGGGCGTTCCAGGTTGGGCTGGCATGGGAAAAGGAGGTCAAAAATAATCTCCGGGAGATAAAAAATTGATTCAACTTTCAGAAAGTGCAAAAAATGAGCGAAAAGTCTGAATGGAAATAGTGGGAACAGTGAAACTAAGGACGGACTGCACAAACCAGGAAATTTTCCAAGAAACGGAAACGGAGAATGGAATGATATAGCTTCACTTCCTTCAGAAGTACGGTTGGAGAGGCAAAGGAGGGAGTTCCTAAGTGAGGAGAGATGTCAAGGGCGGGTGTGGGTCTTGCCCGCAGACTTTCCTCAAAAATTGGGGACGACGGAAGAAAAGAAAGGAAGTGGGAAAAAAAAAAAAGAGTAGAAAAGTCCGCGTTGGTAAGAAGCGAAACATAATATTATCAGCTGACCGCACTAAACGGGGGAAAACACAGTTGACGTTTTCAAAACACGGCCTATTAGCGGGGGGTGAAGGCAAGGGGAAGGAAGCAACAACAAGGGGAACAGCGCGGCGGCGAATGCCAAGGGAAAAAGGCCAAAAAGAGTGAAAGGTTGGAGGTCGTCAGCCGGAAGAGGTCAATAATCAAGAAGAAAGACTGCTAGACCTAGCGAAGAACAAGGGGGGGGTGAGGGAGCATGGCGGGGAGGGTACAAGCGGGGAGGGTGGGTGGGTAAGAAAGCCAGACCTGGGGGGGGGGGGATGGGTGGATGGGGGCCGCGGAGACAGGACAAAAGGGGCGGGGGAGGTGTGGAGAGGTGGTGGGGGGGGGGGAGGAGGGGGGGGGGCTAGGGCCGCACACCAGACAAAAAAAAAAGAGAAGCAAAATAAGAGAAATAGGTTCCACGCTAGCTCGGTCCGGGGACGGGGGTCCGGGCCGGGCTGGGCGGGGCGTTCGGGGGGGAGGGGGGGGGGGGGGGGGTACTCAGTTCTGGGGGGGCCAGGTGGGAGACGGGGGAGGGGGGGGGGGGGGGGATCGCGATTAGGGGGGGGGTGAGATGGGGGGGGGTGGTGTTCGGGGGGGGGGGTTAGTGAGGGGCTTGGGTGGGGGAGGGGGCGAGACAGGGGGGGGGTGGGGGGAGGGGATGGGGGTCATGAGGGGGGGGGAGGGGCAGGGTCCAGTAGGCGGACGGAGGTGGAGGAGGGCGGGGGGGGAGAGTACGGGGGGAAGGGGGCTGGGGGATTGTGGGGGGGGGGGTGGGTCGAGGGGGCGGAAGGGGGGGGGTGTCGACGGGGGGGGGGGTGGGAGGTGGGTGGGAACGCAAAAAACGGTAGGATGAAAATGAGCGGTCTTATTATTACGAATGTCATATTCTACGACTGGGGACAGTGCAAGCGTGGTGGGAGCGGGGGGAAATCTTCAGATGTCTTAGGCCTTTTCGATAATTCCCACTTTCAAACTCAAAAAGAAGTGGTGGAAGGTTGAAACAGGAAACAGATGCGGAAATGAGGGGGAGAGAAAAAAGAAAGAAAGGGTAGTCTTTTCGTTTGTCTTATGGTTGGAAAAGAGGGAAAGGTAGGAAAGGTGACCTCATGGGGGTTGTTCCGTGAGCTTAACGCGGGAGTCAATTTCAACATTCGGCCAGTTTGTAAGGAAAGTGTGAAAGACACAAGAATCAAAATCGGGAGAGAAACGCAATAGGGGGAAGGGGGAGATAAGTGCTTGAAAACTAATTCTCCATTTGTATCGCCGATACCGGGACATGAATGTAAAGGGCGGTTGAGCCTTCAAGGAAAATTCCCTTTACTCACTTATTGTGGCAATTGGGGAACAAGTGAAACGATGTATGAAAAAAAGGGTTGTGGTCATAGAAAGGGAACCTGGGAAAGTCTGGATCCTTTCCTACACGGTCCATTATTGACGAAATCAAGGAATAGGACCAATGAAGCCATCAAAAAGAAAAGGGGGGGGTGGAACCCAAATGATCCTTCCCCCATCGCACCGGTAATTCATTTGGGGCAGTGAATGAAGGGTTGGGGTGGTTGTAGTGGGTAATGTTTGGTTTTGGGGGTGAGAGAAAAATTTTTTGGTGACACTTTTGAGATATAACCTCGAATAATCTTTTTCAACCCTTGGGAGGGGGAGTTTCATTTGAAGGACATGGAGAGGGGATGTTTAAAAAATTCAGGCTGACGGATTGTTCATCACGTTACAACTTGAGACATAGGAGGCGGGGGGGGGGGGGGGGACTTTCTTTCAGCAGGCTAGTTTTATTCTGGAGAGACACAGCAAACAATTTCACATCAACAGTCCTCCATTGGTCGGTATATGAGTGGGGCCCCGAAGAGAGCAGAGGGGTGTGGTTGTTGGTGGGGGGATTAAAATGAAACTGGTCAATCGTGCTCTAATGTCAAGGTCATCCATCCTTCGCATGAAAGGGTTCTATGGGCGCGGGATGTACCGTTGTCGGGACATCGTAACAAGGGGGAGTCGCCGCCATGGACTCTGGGGCTTTCGTTAGTTCATCTTATGAGTGAACAAACTAGGGGGAGTCAGTTTAGAGGCCAAATTCGAGGGGGGGGGGGGCAAAAGTTCGGCGTTCGCGAGTCCCTTCCACATGCAGACAACATGTCGGATGGGGAAAGAAACAAAGGCTATAAGAAAGAAAGAGGGGTGTGTTTCTCAACTGTTACGAAGATAGTCTTCCTGTGCAGAGGGCCGTGTATCTGGACGGGGGGGGGAGGGGGACTCGGAGTTCCACGGGTTCTGGGAGGGAAAAAGGGGTCAAAAACTTGCAGACCGTTGGATTTTTAAACCGCAAGCTGACAGCAAATGAGGTTCATCCGCCGTGGAATGAGGGGTTGTGGGGGGGGGGGAAAGGCTGCTATCTTAAACCCTTTTGGGATGAAACGGATGTTTGGGAAAAAAGCTCGGGTTGGTAAGGGGGGGGGGGTGTCGATTGAGGGAAGTTCGTGGACTGTTTTAGCCGGGATAGGTGTTGGGAGGGGTACTTTTGAATTACTTAGGAGGCTTCCAGAGGGACGAAATGAAAGGAGGGATTACGAGGAAGTGGTAGACAGATGGGAAAAGGAAGAGCATTCCTGGAAATTCAAGGATCGTCTGGCTATTTAGAAACACCCTCGGAGTTGCACGTCAAGATCAAGCCTAGCAGACTGGATAGCACGGATGTGGAAGGCGCGAGACGGGGAGAAATTAAAACATCGTCTTCATCTGGGGCCCCCACAAAAAACGACCTGGTGAATAGCTGAAATGCGAGGGTTTAGAAAAAGATTTTCAACGCAAAAAAAAAGACAAATCGAGAGAAAATTAACAAAACTCGTCGGGAAAGGAAGGAATAGGTTCAAGGAAGGGTTGAACATAGCAACAACCCTGGGCCAGTAGAAAAGATGCGAAAAAAGACCAAGGGGCAGTCCATCGGGGAAACCTACAAAAAAGAGAGAGGGGAAGGAAAAGCTAGGGTCTGGGAGGGGGACCTACTAACTAAAGCGTTACGTTCTAAATTCTAATAAAATCGGGAGGGTGTTTGTGTTTGATGCTCCGGGACTTATTCCTCTTTGACAGGGCACATTAGAGAGGAGGGTTGAAGTGGTGAGAAACCAAGGAGAAAAATATGGGACAAGATGAAGAGAGAAATATTTTGAGTTTATTTTGGCCCTAGGGATGGGGTGTATACGACTGGAATCATTTTAGTATGGTAAGGGTGCGAAAAGCCGAAGACGTTGAAGGACTTGTGGGCCTGCCGATTTACAAATTGAAACATTGAAAACGAACGAGAGTGGATGTACATTGGCTCGGTGCAACAGGAAAAGGAATTTAGTGGAGATGGAACGAGAATTTCAAGGTAAATGTTTTTTGTCAGGAGGAGGGACCCAGAAGAAACTTTGATGAAAGTATAAAGGGGAGGGGAGCAAGTTGGGAAATAAACCAAACTCTTTTTATTCCCCAATTAACTAGGCCAAAGTTTCCCAAGGACCCTTAAAAGATATGGGGTGGGAAAGAGCAGGAAGTCACGCGTGACTCTTGGTTTAAGATCGATAGTCCTGTTGTCACCTGAGAGAATCAAACGAAAACATAGGGGGGGTAAAAAGAAAAAAAAAAGCATCGCTTCAAATCCGAACTCCTCTCAGTCCTTCACTGAAGTGTGGAGCGCCGTGCTAATAACGCCCTGTCCAAGTAAAGAGAGTTGCGTAAAGAAAAAATGAGGCGTCTCGAAGTTTCTAAAGAAACCCTCTCAGCCGCCTTGGGTTGCAAAAGAAAGGGACGCACTAACGTTGCGAATCTAAATAGGGGGAAGTTAACCGTTTTCTAAGCATGTTATCTTTCCTCCCAAACAGCCGTCGTGAAACGAAGGCCGCGAAATTACAGTCGGAAGCAAATGGTATGAGAGGAACCAGCTCGGGAGGCTCCCATGTTTTTTTATTGCCTAGCCCCAAAGGAGCAAACCGGTAGGGGGAATAGAAAGAAAGACCAACGGAAGAAGGAGATGCGAAAAACAGGTAGGGTCTGTCACCTAGAAAAATCACAGGAAAAGTATCATGATGGTTCAAAAGAATTGGGTTACCATCGGATGCTCATGGAACAGGTCAGGAGACAAGGAAAGAAAATTGAGATTCTTCAAGCCGACAGGCAGACCCTAGCAAACATCTGGATAACTCCAGTCGAAAACAGGAAGGGTCTAGCAAGTAGACTCCTGGAAAAAACTCTGTATAGATAGGAGGAGAGGTCGCAGCAGTTGTTCCGAAAAGAGGGCAGCAGGGTGAAAGAAAGTCGAAACGGAAGGCGAAAGCCTGTACCCTTTCTCCTATTTCACAAAAGACTCAAAGGACGCGAGAGCGCGGAGAGGGTAATGGCAAAGGTCCTCTTAAACGGGGGGCAAAAAAATCTTTTCTCATCACCATCAAGTCCCGGAGAATCCGAGCAATGAACCATCGGCTAAATAGCACAATAAGGGGAGGGACAGGGGTAATGGAAAAACAAGGTCCCAAACAATCTCAACATATTTTGGGGGTTCGGCCGCGTCCTAGTATGAAAAAGGAGTCAAGAAAACTGTTGGCACATCGCCAGAGAAGGGGCCGCGACTTTGGAATCTGTTCTATTACGACAGGGAACGACATAGCCTCGGTAGGGGGACTGGCGTTGAATCAAAGGCCGACCCAGCCAAGAATCCTCTACAAAAATCAGACGCCCAGGCAAGGGATAATTGCCTTCAAAGTGCTGGAGGGTTGGTGGAGGGGGGAGGTCGTTACGTGGCTGGAACCCGCGGCCGGTACAACCTAGAAGGGATTTCGGGGACGTTGCAGAAAAAATACTGGGCGAAAAGGAAGGTCACAAAGGACAGTTTCTGGGGGGGGGCATTCACGTTTTCCATTGGCGGGATCGTACGGAAAAGAATCTAAGGTACTCGGGCTTTGAGAATACCTTATAGAGACTAGGAAAGTGTCTCGAAGATCTGTCTCATGAGAAGGAAAGAGGTCTTCAGCGAAAGGGCTGAGGGGTAGGAGGGAGGAACCTCGGGGTGTTCTGACCGGGGGGACGAGGGTTGGGGGGGGAAAGGGAGGTGGGCCCTGGTAAACGCGGCCCTTCTTGTTGGGGAAGTACTGTGTACAATGAGGGCAAATGACCAATCAGGAATCCTAAGCGTTCGATTTGAAAAAAAAGTTGGGTTCGAGGGAGTCGTCAATTCGTGGTCGATGAGATCCGCCATTTTGGGGAACCCACGTTAAAAAACTTCTTCAAACGGAAAAGGCCTTGGGGTACTGGATTGAGAAGGCGTTTATTACACGGGAAAGCGGTCTCTTTTCTAGAAGAAAACTCATGTCGTGAGCATTCAGATATTGCTAAGAAGGCGGGAAGCGCGAAGAGAAAGGGGTGAGCAATTACGTCAGGCCTTACTTGAGAAGATATCCTAAGGAGATCGTCGGCTGAATAAGAGGGAGGGAGAAGGATGGTGCTGCGGATCCTTGCTTAGCTCCGCGGACCGGGAGGAAATAGAAATAGAATGGAAAGAGGGTATGAGTGAGGGAGAGCGTGCTTGCAATAGGCGGTCAATAGAGGGGTCCTTCTATAAAAAAGGGGTTCTTCTTCTCAAGGACGAATAGACCCAAGGGACATGCAGTGGGGGCTGCTCTATCTACGGGTGTGGATGGTCGAGGCCGCCTGAGGCGGTTTTAGGGCGCAGGAAGGATACTTCATCAGGCGTGGACGGTTGCGGTGGGGTAGGGTCGACCGGAGAGATTATAAGGGGACAAGATAAGAAAGTCATAAGGGTCTAATCCCTATATACTAGCCATCGAAGTAGGGGGATGAATGAAAGAGCAGAGGAGACGTAAAACGGGAAGTGAGGGGTGGCGATTATATCTCAAAAATTGAAATAATCCCTGCATTGGGTAGCGCAGAAGCTCACTCTTCAGGAAGGGCAGAAACGGGGGGAAGCGTTGGCCGGTTCGACCATTCTGATTGCCTCAGCTTGGGGGGGATTGGAGAAGGAAAAAAGGAGAGAGGGCGGTGAGAAGTTAGTAACGGTTTCGGGCTCGGAGAGTGCCCTGAGGAAATGTCTAGAGGACTCCTCATTCAAGGGGGTCTCTTGCCTGCTCGTAGAAAGGGGGGGGGATTTAGGAAGGAGTGGCGGCGTCTTCATATAGAGCTCCTGGTTTCTCCAAACTCGACATAGGGAGTAAAAAAATCTGGAGGACATTCCGGCGAAATTGCAGGCTAGTACCCTTCGAGTAGGAAGCCCATTTGTCCTTTGGGCCCGGGCCGGAAATAGCCCTGGATAGGAACGAAGTGTAGAGGAAGGATACTCTATAAGGTGAGGAGATCCGTGAATCTTTGTCTCCTCATAGGACAAGGGGCAGAAAGGGAAATCACTTTGCGCTGCAGCTAATTGGGCCTTGAGCACTAAATTGGGGTTGGGGTGGAATGGGCGGAGTAGAGGGGGACGGGAATGTACGTGTGGCATTAGGACTTTCTGGTGGCTTCTGGCAGGAACGATAAGACATCCGGAAAGGAAGCCCGAGGCCTGCACCGAAGGTAACCCGGAGGCTCAGAAGTAAAAAGTCGGCTAGAGAACAAGTCTTCAGTTGCTCCTCTCGTTAGGAGAAACTCTCTCTTGAAGGTAACCAGCCTTACATAGGCGACAAAAACACAGGGTCCACGGCAATACGTGGTGAAGGGCACGATACATGAGCCTAAGGGCACGCCGACGGGTAACGCTTAGAGGTGATCTATAAAAAGCGCGTTCGAGCCGGAGGAGAAAAGAGCGAGGAAGGGCGTTGGCCTTCGTTACGGAGACATAGGATTTGGCGAATGACAGCCTCTAACCGCGCCATCTAGTCGAGCTTGG
>Ga0179591_1332532_pt1 | contig 14297 bp, 20 predicted proteins | sample CZOMad2_1_08_16f_FD_182891 | JGI IMG/M metagenome (GOLD analysis project Ga0179591, IMG submission 182891) | Vadose zone soil fungal communities from Angelo Coast Range Reserve, California, USA - CZOMad2_1_08_16fungal (PacBio error correction) | ecosystem: Environmental > Terrestrial > Soil >...
GGCAGTGGGGAAAGAGAGGGAGGGCAGAGATTCCGTTTCGCTCAGAGTTCAGGGGAATGGGAAAAAAAAGACGACTCTATCAAACATCGTTTCGGAAAGCAACAGCAGAATATCGATCAGAGGTGACCAAGAAAGGGAGAGAAAAGGTTGTCGCCTCTTCTGAACGGAAAAGGAAAAAAGGGAACTTCCCCTTGCGGAAAAAAATATTCTCCAGCCGAACCCGCGTTCAGAAAAAAGGAAAAAAAAAAGAAAAAAAAGGCCGTGCGTCAGCGCCGGGAATTGATCGGGAGAAAAAAAAAGACACTCTATTGAAACCGCAGTGATCTGGAACGGAAGAGGAGGGGAAAAACCTCTATCTCTCCCGAGGCCTAGCTTACTTGGACGAAGGAGGGGCCTTCATCCTTGAAACCGTAATTTAGGAAAGAGAAGGTCCTACATCTAACTTACCTGCACAGATAGGGAAAAAAGGAAAGTTGAAATCGGGGGAGGAAAAAAAAAGGAGGCGAAACTTATTGTATCGTACATTCATCAGATCGCCACTAAAGTCTTTTTTCACGGGGGGGAAAAGAAAGGGGTGAGCAACGAAATTTTTTTTGGGGGGGGGGAGGGGGGGAAGGAAGCTTGAGCAGCCCTGGAACTAAAAACAGGAACTCCTACTTAGTTTCCGCGACGGTGGAAGGGCGCTACAGGCGGCTTTGGGGGGGGGGGAAGGAAGGAAAAGATGTTCCAGCATGCGGAACGAAGGCTGGAAAAAAAAAATTCGTCGCGCTTCGCTTTCAAAAAAGTAGACGCATTTCCGGATCTGATAAGGGGAGGAAGAAGAAAAAAGGGGAATTTCACGGGAACCTTACAAGCTAATATTGGGGGGAAGCAATTCTAAATTATTAATCGTGGGAAATGACGGCCTCGCCTCCTGCAGGAGGAGGGGGGGAAAAGGAAAAGGGATTGCGCAAAAACGAGAGGAACTCCAATACACTCTAGGGGAAGCGGGTCCCCAATTTCGGCAACTGAAGGTAGAGGGAGACCTGCGTGCTGCGGCGGGAAAAAGATGTACTTCCACCTCCTTTCAAAAAAAAAGGGTATATGACCTTTACCTTTCGACGAAAAAAAGAGAGGGGGGGGAAAAAAGGAAAAATCCGAATGTCATTGCCTTGATTTTGCTTGCGACCTCGTGGTGTAGCCGACGGAGGGAAGGAGGGGGCACCAGGCCTACACAAAAAGCGATGCCAAGACCGGGACGCGACCAACTTCGATAAAGGAAGAAAAGAAAGGACCTCCTCTCCGGGAGGTGTCATTTCCTTAGGGGGGGAAATTCCATTTCACGGGGGGGAAAGAAGGAAAAGGCAATCATTTTTTTGCTGCACGGAAAGAAAAGAAAGTTCTACCCCTAAATACCAACCGGGGAAGGGTTGGAAGACTCAAAAGAAGGGAAAGAAAGAAAAATCAGTGGAAGAATCTGAGGCAGCTGAAGGGAAAAAAAGTGGACTGAGAGGAAAAAAAAAGCAATCCCTCGACCTGGAATCAGAAACAAGCGGGTCGATTGACCGTCCAGGGAAGGAATACCGGCTGGCGGGGAGAGGAGACATATGTACTCCAGGTCGAGTGGGGGAAAAAACGAAATGATCCTGAAGAGAGGAAGGAGCAAAGAGAAGGGGGGGGGACCTTTTCGACCGGGTTCTTTTGCTAAAGTCTCAAAAAGGGGGAAGAAGGGTACAATATCTTCCCAGGTCAATTGTACCACCTTCGGCAGAAATGGGAAAAAAAGGCCTTGTGCGGAAAGGGGGGGACAATCATTTCTATTACCATACAGGAGGGCCCTTCCTCTCTAGGGGGGAAAAGCAGTCCTTCATTCCTACTCTAAAAGGGGGAAATACTTTCCAACTCATTTCATGCCTGGACTATGAACCAGGAAAGGAAGACAGCTTTCCAGCCCTAAATGTCGATATCCTCCCCCTTGCGATACCAAAAAAGGGAAAAAGAAAAGGCAAGATCTCGTCTAACAAGGAAGGGGGAAGGGAGGGTTGCGTCCTGCAGAAAGTGTTCTATCTTAACTAGAGCCAATTCTTGAGGAAAAGGCAGGAAAAGACGGCTCATCGGCAACGTCACGACCATGGAAAAAGGGGAGGGGGGAGGGAGGGAAGGCTTCGTCTGCTGGCGGTGAAGAAAAAGGAGAGCTCCCTTCTGTGGAAGGCGAATAAAATAGCCTCTTCTTTAGAATCAAAAGGGGTGAGAAAGAAAATACTATCAATCCTCTCCCGATGTAGCAGAAAAAAGGTCTATTACAAAGAAAGGAATAATCAGTTTCGTTCTGTCCGCAGGTTGGGAAGAGTGTCTGCCTGTATTAGGGCCAACGAAGTCCTTCCTATCCGGAAGGAAATATAGAGTATGGAATCAACCCGAAGGAAGAAAAAGACCTACGGCACCTTGTAGTGCCTATTCCGGAGGAAGAAGGGGAGTCGTACTGGAGGGGAAGGGTTTCCATGGCCCTGTATGTTACGACTACGAAAGGAGGAATCGTTTCCAGACGAAAGGAGCCTAGAAAAAGGGAGGTCGCATAGAACGGCAAAAAGGGGGACGGCCTTCGGAAAGAAAAAAGAACATGGACGAGGAAGAGCGCCACAAAAGAGGACGCGTGCTCCGTGGGGGGACAAGACTGAAGCCTGACAAAGGGGAACGGCATGGGCAAACGCTGACGGGAGGGGGGGGGGGGACTGCTTTTGTGGTAAAAGGGGGGGGGGGGGGGTCACCTATTTTTTTTTCAATAACAGACACGGATTTGTTAGTGTCACGGGGTCTCACTGGGGAGGGGGAAAAGAGAGGGGGAATACGCGCGCCGCAGTTCAGGGGGTCTAGCGAAAAAAAAGAAGTCGAAATCGAGAGGGGGGAAAAAAGAGGGGAGGGGGGAGGGGCAAGGCGACGGGCATAGTCATAAAGAAAAAAAGGAAAAAAAGGAACTCGAACACGCGAAAAGGGGGGGGCGAGATGGGCCATGATGGCGCCGGGAGAGGAGGGAAGGGCCTTACTATCGGTCAAACCGAATATAAAAAAGGAAGTTACACTCCCAATGCCGCCAGGCAGAAAACCAATCTCTGCACGCCGAGTCAACGAAAAAAAAAGGGAAAAAAAGAACCGCTTCATCCACAAGGGCAAGCCCGATAGAGTTCTCGAACTTCACTCGTGCTGCCGAAATCGCGGTGGCGAGATGAGGGGGGAAAATTCGATACGAGCTGACGAAAAAAACTCGTTGGAGGGAAAGTGTGTTCACACCGCGAAAGGAAGGATAGAAAACGTGGTCGTGTTCGAGGGGGGAGGGGAAGGGGCTTAACGTCATCCAGGTCGCAAAGTGGTGAAAAAGAAGATGTCAACATGGAAGGGGGGAGCCGCTTCGGCTGACCAGGAGGACAAAGAAGCTTCTCCTCGTCCATCACTGAAAAAAAGATGGCGGTGAAGGGAGAGGGTGACACCTTCAAACAAACAAAAAGGGAAAAGAAAGGGAGGCATCTCTCTAACAACAACAAAAGAGGATCGACTCCTGGGGTGTTGCCGGTTCAAGAGGAAAAGGGGGGGAAGAAGAGGTAACTAGTTACCGTATGGAATTTTTTTCGGGGCATGCCGAAGGGCGAAAAAGGAAAAAAAGAAAGAGTGCCCTCGGGGACGCCAGATGAAAAAACATCTGGTCGTCCTGGAAAAATGACGAAAAAAGAAAAAACGTTTCGAGCCCGGCGGTGCGGTCGGGAAAGACCGGTCTTCCACAAAGGGGAGAAGCTGACTTATCGCAATGGGGCGGACTGAGAGGAGAGCCACCTCTATTTCCGGAAGACGGAGGGAAAAAAAAATTGATTTATAGATCGAGTGGCCCCTTGTGTGCTGAGCGTGGAGGAGTGGGGATGGAGGAATGGGGATGGAGTTAGTATGGGATGGATGATTGGAGAGGGGATTGAGAGGAAGTATGGGTAAAGTAGAGAAGAGAGGTGGGATGGCAGGGGAGAGGTGGGGGGTAGGGGGGGGGGGGAAAGAGCCAGGGTGGTGAAACGTGATTGTGGGTTCTCGGTAAAGGGGGGGTGTGTGGAGAGAAGAGAAGTGAGGGATTGGTGGGTATGGAAAGGGATGTTTTGTGGGGACCATCTGTCATCACGCCACATGGAGGAGGGGGAGACGCGGTGCAGGATTTGGTGGGAGGAAAAGGGGGGCACTGTCGGCAGTAGCTTGGGGAGGATTGACCGATATTACGCCGGCGCCAAAAAAAAAAGAAAAAAAGATCGATGGAAAAATTCTAGGAGGGAGGAAGGAATCGGTATGACAGATGCCCGTAAGCTTGATAAAATCGCCTGCTTTCGGGAAAGGGGGAAGCGATTGCAAGCTGCTGAGGAAGAGGAAGAGAGAGAGTCTTCATTTCCTATCCCGAGGGAGAAACTTGTTTCACCCAAATCCGGTGGGAAAAAAAATAAGGGAAAAAGAAAGGAGAAGTCCTTTGCCCCCAAGGGGGAAAGGGGAAAAAATAATCCTTCTCATTAAAAGGGAAAGGTTCATAAGAATGGTGTATGCTGAGGGGAGGGGAGAGGACAAGCTTCCTACAGCGTCATTTGACGCGGGGGCTGAGAGAGTAAAAGGCCACATTGGATTGGAGAAGAAAAAGGGGAGCAATGCGAGCTGGTGACGTTTCTTGAGAAAAAAGAAGGGAGCCATATCTTACCAACCCATCGAATTCATCCTCCGGGGGGGGGCGACCCCATTAAAGCGGGTAAAAGGACATTCCTAATGATAAAGGCTGATAAAGGAAGTGCCTTCTTCCGCGAGAGGGGGGCCTTCCATATCGAGAAGTTGATTCGTTTTGACTGGACGGGGGCCCTTCGGCGAGGGCAAAGGGGAGGAAACAAAAAAGGACGCACAAGAGCCACGAACCTGAGATACGCAAAGTGGAGATGTCAGACTTCCCGGCGAGAAGGGGACGAGGCTTTCTCAATGAGGGGAAAAGGGGGGGGGAGAACACCGTTATTTAAAGACTCAGGATAGCCACCTACTTCTCCTATACCTTCCTTGAGGGGAAAAAGGAAAGGAAAAGGACGCGCCCAGCCGCCTCTCCTTACAAAAAAATGGAGAAAAAGGAAGAAAGGAGAAATAGGTCGTTACGTTTCGTATGGGACGGTCTTTAAAGGGGGAAAAAAAGGGAAGGTCTTTCTCTAAAACCACAGAAAGCCTTTATAATAGCAAAAGAAGCTTTCGTAGACACAGAAGAGCGCACCCTACCAGAAAGGAAGGGAGGAAAAGAGCTTGCGTATGGGGGAGGAAGTTTCCCATTTTTGGGCTCGGAGGGGCTGAGAAGAGGGCTGGTCCCGGCGGGTAGAAAAGGGTTTCATAGTCCATGACACATTGGGGGGAATTTTGCTTGTAAAGAGGCGAGTCCTTGGAGCGAGCGAGGAAAAAAGAACTTGTTTGTTATTCAGTGGTCCTAATATTGAGAAAGGGGAACGGCCATCTTGAGGAGAGGAGGAGACGCCGGGTTGTCATGACCGGAAGTTAGGGGCGCGGTCTCGTCTTATATCAAAGAAAGAAATGGTCAACAGCTGGAGAGGAGCTGCTGATCGAAGGGCAGGGGGGGGTCATATTCCCACTCGTGGGGAAAAAAGAATGGTTATACCAGAGGAGGGAGTTTCTCTCTAATACGGTGCATCGGAGGGGGGTTCGGATTCCATTTCTATGGATTGAAAAAAAAAAGGGAAGCGTCTTGATCAATATACATCACAGAAAAGAGAAAGTGACCACTGATCGCCTTCCAGAAGGGGTCAGGAAGAAGGTTTGCCTATGACTGTGGTCTGGGGGAGAGGGGAATCGTCCGTCCCGGAGGGAGAAAAGACTGCCTGTCTTCGTTCGGGAACGCCGGAATTCCGAAAAAAAGGGACCACCCGCGGAGGAGAGGGGACCCTTTCCGGGATCGCCGTGGTCGAGGGAAAAAGAGGGCATCAATCTCCACCAAAGGGGGGGGGGGGAAGGGGCAAGAAGAAATCATCCACTGACGAGGAGAAGAAGTAGCACACATCACATGAATGACAGGCCGATAAAGGGGGAAACTATCTTGTGGGAAAAGGGGAAAGGGCATAGCCTTGTTCGGGAAAAGAGGGGGGGGGGACGATCAGCTGGGCCACCTTACGAAGGCGAGAACTTCCAAGCTACTTCATTTGAGGGACGCGTTGATCTGAGTGAAGGGGCAAAGGGAGTGGCTATCGCAGGGAAAAGGAAGGCTCCATCTTGTTTAAACAAAGCGCCGCCGGGAGGAGGAAGAGAGCTAATACAATGGAAGCATTGGCTTCATCCTCCAAGGGGGACGTTGAACGGCCCAGGGAGGAAGAAAGCCGCCCGTAAAATGCGAGCGACCAAAAAGAGAGAGACGAATTTTTTGGTTGGAACGAAGAGGGACAGCCTTCGTCCGCATGCTCACATCGTCAAACCGGGGGGGGAGGGAAAAGAGGTTCCCCTTGACGGCGCAGGAAAAAATTGGAGGGGGGGAAGCTTTCTGCTCCAGAGGGGTGAAAGAACGACCGCCCCAATTGCCGGGCTAAAAATGAAAAAGAGTGGGAAAAGAACAACAAGTCCTTTCTTGTCTGACCTATGGGTCAGGGGCGGTTTATTGAAATGTCCAGAAGACCGAGGGGAAGTTGGCGCCGAAAGAAACAGAAAAGGGAAGACCGATCTTTGCGTCAGTTAGTCGAAAAAGAAAGAAGAAACAGGACGGTTTCCTGCTGAAGCTTTGGCAAGGAGGGACCATACGGTGTCTCTGTACGGAGAGGAGGAAGGTCTGTCTAAGACGAAGGGGCAGGGGGAACGCCACATCGAGCTTATTCCCGGACGGGAAAAAAAAGGGGGTCCGCATAACCGTCACAAGCCCGGCAGGAAAGAGAAAAAAGGGGAGAAAGTGTTGCATTAACGCGGGTTGGACGGCTGGGAGGGAAAGGGCGATCGCGCATGATTTTCGCACCACAGGAGAAAGAAAAAAAAAAATTGTCGCCTAACCGCGCCGCTGGGGGAGCAGGGGAAAGGGGGAGAATGCTGTTTTCCTCGCGATGCAGGAGTGGAAAGAGGCTATTTACATCCGCTCCCGGTCTGGGAAAAAAAGGACTCTGATAGTAAAAAAAGCAGATCTCGCGCCTCGTCTCACGGAGTGAAAAAGAAAGGAGGGGGGGATGAAAATAGATAGATTCTTTGTTGTCAAGGAACTCGGAAAGAGCATATTTTCTCTTATAAAGAAGGGAAGAGGGGGACGACTCGATCAAACATCTTGGTCGGCAATAGAGAGGGAGGGGGGAGTGTCGCGCTGACCCCGACGGAGCTGTGAAGAGAACACGTCACATGGTTCGTAAATCAGAGGCCCCGTTCTCGCCGAGAAAAAAGCTGGGGAAGAAGGGGAAGAAAAAAGCGTTTCCTGCACAATTCCTTTCAAATGACGAAAGAAGGAAATGCGGCACCCGACGTCCATAGGCGAGGAGGAAAAAAAAAGGGGGGACGGCCGTCCTGTTTAGAAAAGGAAGAAAAAAGGGTCTGGAACAGAATCGACGGGCTGGGGGAAGGACAAAATCCGATTCTGACGGAAGAGGAGGGGACAAAAGACCGGAAAACCTTCCTGGAGTTAAAAAGAAGGAAAAGGAAAAAAAGGGTCGACCTCGAACTGAACCGCAGCAGAAGAGGAATGCGTGAAAGGTCGTCTGTTCTTCTGCGCCAATCCCCAGGGGGGGGGGGCGGAAGTTCATCCACACGATTCGCGGTCAAAACGTGAAAAGGAGAGGGGGACTGTTTAAAACAAAAGCGGGAGGTTCTAGCTTGGCAGCAAAGTTAAGGGGAGGTGAACAACCTCCGACTTAAAGGGCAGAGGAAAAGAAAGGTGGTCAATTCCGCAAGTTGACGAGGGGGAAAGGGGAAAGAGTCCGCGAGCCAACCAAAAAGGAGGAGGGGAGAAAAAAAATTCGCTCTTGGCAAGTCCACGCATGGAAAGAAAATTGGCCGTTTCAAAAAAGAGGGAGAAGGTGGAGTACTAAATCAAGCGAAAGTAGGAAGCAGGAGGGAGAGGGAAGCACTCTCTCCATTCCGGGGGAACTTGGAAAGAAAAGAAGGACTTTTTATGCCCGCAGGCGAAGGAAAAAAACGACTATTCGAAACTCAATCAGAGAACAGAGGGAAAAAAAGAAGGGACGTTCTCAGGTAACGATTGAAAAAGGGGCCCTCCCTCTGATAAGAGGGGACTGGGCCAACCGAGGAAATATTCCCTTGACCTTTTTTCGGGACGAGAAAGAAATACGAAGCCCCAACAGGAGGGGGAAGGTGCCTGCGACCCGGTGAAGGGAAGAAGAATGGTATGATCTTCTTGCAGCAAAAGGAAAGGTGGCGCTTGATTCCAAGACCGGGAAGGAAGACCAACGGCTGTATCCCGGCAAGGGAAAGAAAAAAAACCCACTAAGAGAAAGAAGGGGTGTCTGTTCTTCTTTCCGGAGGGAAGGCCTTTCAAAAGGAAAAAGACCAAAAGCAGGGTTTGGCGCGCCGGAGAAGGGAGAGAAGTTCGACCCCGACACTACCATCCTCCATCCTGAGAAAAGGAAAGGGAAGATCGGCGCGTCTGAAACAGGGGGGGAACTATTAAATCCTACGAGAAAAAGGCATCCCTCGACCGGGGAGGAGGACCGGGCGACACCAAGTGGGAGTAGGAAGCGCTCAATCAGGGTGGAAAAGGAAAGGAGGATGTGTCCTACCATCTTACCGCCCAAAGGAAGGGGAGTCCCCCGGGGCCCCCCCAGAAGAAGATCACCTCTCAATCTTTTTACCCTTGAGGGGCTTTGTCTATAAGAGAGACAGAGAAAGAAATGATTTGTTTCGCGAAAGTAGTTAAAAGAAAGACAAGGAGTCCCAAAGGTTGTCTATCAATATTCAAAAAAGGAAGCGAGTAACTCATAACAACAAGGGGAAATCTGCACGAAATCCAAGGAAGGGAAAAAAGGAGGACGTATAACAAGAAAATGGGAGAAAAAAAGTACTGCATTGACTATGAACCCGTTGGCAATGAAAAAAATATTTCGTCGTCGACGAAAAGGGATACGCCTCCAGGAGAAAAAAAGAAAGCCTGGGACGGCAAGAACAGAGGATCGGTCTGGTCGTTTGCAGGAAGAGGAGCGGCGGACTGGTGTGGAAGAGGGAAGCTATCTCAGGCGGTCTATCAACAATCGAAAAGTTCAAGACGGGAAACTCCGTCAATCATCTAAATTCAAAGAGGGAATTTTTTCTCAGGGGAGGGGAGAGAGGCTGGGCTGTTCCATTGGGACGGGGGAGGTCTGACCTACCTACGTCAGGTGAGGAAAAAAAATAGGCACTAGTAGAAAAGGGAGGAGGGATCTAGAACGTTTTTCGCGCAGCACTCGACTTATCATCAGGGTACATCTCATTCTCTGGAAGAAAAGAGAGACAATTCTATTTGCGTAGGAAAAGCTTTTTCCTCGTGGAAACTAAGGGGGAACGAAGGCCCCTGCAGAGAAAGAAAAAAAAAGGAAGGAAAATATCTCTATATGGGGGGAAGGAAAAAAAAAGAAGAGTCGTTTTGGCCCGGGGGTGTTACACCTATTCCGGAGGCCCTTCATAAAACAATCGACCTACTACTCGGCGCTGAGAAAGGAATCAAGAACGGATGAGCTCTTGAGACCGAGGGAGGAGACGCTATCTAATCAAGAAAAGGATAACTTTATCCTGCCTGAAGAAAGGGGGGGCCTGCTACATTGGGAAAAAAAAAAAGTCTCTCAAAAACAAGGCGACTCTTTCTCCGAGGGGGAAAAAAAATAAGCTCCACCCCAGGAGGCCTAATTCATTGTCAAAAAATTGGGAGACTTACTTTTTTGAAAAAGAGGGAACCGAGTTTTGTTTGGGAAAGGGAGGGGTATTTCACTTACATTAGGGAGGGGCCTGATTTGTGTGAAAAGGAAGGGCTGAAGAACTATAGGGAATGGGAGCCGCAGTTCGCTGACGTAAGCAAAGATCTGGAGTGGCCCTAAAGCCGCGAGGACAGAAATCAATTCTAACGGAATCTGTCATAAAAATACGCTAGAAAATCGAAGGATTTTTCCCGAAAAAGGGAGCGTCTCGCGAGGTGGGGGGCGGAAGAGGAGCGGGCGATCATTTCATGAGAGGGGAGCCAGTTTCAACCATCTTTCTCAGAAAAAAAAAAAAGAAGAAGAGAGAGCCACCCCGGCAGGGGAGTAGGAAAAAAAAAAGGGCAATCCTATCTAGAAAAAGGGCTGTTCGACTTCGCGGAAAGGAAAAAGGAAGAATCGCGTGGCGAAAGTCGAGGAAGAGCTTGCTACTATAGGTTGCGGGTACGAAAGGAAGAGGGGCACACCGCGAGGGAGCGAACGTGTCGTGGGGAGAAAAAAGGGGGGGAGGCATCGGGGATGAGAGGGCTCCAATATTGTGGTAGAAACAGAGAGATTGTCAACGATTCAAGGGAAGAGGCGGCAGGGAAACCCTTCGGAAACAAAGGAAAGGCTACCTCGTAAAGGGGGGGAGGACCGTGATTTCTTGCCAAATTCGATTTGTCAACGGGCAAAAAAAAAAGGGGAGCCATTTCTCTCAAAAAAAGGGAAAGCAACATACCAAAAGAGGAAAATATTTCTCTGACTGAAGGGCTCCTCACTTTTTGGTTAAAAAAGGAGGGAGGAACCGCCATCGGTAAAAGGGGGGGATGGACATGTCGCGAGGAAGGGGTTTCGGGTTGACAAGTTGGTCGAACTTCCTCTTGAAGGGGGGTCGAACGCCGACGGCTGAGAAAGAAAAGATTGGCGCCCTGGAGGAAAAAAAAAAAGGCCGAACACGACCACTTTCGAGCAAAAAGGGGGGGGTGAGAGGTGTTTTTACCAACGGAGGAAAAGGGGGGAGTCCCCCCTCAACAGGATGTGAGAAAAGTCTTCGCGAAAAGAAAAAAGGAAGGAGCACGTTAATTCGAGAAGGGAGAAAGTATATCGGCTTGAACATGGTGGGGAGGAGCAGGGCCTTGTGTGGCGCTGATCGCGGGGGGGGAAGGGAAAGGGCTGAGAACAGCTTTTGGGTTGGGGGGGGAAAAAGACGTGTCCCCAGCGGCATGACAAGGCGCGGAAGGGAAACCTTCGCCACAGGAAGAATACGCTTCCCCGCAAGGGAAAAAAAAAATTCCTTCGCTGGCGATAGGACAGATGCCCGTCGCCTGGGGAACTCGCCGGCTTGAGGGCAGAAGAAAGGGAAAGCTGCTTCTTCGCAATCGCGAGATCATTTCCCTCCTTCCAAAAGGGACTTCAGCAACGGGGGAAGGTCACCCAAATCCTGGAACCACATCCGACAAGTCCGTGAAGAACAAAACAAAAAAATCGGTGCCCCTAAAAAAGAAAGAAAACAAAGGAAAAACCACCACAAAAGGGGGAAATTCCTTAAAAAAGGCAGACAGCCCGCGTTTGCCCAGGCGGAAAGAAGCCTGGTGTGGGGCGGAGGGTCTTCATTCTGAAAAAAGCGTCTCATAGGGGGGGTCTCGGGAGGAATTTCTTCCCGTTGAGGGGGAGGGGGATTTTCTCGCTGAAGGGGGAAAAAGAGAAGTCTCCAAAAAATGGAAGGGGGGAGACCTCTCTCTATCACTCCTAGGGGAAACATAGCGCATCGTCTTTTAACGAAGGGAGCGCCCTTCGTAGTAAAAGGAGAAGGACATCGCTAATTATAACTCTATAAAGAAGGGGAAAAGGTGGCCTCGCCGCGATCAGTGAAAAAGAGGGGGGAAAGAAAGCTATTTGCCTTCTTCGGTGTTACAAGAGGCAATTCCTCCTGCGCCACAGGAAAAAAGGGGAGGCAGCCACGACCGATGAAGGAAAAGGTCTCGACTTTCGCTGGGGGGAAAGAATAGCCGGAACTATGCTTGGAATGAGGCAATCGCGCACAACGGGAAGGAGAAAAAAAAAGGGGAAGAGTTGCTGATTGCCGCATGGACAAAGGGTCCTGTCATACCTGGACGCGGAAAAAGACGCCGGACAGCAAACTTGCGACAAAAGAGGGAGAAAGGGAGGACGATGATGCCGGAGGGAGTCTTTCGTAGAGGGGGGCAGGGAGATAGTCCTTCAGGCGTGAAGGTCCGCCGCCTGTCGGAGAAGAAACGCCAGACCTATAACTGACTCATGGAGAAACTTTCCGTTCTTGCCGAAGGAGAAGTTGCCCAGGGGGAGGAGAGCGGATACATCGAGAGCGGAGCAAAGAAAGGGGTTCATATTCCCATTGCCAGAGATAAAAAAAGAAAAAAAAAAAAAAACATTTTTCGTTTCCGGAGAGGGGGGCTGCCGGCTTCCGTGCACAGGGGAGAAAAAGATGCCCTTGTTTGGTGGACCTAGGAAGAAAGGGGGGGACAACCTTTGGACGGCCAAGGGGGGGGGAAGGGAGGGTACCATGTCCTACGCCTGTGGTACAAAGGAAAGGGAAACCATCAGTTCGTCAGGGGCGCGGAAAGAAAAGAAATGGGTCAACACTTTCGCGGTGAAAAAAAAAAAAAAAAGGAAGAAAAGAAGGATCATTCGGTGAAAAGGAAAGAGGCGTCATGGTGCGGTAATGGGGGGAAGGCCGATCCTCTCCTTGGAGGCGAGAGAATGACGGTAAAAGAATGGAAACGGCTCTTTTCAGGGGATTTTGCCGAGCACGGAGGGTCCATCGGAGGAGACATTTCGACCCGAGGTTAAGGCCAGTAAAAAGGTCTTCAGGGCAGGAGGGGGAAAAAACCGTTTTTCCGAGTACGGGGGAAAGGGGGTAAAAGGATTTGATCGGGGAAGGGAAAAGGCGCTCCAACCTTCTTGCAGTACGGAGGAAGGAAATGGCATTGTCACTCCCAATCACCTTGTCCTTTAACAAAGAAAAGGAGAGCCCTTGCCGGGATCCGACAGGGGGAAACGAGACCTTGCCGGTCTTGGAAGCAGAGTCATACCATTGCCGTATGCTAAAAGACACCGTGGTACGAAAAAGAGAGGAATCCTGCTTCGGGGGGGGTTCCAGACGATCTTGGGAAGGAACAAGGGGGGCATAGACCTTGTTCGGGAACGGGGGAGGGGGGGAAACACAGCGGGCCACCTTGGACGCAGCAAAAGGAAAAAAAGACATTGGACGCGTTTATCTGAGGGAGGGGGGAGTAGTCCGGCCTTCGGGCAAGAAACCAGAGGAGAACATCTTTTCCGTCTCTTCGTGGGAGAAAAGGAAAGGAAATCGGCTAAGACAATTCGAGAAGGGTGAGAGGAGGTAAGTCCTCCCATTATGAGCTTTGTAAGGGGGGGCCAGGAGGAAGGTTCGTTTAGAGAGTTCTCAAAAAGAGAAAAACGGTTTTTTTCTAAAGCGGAGTAGAAAAAAAGAAAGAAAGCTTGCAGCCTGAGTAAAATATTGCCCAAATCCTCTGTCTGCCCGTTTGAGGGGGGAAGGGTTCGGAAAGGGAAAAAGGCAGGCAGGAACGGGCTGCGAAAGGGAGAGGGAAAACCCAAATTGCGTGCTCAAGTGAGGAGGGAGCAGGGCGTGTCTATCCTTAAGGTGGGGTAAAGGGGATGAAATGTCCGATACAAATCCGTTCGCGAAAAGACGGGGAAGAAGAAAACAGATTCAACGTTGGGTCACCAAAAGGAAGGGGGGGGACTCTTCGTTCGAAGAAGAAAGGAAACGGTTTACCGGCTGAAGCTTTGTCAGATCGAGGCAAGGGAAGAAGGAGGTTTCCTCGGGAAGGAACATCAAAGACTTCAATATTCATCACAGTAAATGTTCCGCACAATCGAGCAGAAGACAGTAGGACTCGTGTGGAAAAAAAAAAAAAAGCTCGCGGGGTGAGGGGGAACTGGAGAGATTCGGCGTGCAAGAAGCGAAGAGGAGAATGAAATTTCGCCCATGCCGTGTGAAGAGAGAAAACACGCCGCTGGTGGTCCGGACACAGGATGACGACGCGAGGCCGACACGATGTTTTTGAAAAAAAGGGAAGCCGCGAACCATGTCTTTATCCGAGGAAAAAAAGAGAAAAAAAAAAAAATCTCGCGCGCTCGGCTGGGAACATCAAAAAAACAAGGAGGAAAAAAAAGAAGAGGGGGAGGAGGAAGAGATCCGGGTCGCGCAAGATTGTGCGAGAGAAAGGGAAGAGAATAGGGTCCGACGCGATCAAACAAGTTCTGGAAAAGGGAAAAGGCACCATCTTCTCTTTTCGGGAAATTTGGGGAGAGGGAGAACACGCATGGGCGAAAAGGGAGGGAGAGAAAAAGGAGAAAAGAAGCTTGCACTCCGACTCTTCGAAACCGGAAAAA
>Ga0179591_1262013_pt1 | contig 14295 bp, 10 predicted proteins | sample CZOMad2_1_08_16f_FD_182891 | JGI IMG/M metagenome (GOLD analysis project Ga0179591, IMG submission 182891) | Vadose zone soil fungal communities from Angelo Coast Range Reserve, California, USA - CZOMad2_1_08_16fungal (PacBio error correction) | ecosystem: Environmental > Terrestrial > Soil >...
CTCACCTTTGAAGTCAGAGGGGAAGGCAAAACAATGTGTACAAACAGAGCAATATGGGCAGGAGTAAAAAATACGAGAAGACGCAAGAGGGGGGCGGAAAGCGTCCACTGAATGCAGGGGATAGGGGGAAAGAATAGGGGCTGGAAAAAGATCAAAGAAAAGGGGTTCTCGGGTTGTAGAAACTGGGGGAGGAACCCCTAAGGCAAAGGAAAGTAGAGTAAACTTTGTAAGTGAGAGGTACAAGTCCAGGGTTTCGTTAAGAAAAAGGGGATCTTCGCAAACAGTCTCGGTGAAAGGGGAAACCAGAGGAAGCACCTGGACGCAAAAACATGAAAAAAAATTTTCAACGACACCAAACGGAAAAACTGAGGCAGAGGAGGGGGGGCAATCTCAAAAATCATTGTAAAAAAAAAAGGAGAAAAGGGGATTCACCGTTATTCTAGACGGGATCGTTATTTCAAAACTTTTAGGGAAGGGGCGCGTAGGGTTTGAAGTGACGTTAGCGTTGTTGCGGATAAGTAGTCGAAAGGGGGGGAAAAGTGCCCCGGTCCCCATGCTATCCACTGGGTAAACAGGCGGGGGGAAGAGGAAAACCTCCCTAGCGTCCAGAAAAAACAGAAAAGGACTTTGGAATTCAATCTAAATATGGGGGGCAAAGGTCAGCGCATGGGGGAGCAAGAAGAACAGGCTTGAGTGGAGATTTTGCACGAACGACGGGGAAGGAGGACACCCAGTGGGCCAAAACGAAAAGAGAACGTGACGAAATATCTAAACCAATGGGGGCATGAGAAAGCGCCGGCACCAAAAGACCGGAGAGATATGAGTACAAAGTTGGGGGGAAGAAGCAGAAGTATCGCGATTGTGGAATGACAAGGGAAGCGGTAGGCGAGCAAAATTACTGGAAAAGGTAAAAAGTTTAAAGGGAAAAAACATCCGGGAAAGGGGAAGGTAGAAAGGGGAGGGGAGTCGAATAACGACAGAAAGGGTCGGAGCGAACCCAGTCCATTGGCAAGAGTCGTTCCCTAAATGACAGGGAAATATAAAAAAAACACATTTTTGTGGAGAAAAGGGGGAGCATCTACACTGATCCTCTTAAATTGGGGGGGGCAGGAAAGAATCCAGGTGGTTTAGGGGAAAGAAAGGGGGAAAAGTATTGCTGCTCGAGGGGGGGGGGAAGGGGCCGGGGGGTTTCAATCAATAGCAGAAAAGAGAAGGAGATTGGTAGAGAGGAAAGGGGAGCTAAGACACTTAAGAGGAACTGGTAGCAGAAGAGAAAGGGAGTTGGAGGGAAAGGCGGAAGGATAATTTCAGGAGTGTTTATCTGGGGGGGTGGGAAAGGAAGAGAAAATCTACTCAAACGAGACGCTAGGGAGAAGAAAGGGGATTGTCCACTTCGGCCTCGATAAGCCCGAGTGAAACAAAAGGTGAAGGGAAATGGGTGAGGACCCCCAGGGGAAGAAAGGGGAGACATATAAAACCCTCCAAAAAAATCCTTGAAAAAATAGGGGTATGGAAGGGGGAGAAAGAAGAGGAGTTAGTGAAAGGATCAGGGGACCCAGATCCCCGTAAAGAGGGGGGGGGGAGAAAAAAGGGGGGTCGCCAGAAGGGGGGAAGAGTCAAAAAGGAGCAAGCACTGTAACTTTGCAAAGGGGAAAATGGAAAGAACCTCATTGCGCAAGCGCGATTTAAGGGAAGGGGGGGAATCTGAAGTTGGATCGAAAAACTTCGGACATATAGGGAGAGGGTGTCGAACGTCAGCAAAAGGGGAAAAAAAGGGGGTAGACTCAGCTTGTATTACCGGAAAAGAGAGAGCAGGGGGAAATCTTTCCGGCGCGATCCTCATGCGCAGAAAAAAAGGAAAAAGGGGCACCCTTCTTCACATGGAGCGCGAAGGAGAAAGGGGGGGAGGGAAGAAGTAAAAAATATGAAAGCATTCTCTCGGGGAGGGAACTGGGGGGGGGGAAAATGAAACGGCCTGTATGTCCCCGGAGAAAAAGGTCAAGAGAAAAAAAAATGGAGCGCCCCAAGTCCAGGGCAAGGGGAGGGGTCAACCGAATACAGAGTTTCACAGGGAGAGGAGATACGTGAGGGGACGCTGGACAAAGGAAAGGTGAACTGATATTAACATTACCAAATACTCGGAAAGAACAAGGACACCAGCCACATTGTGCGGGGGGGAAAAAGGGAAATTCTGCAACGTATAATGAATCAGAGGGGAGAACAGCAAAGGGGAAAGGCCCAGGACCAACCGGAAGGTGAAGAGACAGTGAAAAAAGGGGGGTATAGATTCTTCTTTATCGGGGAGAGGTATTTGTCCTTAAGGGTGGGAAAAGAGGGGAAAGGGGATCTTGCTGGGCAAGATTGCACATATCAAAGGAGGAACTTGAGGAAGAGGGTAAAAGGTCTGAAGGGACACCTACGAAATAAGATCAGGGAGTAACTTACAAAGTACCAACTCACACGAGATTGGGAGAGGAAGAAAGACGGCCTGACGAACCAGGGAGGAAGAGGGGGGGCCGCCAGATCTTCGTTAAGCTCGGGTTTGCCTTAAACTTGGGGGGAAAGGAAAAAAAGGAAGGAAGGGGGGCTGTCAAGGGGGGTGCCCATGATAACAAATTTCGGGGGGGGAAGAGGGAGAGGGAGGGCCAGAGAGAATTCCAACGACACCGTGAGGAGAAACTTAGGTATCGAAAAAGAGAAAGAAAAGGAAGAATTGAAAGTCCGAGGCACTACAAAACAGCCGCAAGAAGAAGGGGAGTATTGGCTTGACCAAAAAGAAGGGATGAACATCCGAGGCGCCTATCTGTGAGGGCAAAAGCGAAGATAAGAGGTCTACGCTCGCGGGAAAAACCAAAAAGGGGGAAAGGGGACACTTACATACCTTTCTCGAACTGCTTAGAGAGGAGGGGGGAAAAGGCATCTCCTTTACCATCTTACGAAAGAAAAATGAGAAGGAACTCGCCGTCTCTGGGCGAAGAAAAAGGAGAAAGGAAAAAGAAATCCGCGTATCATTTTACCATCAAGTCAAGGAAATCAAAGAAGGAGAGATTCTAAAAATAGGGGGAAAAAAATTAGAAAGGGGCATCGTGTTTTTGTCCTCGGGGAGTGGAAAAAAGAGGGAGGGCCTGTGACGATTGCTGAAAATAAGGGGAATACGGGAAAATAATGTGGAGTTTTTTAGTGCCGTACCCTCGAAGGGTGGGAAGGGGTGAAAGGGAGAGAAGGAAGTCAACGTGGGCAACGCTTTGGAAGAGAAGAAAAGAACTCTAGAAAAAATTAGAAGGGATGTCGGGGGGAAAAAAAAACGCACCGGACGTAAGTGGAGGGCCGCGGGGGGAGGAGGAAAGGTTTGGGGCTGTGGGGTCGGAAACTGGGAAATGGGGGGGACCGAAATGGAATCCTTTGTTAAGGAGGAAAAGGTCCCACCGGCCACATTCTGTCGCTCCGGAGGGAAAGGATTATTCGCCGGGAAAAAAGGGGAGAAGGAAGAGAGCAATATGACTAGGGGAAAGGGGGGGGGGGAATTTAATCAGAAAGAGTATTTCTCCGTATGGAGGATGGCGGGTCATTCCGTATACCGGAGGGGAGCTCTAACCAGAGTAAACCATCCAGGGGAAGGGAACGGTGGGCTGCCAGAAAAAAAAGCATCAGCCGAGTTTGTAAATCTTAAAAGGTAATGACACGCATTACACATCCGCTGTGAGAGGGGGGGACGGAAGAGGAGACGGGGGAGTTTAAGATCATCGCTCTCTTCAAAGGGGAAAACACAAGGGGTTCGCTCGTCCTTAAAAAACAGGTGAGCCTCCCAAAAGGATGATATCAGGATGGGGGGGACCAAGAACTACAAAATTTCAGGAAAGAGGAATGACAGAACGCCACCCCCCTATTGTCCAGAGGTGGGCATGGAGTTATCTGGCAAGCCTTCGAGGCAGGGGGATCAACCGGGAGATCAGGGGGGGGGATGGCCTGAGGCTATAGAAGGCGGGGAGAACAGAATCAATTCTCCTTCGACGGAAGGGGAAAAAGGATCGGCCAGATAAAAAACACGACAGGAAGGAGACGGAAGATGATCCCCTAAAACCTGAAACAGGGGGGCCGGGGGGAAAGGGGCTAATGGCTGAGCGAAAGGGAATAAAAGTCCATTGCATCAACTGAAAGTTTATTAAAAAACCCAAGTGAGCGTACAAAGAGAGGAAAGAACTGGAGTTGGCTTGTTTTCAATTTAGAAAAAAGAGAAACAAGGTGTATGGGGTGACTTCCCTCAAAAGAAGCAGGACCTTGCAGAGTGACATCTTTCCTTTAAAAATGGAGGGGGGATAAGAAGCGGAAATGGCCTGTCTAGGGGCACATAACGAGTGAGGGGCCTGGACATGCAAGGCAAAGGGGAAGGACGGCACAATGGCGGCCGGTTTGTATTGTCAAGTGGGGAAAAACCATCGTCACTCGAACAGAGGGGCAGAAACGGATTGGATATAAGATGAGGGAAGAAAAGGTCCTCCTGATCAGAGGGTAGGTCGGTCATGAGACAATTCAATCGCAGGAGGGGAGGAGGTTAGACCTCAGCTTCCAATCCGGGGAAAAGGGAAGAGTAGCGATTACAGTCGTTCCGGTGGGGAAAAAAAATCGAAAAACAAAAGGGGAAAGGAAGGAAAGCACAATAAAAAAGGGGGCACCATAGTAGGGGGGGAGAGTTGATGGAAAGGGGTAGACAAGCCCAATTGCGTTTCGAGAAACAAGGAGGGGGGGGGAATTGGTCGAAGATATGACATTGGTGGGGGAAGGAGGACGTTTCAGGACTGCCATCTCAGCAACACATCCCAGAGAGGCAAAAAAAGGCTAAAAAAACCTTATTTGATCCCAGATCAGAAAATGAGGGAGAGACGCTTAGCCTTGACGGGGGAGGTGGAAAAGAAAGCGCTCAGCGAAGTCCGTTTGAAGGGGGGGGAGAGTGGAAGGGGTCATGGTCGGAAGGGGGGTCAGCCGGAAGATTAAGTTTGCCTGGTGACCGCAGCATTAGCGTGAGGAGAGCATGGTTGTTTGCTGATCAACACCAGTGGAAAAAAGGGTAACTACTGCGAGTGGGAAGCGCATGAGCCTAAACATCAAAATAAAAGCTAAAGGAGGGTCTAACGCCACAAGATTAAAAGGTATGAGACTTATTGACTGGCCTTTTCAACATCAGGGAAGTGGAGGGATCTCGATAGCAGCCGCAAAAAGATGATAGGGTGAAAGAGGGGGTTAAAAAGAAAATACAAATATTCAGCGGCGCAAAAAAAAAAAGGAGGAGGGGAGAAATATAAGGTGCCGGAGAATTTTACCGGGCTTCACAGAGGGGGAAAAGGCAGAAATATTTTTCGAGGAGTCAGTATGAGGAAAGATCAAGTTGATGAAAAGGAAAAGTCCTAAGTCATAGAGAGGGAAAAAGAATCGTTGGGTTTACGATCCATTCCACTGTGAGAGTGTATTGAAAGGCGATCGAGGGGTAAACAACGGCGAAGGCAGGCGGAGGGGGAAAAGGGGGGGGAAGATTTTCGGGACAAAAGAAGGGGGGCTCAGCAAAATATCGCACACGATAGTCTTCAAACACGAAAAAGGGCAACAGAAACTACCATTTCACTAATGACGCAACAAAGGAAGGACGGGGGCAGGAGGAGGGGCCTCTCTAGCAAAGGAAACTAAGCTTAAAAAAGGGGACTACTTCCAATATATTAAGCGGCCCTAAAGTTGAGGGGGGGGCTAGGGAAAGGGCGGAATCCTGACGTGAGCGTTGAACATAGATTCAGTCGAAAGAAAAAACGTCAAAATGTCGAGATGAGATCCCAAGGCCACGAATCTGTGAGGGGAACAAATGGGAGCGGGTGTATACCAGCCATCCATCTCACGGACTTTCAGTCCAGAGAATGGGCAAAGTACTGGCGCTCAATCCAAATTGCATGGGAGCAAGTGGGCACCTTAACGTGGAATCTTCGCAGCAGAGCCGGTACCCGGCCTTTAACTAACGAGAAGGGGACTAAATCTACCTAATGGGGGTGGGAAGGGGGGAGAAGGGGAAAGACCTCTTATCAGGGTACAGTTTATCCAGCCAAACATCTCCAGAAACCCCCCCCCGATCTCCTTCCAATGAGGGGCGCGAGCGACGGAAATGAACAACTTTTGAAAAAGAACAACTGGCCAGAAGGAAGGCCAGCGTATCGGGTCCAGCAGACTTAGGGAAGCGCCAGTTTCCGCGAGGATAACATTTCCCGAATGACACCCCTCGATCAACGTGAACATCATTGCAACTTGATCTCTGCGGACCTTGGGAGGCATTCAAGACAAAGGGGAAGTGAGGTTTTACGACAAGTCCAAGGAGCAAGGGGATGAGAGGGGGTTGACGGTCAAGGGGCAATCCATACTCCAGATAGTGATAAAGAGCGGGACAGGAGTCTAATAACGCCTTATAATTCAAAAACCAACGGGTAAGAAACCGGGAGGGGGGTCGGATATGAAGGGATGCGGATGGGTGGGTAGGCTGGGGAGTGGCGATCAGCCGGGGGAATCAAGAAAGGGAATTATGGGAGTGTAAAAATCACTTCGGAGACCGCAGAACGAAGAGCAGGGTGCAGTAAAATGATGAAAACGAAGAAGAACAATCCAGAAAAAATAAACCTTGACACAAAGCGGTTAAGATCCCGACAGCCTGCAAACGGGGATATGGACCCATCCGCTCGGATGTACCTCTTTTATGCGAAAAGGTGGGCTCAAGCCGGACGATCAAAGTGAAACCCTAGGGGGAAAGGTGCAGGAGAGAGTATGACACCAAACCTCTCTCAGTAGTTTACGCGCGCGAGGAAGAAAAGGGGAATGAAAGGGGCAGGGAATAAAAACGAACGCTATGCACGCTAGGGCGACGGTGCACAAAAATGCACGGCAAGGGGGGAGGGGACGAAAAATGTCGGTTGGTAAGTCAGGTAAAAATGAAGTGACCTAAGGGACATCTGCCTACTTTAACATAAACAATGCCGCGCGTACAACGAACAAGGGGGACACCGAGTAATAATATGCTAGGAAGGATAAATGTTAAGAAAATAAATATAAAGTCTCTCCTCCGGGGACAGGGGGACTCGGACCCTCAAGGGAAATGTGAAACTCTGGAAAAAGTTCCAGAAAAACGACAGAAAAAAGTGCTCCTCCGCAGCCCACTTGAAAAAAAAAAGCCGGGGGGGCGGGGGAAACCGAAATGAGTAATTGCACATGTCTAATATATCTACAGTGAGTCGCTTCCACGTTGCGGCTTGAGGATTCAAGGCAATCTCGAGGTAAAATAGCAAAGCCAAATTGAGGGGAAGCGATGCTTTCATCAATGAATCCAGTAATTACAGAAAGGAGAAAATCATGAAGGGACATCAAACCGTATAAATTGGCTCCATAAAGAAAATTTCCACTCCGTGGGGGTCAGTCACGAGCGGCTGGATCGGGAGTGTCAATGCGAATGGGGGAAAGTAGCATTTGCTTAGTCGATCCTCAGAGGGGCCGAGGAGTACTTCTTTACGATTGGGGTTAAAACGGAACACCGACCGAGAAATGAAAAAACAATTCCCTTATTTACGTGAAAACAACACACACAGATCGGTTCATAGCGACCTGACTCTGGGAACCAATCTCGAGGGCGCAAATCGGTCGTGAAGCTTATGGGGGGGGAAACACTTACGCTGATGGTTCAGGCCAGCACTGGAAAGTTTAGGCTGTTCTTTAACTCTGGCCCTTCTTGTGTGCGCGTGGCCCGAAGTCTCAACACTTAGGTATTGCAAAAGATTAGAGGGGAAACCACATTTCACCGACGTCCAGTGAGGGAGGAGTGCAGGGGGAAGAAAGGTACGCACGAACCTGAAAGATTCCTTAAAACCGAGCAATGACCACCGAGCGGCACGCCGAATCGGACTCACCAAAGAGATAAAGAAGAGGGAACGCGGGTTTTTTACAGATCTGCCTATGGAAATCTAACCGAAGAGGGGAAGTGGGGAAAAACATACTTTCATTCCTGCCGAGAGGCTCGTTTCTTGGGGAAGGTCAAGGACCGGGAATCTTACTCCATAATCTGTGCAAAATCTCCCGCTAGATCAAAGAGAATGGACGACTTCACCACCTTCGTCAGCAGTGACAAAGAAACTTCGTCCAAACTCCAAGACTAGGGCGCCACTCCTAGAACAGGCTCTGAGGGGGAGAAGATACCGGGGGGAGGTGCCTATTCGGGGGATAGCGGAGAGGGGATGGAGGAAAAGATTGCGTACGAGGAACTCTTCAACACTCAGTGGATGGGAATGGCGGCGAGATGATTAATGTATATCCTTCAAAAAAAAAGTGTGCAAGTGTCAGGCGACAACGTCTTTTTTACATTTGAAGAACTGGATTTCGGGGTTTTCCAACGCCACGGGACTGGGGGTGATTAAAGGAAAAGACTTGGAGTGGTCAACTGGACGGGAAAATCATTGGTGGACTAATGGGCGAGTATCGTCACAAACCTGAACAGTCTTCTTCAACAATTCCTATATTTTAATGTTCGGCCTTTAACATTTCTCCTTCAGATCAGAACATGATGAAGCAGGGGCCATGGGTTTTCCCTGGTGAAGTCAAAGCGGAGGGAGGGTCAAAAAAAGGGCGATAAATGGTCACGGAGAAACTTATTGTTAGCGATTACAATCGGGACACTCGAACGTCACGTTGATGAAACGGCGAAAGAGACCCTCGAACGAAGTTTTCCGATTGGAGGAACCTTGAAGAGGAACGGCAAGTAAACTCGCACTTGCGTACAGCGAGGGTTCAGATCAGCGGAAAAAATAAAAGGCTATCGCGACTTGAGATTCCGGATGAGACAACATGGGGAAAAAGAAAGACCGAAGGAGAGCTCGGTTGGGTCCAGAGCGACGCCCGCTTCTAATCGGCAAGAAACGCAATAAAAGCGAGGGGCCTGTTGCTGGATTGTATCTGTCAAAGGAGAGCACTGGGTCCTGATCTTATATACGGGGGGTGGAATGGCGGGATGATAGAGCAAAGGAAGGCTTTGGAAAAAAACAGAACTCAAAAGGGGGGAATTCTAGTGGAGCTACCGGGCAAAAACCCTCCATATCAAAAACGACAAGATGAGCCGGAGAACTTCCGCAAAGAAAGGAGCTGGAACAGTGGACCTTCTAAGCGGCTAGCAACCATCGTCGCAATATTGTTAGGAACGGATCTAAAGCGTACACCCAGGAGACACCTCTCAGTCCCTCAGACGTTTGACTTGTTCGTTATAAAAATCCCGGGAGGGAGGGGGGAGTGAATGCCCTACAAGTTAAGCAATCAACGAAAAGTATTTAGCAAGGGGGGTTCGGTCGGGAAGGGAAAAGTCTAATATCTAAAATCTAAGCTTTACCAGCAAAATGTCCTGTAGCATCCTCCCTTAACTTCCGCTGCGGCCGTTTGGAATTCAAAAGGGGGGAGGAAAAAAACCAAGAAAAAGGACTAAAGCGAGAAGGGCAGGAATCGATTGTATATCTTCACGGGGGAGAAAGGAACCTCTGTATTGCAAAAAAGGGCGGCGCACCAGCCAATAAGAGTCAATATGTTAAGGACGGGGAAGAAAGGGGAAAGGGAGGGAAAACAGGACGAGGAGGATAAAATTCAAAAACCAGACTTACCTGGGAACCCTCTCCCATCCACTTTGCCCCATGACGTGGGGGCAAAAGACGCATAGAGGGGGCATATTATAGATTGTCCTTCATTGGTGGATGTTAAAGGAGCTCCAGGCGGAAACATCACCAATTCTTTCATTTCCGTCATGTGACCTTTTGGGAAGTCCGTTCCTCCTTAAAGACAGCAACAAGCGCACTCCATGACTTCAGCAAAGGGGGAACGAGCAAACTGGCCGACGGAGGACCAGATCAAAACAGGATCAATTCTGTAAAGGGAAGCAGATGAAAAAATTTTTGCTGTATCCTGGCAAGAGCTAAACCCGCAGAAGGGGGGGGTGGGTAGGGAGAAATTTGAATGGTCAAAATTTTTTCATTTGCATGTCAGGGGGGTTGCCTGGGTCAACCTGATAAGGCAGAGCGATCGAAACCCAGGTAACAGAAATCACTAAATCGCTACTGTAAAGTGAAAGGGGACCCCAAGAGGCGCAAATAAATACACCGGACCTGGGCAGACGTAGGGCCAAGAAAAGGTCAGGAGAACTTGGACTAAAATGGCAAATTTTCATCCCCGATTGTAATCGGTAGCGCACGCAGAAATATGGGCTGTGTACACTCTTGGCCGGGAAACGGAACATCGCATTATGATTCTCACACAGAGGAGAAGAAGAGACCTTTCCGGGCAAACGATTCGGCGGCAAAATGTAACCCCCGCATCAGAGGTGTTTCGGCATGAGGAGCGAGAAAAGCATGCGGGTGATGAAAAGGCATTGAAAGAAAGAAGAGAGAGAGGGCAGAAATCGTGGGGCTTTACTAGCCACAGTTTTACGTGTATTTAGGCGAGTCATAGGGAAACAACCGTGCATTACCTGCGAACACTTGGAGTGATTTATGAAAATCCGGTTTCGGGAAAAAAAAATGCTAAAGACGGGATGCAAGATGTCCTCGTTGCACTGTATATGAAAAAGGGAAGAACCACAAAAAGGGAAGAACACGGACTTCGGGGGCATTTCTTCGGCAGAAACAACTCACGGCTAAGCTACCTTATTACGAAGGAAGCGTAGCGGCGCTTGGAAGACAGAGGTCGGGAGGGTAGATCAAATACTGAGCTGATCGGTGTTAGGGACGTCTTCATAAAAAGACGCACTGCCCATGTCAGATAGCTCTCAATTTCCACGAATCTGGGGAGCGAACAACAATGGGGGAGGTTTAAACATCAATCAGCACATCCTCACGGACGTTAATAATCTAAATATGTGGAACTTCTAGGCGGCGCGACGAAAGAGGGGTCCGGGGGCTGGGCACAGGAACAGGTCAGATCCTCGGAAAGAACGTATGACCCGGCCTGACTAAACTAAAGCGGGCAGGAAAACGAATGAAGATGGCATGGGGTCGCCTTAACCGAATCGGGAAGGAGCCCTTTTATTTCCACCTATCTCCATCAGGTCCTGAGTCAGAGGGAGAGCGAGCGACTGAATGTAAAAGGTTTGAAAATCCAAACGGCCTAATTGAAAAGCCAGGGCGGATGCTCCGTACATAATTCTCGCGCAGAAGTGGGTCTCTCTTACCTTTCCCTACGTAATACCGACTATCACAAGGTGCTCACTCATGAAGGGAACGGCTTAAATTGTGGAGGCTAAACAAAGGCGAAGTGTAGGACGGAAAGTCCAACGGGGGAAAGTAGGGGCTCAGGGGTACTGTCACGGGGTGGGGGGGTAAGAAGAAAAAAGAAGGAGGGGTCATCTGTTATCGCTACGGTCTAATAACATTAAAACTTCAAAACTGTACAGCATCTCCCTGGAGTGGGAGAAAGGGCAGGTCATTTCGATGAGGGGGGGGGGGAATCTGGGAGGGTCCTAGGAAGAAATCGGACGGCGAATGGACGTCTGTTTCAGGGAAAGAACGGAGAAGACTATAACGAAGGGAACTGTAGAAATCTTGCAGTACCGTGAAAGAGACTGCGGCCAAGAAACAAAAAGAAAAAAATTACATAGCCTTGGGAAGGCTGAGCCGAGGCAGTTCCTCTGATGGGAACATAAAAAATCTGCCTCGTCCAGGGAACGGGCTGTAATCTCAAAGAAGCATGGAAAGTGGACGGGTGGCGAGAGGAGAAAATCCTCTCGCTACAAGGGGGAAATTCCTGTTGCGAAACGAACCGAAACTACGAAGACGATGCGTGGCAGAGGTCGACGGAAAAACGTTCAACTACGATGGGTCGGAAGCCATGGAATTGTCGACTACCTAATCAACGCAGAATCATAAAGAGAGGGGCCTACGGGAGCCATCATAACGCGTGACGAACGAAACAAATTTCCCCCTTCGCCATCCTTGGGGAGCGACCAGAGACATGAAAGGGAAGGAATAATGGAGGGGAAATAACAGGAGAGCCTGCCTGGCCGGGGAAAAGGAAAGATGGAACATGGATTCCCCTTCGGTCCCCCTGCAAGTAGACAGAAAAATTTCTCCATCCCAGGAAGCCAACCTCTCGGCGGTGAAACCGAATTCTCAAATTTCACAGGGCGAAAAGAGGAGAAGTGACGGTCTCTGACAAACGAAAGGGCGAAAAAGAGATATTACCAATTCAAAAAAGAGCGGGATCGTCGGAAAAAAAAATTGATTTTTAAAGATCTCCGTCAGACTGTCATGACAGGACCGGGGTCAGAGCCTCCAAAGATTGAAGCACGACCCACGGGGGGCAAAAACACTACAACACCCCACTCATATTGTTCAAAAGCGAGGTCCAACCTCGGGGGGAAGGACTTATTCTGTCAAGTAGGCGAAATGGGAGGAGAGAAAAAACGATTCACAGAGAACTCTGATGAGAAGATTGGGCGAGGACGGAAAAAAGAAAATAAGCGGCGACTTAAGGGGAGTCCGTCTCACATTATCAAGTCTATTTACATATTCACCAAGACACGTACGGCCCGCGTAGCACGAGAATCCTAAAATCGCGAAGATCGAGTGGTGCCTTCCGCTGAGTGGGGGTTCTTCATGCAATGAGCGGAGGTCGCGGCTGTTCGTGTGAACAAGAGAAACCAACGATGAACTGGTTATTATCGGGGGAAACGGAGCTAAAAAAAAAAAAGACGGGAGGAGGGAAAGATCTAGATGGGAAAGAGAGTTACAACAGTCACTCCTGTCATCGAAAAAAGAGCTGTGCACTGACAAAAGCGCCAGACCGTGCTGACTCAAATCAGTAAGCACAAACGACTTAAACGCCGATCGTGGGCTGAAAAATCAAAAAAGAGCTCGCTGGACTCCGGAACGCAGATGTAAAGAGACCGTCGAGGGGGGAGTTGGCACGGCATACTTTTTCAAAGAAGAGAGGGTTCTCTTTCTTTTACCGTTTCAAGGGGGAAATGAGGAGACAGGAAACGTTAGCTGTGGACGCTTCGCGACAGAAAATTCCTTCAAATCTAAACAGAGGACAGAATCCGTCTCGTCCGCCGAAAGAAGAAAAACACTCGCTGAGTGGACGCAGATGAATAAGGGCTGGGGACGGAAAACTTTCGAGCAGGCGTGGTTCCCTTAGGCCGAAACATGCGCCCGACTGAAAAAGACTTGCTGGTTGTCGTCAGCGGAGAGGGTGTACTTTAATCAGTCCGCAACGTCGGTTGGGCAGCGAAGCAACGGGGAGAAGAGCTTGGAGGAAAAGGTGGAGAAGACTGGCAGTTCGGTTGACAAAGCCACCTTTACGTCAATTGATGCCGGAGGGGCTGAAGGGAAAAGTAAAAAACGGGCCCTCCATGGGTGACCGAGTCAGGCGGAAAACCAAAAAGGAGCTGCCGATTGCAAAGAAGAGGTTGTCGAAATTGACATTTCTCAGGCGCGCTCTAAAAGATGACGCAGGGGGCCATGGGGTTAAACGGCTCACTCGCAATGATGGACCGTCGGCTATGAAAAAGATCAACAATGCACGTAACCTTGAGGTTAGCGTCACAACACAGGATCCGACCATCTTGGCAGCACGTTTGGTGCCACATCAACGACCTGGGATCAGAAGAAGGTAAGTTTCGCACTTGAAGAATACCCTTCATTACCGCTTCTGCAAAGCGGGGTTTATCGCGCAAAGTTCCACAAGCTGATATCGGGGAGAGGGTGATAGAAAACATGAGACAACATGGTTAGCACAATCCAATCAAGCGGTGGGTCCCTCAGACGGAAATGACGCTTCTCTTGACTCACGCCTCCCCGCGAGGTCCAGGGTGGGAGGGTTTTAATCGGTCAGCCGGACTCCACGGGGGGAGGGCAAAAGCGCAAGGAATTGTTGACTGGGCTCGGATGGGGCAGAAAATACTTCTCCATTCGGCCCCCTCGGATGGAGCTAACAGGAAGGGGAGGAAACTCCCATATAAATCTAATATCCTGTTTTCCGCACAAAAAAGTAGGGCTGTACATGGAAATAAGAAGGCGTAACTTAAACCTCGGTCAAACCGATTCCTCAATATAGGCAACGTATGGTTGTGCAAACAGGGAAGTCAACCTAGAGAAAAGGCGTTTTGACTTTGGAGGTAAACAATCTCCACGACTGGGAGGGGAAGTGCCCCGAAAATGTCAGACGGATCAACCTTGCATGAGTGAGACACGGGAAAAGGAGTCTTTCAATGAGAAAAAGAGCGGAAATGGATGTCTGAGGGGTCCAAAAAAC
>Ga0179591_1203872_pt1:0-10000 | contig 14294 bp, 14 predicted proteins | sample CZOMad2_1_08_16f_FD_182891 | JGI IMG/M metagenome (GOLD analysis project Ga0179591, IMG submission 182891) | Vadose zone soil fungal communities from Angelo Coast Range Reserve, California, USA - CZOMad2_1_08_16fungal (PacBio error correction) | ecosystem: Environmental > Terrestrial >...
CTGGGATTAAGTCCTGCCGTTCACGGCCGTCCTGGAAGGAGACGCTGAAGGGCGGAAAAGCGAGCCGCGTAAACGAGGGAAGGGAAAAGTTAATCAGCATTAGAGAATGAGAATCACGCTTTGGAAATGACAATCGGTTCAAAAAGGCAGCGGAGCTAAAGGCAATTTCTCGAGGGATAGCGCGGGGGGGAAAGTAAACCGGAGGGCAGCTGGCAGAAGCTACGAGCGCCACGCGCGCCGGTAAATAACAAGGGGGGGGATGGGGACTGGCCAGCCGTTTTGAAAGGGGTCTCTATGAAATCGTTAGAGGGAAGCGGTTGTACCAATCTTAAACCGAGAAACTTGACCACGTTCTGGGGGAAGGTCTCTATGAAGGGGGGGGCAAAAGTTATGAGTCGAGCGTAAGATGAGAAGTGCCGGTCTGTGCGTCCCGGGGAAAAAGCAGAGATTATGTCCGTGATCGATGGAAATCTCCCTGACAAGTTGGAGACGTAATCCATCGGGGAGCGGATAGGGGACGCCTGCCATAACTAAATAGAAGGGAGTCCCGACACGGTGGGCGCGGGAAGGGCATAAAAAACGCGCGGAGGTTTCGGATTGGGGCCACAAGGCCGCTGTGGCCGGGAATCGGACAGCGAACACGACTCCACCAAAGCCTCGAACTCTGGTCTGCAGCGGCGCGCCCTGCAGACGTGCACGAGAGATAGGAGAAGTCTATGGCACCTTTGTGCTTGAAGGGGAAGAGGGAGGCAACTGCCGTGAAGGGGGATGAGGTGACGGGAAAGAGGTAAAGAAGTCCGGCCAAAAGGACTACTGTCGATGGGGGCAACGGGCCTTATACGGTTTCCAAGCAAGCAGGAAAAAAAAGAGAGGACCTAAACCGCCGCCGCCGGATCAGGGGCGTTACGCCCACGGCCGCGGAAAAACGCGGGGACTGGCCTTCGATGGATGGAAACTGCAGAACTCAAAAAGAGCTAGGCGTTCTGGGGCAAACTTACCTGAAGCGTTAGCATGACAATAACACGCCGCGCCATTGTATAGCCCATAAGCCGGCAAAAAAAGGCCGGATATGCCAATCAGGGAAGAAGAACCGCGGCGGGGGGTGGAGGCAGCAGGAAGACGTAAGCAAGGGAAAGTGGACTCGGCCTTGTGGCCAAGGCCAAAAGAACAGGAAGTGGGGTTAGCCTTCCACCATTCAGAGAAAAGGGGGAGAAAAGAAAAAAGACAGTCTGTCCCAGATAGGGGGTCGGAAGCAACGGCCAGCGCGTCCGACCCGGGGGAAGACATATTCTCCGGACAGGAAGGCAAGAAGGCGGCACTGGAACCTTCGGCGAGCTCTTAACGAGTTCCGGTCCACACGAGAGGAAGTTGGGAGACACTGCACCAACCACAGTCTCCGGCATGTCAGCGAGGTCCGAAAAAACTCACGTAAAAAGGAGAGTGGGATATCGAACGGTTCAAAGACAATGGGCCGATAAACGGCGCCAATGCTCACTGCAAAAAGAACGAACGGATCGACAAGGAAGAAGGGACCTCCGGAGCGCAGCCGAATCAGTCATAATAATTTGGGTCAAAGGGAGGGAAGTGACCGAAGCACGGGCAAAAGAAGCCGTTTTGTGATTAAATCCTGGGGGGGAGCAAAAAAGAGTAAGGGAAGAGGGGGTTGATCGAAAAACGACATAAAAGAACCGCGAGTATGCTGGGGGGGGGGGGCAGTGCTGTTTGCCACCCGAGCTGTACTCAAAGTGAAATTGAGAACAAGAGGGAGTCCTCTCAGGCATCCCTGATGGCGGCATTTCCTTCAAGCTCGTGAGAAAGGGAAACAAGGCGCTGTCTGCATTCTCAGGCGCAACGAAAAGGGAAAAAAAGGGCTAGTTGGCTCACTTAAGAGAAAAGGAGGCGAAAGGGCTGCATGAAAACCAGCTGCCTGGAAGGAGCACGTTCGCCAGATTAGACCTACTAAGAGTTCAAAAAGTGTAAGAATGTCGGGGAGGTGAATCCTCTCCGTCGGCAGAGGTTTAGAAAAAGTTGACTTCGCAGACTCAGAGGAAAGTGAGAGTCTACGGAGTGCTAAAGGCGGAAGAGGTGAAGGGAAGGGGATGTTGCGCGGTCACCGACAGGTCGTCCAAGGCAGATGGGGGGGGGAAAGAACGAACGAAACTTGCACCCGAGGACGTAAACTTGGGAATTCGAAGGAAGACCAAAAGACATTCCCTCAGAGATCTGTCCGACGGAAAGGGGAGGATGTACCGACTGCCGGCGAAGTAACCATACATAAAGTGGTCCACGGGCAGATCTCGAAGTTGCCGATTCGTCCTGACTGGGGGAAGGCTGAAGGGACAAAGGGGTGGGAAGAACACAAAAATAGGCACCAAAAGAGGGACGTGTTGAAAACCACGATGGAGAGCCCTCTTCTCTTGAAAATATAGGAAAGATTTCTCTCCTTATAAGGGGGGAAGAGAAATTGAAGAGCTAAGGGGGGCAAGTAATAGCAAGTAAACAATAGGAGAGGGGGGAAAAGGAAGTCCTTTTCTATGAGCAAAAGGTCAAACGGTCGCCTTTTATTCAGTTCAGGAGAAAGGACGAACAATCAAACGAGAACGCTCCAAAACGGACGAAGAAAAATTAACAGCCGAAAACTACGAGGAGTGGTATGGTATTCCCGATTCGCAATTTCGTCCGAAAGAAAAAAAGAGTTCGCGTTAGAAAACACCGGGCGCTGACCAGTTGGGAACGGAAAAGAGTCAAACTCGCCTTCAACGCAAGGCGATTTCGAATCTCTCAAAACCCCAAAGGGAAGGAGAAAGGGGGAAGAGAGAGAATCAAGGCGAAGTGGAAAGCGAAAAAACAGCGCGTCCTTTAACTTTCATCAAGAGGGTAAAAAAAAAAGTCATAAGCCGAATTGCGACGGGAGTCAAAAAACACACGACGCGGGGAACACGGCAGTGGAAATCTATGCCTGAGGAATATGAAAATTGGCGGTTTCTCCAGAGGGCACCTGAAAACGGGGAAAAAAACCAAAAGAAAGTGGGAGACGGTTGGGAAAAAAAAAAAAAGAGGGCTGGAATTTCCGCTTGACCGAATGATGAAATGACCCCTTTCCCAATTATATAGAACCGGAGAGTAATTTTATGTACCGCGAGAAAATCCTTGGAGACGATATGGGGGAACCGACCGAGCAAGAAGAGGGGAAAGCCCGAAACGTTGACTTCTGACCGTCCGCGGGGTGGGGGTGGACGACTTCCACCAGGGCTGGAGGAAACCAGTGTCAGGCAGCTGAGGAAAGTCCGATTGGACGGTACCGGACGAAGGAAAGGTATTACTCGTCAAGCGGGGGGTGTTGTGTCCTCCTGTCAACGGGGAGGGAAGGACAAAGATGCTAGGGACTGGGTTGTGGGGAAATCGTAGAACGAAAATAATAAGGAAGCGGGGGGTGTCCCCGGCTTGCCGTATACAAGCATTTGCCAAAAGGGGAGGAAATAAAAGCCAAAGGAAGCCAACAAAGAGTCCGCGAGCAAGCCTAGGAGGCAAAAGGAGGGGGAAACGCCGACTTCAAAAGGGCGGGAAACAAAGAGGGACAGTAGGGAGGAGGAGCCAGTAACGGAGGCACGACACTGTGATGGGGAGTAGTTCACGAGGGCAATGAAAACAAGAGGGGGACCGGGAGCCCTGGCGGCGCAGGGAAAGGCGTAGCCTAACTTCGAAAAGTCCTGAAGGAGATTTCAAGTTAGAAAAAGAAGACCGAAAGTCCGGGGTGCTTAAGAGCTTCGTAAAGGAAAAAGATTTCCCGACCACATATGGCCAATCTTCCCTAAAAGGAGGGGGGGAGGGGGGCTTCCCGAGGTAGCTGGATGACGAGAAGTATGGGAAAATTTACTCCATGCGGATAGAAAAAAGCGCACAGATCGAATCACTAGCAGCCAGGGGGGGGAGTATGGGAACGGGTGTTGAGATACCAAGCACAGGAAGAAGGAAGGGAGTTGTGTTCCATCAAGAAATAACAAACTTCCCGGGGACGGGGGGGGAAAGACGCGTAGCTAATCGTCGAAGCTCAAAACGAAAGTCTAGGAGGCAGGGAGGCGTCGACCGTCCTCAAGGAGGGGGGGAACGTCGTCAAAGGGAAGCAGGGTATCCTGAAGAAACTGAGCTTCGGCAAATGCGGAAAAAAAAGAACGTGCTGGGGACGACGATTAGTCACAGGGATGGAGAGGCGGCGGTCAGCGAGGTGGTGGCAGGGAGCACAGGAAGTGGGCGAAGACCGGTTTTGTGCCGGGAGGCATCGGGTTTGTACGGAAACGCGAAGAAGACGCCGGAAGGTCCAGTTCAATTGGGAACTCCATGCGGGCTCAAAAATAGGGACAAGTTAGTAAAACGCGGGGAGCGGGGACATGAAAACCAATATATTGAGACCCGGAACGGTCAAAAAAGTCATATAAGGTTGTGTTCATTGGGCCCAAACAGCATGGCTGTAAGGATAGGAAATGTTCAACATATGGCCGGATCCTAGATGACCATAGGGGGGACGTTCCGGTTGATGGGAGGACCTCACAAAATCACGATGGAGATCATGCACGGAACGGGAAGAACCGGCTTGGACGGCTTCTGGGGGGAAGACGGCTTTGGATGTTGGTATCAGGGGAGGAGGAATGCGAGACCAGTGACATGTTCACAAGAATACGCAAGTATCTTGGGGGGCGCAAGAAAGGTCAATTAGATAAGGAGCCAAGGGCGCCCGGGATGGCGACACGACCACAGGAATCAAACCGGCTGAGAGAGAGATCCCGGTTGGTGAAGAAGCTCACTGGGAAAAGATCCACTGTGGGGACAAACCAATACGCATTAGTAGTGTAAGTTTACGCGCTTAAACACGAGAAAGAAAGATCGGAAAAAGCAGAAAACGATGGAAGCGACCCCAATTCAACGTCAATCCAATAAAGTAAAGGATCTAAGGAGGAGAGTCAAGGGATGCTGGTCAGCGCGCATCGAGTCAGTCGAGAAGTTATTGGGGTACTAAATATAACAGAAAAGGCTGCACTAGGGGGTTTAAAAGAGACTAAAAAAAAAAGAGGGATTACCACTCACATCTACAACGTGGAAATTCCGCTACCCTCATATATAAGTCTGATTTGAGCTCATAAGGAAAAAGAAAAGGAGGCAGAGAATTTTATACTTCGTCAACTGGCGGAGGTCTTGAACCTCCTAAGGAGCCCCCTACAGCAGAGAGAAGAGTGACTCTAAGCGGAGGAGAAAATAGAGGGACACTCTCGCCCCTTACATCACCGGGGTCCCCTGCCGAAGAGAAAAGACCACGAACGTGGGACATGATGAGTGCCTGTTCCTGAGGGAGGGAAGAGCTGCCAAGAGAAGAGACTTTCACACACATCTCTCCTACGGAAAAGAGTACTTCCCGCACTAGATCAAAAAAAAGTCTGGGTCTTTACGCCACCGAAAGCAGGGAAGTAGAGAGACTGCTTCGTAAGATTTTTCTGGAAGCGCCCAGTAATACATAGAGAAGGAGCTCATGGGGGGCACGAGAGCTGCCGGCATGGCATGAAAATGCGACTCAAAGGGTGAAGGCTCTGGAGTCTGACGTAATGAACTGGCCAAGAACGAGGAACATTCTAAAAGGTTTACGGGAGGTAGATTTCTTCAGGGGGGACTTAACGGGTCCTAAATGAGCAGAAAGCCCATACCAGGAAAGATTCTCTAAAAATAAGCACAAAAACTATTATTATTGTAAGAGGAGGAGTTCCTTTTGCCAGTCGCGGCGAGAAAGTGAGGAAGTTCCTGAGAAAATACTTCACGGGACAACCGAGCTAGGAAAGAGAGAATAACGTGGCAAGGCAAGAAAAGACTTCGTAGGAACGGAACGAAGGACAAATCTTTGGAAAGGATCCCCTTCTATGCTACGGCAATAAGACGAGAGCAAATGGGTGGAGAGGGGGAGTATCGCTCTTATCAGGGGGGGGGAACGAAAGTCCGAATTAAAGAAAGGAGTGATCTGGGGAGCGCCGAGAAAGGGCTTAAACCCGATGTGTGTGAGTGAGAACGTGGATCCTGGTGTGAGAGGGGGGGGGAGGAAGGATTAAAGGTATCGCGCCGGAAAGGTTTCCACATCTGACGCAAGGGAAATACCTGAAAACAAGGAGGAGGTGCTTCTACAGCGTAAAGGTCGTTAGCAAGGAGGGGACGAGCGTGACGAATCCTTGCCGGTCAGGAGAGGACGGCAAAGGAAAAAGCGCGTATGTCGCATAAGGGGGGGGGGGACGCAGTTCGCCATTCCTTAAGAGAATCCATGCGTTTTCTCGAGAAGGAGAAGAAAGCTCCTAAGAGGCAGGAGGGAGAAAAAACGTGATGTCTCTGGACGGTAAACACCGGCATCATGTCGAGGTTGTCAAAAAAAGAGGAACTATCGTAAGAGGGGTTCGCCACACATAATAGCGATGGCGAAGCCTGCCCTCTCCAAAGAGGGAAAACATCCTCTAAACATGCACGGGATATCGGGACGGGCATAAACTTATTTGTACTCTGAAAGAGACGTGATGAGGGTTTTCTTTGAAGCGTGCAGATGGTTAAACGGCAGTAAACTGGCCTCATGTCGCATGTCACAACTTCCGCTTCAAAAATCCGGGGGTTTTCCATAGGCTACCAAAAACGGGAATAGCAGAAGCCGAACCGGGAGCGAAGGGTCGTACCGCACCATTGCGAAAAAAAAGGAGGAAGGGCTCAGTGATGAAGGAACGTAACGTCAACCAAGGGGGAAGGAGCTAGGAATGAGCCTTCAGGAAGAAACAAAGCTCTCAATATCAAGAGGAAGAACATGTCAAAAAGAAAAAGTGGTGGGGGAGAAAGCAAGTGTGGGGTTGGGGAAGTGTGGTGGGAGAAACCGTGCAAAAAGACGTCTCTTCCCGCGAAGTCAGACCTCTTTGATTGGTTGGAAGGGGGACGCAAAATGACCGGAATTCAAGGGGGGGGGAATTTCACACAGGAGTAACGAGAACTCCTTTGTTAACCTTGCAAAACAAACGGCAAGTTTGTTGCCGGAACAAAAAAACTGGAGAGCGGAAAAACAGGGGCACGGGTCAGGTCCCATGAGCGAGGGTGTCTAGCCGGAGGAAGAAACCGGGTCTGAGAAACGCGGCGGGGCAAGGCAAGTACTGCAAGGGAGAACAAGGAAGATGGAAATCGACTCTGCGGAAGGAAAACACCAGAGTATTGAGAAAGACCAACAGGGTCGACCGCCGTCTCTCTGGCACAAAAGAGGAAAGGACTTATCGACTGTGGAAGACAGTCCTACAATAAGGGCCAGGTAGAAGGGAAGGGCTTCAGCAAGAGTCCGGCAAAAATCACCGCCTGAGGCTAAGGCAAGGAAAAAACCAAGGTCGGAAGGACTGATGAAAGAAGAGAGGGAGCAGAGGCGGAAGGGGTGGGAGGCGAAGGAGGGGTATGAGGGTGGAATAGGTGAGGGATTGAGAGGAAAGAGGAATGCGAGTGGTGGGAAAAAGTAGGGAGTAAGAGTGAATGGAAGGGGGATAAGGAGGGAGGTACAAAGTGGAAATAGGGTGGGCGAGGCGAGAGGGGAAGAAGAGGGGGGAGGGGAACGTTGAGGGAAAATGGAAGAGAGAGCAGGGAAGGGGAATGGGGGGGGGGAGCGAGGAGGGGGCGGGGAGGTGGAGAGGGAGAAGAGGGATGGAGAAATGGAGTGGGGGATAGGGAAAGGAGGGGGAGGGATTATAAGGGGGGAGGGGATAGGGGAGGACCCAGGGGAGAAACTTTATAAGAGGAAGAGGTGGTAGGGGGGGGAGGAGGGTGGGGACAAGTTTGACGAGAAAAGGAAGAAAGGGGGGTGGGGTGACAGGCATGGGAGGAGGGGTAAGGAGGAGGGGGGGTGAGAGGGGGGGGGACGGGAGGGGGGGGGGGGGGGAAAGCGTAAGGAAGTGGGAGGACAGGTGTATGGAAGTCAATAAGGGAGGCGAGAGGAAAGGGACAAAAAAAAAATAAAGGGGGGGATGGTAGGAATGAAAGGAGTGAGGGAAGTGGGGCGGTGGGGTAGGATGTAGGGAGGAAGGAGAGAAAAGAGGGTTCCGCCTCGGCGTCCGTCCGTAGGTAGGGAGGGAGTCAAGAAAGAAAGGGAAACGGCTGGTCCTTTCCAATCCCAGAAGTGGGGGGGGAAAATGACCTTTATGTAAAAAGAAATATGACGGGGGGAGGGGTCGAGAACGACAGAATAAAAATCTATGGAAGGGATAAAGATGATTGGTCCGCGGAGAAACTCCCATTAAATGACTCGGGACTGGACGGACTACATGAGAACATGAGGAGAATCGGGGGGAAGAGACCCAGCTTGTAGAGAAATGGAGCATCGCGGATCAAGCTCGGGGGACAAAACTAAAAATTGGGCAACGACATTGTCTACTTTTTTTCGAAAGAAATACTGAGTGCTTCAAGAAATGGTTAGGGAGGAGGAACCATACCGAGGGAAGAAGGGGGGCGGGGGACAGTGGGCACTGACCCGATGATTAGACCGACTACAATTTCAGCAGTGGCAGGGTGAAGGATGAATGGGCATCATCTCCGGAAAAGGGGGGTAACTAAAACTTGGGAAGGAACGGTGACCGCAGAGAAAAGAATACGCTTCTAGAAGGAGGAAGTTCGGTGGTATGAAACGGTACTCACCTACCGAGAAGAAAGATGAGCCTGGGAAAGAAGGCAAAAAGGTGCAAATGGGAGTCAATCCTTGGGGGACTAAAAGTGGAAAAGGGGAGTCCGAGCAGCTCTTGAAGAAGAGCAATTAATTAGGAAAAAAAAGAAGAGGGGAAAAGTAAACCGAAAACATGCGGAACTGGAACGGTCAATATGAGGGGAAAAAAATTAAAAAGTCAAATAGCAATTTGACGGTGCTTGCCTAAGAATGGTGAAGCTAAATCGGGAAACAAACTCGAAGGGTACAAAAAACACGTCGGGACCGAAAAAGTTCTCACGGCCATAGAGTAAGACAGGATGAGAGAGAGAATGGACATCACGGAGAAGGTGATGAATGACTGGCAAGGGGCTCGAAAAATCAGATAGTAGAAAGTTAAAAAAATCAAAGTGGAGGAATATAACGGGGCTATGCCACGTCGCCGGGGGGAAGGGGGAGGGAAAATTCGACGCATTAGGAAGGAGAGAAGCCAAGAACTGGGGGAAGGGGATACAGCTGAAAAGAAGGAGCGAAAAAGAACGGGGCTGAATTCCCGAGTTCGCCTGTCAGGCAGCAGGGAAAGAGGGGAGATTCACATCCGGCGGCGAAAAAGGAAACGCAAAAGGGGAAAGGGCGCATTACAACGGCAAGAAGGGCGTTTAAAAAAGAGAGCAACAACAAGGAGGAAAAGATAAGGAAAAGGAGAAGAGGGAACGAAGTTGAAGACACAGGATACGCCGTCCTGAAGTCAAAGAACAAAAAAAGGGATCTTTGCCAAGAACGACTTCAGATGAAAAATGGTGGCAATTGAACACACCATCACCAAGCTCATGTCAAACAAAGGGGAGTATTCCTTCGCCAGTGACCTAAAAAAGGGCCATTCTAAAAGGGGGTCCAAGCCTGGAAAGGACAAAGGGAGACCCGGATCGCGAAAACGGTAGCTTCAGTAAAAAATGAAAAGGAAAAAAGAAGGGCCATTCTGACTTTGGAAGATAACGGGAAAAAATAGTCAGCACGAAATTAAGGGACAATGGGGAAAAAGGCGAGAAATCCGGGAAAAGACGATAGGGAACGGAGAAAAAGCCGTCGGCTTCCAGCGGGGGGGAAAGGAAAAAAGAGGGGATCCCTGCTAGGGTTGGACAGTGTGTAAGGTGTCAGAAAAAACAAAAAAAAAAAACGTCTGCCGACAAAAAAAAAATCAAATGGAACGAAAGAAAAGTAGTTCAGATGCCCGGCCGGACAGCTGCGATGGTCGAGGTCGAAGGGGGGGGAACCTTCGCAACGGGGAAGCAAAATAGCTTCGGTCTGGTTGGGGAGGGA
>Ga0179591_1203872_pt1:12500-14294 | contig 14294 bp, 14 predicted proteins | sample CZOMad2_1_08_16f_FD_182891 | JGI IMG/M metagenome (GOLD analysis project Ga0179591, IMG submission 182891) | Vadose zone soil fungal communities from Angelo Coast Range Reserve, California, USA - CZOMad2_1_08_16fungal (PacBio error correction) | ecosystem: Environmental > Terrestrial...
GGTTTGGGTTCGAACCCCACTCCAGCGTCCCTCAGCCAGGTCAACGTCACGGGGTAAGAGCAAAAAAAAAGCAGAGGGAGAAGGCAAGGCATGGGCGCTAAAAGTCGCCCTCGGCGGGGCTGTACGGCTGCTTCGGAGGGAAAAAAAGAGGGGTAACGAGGAACTGCACGGAAGGGGGAAGGCAGCAGGAATGGACGGGGCCCCGGTCCAGGGTAGAGGAAAAGGAGTTTCGGGACCAATAAGCGATCCAAAAGTAACGAGAAGGGGTGGGTGGACGGAAAAAGGCCATGCTAAGGGGAGGGGTGGGGAAAATTTTATAAAGCCTCTCGGGTTGTGGGAAGGGACGCTAAGAAAAATCTCGCAAGAAGGACCAGGGGGGTGCCCCCGTGGTCCGGTCCGGAGTGCCAGAAAAAAAAAGGGAAAATCCCGGTTACTTAAAAAAACGGCCTTCAGAAAAGGACAAAGGTATAGGTGTACATTCGAGAAGAGATCCCTTCGCGGACTTGTACAGTAAAAAAATGTCATAAGATTGACCGTTGGAGCACAGAGCCTAGCCAAGACAAGAACTTCAAGCGGGACCTGCCTGTTCAATTTGGGGGGGGATGGAAGAAAAAACGCCCGCGACCCTGCAAAGGTCTCTGGACAACCCTGAGGGTGGGGGCCAGGGGCTCCGTGGTTCAAAATGTGCTAAGAGGGGTGAGCGCTGCTCATCACGGATCAGGGAAAGTCCCAAAGAGAGCAAGTATAGGGGGGGGTGGATGGAGAGGAAAAGTCATCGAAGGCAGTCTGCCAGAAGCGGACAGTGCTTGACTAAACGCCAAGGATGAAAGGTGGGACGGGGAAGAGGAGAAATTTTTTGGAAGAGCACGGGGAAAAAACGAAAAGAAAAAAGACGGGGGGAAGAAAAACATCTAATTGAGGGAATGTCCGGGCAAGAAAACGGAGCCGTCCCTACAAAAGAATAGAAATAAGACCGACCTTCTGTTGGCCTCGGGGGGGGAACCTAAGGCCCGGAAAAAGGGCCGGATATACAAGCCTGAGTTCGTGCAACGGGAGAGGGCGAGAGGCAATTCTGCGTAGACAGTTAAGAAAAAGGGCTGTGTTTGAGAAAAGGAACTGGGGAGAGATGCGAAAGCGGGTTTTGAAAAGCTCTAACGAATCGGTCTTGAAGTTGTACCCTAAAAAAAAAGAAAGAGGGAGGATCCTAAAAAAAGTTCATAGGAGGCTGTGGAAAAATGACTGCCCGTAACCGCAATGTATGAAGAGACGGTTCGTCAAGCAAACCTGCCTGAACATCTATCCAGGGAAGAAGAAAGATCTGCTGGGGAGAAGAAAAAGGAACCGGCAATCGGATATCGACAAAAAACAGCGTAGGGAACCAAGTCCTGGGAAGCAAAAGGAAAAAAAGAAGGTTCGGGGGAGATGTCTTTACCGATGGGGGGGGGAGGACAAAAAACAAGTAAACGCCGGGATAAGTTACGAGAAGCCTACGCACAGGGGGGAAAGGGGGGAAAGGAAGAAATAACCCAGAGGGCTGGAAGGCTAAAGACGCGCGGATATAGATAGGGAGGTCAGGGAAAGGTCCGCCTTCGTGAAAGAAGGAGGGAAAAGCTCTATCAATGGCGAGAGGATACGACCGGGAGACTCAGAAGATCTTCAAAAATCTTGACCAAAGAGGGGAGGAAAGAGTGGGACGCCTTGAACTTTCAAAGGCGCAAGAAGCGAGATCTCCGGGGACATGGACGGTGTTGTAGAAACTGCTCCTAAAGGAAAGGGGAAAGGGGAAAAAAAGAT
>Ga0179591_1244775_pt1 | contig 14294 bp, 14 predicted proteins | sample CZOMad2_1_08_16f_FD_182891 | JGI IMG/M metagenome (GOLD analysis project Ga0179591, IMG submission 182891) | Vadose zone soil fungal communities from Angelo Coast Range Reserve, California, USA - CZOMad2_1_08_16fungal (PacBio error correction) | ecosystem: Environmental > Terrestrial > Soil >...
GGGGGGAAAAACAGACGGGGCATAGGCAAATAAAAGAAAAAACCTCTTACAACATTATGCCAGGCCAGCCCGGAGGTTGAGGGCGTCCCGTCGGTACAGATGTAAACAGCACCGGGACCCTGAAAACTGGAGGGACCCTACCCCCAACATCTGGATAACGCACTGCGCGAATGCCTCCCTGGAAAACAGCACATTGAATCGGGGTTCAATATGGTGAGGGAACACAAGCGGGGGGAGCACAGAGGCGCCACAACACAAAGCGGAGGCCAGGAAGAAACTGAAAGCTGGGTTCAGAACACAAAAAGGGTTCGCAGCCCCCTCCGAGTAAAATAAAAGGGACCTTCCAGAAAGGGGTCACATGGGTGGAGAACTTGTGCCAGGGAACGGGGGGTAACGGGGGAAGGAGTGTCTAATTGGAGAGGTTTCAGACCAACTTAGGAAGAGGGGCCCTGGGGGACCACACTGGGGGGGCAGACGTGCGAGTTTGTTTAGACGGATTTTTTCGAACGCGCAGGGGGACATGGTCGGATACGGCAGGTCCCCACAAGAGGGGAACCTTTGAAAAAAACCACAGGTGGAAAAGAATCTTAGCGGGGACAGAAGTCTTCCATCATTTAAGGAACTTGGAAAATGCGGTGGGAAACAGAAAGTCCGGAAAAAATACGTCCCCGACAACGCCTGACACCCATGCAAGGGAGAAAAAGCTGTGCGGTGTTCGTAGAAACGGAGGAAACTGCGCACCAGGTCAGATCGTCCCTGCCTCAGATCACCAAGGCCGGAGAAACGCCACCTAACTCCGCGGATTTTTGGGAAGTTATCTAGAACCAAGACTAGGAAAGAGATACATGGGGAGAAAGGGAAAAGGAGAGGACACTCGGAGGAATATGACAACCTGTGAAAGAGCGGCCAGTGGGGTAAAAAAAGGGCTCACGACCGAAAGGGCAGAATTAGTTTTAACAGGGAACACAAAAGGGGGGAGCTTTCGATCAACCCATCAAAAAAAAATATAAACCTGGCGCGGAAAAAGGGGGGTTTTATGGATATTCGAAGAAAATAAAATGTTCGGTAAAAAAAAAAGTCAGAAGCCGCAACCAACTGGGTGGGGAAAAAGCCACGGACAGAGACCACGTTCTATTGGTAAAAAATTTCGCGGGAAATGGGGGGAGTGCGTTATAGAAGAGGAGGGGCCTCCGGTGGGGGTTGCCTGTGCGGGTCGCTGTCGTTCTCTGGGAGGGTAAAACGCGGCGCGCACGGGGAACCGGCGCAAGCGGCGGAGGCAAAAACAAGCATACCAAAAGGGGTCGATCAGGTTTGAAGAGCATCACCTACTCGGAGGGAAGGGGAAACAATTGGTCCGAACACAGCATCATGCAGGTGGGTCAAAGAAGACTCGGCCCGGTATGGGGCTCTTATCTTACTTAGCGCGATGGCGCGAGACGAAAAATGAGGATGATAGGGAGGAACGAAAGGGGCGAGTGGGAAAAATCAAACGGGAAACAACGAAGGCTTGGGAGTAAAAAGGCCGAATGAAATTCCTTTGACGATCTGGCTACTCGTCTGCTGGGGTGGTTGAAGAAGCGAGGGGAAAAGACAAAAAGACGGGAAGATAATGGGAAAGCAGAGTCAGGGGGGAAGGAGATAGAAAAAACGGATTAGGAGAAAAAAGAGGGATCCGCCAAAAAAAGAGCGTTACATATATCGGATCTGCAGGAGTGGGGGCGTCACAAGGAGAAGGTCTGCAAAACATACATCAAAGGGGGCAAAACTGTGTCCGTAAAGCTAGGAAAAAAAAAAAAATGGAAGGTCACAGAGGAAGGTACTCCAACGCGGTGGGACGGTGGTTGTGACGGAAAAAAAGTGAATCATCCACCCCGTAGGGGAAAGAATAGCAATAGGGGAATCGCCCCATCACGCGAAATACCAAGCCAGCCAAAGGGGGTCAGAAGTGAACCGAAACCGTACCCGAAACCGACGTTCTCAAAATGAATCCCCGAAAATAGGAGTGGAGAAATCGAAATGCCCAGCCGGAGTAGGGTGAGACTACGCAACTGAAGCCGTGGGGAAGAGAAAGGTCTCGTGGCACCCAAAAAAAAACAGCAGCGCTCAAAATCAAGATGGAAATGCAAACGCGAGGGAAAGGCGGCTCTAAGTAAATCCAAACTGTCGTTATCGAATGGGAAAAGAAGGCAAAGGACCCAAAAGGACCAAGAAAAATAACAAAAGTTGGATTCAGAGTTGGTGCTATGGAGTGAAGAGGTAGGAAAACAGGGTTTCGTTGTAACTACCATGGAAGGCTAAAGACTAATACTACAGAAACTCCGAAACAAGGGGTTTATAGAGCGAGAAGGGTAGAGGATCAAAATCGAAATGATTTTTCCACAGCAAAAAAAAAAAGGAATGACAATGTCCCCAAGGCGGTGAGGGGGGGACGGGGAAAACTGGACAGGAGAACTCTTGTTCTCCATTAAAGGGAAAATAATTTACCATGGGGTAAGGAGGGGAGCAAAGGGGCGGAGAAGACACCTTACAGCCAAACGGGCCTCGATGAAAGGGAACGGGGGGGGGAGAGAAATAAGGCCTGTGCGTGTATATAACGGAAGTGGGGCTAGTCGCGGTCAGATTATCTGCCAAAGAAAAAGAAGTTTCCGCAGGCGCAACGACCCAAAGTAAATCGGGACCACGCCGGACACGGTGTGTAGACGGGAAAGGGTGGAAGGGGTGGGGGAACTGTGGTGGGTACTTACGGTGGTTCGGTCAAAGAGGATGGGAAAAAGGAAAGAAAAAAACAAGAACCGAGCGAAGAAAGGACAAGCAAGATAAAAAAAAATCGCCACAAAATCTGAGTCTAAAAGAAGTGGGTCAAGGGCAGGTGAAAGAAGGGAGCACAGGAGCAAAAAAAGACCATGGCCGGGCCTCGTACCATCAGAACTCCAACCATGAGAAGTAAAAAAAGGGGTATGTCACTTTGGATGGGTGTTCACTCCCATGGGGCAAATGCTCAAGTCTTCGGGGGGGGGACCACCAGAAAACAGAAAAAATAATCCAAGGAATAGGCAAAAAGCCCACCGAGTGAAAGTGGCGGGCAAGTCCAAAGTTCCAGGATGAGGGGGGGGGCATCGACGGTTGGGTTTTTGGAGCACAGCGGTCCGGGGTAGGCAACGGGGCCATCGAGGTTGGGGGTGAAGAAGGCGGATAAGACGTGAACCAAAACTTTCTTTAACCTACAAAAAACAATGAGTGGGGGGTAACTTTAAATGTGGGTGGAATTGGAAGGATAGGAGGAGACCACATATTGCAGAATCAATTGGACGGGAAAAAGGGTCAAATGGAACCGTTATATAATAGAAATCGAAAAATTTACAGAAAACCAAAAGCTACAGGGGCAGCACGGAAAATAGAGCCCAAGGTTCATGAGTAACTCACCGACTTCCCCGGGTCGTTCTAAAAGCTCATATCAACAACACAAAACGTAGGGAATATTAAATATAATTTTTTTAGAATTGATATCAGATCATCTGTGGGGAAGGCTGCGGGTAAAAAAGCCTTTGATAGGTAGAGTCCAGGACTGTACGTATATCAACGCCGCAGGAGGTAGTGACAACGGAGGGCCATAGAAATCTTTGCAAGCCCCTTCGAAAAGAAAGAACTGGGGGGGGGGGGGGGGGGGTCAATTTCCAGAACATGACCTCTTGGATTGCTTCAATCAGGGAGGGAAAGTTCTACGAAACCAGACACAAGACCCTTAAAGAGGGGTAAGAACGCCAAAAGGGAAAACTTTCGACCCAAACCGGCTCGTTGAAAATCCGAGGGTGAAACTGAATCGTGTGTAGGTAACTGGAGAGGGGTCAACAGGTTTGGGGGGGGGACGGAAAAAGAAAAAACGGGGGGGTATATTGGGGACAAATTGAGGGGAAAAATGAACCAAAAGGGGGAAGGTTCAAAAGGGTCAATTGGCTCCTTGAGTGGCGTTCGGGCGTCCATCGGAAGGAACAGGGGAAAATGAAATTGCGTCAAAACCGACCAACCGGAAAAAAAGAATGGGCCTCCACAAAAGGGAATCTGAGTAGGGATGCAGGGGACGCTGGCCGAAAGAGGGGGTTTGGTCCCAAGGTGTGGACCATCCAGAGGGAAACGATAAAGCCACACAGAGTCCAACACAACCTCCACCCAAAACGGTAACACCAGTTAAAATACAAAGAAGAGGTGCAAGAGGGGGAGTCCTGAGGGGGGTGGGAAAAGGAGGAAAGCAAAAAAAAGACTGGTTTTCCGCCGGAGAGATGAATTCCGGAGCAGCGCCACTCAGAACCTCATGTTTCGGACGGGGATCGAGAAAAAAGGAAGAAGGAAACCAGAGAGAAAGGGGGCTGCAATGAAGGACCAACGTGCATGGGTGTAAGTAGCGGCAATCTTTATCTCAAACCCTGGGCAGAGGCGGCAATGGGGGTACCAGCGGTCAACACCAGGGGGGAAAATTGAGGGAGATGGGAACAAGAGAGGTATCTTGGAATCGATCCCGGGAGGGGGGATCAGAATCATGTCGGCTGAAAGGGGGGGATTTCGATGCCTGATTAAGGGGGTAACAACGAAAAGGTGAGAAAAGCAACGCACGAAAACCGGAGAAAACACGCGAAAATTTTGTAGGGGGCCCCGCGGGAGTGCAAACATCTTTGAAATGGATCCGGAAGAAGGGGGGTATTCATTGTTGGCCGGGGAGGAGCGAGGGGAGCGAAGGAAAATCGCATCGGCGGAGGAAACGCAGACCAGTTGAGAAAACGGCGGGGGGGGAAAGAAAAAGACTCAGAAAAAAACGAATACTCAGGGTGTATCTCCATCAGAAAAAACAAAAGGCCTAAAAAAAACGTCAAGGGAGAGAAAGGACTCAACGGGACGACGGCGTGAGGACGTCGACCTGGAAGAATTGGGGGGAAGGCTGATGGGGAAAGTCCGAGGCCGAGCTGAGGATAGGGGCGGGAAAAATTCAGGGCGTTTCAACACGCCGCAGTCAAGGCGCCTAAAGGGGAAGGGAAAAGGGAGCTGTAAAAGGGGGAAGACGCTTGGGGGAGATTGTGCAGATCAAGTCTCGAAAATACAACGAAAGGGGAGCCGTGGGCTAGGTACAGCTTGAGTTTCTCCCAAAACCTGATGAGAAAAAGAGAGGAACGAAAAGAAGATGACAAGAGAGGTCAAGGGAAAAAGTTCTGCTTTTAGGGTTGTGCGAACAAATCAGGATCATGAAACAAGTCCAAGAAAAAGGTCAGGCCCTTGGCGAGCTTCTAGGAAGAGCCCCAAAGGGGAAGAAACGACAGCAGGAGGGGGTTGGGCGAGTAAAAAAATCGCCCCGAAGCCTATCAAAGAAGCAAAAGAGGAATCTGCGAACCAAAGGAACCAAATCGAAAGTTCGCTTCCAAGAACAAAAGTCGGAGGGGATGGGCAGAAGGCGACGCCTGGCATGAAAGGCTGGTTTAGACATGTTTGGAAAACAACCTTCCCGGGCCAGGGAGGGATTCTAGAAACGCACCGTTTGGAAGAAAAATGAAGGAGGTCACCCCGACCGGGGAAAGTCATCAAGGTAAGACCCGGAGTGGCGAAAAGTCAGAACATTGACAAGCGACAAAAAAGACGAAAAAAAGTAAAGAAAAGGGGAGAACGGATCGATCTAAAAGGAAACCAAAATAGGCCGGCAAACAGCGTGCAAAAGATACAAATTTTTCTCGCTTTTTATTCAAAGGGGATTGAGCGTCGTGGGTTCGCCCAACCTTTTGGGGGGAGCGGAAAATGCCAATAGGGACGGGAAGGGAAGATAAAACGCCGCGCCAGGGTGGATCGAGCGAGGGGGGACGTGATCTATGGACAAAACCAGAATGCAGACCTCAACATAAAAAAAAAGTGCCAGTGAGGCAGGGGTAAAAAAGGGCGGGACCTTCCGGGGCAGGGGGTGGTGGGCAAATTTTTGAGAGGTTTGGAACGTAATAGAGGGGAGCGTCTGGACAAAAGAAGAAGTGACACTTGAATAGTCTGGTTATAGGAGACCGGTCCGAAAAAAAAAAAAAAAAGATTCTTATTTGAGCTGAGAAATCGTCCATTGTTATGGGTGGGGGTCACGTGAACAAGAGGAATAATATGGCCAAAGGAGGAGGGGGGTTAGCCTCTCCGGAATTCCAGAAACCTCCCAAGAGTCACGAGGGGAAGGGAGACTGGGAGGGTGAATGTGGTGTCAGGGGGGGTTGGAACGGGTAGGGGGTTACTCACTAGTCAAGCGTGGAAAACCTGATAAACACGCGGGAAAAAAGCCAAAGAAAGAAAAAGGGGAAAAAAAAAATCGCAAAAGCTGAAGAAGATAACAAGTGTGGGAGGATCAAAGCGGGGGGGGAAGACAAAGTTATCAGAACCTGAAAAAAAGCCGGAAAAAAAAAAGAACAACTCGAGGAAAAAGAGAAGGGAAAGGGGTGAAAAAGGGGCCCTCGGGATTTGGAACACAAACTCATGTAAGACAAAAAGCCGACAAGTAGTTCGCAAACGCAAGAAAAAAAAAAAAGGGTCAACCGGAACGCGGCAGAAAAGCGCCAAAAAATATTCAGGGTTGGGGCTGAATTGAAAACGCAAGGGGGGACTTGGGAACAGGGGTTCTTGGCGCGAACGGCGTGTTAACAAAAAGGAACAGACCAGTGAAAGAGAGGGGGGGGGTGGGGACCGCGGCCCGTAGCCTCCCTAACCCGGGGAAGCAGTGCAAGAAGGGGGAAAAGAAATGTTGGTATGTGTAAATTGGGGGTCAGAAGAGTTGAGGGGTCAGGGGTAAATTCGGGATCACGTTAGTCGTCAAAAAAAGTTTTTACGAAAACTCACTCAGTAAGAACTTAATTCGGGTGGCTAGAAAGGAATAATGAGGAAGACCTGGGCAAATCAGTGGTATCCTTCCCATATTAAGACAGGGGGGGACAAACAACCCAGTCAGGAAGACAAATATCACATGTAGAAAACACAACAAAATTGAAAGGGGGGAGTAAATAGGATCTATTTGGAGGGACGGTTGGAGACAGGGACCAGCCGAAGTCCACAGGGTGGGACTGTCCCTTTATAAATGGGGTGGATCGGGCAGCAGAAAAAAGTGGTATCCCGATTATAGGTAACTCATCAGTTCGGGACCAAAAGTCTCAAGAGGGAAAAGACTCCCTGACAAAGAGAGGGCCAAAACCTCCATGTGACCAAAAATTCTCTGGGAGGGTTCAGGCCCTCGCCGGGGCGCTTAGGGAGAAGGCCTTGACGCCACACATAGAAGACCAGGGGGGAAAAGGGACTGTTCAGCGCACCAAAAGAAAAGTTTCGGAGCCCCGTAGCGTGGAATCCAGAACTACATGACCAGTCAAGAAAAAGGGGGGGGCTTGTAACTTCCTGGAGGCTTTGGTGCTGGAAAGGGGGAGAGAATTGGGAAGTTTCCAATGGAAGGGGACAAGCCAGGGAAGGTCCACTGTGGGCCCTTTTCTTGAGGGGCTGGTTATCTGTTGGGGGGAACGAGTCTTAAAAAAGAAGGGAGGTGGAAAAGGAAGAAAGCTTGTAAAAACAACTGTTAGAAATATTGCGAAGTATTCATCTTGCGGGAACGCCCAGGTTAAATGGTTATCCCTAAAAGGGGGGGTTCCATCCACGAAGGATGACGCTTAAAAACCGAGTCCCAAAAAAAACGACAACGAAACGTCACACAGGCACCTTCAGGTAAACACTCTGGGTTTTGACGGGGAGACGCGGGGGGGGAAAAAGCAAAGGGCAAGACATGCGCAAAAAGGGAAAGATCCTGGTCCCGAAGGGGGGAAAGCTAGACAATTCCCGGGGATGAAAAACTCAAAGAAAGACGAGATTTTCAGGGAAAAGAGGAGAGAGACCAAAAAAAAAGGGGCAAAGCGGAAAAGGCTGCGGCACTCCCTAGACAAGCTATTCTCGCGTGGCAATAGGGGGGGTGGTATCGGGGAAGTTCAAATCGGACCGCACTCAAGAAAAACACGGCATTGGGGTGAAAAGAATGGAACATAAATGAGCGGGGAAGAGAAAGACCTGGCCGGCGCTGCCGTAACGCGCAGACAGTGTTTATTGGGGGTCCGGATGGGGGAAGACATGGTTGCGGGAAAAAAAGAAAACGGGGGCAAAAAAGACCCGCCGAAGTCCAAAGGCAGGTTCCACGCCCAGAAGGGGGAAAAGTGGTGGCTATTGGGGGGAAAGAAATGGGCCTTGGACAGCGGTTGAATCATATCCGCAGCACCAGTGGATTAATTAAGAGGGAGCGCTATTAGAGAAAGGAGAATAGTGGCGGCCGGGGGCCAAAAAAAAAAAGACCTTTTTTCTTGGGGATCACGGGGAAGGGGGTAAGATACAGCCCTAACAGAGGGGGAAGGAACTGGTGAACATTATCTTCCCAGACAAGAGGAGGTTCGCCGGGGTGAAAGGGAAAAAAGAAAAAAACAGCCGGAGGAAAAGGACGGGAAAGTGGACCTTGGAGAGGTGATACGCAACGGAATGGAAGGAAGATGCTTATATCAAGGCTACTTGAGAGGGGGAAGACAAACTCCTCCGTTAGGGGCTTCTCTTAAAAGAGAAGTACTAAAAAACAAAGGAGAAATGACCTGGGATGTTTTAAAGAGGCGGGGAGAAGCAACAACTACAAAAAACCGTGGGAAAAAAAAAGATTGTAAAAAGAGAGTGGTCTTTAATTAATCTCTAGCAACCAAAAAAAAAGGGGTTATGAAAGAGATAAAGTTCCCGTAGAAGAGAAGAGACTGTGGTTTGAGGAGGGGAGCATCAATCTGCTTGCAAAAAAAAGAACTTCCCAAAGAGGGAGGCCGGGGGGTCTACAGGAGTAATGACTTCACAAAAAAAAGAAAGTGGCCAAATCGGTGGGGAGAAAAAGAGGCCCGAAAGCCGGCTGAAGAATCATCATAAAGCTCTTCCGAGGGGCTGAATCAGGAACCCAGGAAGAAAAAATCCGAGGAGACATTGTCAGGGGGACGTCCTCTGAACGCAGGCACTGCGGGAGGAGACTCAAGGAAAAAGAGCAAAACAAATGAATGAATGAGATGTGGTCCCAAGGCGCCTAGTAAGGGTGATGCTGATCTCACCAGAATTTCCAAAGAAGTTTTGGTAAAAATGAGGCGTGCAGAACGGGGTACCCCGGTATGCAACGCGCACGGGAGAAACCTCCTGTGCAAAGAGACATCAAGGGGGAAAAGAAAATTCAAGGGGATCGATTTCCAAATCCCAATCACCGAGGGGGAAAAAAAAAAAAGGTGCTCGGAACGGTGGGGTATGTGCCAGGAGGGAAGGCGTCTGCAACTTGTCGGGGTAACCGAACAGGTCCAGAAGGGCGAAGAGAAGAAAAAAGGAAGGCTCCAGATCAGAAAAAACGCAGGGGGAACGAGCAGAGTCCGGGGTGGGAAAGACGCCATAATCCAATGCAAACGGTTGCCGGAGTGGAGAAGGCGGGAAACTGGGGAAGGGAGATGAAATACTATTGCTCACTTTTAATGCCGGGGGGGAGCGGGTCAGTTGGAAAGCAAAAAAAGACACTTTCACCTCTGAGGGGTAATATCCTGGGTGCAATCAGGGAGAACGGCCACTAAACTAGGGGGGAACTTTGGGAGGGACTTTCCTCGAAGGGTCTGGGGCCGCGGCGAACGGAGTGCAGCCGCATGGTGAGCCGCAGGGGAGCGCCAGACAACCCTCGTCACGACCTTGGGGTAGAGGGGGGGGACTTTGGGGGGGTTTTGTCAAAGTGTGGGACGTCGGTGTGGAATTACACCAAGACGGAATGGAAAAACTTAAAGACCACTCGAATAATCAGGTGATCACGAATGGGAAAGAAAAGAAAAGTAGCACAAACGCTAAAATAAAAGAAAAGTTTGGGGGGGAAGCAAGCTAATCTGGGGAATCATTGATCATAACGTTCCTTCCAAAACCCGACTAGAGATGGACAAAGAACAGGCAAAGGGTGACGGCCTCCAACTGAGTGGGGCCCTAAAACATGGCGCAAATCTTCAAAAAGGAGACTGGGACCACAGCCGCTGTCACCATCAGGGGAAAGAGAAAAAAAACGAACCGAAAAAACCTATGGGAGAATGACAAGGGTGGCCCTTGCGGTTAAAAAAAAACCAAAAGGATTCCACAGGTCAGTGGTCTAGGCATTGGGGGGTGAGGGGGGAGGAGGAAACCAGGACCGGGGGTCCTGAAAATGGGAATCGCGTGGGTGGATGACCAGGAAGGAAAAAAAACAGATTGGTCCCCCCAAAAAAACAAGGGGGGGGAAGATAAGGGGAACAAAGTAACGAGAATGTTGGCGGGGGGGGGGAGGGGGGTGGGCAAGTCAGGGAAAAAGGGGGTCCAAAATCCTTCATCAAGTCCGCGGGAAGTGGGCTAGGGGGGGGATACAAAAAAAGTGGACGAGGGCCCCACAAAAATAACCAGCGACCGGTCCCCAAAGGGGGAAGGCTGGACAAGGGAGAATAAAGCTTTAACCGTAAAAAGAAAAAAAAATCATTCAAAATTGGGAGGAAAAAAACAACGGAGGGAGGGTAGGAAAAAAAGGGGAGAGAGAGTGGGCAGAAAAACTGGGGGGCCAGTAGAGCACCGATCTTAAGAAGGTGGGCCTGGCTCATGTAGCTGGGGATCGGCTCGGACCTTCAGGGGAAAGAAGTGAAGGGAACGGCTTCTGTCAACACATGAGGGAAACGTAAAAGCAGGGACAGAAGTAAAAAAACTCGATGCCCCACCTTCACATGGAAAAAAATCCGACTGGGGGGAAGGGAAGTGCAGAACGCCGGAAGGGGAGGGGTGGGAAAAACAAGCCGGCGCCCCACACACAGGCGATCAGGGGGAAGACAGGAAAATGTTCAGCTCCCAAAACAACAACTGTCGCCCCCAACTCCAGGGAATAACTGCAAAAAACAAAGGGGGGGACCAAGAGGGGGCCGGGGGGGGCCGCGCGGGGAAAATGGGGGCGTACGTTTGGACGAATGTTGGGGAAGAATTGGCAGGAAGAGGGGAAGGGGGGGTACAAGGCCAGGAGGCCTTGAACCACGGTGCCAACATTGCGAGTACGGGGGGAGCGGACGTTTTTGATGGGTCACGGAGGCCTAAAAACATTTTTCTGAAAGTCGGGACAAGCGGGGAGCGTGTCCAAAAACTTGAGAAAATTGAAAGCGGGTCGAAAAGGGCGGGAAAAATCTTTAAAAGCAAACTTTCAAGAGTCGATCAGCGGGGGGGGGGAGAAAAAAAAGGGGGTTAAAAAAGAAAGGACCAGAGGTACACCGGACGTCCAACACACCGACAGACCAAAGGGACAACCATGCAACCTCTACATACAGGGGACAAAAATTGGATGTCCCTGAAAGATCGCCTACCAGAAAAGTTAGCCAGAGAAAGGCCTCGGGGGAAAAATCAACAATGAAAAAAAAAATGAGCGCACGGACAACCATCACTGAAGCAGAGTTGGGAGGGGACGTATCGAGAAACAGACTAGGACAATCCAAAGTTCTGCTGCCAGACAAACTGAAAAAAAAAAGGGGGGATTGACCGGGAGGCGAAAGAATGGTATCCGCAACCACCTGGGAAGAGCGGAAGGTGACACGCCAACTCAGCACGTTGCAGGGGGGAAGTAGGGACAAAAAAGGGGAAAGAAAAGGAGCTGGCCCGTATCACAGGGCTAGCCAGTCATAGAAACCTGGTGCTCAGGCATGGGTGGGTCCCAGGGATTCTCCTAAAACATTTCTTTTGAAACGGTGGAAAAAAAGGAAAAAAGCCGAGGGTCAAGGAAAAAAGCGAGCAACCTTTGGGGCTAGGGGGGCAACCCCGGCTGGGCTTGCAGAATTTGTAATGTCGAATCCGTCTCGGGGGAAGTGCCTAAGGTCTAGGTATGGCGAAAGAGCTCTGGATTACACAAAGCCGGGATAGGCAAGAAAAGGCAAGAACAGAAAAAATTTTGGCCACAGGGCACGTGTTGACGAAACCACAAAAAATCAAAAACGAACGAATGCGCCGGTGTAAAAAAAAAATTAAAAGCATCAAAAAAACATGCAGGGACTCCGAGAGAAACGCAAGGAAGGGGGGGGGGGGGGGGGGGGGGGGGGGGGGGGGGGGGGGGGGGGGGGGGGGGGGGGGGGGGAGGGAAACTAAAACGCTTCGGGCAAAACCTGGGAGAGTATCGCTGAGCGCCCGAAGGGGAACGGAGGGGATGGGAGGAGGCTAAAAAAAAAAAGGGAAAGAGAACAAGCCGCTGAGTACCCAAGCGCTGAGGGAACCATTACGAGCTGGGGGACGGACAAGGCGAAGGAGAGGATGGGGATGATGCAAAAAAACACAGAGCAGGGGGGGAAAAGGATATGTACGGAGCGTTCGGGAAGGATCAGAGTCTCAAAAAAAACAAAGAGGTATGAAAAAAAAAAAGGAAAGGGAAGGCACAAAAGGAGAGCGGTACAGAAAAAAGGAGTTCAAACTCCTGCTGGTTAGTTGTGAGGCACAAGAAACGTTCCTTACCATATTCCAGGCAAGAACGGCAGCGTGAAAAGTGACAGGACAAACTCGGTAAGTGGACCGGTTCAAGCAAGGAACACAAAGCGGGACGTGTGGCCGAAAAAGGGCCAAGATACTCAAGTAGCCGCGAGAAAGAAAGCGGGCGGCCATGCTCATCCCCAAGCGAAAAAAAGGAAAAGGAAGGGTTGAAACGTAAAGGGAAACCAAAAGAAGAAGTACCGGTCGAAGGGCCTCCTTCGCACCCGGAAGAGGAAGAATGCCAAGGATTCTTTTAGGGAAATTTACTGAACGATGGTGATGCCTCATCGTAACCGGCAAGAGTGAAAAAAAAAAGTCTTGCGTCAAAAGAACCGATCCACGGTCAAGAACGAATGCGCGGGACGCGGCGAAAAGAAGGACAAAAGACAGCAAGGAAAGAAAAAGCAAAAAAGAGTCGAATGGAACACAGCTGCAAAAGCACAGCGGGACCCAAATATGAGACAAAGTTTGGCACTCTGAGGGGACATGGGTGCGGGGAATGCAAACTTCCTTGTTGGTCGGGGGGGGAAAAAGAACCGTCAATAGGAGATACGACAAAATAACCTGCACCAAAGCTACCAAGGTTGATCGATTGCGCGCCCTGTGGGGAAATCGAAGGTCAATCCCATTTCCAGCAAAAAGGAAAACAGATGCCAGGAAAGAGGGGGAGTGGGGGGGAGAAGCGGAAACTGGCCGAAAGCTTGGGACTTTTAACCAAAAAGCGGGGAGAAAAAGGAAAAGGTGACGGCCTTAAATAGCCCGGGGGGGAAAAAGCGCACGACGCAAGCAAAAGTGAGAAGCTGGAAATGGTCCCACCTGGGGGGTTGCATCTCGATACGTCCAGAAAAAGTTCTAAAGGCGTGGAGCAAAAAAAGGCAGGGGATCCAAGGAGAGGTGAAAAAAGGGACTGCGGCGCAAGGGGTTGAGGCAAGGCGCATCACTCGGGGTAGCAAAAAAGCAAATGGGGGATGGAAGGGGGGTGAGGGTTTGTCATTTGTGGGGGGGACGAGGACTGTTTTGGCGAGTCAGTAGGTATTAAACCAACACCGAGGGAATCGAGTCCGGCAGCATGATAAGGAGGGGGATCGCACAGTAAAGAAGGAGGGTACTGTTGGGGAAGCTCCACTTGAACAGCGGGATGGTATCAGAAAAATGAACCGGAGAAGAGGGAAAAAAGGGCCAGACTAAAAAAAGAAGTCCGAAAGAGACAGAGGGCAGTTGGGGAAAAAAGGGGGCAAAACCTCCGGCTCCCCCGAAAGTGCGACAAGAAAGAAAGACGAAAAAGTAGGTCCGGCCAGAGGGCAGAGCCGAAAAAAGTCAACTCCCCCTCGAAAAAATCGTCAAAAGAGTTCAAGGGGCTGGGGGGGAAAGGAAGGAACCGGATTCCAAAAGCTCGGGTTTTCGCGGAAAAAAAAAAAAAAAAAACTACATTGGGGTATTCCAAGGGGGAAAAGTTACCGTACAGTCAAATTAGAAGCGTGGGTGGGGGTGGGAGCCGTCCTTATGGAAAAGACTCTGTCCCCAGAAGAATGCTAACGAAGGGGGGACTGGGGTAAATGGAATGTTTGTACCATGGGAATCTGAATCGGAAAAGAAGGGGGTAGGAGGTTCATCAATTTTGTGCGCAAAAGTTGCTATAATAAGTAATACTAAAATGAGCACGAGAATCCCAAGAGAAACTACAGTCAAGGATGAAGTTGGGGCAAAGAAAAAGCAACCGTAGAAAAATGCATAAAATTGAGCACTTGTCCAGGAGACTCACAATA
>Ga0179591_1252008_pt1 | contig 14294 bp, 19 predicted proteins | sample CZOMad2_1_08_16f_FD_182891 | JGI IMG/M metagenome (GOLD analysis project Ga0179591, IMG submission 182891) | Vadose zone soil fungal communities from Angelo Coast Range Reserve, California, USA - CZOMad2_1_08_16fungal (PacBio error correction) | ecosystem: Environmental > Terrestrial > Soil >...
GGTAGGTGGGGTCAGGAAAACGGTAACCAAGTCTGAAGGATTGGTGTCGGAGACAAAAGGGGGGGTATATGAAAAAAAAGAAGGAAATATGCTCAGGAGGCATTCATGTGCTAGACCGTGGACTGGGTCTCCCGTTCCTGTTCGAGGCAGGGAAAGGCCAGTCTTTTGCGTCAAACCTCATAACCCGCAAATAGATGGCCAACTTTGAACATGTGATCCAAAAAAGAAAAAGGTGGCCCTAAAATGACGCTCAGGGTGGGTCAAATGCCAGCCAAGGCTTGGCCGCAGAAAAGGGACGTCCACTGATGCCCGAGGGAAGAATTTACACGGGGAGTACTTGGGGCAACGCAGGACCTGGAAGGCCAAGTGCCCATGACACACGTGACTACAACGTTTCGCTTGGGGCACACCTAAAAAAAAAAACGCCGAACGGCAAGAGGGAACGGGGAAACGGGGTCGGAAATAATGGCTTACAAAGGGCAAAGATCACATTTGGAAAACAGACCGCACAGCCTGGGGGGAAAGGCGCCACGTTTTAGGAGTTTTGATGGTAAGCATATGCGTTCCGGCCACCGGAGAGGGGGGGACCCCATCTAATGGGAGGGACAAAATGACGAGGCCTAAAAACCCCTCGCAAAAGGTTTGGTAGGTCATGAAAAAAAGGGGAAAAGAAAAAATACGAATATGACACCGTTTCGTGTGAAGGGGTGGCCCATGAAAAAATAAAATGACGGTCTCGGCGGGTGAAAGAGAACACAAATGTAATCAAGAGGACGACACCCTTGGAATAAAAAAAGGGGGTAACAAACACTGACCGAAAAAAAACAGCGACTGGGAGTTAGGGCAGACCAAGCAAAGAACACCTTGAGCCGAATGACTGGGGTGAATCTCAAGGGGAAAAAAAAAACAACCAAGAGGTGATGAAAAATCAAAAACAAGAGGCCCCACTGAGGCAGAATGATGTTCGCAGCTGAGGTGAACACCACTGGAAGCCCGGAAGTCTCCTGGCCAAAAAAAGTACCTAAGGTCGGTCAGGCAAGAAGAGAAAGCAGGAAAACCACATATCCTGGCGCAGACTGGAATGAAAAAAAAGTACAAGCGCAACCGGGTAGATGGTTGGTTCAAATCTAGAGTTCAGGCATCGATGCTCAGCAGGCGTCAAAAACTGAAACAGGGAGGGAAACCTGGGAACATTCTCCCCGAGGCGCAGGGGGGTTACAGCGGATCCGCTTATCACGTAAGGAAAGAGATTGGCCTGTAACCCGGGAACGCTGATCGCGAAAAGCAAAAGCCACTACGTACGCGCTGAAAATCTGTGAAGGGGGGGAAGACATTGAACCGCGAAGCTCGAGCAGATAAAAACACGGGGGGGGGGGGCAGGGAAAAATGTACCACGGGTTGCGGAGTGGGGACTTTCCCTTAACAGAGGTAACAAGAGTGCAGCAATGTAGAGGCAACTCCATGCCGGATTCCGAGAGGACAGAAAGGTGGCCGCAACGTCCGGACCAGGTTACCTTTATGGCGGCAAAGAATCCGAAAAAACCACGAAACAGAGAAATTAAAAATTACAGCAAAGATCTAACCTCACAGGGGGGGCAGCAAACTTCAAAAAAAAAAATGAACGAAATGCAACGCACTCCCTCTTCATGTAACCGCGGGGGCCAGCCAAAAACCCAATGAAAAGAGAACCCAGAAAAAACAGAACTGAAAGGGGTCGCCACGCCGCGCACCCACGCAACCCACGGGGGCAAACTTTTCCGCGGTGGAGAAACACAGACTCTCAGAACAGAAGGGGGACGCAAAAACTACGAGGAAGGAGAGATGTCAGTAAAACGCAGGTGGGGAAAAATGATAACGCCCTAGTAAAGAGGGGCAGGATAGACAACTCAGCGAAAGTCCGGTGGACACGTTCACGGCCAGGTGCGGGGACTATTACAGAGGCAAAGAGGGGGGGCCAGATCTTCACCACCCGAAAAGAGAGGGGATCAATAAAGAACAAATTGGCACTGCGTGGCGACAATGTGAAGAAGTCAAAAGACATGAGGTCAAGATGGCGGGGATCGCTCAAAAAAAAAAAAAAAAGAAAAAAAAAAAAAAAAAGGACAGGGGAGCTGGAAAACCAGCGCGAAATGATCAGAGGAGCGAAGATTCAGCAAAAAACCACGCTGTACTGATCAGGGGAGAAGGTAACTGGCGATTGGGAAGTCTGCAACAAAATTCTTTAAAAAAACAGAGAGACTTACAAAACGACTACTGCTGTGGGGCCAGAGACTAAAAACAAAAAAGGAGGGAGGAAAAAGAGAGAAGGACAAAGCAGTCTCAAAAGACCAAGAGATCTCTGTGTGAAAAGGGGGGGGAAGAAGAAATACCGACTTAAAAATCCCCATTAAAACCATTCGCGGGAGGTCTTTCCGTGACGGATCTTCGCTCCGCCGGAGAAGCCGCAGGGTTAGCTCAAACGGAAACCCCATGCGGGGTAAGGAAAAATAAGACCCACTGCAAGGGCTTGCCCTGGGGAGGGCAAATAGCCAAGAGGGGAAAAAAGTGTGGGGGGTTTGCGAGTTCTTTTCGAAAACTTATCCGGGCGAGACGAAAACGGGAAAGGGAAAACGATGGTTGAAAAAGACTGTTCCTCGACAAAGCAAAACCCCGCGAGAGGGGAAAAGACATTCATGGGGGTCGTTGTTGTCCGAAATGAACACACGGATCTCTGGGGGAGAGAAAGTCAAAGGAACCGCAGTAGCTAGGGGACCGACGAGATACATAGCGAAAAACAGCCCATCCACGGAGTACTTCGTAATATGTCCAATTGCCCTTGAAGAGAAAGAAAAGAGGGAAAAAAAGTGCCAGTTGAATTGGGGGGAAAAGTGTGCGAACACTCACAAGGTGGAAGGAAGTAGGTTCAGATAAGATTCAAAAATAGGGACTTGGGCTCTGGGGAAGAGGGGTAGGTAACCATGAAGCACGGTGTAGTGCGGGAGGCGTTTCCTACAGAAAAGAGGCCTGCACAGTATAGATTGCTTAACCGAAAGAAACCGGGGGCAAAAAAAAAAGAATGGTTTGAAGGAGTCTTTGCCGAAAAAAAAAACAGGGTGAACAAGGTACAAAACGTTGTGAAAAAACGGCGGCAGGGGCATGAGTGTCCCACGGATCATATGGGAAAAAGAAAAAGGGAAGGATCCCAAGAATCGCTTGCTCGTACCCGCAAGTAATCAAATAAGCAAACGGTTGGAAAAGGGGGGTCCCCCCCAAAGTGAAACTCAAATTCCGAGCATGGTAGAGGGGCAAAAAAAAAAAAAAACCACCGGGGCCCCGGTTCTGCAGCAGAGAAGTTATGAAACGCTGGGAAAAAGCCCGATCGACTCCAAAGGGCAGAAGCCCAAAGAAGAAGATACGGAATGAGAGGCCCGAAACGAATGTAAAAAACACGTGACTCAAGCGGGGTCGAAATCAAAGTTGTAAGGTGAAAGGGCGGGGGGCCGAAAACGGAAAGGCAAACATCGATCTAAACCGAGAAAAAAAAATTGCCAAAACACGAGGAACACGGGGTAAATCACAGCATCAGCAGCACCCCGAAAGATGTGGGGGGGGGGGGAAAAACATAGATCGCGCATTACCAAAGCAGGGGATCTAATAGCGGAAAAGAACCGGAAACGGAGTGAACAAGCAAACGAGGCGGGGAACCTCCTACTCTGCCAGGAGAAGCGTGAAAGCTGGGCCATACAAAAGCAATGGAGTGTACTAAAGAAAAGAAAGGAGACGGGTCAATCACGGTTTTTGTGTACGGGGATTGGCTGCACGAACCTTAAGCTCACGGCAGGAGGAGCGGGAAATGTGAGGAAAAGAGGGCACCGGTGAACAAAGGCGTAGCCAAAAAAAGGGGGGTCGACTACGATGGAAACTGGAGGGGGTGCGATGTCACAAAAGAAAAAAAAAAAAAAGACGGGAAGTAACATTGTCAGAAACAAAAAAAGTACCATAAATGAAAATGATCTCAACGTTAGGGGGAAGAGAACCAATGAAACACAGTGGAGAGGGAGTGGTGGGATGACCGGGGTCAGGGAAAGAAAAAGGATTAAAAATAAGATGGGAACAATCAAGGGGAGAAAAGGACAATCCATTCCTCAAAAAAAAATTCTGACACGGAAAAAATCTCACTGAAACAGAGCCTTTTCAGCTTGACCCAACTGAGGTGCAAAAAGGGATCTAAATTAGGGAAGGACACCAAAAAAAAACCTTGGTCCTCAAGAAGAAGCCGCTCGTCAGGACTCTGACAATCAAAGTCCAAGTAAATAAACTCTTTTAATGGTACTCAAGGGTTGAAAAAACTGCCAGCCAAAAAATAAACTCCGTTATGGACAAAGAGTTGACAAATCGAAAGGGCACCCCCGAAAAAGGGGGGGAGGGGAAAAGAAAGAAGGGGCTGGAAATTCAAGAAAAAAAACTCCGGTAAGGATGGGGACAATGAAAGTGCAAAAAGAACCGATCGATAGTGGGAATGGAAGAAAATCAAACGGGAAAAAGGTCAAACAAACTCCTTCAGGAGACCGTCGCGAATAAAAGACGCAAAGGACAAAAAAGAAATGCAAAAAGAACGGCATTCCTTTCAGGGTCCTAAGAAAAAAAGTAAAAAGCAAAAAACAAAAATCAAGGTAAAGAAAGTTGGGGTTAACCTCATGACCGACACAACTATCCGGGATCATATATAACAAACAAAAAACAAAACAACTTATTAAGTAGAAAAGAAGGAGGAGAGATCCTTGGGGCGCCGGAAAAGTGGAAAAAAGACGGTTTTTGGCCCAGAACAGTGTGGAAGGACGCAGACAAAGAAATAGAGTGGACCTCACTGATGTAAAAGGTGTCCGAACCGGGGGATTGTACTCGGGACACAGGACGGGAACGGGGCTTAGGAAAGGGGGAGGTACGTCGTGAAAGGAAAGCCATCACGCGGGAGGAAAGGGGTGTTTCCAAGGTTTCAGCGCCCACTGCAAAGGGGACAACTTCAGAATTAGGAAATTCCAAGACAAGGCTGGTAAAAACAACGGGGGGACCCGAAAAGGGAAAAAGTAAAACGTTTACCGCTGTGGGAGGAAGGAAAAGACGATTAAATGACAAAGGGGGAACTTGTGTTTAGCATTAAACGCCAGAACCTAGAGGTCAGAAAACGGGACCAGGGCAGTCAATCATAATCGTCACCAAATTGACAAGATCGTTCCAATTGGGGCAAGAGCCGCACGGGGAGGCGGGCACTGGGATAGGCAGGAAGAACTCTTTGGTACGGACCTAGCAACAAGATGGGGGACACTGGGCCCAGGAAAGGGGAGGTCTCCCGCAAAAGAAGGGGGACAGAAGGGAAAACAAGACACCCACGAAAAAAAGTAACCGGGGAGGGTTCTGACCGAAAAAACTGAAGGAAGGCAGCGGAGCAGGGGCTACAAAAACGAGGTAGGCCACACCAATAAAACCTAGAAGACAGCGAGCTGGCCCGGGGCAAGGCACAAAGCTCAAAAAAAAAAACTGTCAACGGAGTGATCCAATGAAAAAGACTGACAAAGCTGGGGGGATGCAAAACAATCCCCGAAGAAAAAGGGAGATATCGACTGACCCCATTTGGAGGTGGGATGGGAAGAAAAGACACCAATGACCGACTCACAGGTCACAGGAAGTGAGGCAACCGCTGTATACAGAGAAGGCCTCTGCAGACTGGAAAAAGATAAACTCAATGGAGGGCATTACATCATGGGAGCGTTGTGAAAAAAGGAAGAATGCTCACCGCCCTGGGAAATCTCGGGAAGAAGACAACCGTTCACGTGTGTCATCAGAGGAGGAGAATCGGGATGCTCCATTTGGTCTTACCCCAAAGGACGACAAATGACCCGTGACCCGGAGACAACAGCAAATCAGTTGGTTACATAGATAACACAAAAAATAATGGAGAAGGAAGATGGGGACAACTTAAGAAACTGGGATTGTCGCGAGCCGTGGGGCCCCATCACTAAAGGAAAAGCGGGTATTTGGAACCGGGGGCATGTAGGAAAGGAAAACTGCCTAATGAGAGATAACAAGTGATTAGAAAGGGGGTTACGAAAGGGGAAACAAGTTCTTTACTGAAGGGAAAACAAGGGCCTCGCTTGGCAGAGGAAGGGAAGAACAAAAAACGTTTGCTGTGAAACAGAAAGTCGCTTGGGACGCAGGGTCCCGGCGCCAAATTCCGTTACCCTGACCGGGCAGGAATGGGCAGAAGAAAAAGCAGGAAAAGCCATTCGGTTTACAGGGAAAAGGAGGGAAACTCGGGTCAGCCAACTTCATGCAGAAACTCCGGTAAACCGCAAAAACCAAATCCAAGGGAACAGCGGCCGAGAAAAAAAAAATCACGATTCGGAGAAGAGGAAATAATCGGCAAAGAGCAGTTCGCCCTCGGCGGGCACCAAAAACCCAAAATTCAAACTGGCCGAGGGGGGGCGCTAAAAGCAATACAGAGAGGAAAAGAACACGTGAAATCGGACTTTATAAGAAGAAGAGAGTCTGTGGGTCCTGGGGAAATGGGGCTCCTATTAAGGGGGCATTCTAACAAATCTAAATGGAAGGGGGACACCCCCTGGGACAGGGGAGAAAGAAAGAGGAACAGCAAGGAAATAGCTGCACTGCCCGAAAAGGATAGGGTTCTAGAAAAATCTAACAAATGGGCATCTAGAAAAGTGAAGTCTCCAAATACAGTCTAAAAAAAAGAGGGATGGAAGAGAGACAAAACTTTCTCGGTACACAGAGAAAAGGAGATCACGGACAAAGGAGATAAACTCTAGGAATGGAGAAAGGATAAGTTCGAGAGGGGAAGGAAAAGGAATTGCTTCCACCTCAGTTAAAACTGCGGGGAAAAGGGGGAGTTGCACTCTCCAAAAACGGAGAGGAAAGAGAGATTTCAACGAAGGAGGAGAAGGGGAAAGAGACTATGGTTGGGGGAAGCTGGCATAAAAGATAGGAAACCTAACCCGTCTCAAAAGGAGTCCATTCCTCGGAATTGGATGGGAAGGGGGGAAAGTATCGAAATCGCGCAAGCAAAGGAGCGAAAAAACGTGGGGTGTAATGAAAGGTAAGGCAGATTGGTCTAAGCCATCTGACAAAGCACTGTCGGGGGGAGACGAAGAACCAAAACGCCACTGGAAAAAAGGGGTAGATGGGGGGAAAACTTCGACCAAGACAGGGGGCGGAGCTCAAGTCTTGCCAATGGGAAAGGCTTCAATTAAAGAAAAAAACCCATTCTACTTGTTCACTTGAATTAGAGTCGTGGTGGGGGGGGTCGACAAAAACAAAACACTGCCCTCGGACAATGCAGAGAGAGAAAAGGGAATCCAAACGAGCTATAAATGTGGAAAGTCAAAATCGCCAAACGAAACAGCGCACCAGGGAAAAGGAGGACTAATCCTGCTTGTATCCAAGCAAACGCGGAAGGTGGTTGAAAAACGGGGAAGGGGGGGCGGCCAGTGTCGAACAAAGGGAAAGTTGCGGGGAGTCGAACGAGCTTCATAAAATCGGGTGGTCCACCAAATGAGTTGGGGGGGGAAGGGAGGGGAAGTAAATGAAAGCGGTGAGTGAATTTAGATAGGTTTTGCAACAAAGAAGCAAAACTTCTGGACACACGGAGGGAATCTTCGGCGTAGAAAAAAAAGATAAAAATCTGTGGGAGGAAGTGGGTTCGGAGGGCTCTCAGTGCGCAAAGGAAAACTGTAGAAGGGAAAAAAAACCGGGTTAAAGGGGGAACGTGGGGAAAATCCCAAGGAAAAAGAAGGCGTGTCCAAAGAACGAATAGGGGCAAAAGGCAATAACCGCTCCATCGCTGAGAAAAGAGCTGTAGAGGGGAAAAGACAACACGGTGGGTAACCTTAGGTGTAATTTCCGCACAACCGGGGAGAAATGCACTAGCATTAGGCAGTGGGGATGAGAAAAAAGAAACATGCCCCGTGTTTGTCTTAAAGAGGAGGGGAAGGGGGGCTCTGGCCACCCGGTCGCTAAATCGAAAAAGAAAGTAACCAAAATCTACCAGGGGAAGGGAAAAAAAACGACCGCCAAAACCCGAGGAGAGAAGTAACCCACTCTGCCATAAAAAACGGGGAAGAGGTGAGGTTAAATTTGACAACAACGTTCATGCCGACATGAGGGAGCAAGAGGAAAGAAAAACTAAACCAAATATTGCAAAAAGCCGGACCGTTGTAGGGAGGAGGGAAAGCTTCACTCTCGCACAACAGGATAGGTGGGGGGGAAAAAAACCCAGGAAGATATGCTTGTAGGAAGGACTCCCACCTAACTTAGGAAGACAAGAAGCTCCTATCAGATCCGGTCCGTCCATCCTCGTTGGCATTGAGAAAAAATCCACTGTCCTCTCCATGGTTTCGTCCAGTCGGGGGGCTTGGGGAATACAAACCTTAAAAAGTGGTCAAGGGGGGTCATCAAAGAAATCTCTTAACATGCAAAAAGGGGGTTTTGACGGTCTTAAGTTGATGAAGGTTAATGCAGTCAAAAACGGGAAGAAGAGGGGGGTCTTATTTCACACGGGAACGTACCTGCGATCCATAAAGGTGTTGGGTGGGGAGAAAAAAAAGAACTTTGATAAAGGGGGGAGTTTGTCTCAAGTGTCACCAGGAAGGGTCCTGAGTATTCCAGGGGGGGGAAAAGGACCCCGGGAAAAATAACATTAGCATTAGGACGGGTGGCAGTGTGGGGCAAAGCAGCCACAAAAAGGGTTGCAGAGTGGTGGAGCCCCCAGGAAATGGAAAGACAAGTAAAATGGGGGAAGTCAAAAGGCGGGAGAAAAGCATCCAAAAGGATAAAAGAAACGAAACGACGCCAGAAACAGGGCCCCGGTAAGTGAAAAATGAAATAGGGGGGAAAAGGAAAAATGAAGATTATGAGACCTGACAAGGGTGCTCATTCTTCCTCCAGAAGGAGGATCAAACGCAAACGAGTCGTTAAGTGAAAAAAAGTGGGAGGTGATCTGTCATGTCCCAACCTGGTAAAAACCACCCACGGTAAACCCCTCGGAAACGGGAAAAAGGAAACAAAAAAAAAAAAACCAGGTGGAAGGATGGGAGCCATCCTTGGAGGTGTCCGGGAAAACCTGAAAAAAAACAAGGCCAGTGCTTTGGGGTCAAAATCAATCAAGGGCGAGAAAATGGAACAACTGGGGGCAAATGAGAAACGGGGGGGAAGGAGTAACTCCAAAAAAGCACAGGGAACTAAAACCATAAACCCCCACGCAGCAGAAGCTCACCCTTCAGAGAAACAACAGGGAAAGAAGACCATAAGGACTTACTGGAGGGGGGGGGGGGGCAGAGCACACGGTGGGAAACACTCCAAAAACCATCAAACGGAAGAAAAAGGAAAAACAAAGTGGCCAAAGACGACACCAAAGCCTATGAGAAAAAATTCGAAAAAACAAAAACAACAAAGGAGGAGGGAAATAGCGAGATGAGTCCTTTGGGTTGGAGTTCAACCTGGAAAATGTAACGGAAATTTTTGTGGGAGAGGAGGGGGGGGGGCCTTGGGGATATCAAATAAAAAAAGGAAGACTGTAAAGGCCTTTGGAAGGGTTCCTACCGTGGGGAAATGGGGCCAGAGGTCAGGGACGTTGGCGACGAGGGAAACCTTGAGTCGACTGACATCCCATCCAGATGGTGAAAAAAGGGTCAAGGTCTGGCCCCAGCTAATTGCCCCAAAAAGACTTAAACAGGGAGAGTTGGGTTCGTAATAGGAAGAACTGGCTAAACCATCCCGGTTGCGGCCCGAGGCGAGGGGCCCGTTTAACCAGGGGGAAGCTTGTTGCTGGCAGGACCATGAAGGGACGGTGACAGGGCCAAAAAGGAATAACTACTGTTGAGATGGTGCCGCCGCAGAAGGACAGAAAGGGAGATCAAAAAACGGGCGGTCCAGACAAAGAAAGAGGAGGCACCTGAGTTTCAGGTGTCAAGAAAGCCCGCAAAGAATGTGTTTGGGGAGGGAATGCGACAAAAACGTTGAGGGAGGGTACCTGGCGAACTGGGCCGGCCCACCCAGCGGGGTGAGGGGAAAAGAAAGATTTAAAGGCTGTCAATAGAAAGGGGGGGGGGGAGGACTCAGCACTCCAACCACCAGAGACATTCACCGTTCCTGGGGTAATGGGGCCGTGACCCTTAAGAAGTCCGGCCAGAAGGGGGAAAAGAAGAAATCCCGTAGCGGAAAAAGTCACGCAAAATAAAGGGCAAAAGGAACATTACCGGAAAGGAGGGGCCAAAAACCACATCTCAATTGGAAGGATATTAAGCAAAGGCAAACCATACGACAACTGGGAGGGCCGCCACAGAGGGAGGGGGAGATCACCTGTAAACAAAGTGAGTGGAATAAACAGCCTACGAGGGCCTAATGTCTCAGGAGAGGTCAGGAAAAGCCTCGGGGTAGTAACGAAAGGACTAAGGATCACTGCAGGCAATAATACTCACAAGTGTTCCGGGTTAGGAAGGGAAATAGAGGTGTCCCCCACAGAGATAAAAATGGCAGCCAGTGAGGGGGGAAGAGGCTCGTGGGGGAAAAAAGCTGGTAAAAAGGAGGGCGTGGGGCATATTACCGTAAATTCACACTGACCTACGATGCGCGGGGCAATTGGGGGAGGACTTCCGAAGGTAAAGCGGGAAAAAATTGGGGGAAAAATGGACATCGACAGAGCCAGCAGGTTGGGAAAAAGCAACGCAGGGGAAAAGCAGTTGAAGGCCAGGGTATTTTGGGACCATGAAAAGCTGTTAGAGAGTATGCGAAGAAAGGGGGCAGGGCCGAAACGCAAACTAACAGAACGCCTGACCTGAAATGGGCCATCACTGCGTGCGACGAGGGGGGAAAAAACAGGGACACGGGGCGAAAAAAGGAAAAAGGGTTGCAGGAAAAGGAAAGCCTAAAAACGGGCCTAAAAACGGCGGGGGGGAAAAAAGGCGGGAAGGAGTCAAAGGGAGGACACATGGTCGCAGAAATTGGGAAAAAGTGGGCCGCGCACCGTCAGTGAACAAGGGGGGGGGGGGGGGACCACGGAGGGGGGGGAGAAGAAGGACCCGACGCCGCACGCAGTATTCTGTTACGAAAAGGAAGAAAAAAATTTCCTCAAAAAGGGAAGCCAAATCTTAAGAGGGGAAATACTGTCCAAATCCAACAGGGGGGTCAACTCTTCAGAGAGGGGAAACCAACCTATAAAAAAAGGAAAAAAAGGAGAACCTACGTCAATCAAAATTGCGGTGAAAATAGGGGGGGCGGACCCAATGGACCCCCGGGGTGGGCACAACTTTCCGGGAAAAAAGGAGTAAAAAGACCTATCTAAGAATCACACGGGGAAAACTGAGCTATGAACAAATAATAGGAGAACAGGTGTCACTGAGTGAAACTAACTAGTGAGAACAGGCAACAGGGCGAACAACAGCCAAGAAAAAGGAAAACCACTTGGGCGTCTCCCAGGGCACGGCGAGTAAAGCACAGCGGGGAAAAAAAAGGGGCCAAAAAGGACGGCCGAAACTGGTACGAAGAAGAAGAAAATGCAGACTTGGGGAGGGAAAAGGGGGATCAAAGACAGGCGGGTACATGGCGGCGAAACTCACAATCAAAGGAACCATCGGCCTGCAAAGCGCGGGAAAAAGGATCTTACTAAGATCCGTAAACACGAAAGAACGAGAAGGGGAACTTGTCTGAGGGGAGAAGTAGGGGGGCTAGTTTGAGAGGGAAAAGCTTCAAAATTAAACCCCAGAGCTGATGAGGCCAAAAAAAGCTGGTCCGAGCATCCTCACTAAACAAAAAAAAGGGATACAAAAAGAGGAAATATTCCAAATCAAATCGTAAGAAGGAAATACTCTGTGGGGGGGAAAGGCAGGGGCATACTCAAAAGGAAAGACCAGGCCCATTATCACAGACCGCGAGTCCCTTGTCGTTATAAAAAAGATGACGGCGAAAATCGATCAAAAATCCACAAAACTGGTGGTTTGGAAGCGCACGACCATGCGGGAGGTGTGAAAGGGAAACACATGGCGACTGTAACAGGGGGGGGAGATTTCGGCAAAGAACAGCGCAAAATGGGGCGAGTTTCACCTCAGGTCTGACCTATCAATTTAAAAGGCGAGAAAAGCGGCCCTGGAAAGGAGGGGGTTTACTTGACCTCACGCCAAGAACCGAAGGAAGGGGTCAATAAAAAGGGAATGCGAGTTTAGGGGTGTCGAACCAGGAAAACGGAACTCGACTTGGAGATCAATAAGGAACCTGGGGGGACGCTAATAAGATCGGTATAAACCTCGTTCAAAGCCCGAAGCAAAACGGGGGAGGGGGCCAGGCGAATGATTTCCAGAATTTAAAAGCCGCAAATCGGGGGCAGGTTTTTTGCAAAAGGGTACTTCCGTGTGTGGAAGCACATAACTGAAAACCCTTGGGGGGAAGAGGAAGGTCAACGAGTGAGGAAACAAAATAAAGAGGCTTGTTTGCTCGCAGGGATTGGGGGGCCTCGATTAAAGAAATCATGGGGGGGGTGCAATGTGTGTATGCCGAGAACAGAGCGGAGGGAACCCTAGTGAATCAAGAGGTGGGGAGGGTAAACAAGCAACCGAAAATCGAGGAGGTTCGGAGGATGTTAACGCAACATGGTAAAGGGAAAAGGGGGGGGGAAAGGACTTAGAAGGGGCCAAAGGCTCTCCCCATAAAAGATATGGCAAACAGCAAGGGGCGCATTCGGAGGACCGCCGAAAAGTGGGGAAAGAGGGAAAAATACAGCAAAGGGGGAAGGGTCCAACTCCCAAGGGGGGCATTATCATCATAGCAAGTGAGCAAAAAAAAAAAAAATTTCCCACCCTTTTACTGGAAAGAGCGGTAGGATTTGCTCAAGGTGCCAGAAAGAGACTCAGAAGTCACCCAGTCTTACCACGCAAGAAGAACCCAACCATCAAGAACTGGGGACGCCGGACGATAGGTCGGTAAAACGCCAATTCGTGGGGGGGGGCCATCGGGGCTGTAAAGGTCTTAAGCTTCAACCTGTGCAAGGGGGAAGGGAAAATCTAAAGCATGCAAGTCAATCAACGGACGAAGTGCCAACATCTACCGTGGACGTCTTGAAAACGAGCAGTAACGAAAAGAGAGGAACAAAAAAGATCGGTGGGGCACAAACAAACTAATAGACTGGGGAAAAAAGAACCCCGAAACGGATACGGTCAAAGCGAAGCAAGAGCATGGTTTCGTCACAAAACTCAGGGGAGCTGAACCAGAAAAGAACTCATGAGCGTTTCCGGCAGACCGTGAGCGGGGGGGTTGGTCGAGACACCCGCAATTTGGTCAAGGGTTAGGGGGGAAAGGGCAAGAACACTGAGCAAGGGGGGGGGAAACACGGTTTTGTCTTGTCATTGGGGCAGGAAAAAGGGCAAAAACAAAGAATCGGGGGAAAGGGGGAGTGGGTCGGGTGAAAGAGGCCTGCATGTAACTCGAGGATTTTTGTCCGGGAAACGAACGGGGAACGGGCTTGGAGAACTGTCACAAGGCTTCCTTTGGGAAAAAAAAGGAGAAGGCAGGTCAAGCCAGAAAACTTTACAGAAAAATTTACAGGAGCTCACTTGGTCACGTGGGGACAAAAGAAGATCAAAGAAAACCAACTTGGCGAGGGGGGTATTCCGAATCCCCGGGGCAATGACCACAGGCACTTACACCCCGCCTTCAGGGAGGAAAAACAACCGCAAATTAAAGACCCAGAAGCACTCAGAAAAAAGGGAAGGAAGCAAACAAAAAAAGTCTTACCACGGGCTTCTTACAATTGAAAAAAAAGTGGAAAAAACTGGGATTGAAAAGGGGACAGAAAAAGTTCGTTTTTTATCCGGAAGGGCAGAGCATCTCTGGAGGGAGAAGAAGGCTTGCCGTGTGTGCAACCGAATAACGCGGGGGGGAAGTGGTCCGACAAAAAAGGAAACCCAGCCTTCCCGTGAAACTGCTGGGAGGGAACCTCGGAAGCCCCATGATTATCCAGAAAAACTGGCTGGGGAAATGGACAAGCTCGATTCATTCAGGGTGGGAAAGAGGAAGGAGACGTGAACGGGAGAGAACGTTCCAGGGATACCAAAGGGACGGGACACAAAAAAAAAAAAGAACAGGCCCCGACTCAGAAGAAGGAAACGAACAGTAACGCGACCAAACGGGACCATAGACACCAGGAAAGCCAGCTCAGTCATCAGGATGGGGCTTAACCAAAAAACGTTTGGTGGCCGAGGCAAAACCTCCAATCAAAAGGGTGGGGTGAACGGACCGACAACAAAAACAGTACT